>Ga0193742_1000047_pt1 | contig 81627 bp, 58 predicted proteins | sample L2c1metaG_FD_165511 | JGI IMG/M metagenome (GOLD analysis project Ga0193742, IMG submission 165511) | Soil microbial communities from a riparian zone of the East river system, Colorado, United States - L2c1 | ecosystem: Environmental > Terrestrial > Soil > Riparian zone | place: USA: East River... | reverse complement strand
GGAGCTTGGCGAGGCCACCTGGGGGCATGGCTACTACACCGACTTGCTCCCGCGGATCGTCGCCGAGCTCGACCCCACCCGGTTCTATGCCGCCAACAGCCCGTACAGCCCCGGCCTTCCGCTCGACGAGGTCCACCCCAACGACGAGAACCACGGCACCAGGCACGAATGGCAAGTGTGGAACGCGGTCGACTACACCGCCTACCGCGACCACATTCCGCGGTTCTGCGCCGAGTTCGGCTTCCAGGGCCCGCCAACCTGGGCCACCCTGGAGCGCTGGGTCCACGACGAGCCGCTCTCTCCCACCTCCCCCGCTTTCCTGCTCCATCAGAAGGCCGAGGACGGGAACGGCAAACTCGATCGCGGCTTCGCCCCGCACCTGCCCCGGCCCGCCACCTTCGCCGACTGGCACTGGACCACCCAGCTCAATCAGGCGCGCGCCGTAGCCTTCGGCATCGAGCACTTCCGGTCGTGGTGGCCGCGAACCGCGGGCGCCATCGTCTGGCAGCTCAACGACTGCTGGCCGGTCACCTCCTGGGCGGCGGTCGACGGCGACGGCCGGCCCAAACCCCTGTGGTACGCCCTGCGTCACGCCTACGCGCCGCGGCTGCTCACGATCCAGCCGCGTGACGGGCGGTCGGTACTGATCGCCGTGAACGACACCGACACCGGGTGGACCGGCACGGTGCGGGTTGAACGGCAGTCGTTCGACGCCGTCGTGAAGGACGCGGCCGCCATCGAGCTGGACGTGGCCCCACGTTCCGTTGTCTCCCTTGACCTTCCCGATTCACTGCTGACGGCGGACGAACCGACGAGGGAGGTCCTCGTGGCGACGAGCGGTTCGGCTCGCGCCGTCCACCTGTTCGCGGAAGACCTTGAACTTGCTTACGAGCCAAGGGCTTTGACCGCCCACGCTGTCGAGGTGGAAGGCGGCTACCGGGTGGAGGTGCGTGCCACCTCCTTCACCCGGGACGTGGCCGTGCTCGCCGACCGGCTCGCCCCCGACGCCGAGGCCGACGACATGCTCGTCACCCTCCTCGCCGGAGAGACCCACTCGTTCCTCGTCCGCACGCAGGCCCGCCTCGACCCGGCGGAGTTGACCCGCCCGCCGGTACTCCGCACGGCCAACGACCTGTCATGACGCCCCCCAACCGCACCTCAGGGGAACGTGACGCAAACCAGCCACAAGCACGTGACCAAACAGAACCTTCCGTCCCCAACGCAACCCCAACATTTAATTCCGGGGAGGCGGAACAGTCCGGTACTCGGTTGGCCGAAGTCCTTTCAGCTCACGGAAACGGCGGTTGAAGTTGGCGAGGTTCCGGTAGCCGCTGCGGGCGGCGACCTCGGTGACCGGCAGGGCGGTGGTGGTCAGCAGGGAACACGCTGTCTCGACACGGAGCTGGTTGACGTAGTCGGTGAGCGTGCGGCCCATCGCTTGGCGAAAGAAGCGGCTGAAGGACGTCGGCGACATGTGTGCCAGCGCAGCTACTTCGGTCTGGCGCACCGGCCCGGTGTGGGCCTGCTGGAGGTAGCGGCAGACCGCGTCTACGCGGTCGCGCATGACGGTGCTGGGGGCGGGGGCGTAGCCGGGGTCGGTGATCGAGGTGGCCGTGGTGTCGGCGGCCAGCCCGCACAGCACGTCGAGGAGCGCCACGGTCCGGGCCGGGGCGTCGAGGTGGGGCAGCCGGGCGACAAGCGCCTGCACGTCCCGGCCGAAACGCAGGCCGCGGGCGGACCGGGCGAGCAGACCGCCGATCGGCTGGAACTGGGGCAGGGCAAAGAACTCCGGCCCGAGGAAGTCGTGCCGGAACTGCGCCACCACCGCCTCCGCCAGTTCCTCGCCCGGTTCCGAGGCGAAGGTGTGCGGCAGATCCGGGCCGAGCAGGACGAGGTCGCCGGGCCGGTAGCGCTCGACGGTGGTACCTACATAGCGCGTACCAGTGCCGACGGTGATGAGCGTGAGCTCGTACTCCCGGTGGTAGTGCCAGGCGAAGCCGAAGGCGCTCTGCCGGCGGACGAAGCACGCGAACGTGGTCCCGTCGGTTACGCCCGGCTGCTCGTAGCGCGGCTTCACGCACGGATCCTAGAGGACAACTGAGTACCAGAAATGGGTAACAGTGGCGTGGCAGCACCGCGTCCGGCCTGATTTGGTGGAGACATGACCACGATGACGGACGAGTTGGATACCGCCTACGAGAGTCTGCCGCCGACCGCGACCGCCGATTTCAACCGCGACGGCTTCGTCCACCTCTCCGGCGTGCTGTCTCCGCAGACGATCGCTCAGTACGAGCCGACGATCACCGCCGAGGTGATCCGGATGAACACCCAGCACCTGCCGCTGGCGGAGCGAAACACCTACGGCAAGGCCTTCTTGCAGGTGACGAACCTGTGGCGGGAGAACGAGAAGGTCAAGCGGTTGGTGTTCTCGCGGCGGCTGGCCGGCATCGCGGCCGCTCTCCTTGGCGTGCACGCCGTGCGCCTCTACCACGACCAGGCCTTGTACAAGGAGCCAAGCGGCGGCAGCACCCCCTGGCACGCCGACCAGTACTACTGGCCGCTCTCGTCCGACCGCTGCCTGACGATCTGGCTGCCGCTCCAGGAGACCCCGCTCGACATGGGCCCGCTGGCCTTCGCCCGCGGCAGCCACAACTTCTCCCACGGCCGCGATCTCCCGATCTCCGACGAGTCCGAGGCGCGGCTGAAGCAGGCCATGGCCGAGCAGAACTTCGAGGACGTCGTCGAGCCCTTCGCCCTCGGCGACGCCAGCTTCCACCGCGGCTGGACCTTCCACCACGCTGGCCCGAACCACAGCACGGTGCCACGCCGCGTGATGACCGTGATCTACCTGGACGCCGACCTCCGGGTCGCCGAGCCCACCAACGAGTTCCAGACCGCCGACCGCGGCTGGATGCCCGACGCCGAGGTCGGCCAGATCCCCCGGACGCCGCTGAATCCCGTGCTGTACGACACCCGGACCGCCTGACAGCCCGCCACACGGGTCACTCCTCGTCGGCGACCATTCCCGCGGCCACCATCTCGCTGGGAGGTCGGTCGAGCCGCCCTGATCACTCCTTCCGGCGGATGAAGTTCATCTGGTCGAAGTCTTCGTCCACGAAATCTGTACGCGGACGACGCCGTGTCGGCGGTGCGAGCCGTTTCTTCGCCGCCACTGGTGGATCGGGCGGCTCCGACCGCGGCTCAGGCGTCCTGCGCTGGGCCTCCGTCGGGCTGACGAAGTCCAGCTGGTCGAAGTCCTCGTCCACGACCTGACACGCCGGCCGCGGCGCGGGGGCCGGTTTGCTCGGCTCGGCAACCGGCTCGGGCGCGACCTCCGCGGGCCGCTCCCCGGCACGGGAGGGCCCACGCAGGTACGCCTCCCGAGTCAGGTGGCAGCCGGTGGTGAGGCTGAGCGTCGTGTTCACCGCCGTGCCGAGGAGCAGTTCGCCGCCGTACTCGCCAGGAAAGGACACCTCATGGTCACCCGGTCGATCCACCACGGTCGTCGGCGCGGCGAAGCCGTACTGGCTGGCCAGCTCCGCCACGATCGCGGTAGCACGCGGCCAGTCGGCATCGGACACGTTGCCCGGCGAAATCCCCGACGTGTACCTGCGGATCTCGCCGTCACCACCGAGCCGCGCGAAAGGGCCGCTGCCGATCGAGGCATTGACCGAGTTGCCCGACGGAATCCACGGGTGAATGCCGAGCTCGACGACGAGCTTGTCGCGAACAGCGGCGAGCATCCCCCGGTATCGCGTGTCGACCACGTCGATGTCCGGCCGCCGGGTGAGTTCGTCGAACAGCTCTGCGGTGTTCATCTGAACGGGGTCCACGTCAGATAGTCACCGAAGTCCCTGCTGTCGCCGTCGATGGTCAGGTCGTAGGGAAGACCGCCGACGATCACGCTCATGTTGTACTGGCTCGTGGTGTTCGAGTTCAGGTACTCCGAGTGCCCGTTCGACTCGATCAGCTGCCGCCCGTCGGGAAGTGTCACGTCGCTGGTGGACGCGTGCCGCATCCCGTCGAGGTGACTCGGATCGACCCCGAAGGCGCCGAAGTCGCCGATCGGGTCCGTTTCGAGCGGGTTTCCCTGCGCTTCGAGATACGTGTTGTGCCCGTCCGGGACCAGTACCTGATCGAGGTCGCCGGTGCCGAGGCCCGGCGATCCGAAGAAAACCGCCTCGTCGACTCCGGTGTTCTGTTGCAGTGCGATACCGGTCGTGGTCGAGCCGTAGGAATGGCCCATCGCCGTGAGGTGGGCGTCGGAGTTCCTCGCCGTGTCGATGCCCTGCAGGAACGGCGCCAGGTTGTCCGCCCCGCGTTCAGCCGCGTGGTCGATCGCCACCGAGTTCGGATCGAAGAGCGTCTCGCCCCACTGTGGTGCCTGGTAACCGATCCAGGTGACGGTGGCCACCGAACCCGGTTCGCCGTGGCGGGCGAGCTCCTCCTGAGTCCGTCCCTGCAGGTCGGCCATCTGCGCGTCGTAGCCGCCGAGCGAGTCGGGCACGTTCGACGTCAGCCCTGGCGTGAACACCGCGACGTTCTTCGCGGTGTCGAGGTTGCCGTTCGCTATCGCCGCTTCCGCGCGTTCCGAGGAGGTGCCGAACAGCACGAGCTGCCGTTCGCCCGGTTTGCTCAGTGTCTCCTCGATCGAACGAATCGCGTCCAGCTTCTCGTTGACCTGGTCGAGCTCTCCCTGCTTGCCGATCTCCCCACGCTCGATCTCGCCCTCGAGCCGCTCTCTCTCGCCCTCGAGACGTTCCTTCTCGATCGGCAGCATCGCCCTGTTCGCCTGGTCACGGGAGGTGAAATCCACCCCGTCCCGGTTGCCGATCCACTCGGGATGCTCCCTGATGACGCGCTGCTTCTCCGCGTCCGACAGCGAGTCCCACCAGCCGGCGTTGTCGCCAGGGCTACCTCGGCCGTCCGGTGGCGCCGGCGGGTCGATCCCGCCCTGTGCGCCACCGGCCTCGGCCGCACCGGCGAGGTCGGTCGCGCCGCCGTCGTCGACCTTGCCGGCTTGTACCTTGCCAAGTTGACCACTGACGTCCTGGTCGATGTCGGTGGCCGTGCGCAGGTTCTGCTCGACCCGGTCGACGAGCTCGAGCCGGATCCGCTCCCGCTCGCGGGAGACCTCGTCCGCACGGTCTTCCGGCACGTTCTGCGGCGGGTTCACGTCGTTCACCGCGCCGTCGTCGCCGATGGCGAACCCGTTCTGCGTGGCGAGGTCGTCAGCTTCCCGGATGCCACGCCGAAGCCCGGTGACGGCGTCCGCCCCTTGGGTAAGGGTCGTGACCGCGGACCGGATGCCGGCGACGAAACGCTCCATGTTGTCGGTGATCTCGCCGCGCTTCTTCGTGGCGTCGTCGGCCGCCGCACCGATCCAGTTTCTCGGACCGCCCATGGCGTTGAACTCGTCGGCCAAACCCACGAGCGTGTCGCTGTTCGCCCTGAGCGCCGTGGCCGCGGCGTCCAGCGGTTCAGATCGCCATTGCCGGATCTGACCGTAGGTAAGCGTCATCGTCCATACCCGCTGAAGTCGGCTGCCGCGGCCTGCTCGTTGGTCTGGTAGGTCCGCTTGCTGATGTCCAGCCCCTCGGCGTATCCCCTGGCCGACTGCTCCCAGGACACTCGCTGGTAGGCCCACGAATCGGCGAGCATCCCGATGGCCTGCGCACTTGTCGAGCCCGGTATCCCGGCTTTGGCCTGCGACATCGAGCCTTTCAGGTCGACGCCGCCGACCTGCTCGCCCGCCGACGTCGCCGCCGCGACCGCGGTGTCGAATGCCGCCATCTCAGCCTCGTAGCCGTCCATCCCGTTACTCCCTGCACCCGCTAGCTCGCCGGCTTACCGCTGTCGACGACCTCCGGCGCGTACTCGAGATCCTCTTCGTGGTTCGCGGCAATGCTGTACTTCCGCTGGTGTTCCTTGTCCGCATCGCCGCCCGGCCGGCCACCGCCCATGGCGCCCATCGGCATTGAGCCCAGCGCGCCACCGCCGCTCCCGGAGGCGCGGGCCGGCTGCTGCCTGCCCTCCTGTCGAACGGTGTCTGCGCCGCGCCCGGCGCCGACGCCAGGGCCGGGGCCCGCGGCACCGATCGGTACCCCACCGCTGGGCACGGCGCTGGTGGACACTCCGCCCCCGCCGGCGTTGCCCAGAAATCGGGACGCGTCCGACACGGTGCCGTGGGACGGCGGGACCGGCGGGACCACGCCGGACGTTTGGGTACCGACTCCCGGCGGGGCGGCCAAGCCGGCCGGCGTGGCGGCGCCGGCCGACATGGACCCGCCGGCCGACGACGTCGGGGCCGATGATCCGGAGCTTCCGGAGTCCGCCGCGCCCGCGGTGCTTCCGGGGTCCGCCGCGGCCAAGGTGCTCGCGAGCTCGTCGCCCTGCTGCTGACTGGCACCGCCGCCGGCGCCGGCACCGGACTGTGGCTCCGCGCCGGCCTGGATGCTCTGCTGGCTGATGCTCGACAGCGCCGTCTTGATCAGGTCCACGACGCCCATCCCGCCCTGCACGAGCTTCATCAGGTTGTCTCCGCTGGCCACCAGCGCCGCCAGCTTCGCGGCGATCCGCAGTGCGTACGTCACGGCGATCCCCACGCATGGCGGGATGGCCTCCACGACACTCTGGCCGAAGGTTTCCCCGGCCCTCGCGATTGCCTGGGTCATGATCGGCACGATCTCCGAGACCGCCTCGGCGATCAGCTCGGTGACCTCCGCGATGGCCTGGGCCACCACCTGGCCCGCGCCGATGATCGCGCTGCCGGTCATGTTGCTCGCCTCGCCGAGGCCCTCGATGCCGTCCGCGTGCTGCGCCGCGGCGTCCCGGTAGTCCGACGCGGCCGCGCCGGACCACTCGGTGGTCTGCGTGCCGGCCGACGCCCGGTACGAGCCGGCCACGCCGGCGATGTCCTGCCCGGCGTCGCCGAAGTCCTGCGACCCCGACGTGACCGAGGCCCCGTTGCCGCCCTGCAGTTGGGTGAGCCCGTCGCCGAGGAACGACACGAGGGGCATGAACCAGCTGAGGCCGGCCGCGGCGAGCCCGCCCAGCGGGTTGAGTGTCGAACCCAGCAGGCCCAGCGGTGCGCCCGGCACGCCGAGTCCGGGCGCCACCCAACCGTTGGCGCGCACGGCATCGTCGGTCGCCTGCAGGTCGACGACCAGCTGGGCGGTGTTCGTGTCGGTCATCGGGGGTACTCCCGGGTCAGGTTGGTCGCGTTGGTCTCGTCGGTGTACTGGTAACCGGCGGCGGTGCGGGTCAGACCGGTACTCATCTCGGCCACCGAGGACGACGCGTCCGTGACCGTGTTCGCGACCTGCGTCATGGCGCCCTGTAGGCCGGACGCGAGGAACTGGGCGAACAGACCGAGCGCGAGGTCGGCGAGGCCACTCGGAAGCCGCCCGCCGATGGCGGACAGCTGGTCGGCGACGTCGCCGACGCTGCCCGCGTGCCCGCGGAGCTGATCGGGGTCGATGTCAAAGCTGGTCATTGGGTGATCTCCGGGTTCGCGAAGTAGTCGTCGTCGTCACGGTCCTTGATGACCGGCACACCGGCCGGCAGGTGCTGTTTGATCACCTCGAGTGCGGGGCCCTCGCCGAAGTACTTCGTCGAGATGCCGACGATCTGCGCACTGACCGCGTGCCGCGCCTTCCGCGTGGTGTCCAGGATGAGCCGCGCCAGCTCATCGGATTCGAGCGTGCGAGCCTCGGGCGTGAGGGTGAGATCCTCGAGCACGCCGCTGGCGCCGACCCGCACCTCGACCTCACCACGGGGCGAGGTCGCCGTCCCGCCGACCTGCCGCACGCGCTCGCCGGCCTCCTTGGCGCGCGTCGCGATCTCGGTGAGCCGCTTGTCATACTGCGCGAGCCACTGTTCAGGATCCATCGTCTTCCCTCCTGACGATCATGGACAAATTGTCAAGTACGTAGCGCATCTCGTTGTGCCGCAACGAGTTGACGCTGAGCCACCCGTCTTCCGCGCGGTTCACCCGCACCCGGCCGCGCGGACCGTCCAACCAGGACAGGTCGGTCCCGGCCCGGGCGGCTCCGTCGATGCCGCGGCGGGTCGCTCCGAGCTGCCCGGCGCCGGTCAACTCGGGGAGCAACCTGCCGAGCTCGTCGAGCACGCCGGGATCGCCACCGTCCGGTGGGAGCGTGATCGGCATGGCGATGGCCGTCTCGACCTCGGGCACCATCGCGATCAGCTCGTCGGCCAGCGCGTTCTGTGCGACCCGCCGGATCCGCACCCCGTTCGTCGCCGGGTCGCCGGTCAGCGGCTGGCGGCAGATCAGCGTCCAGGATCGGTAGACCATGGCCACGACGCCGACCGCCATGCCCGGGCTGGTCAGCACGAGATCGACGGTGCCCCGGTACTCGCTCAACGCCGTGACCACCTCGGCCGCGACGCCGAGTGGCCCGCGCTCGCCGGCCAGCCCACGCGCCCGCAGGGTCACGCCGGCCGCGGCCAGCAGCACCTCCCGCTCCCCCGCGATCCGGCCGAATTCCGGCACCCGCAACGGGAACGGGAACCGCACCCCGGCGTGTGCGGCGAGCAGGTCCAGCTCGAAGAGTCCAAAATGGACACCCGGGTTCCCGGTCTGGGTCGCCAGCACGGGCGCGGCGGTCATGTCGCCGGCTTCTCGTCGGTGAACTGCCAGGCGACCTCGCGGTCGCCGTCCTGATACTGGTTGACGGTGTCCCTCAGCGCCCGGTGGTAGCTGGCCAGCTCGGTGTCCGCCGCGCTGACCTCGCCGGTGAGTCCGGCCGGGCCGGCCGCCTCGCGCAGCCGCGCCGCCAGGTGCATCGCGGGCGGCGCGGTGCCGAGCAACGGCTGGTGCTCGGCCAGCCGCCCCGCCGAGGACACGAGGCCATTCGTCTGGTCGCCGATGTCAGTCAACGCCCTGACCTGCGCGATCAGCTCGTCGGTCAGTACCTCGAAGCCGTGGGACGGCATGTCAGAGGCCAACGTCGTGCTCCCTGTCGGTCACGCCCCCGATCACGGGGGTGATGGTTCGCTGATCCACCGTGAAGATCCCGAGGTCCACGTTGGGCAGGCGACTGTTGTGGGGCTTGTCCTCGTCGTCCGCGGTCCGCGGGGGCATCGGCGACATGAAGCCACCGGCACCCATCCCGCGCGAGGCGGCCGCGTTGGACAGCGCGGCGCTCTCCGCGGCCAGCATGCTCTGCACAGGTCCCGGACCGGCACCGACCATCCCGCCCGGGCCCGGCACGGGACCCCCGACCAGCCGGGACCATGGCACACCGCCCCCGCCACCGCCCCGGCCCGCGGACAGCCCGCCGCCGGAGACCGCGGCCGCGGTGGTCGTCGCCCCCGCCAGCCCGTCCACCTGGTACGTCCTCGACGTGGTGGCGTCGGGTTGCCCGGGCACGACCTGGCGGCCGCTGTTCTGCAGGCTTGACTCGTAGCGCTGCATCACCTGCACCGCGTCGGCCTTGGACGCGCCGGCCACGGCGTCGGCGGTGAACAGCCGCGCGCCGCCGATCAGCACCGCCTGGAGCGGCGGCATCGGTCCGGCGCCGACGGAGCTCGTCATCAGGGTCATCGGGTCCGCCGGCGGCGGTGGCATGGTGTTCCGCGCGTGGGCCAGCGCATCGCCGGAATCACTGGCCGCCTTCTGTACCGTGCCCGCCCGGGCGCCGACGGTCCAGACCTTGTCGGACAGCTCCGCGAGCCGATCGGCGGCCAGCTCGGCCGCCCGCCCCTGCCAGTTCGACCGCAGCCCGTCCGCTTCGCGGCGCAGCGCGTCCGCGAACTCGGTCAGCGCGGTGCTGTGCCGCCCCCATTCGGCGGCCACCGTGCTGATATCTCCGACATCCGCTTCCTCCCACAGCATCTTGTACAGCTCATCGTGGCTGTAGGCGTTCCAGTTCGTCCCGCCCGGCGGGGTCGCCGCGCCGAAGAACTCCGCCCACACGCTGTCCAAAGCGTCGGTCAGGGTTTGGGCCAGCGAACCGAGCGGCCCGTCCGGACTCAGTACCCCGGTGACCGCGCTCGCCAGGCCCTCGACAGTTTCGAACACGGCACAGACAGTGGCGCGGACCCAGGTACACCGACCAGGACTCCCACCGGACATCTATGTCCGGTGGCCGAAAATCGCAGGTCAGCTGACGTCGGTCAGGTGAGCCTGGAGGCGGGCGTGCCGGAACTGGTAGACCGCACCGACCTGGCGCAGCACGCCGCGCCGGCACGCGTCGTCAAGGAAGGCGGCCACGGACCAGGGCAGCCGCCCGGTCAGCGGCAGCCAGACTCGCGCGAACACCAACCACTGGCCCCACGCGGTCAGGCTGGTCCCGATCGCGAGTCCGATCACGGGGCCGAGCACGAGATCGAGCGGGAACGCGGCCGGCTCCACGTGCCCGAGTGCGAGCGTGATCACCAGCAGGTGGGCGAGCCCGAGCACGAGTCCCCCGCCGAGGAACTGGACCACCACGGTCGCCCGGTTGGTGCGCAGCAGCTCGGCAGGGCCTACGGCGGATCTGATGTCGACCGGAGCTTCGAGCCCAGCCATCAGACCCCACCCCAGACCGGTCAGCGTCCCCAGACCGACCCCGGTCGCGAGCAGGCCGAAGAACCCGAACTCGACAAAGCCCATGGGACGGTTCCCGGCCGCACCCGCGAGCCCCAGCATCAGCCCGAGGCCGATTCCGCCGGTGACCCCGACCATGAGCCTGGGACCGAACTTCGCACGCAGCTGCTGAGCCCCGCCCTGGGTGCGCAGCCGGACGTGCGATGGCTCGAATGCCCCGCCTCCGAGCATGAACCCGGCACCGTGCGCGAGACCGAGAGCCAACCCCAACACGAACCAGTTCTGCAGCGCGGCCACGAGCGCGTTCACCAGCCCGCGCCCGGCGGCTGGCGAGTCCACCAGCCAGATCACCAACCCGCTGAACAGTCCGACGGCGAGACCGGACACCAGCCCGACGACCAACATGCGCGAGCCGCGGCGGCGCATCGCGCTGCCCAGCTGCCACCAGGCGAGATCATGAGTGCCGAGCCGGTCCAGGTGCTGGGCGAGGTACCCGAGCCAGCCTCGCACGCGCTCGGAGTCCCAGTGCGGGTGCTGGTCCCGGTAGACCGTGGGGATGAAGCTGCCCAGCAGGTGATCCTCGATCTCGTACTGGCTGCCGAACCGATCGGTGTCCAGCAACACCGACGGATCACCTCCGGCGGGGTCGCTGTAGATGGCGCGGGCGAGCCCCACCATCAGCGGGGTGGTCAAGACCGTGCGGAGATTGACGCCGGCCGGGCGCTCGGGATGGTCGCGCAGCTCGTTCAGGACCGGATCCCACACGGTCGCGCCCCCGTTCTTGCGCGTGGTCCGCGGGAGGTAGTCGACCAGATCGGTCACGGTGAGGTCGGTCAGCCGGACAGCCGCGGCGGCGGTCAGGGCGTCGGTTCCGGCCACCGTCGCGTACTCACCGGGGCGACTGGTCAACAGCATCGGCAGGGTCGTGGCGTTGAGCGCGTCCAGCGCGGCCCGGTGCAGTCCCCCCGCGAGTTCGTCGAACCCGTCCAGCACCGGCAGGATGCGGCCGGCCTCGACCAGCGCGGTCGCCAGGTTCGACTCGTCGCGGCCGGTCGCCGCCAGCCCGGGGTGATCGCGCGTCAGCTGACCGGCCAGCCAGTCCCGCAACCCGGTGGTGGTCGGGTTCCACGACCCAAGGCTGAACACGACCGGCACGGCGTCGCCACGAGCGCGAGTCTCCAACAAGTCGAGCACGAACCGCGCGGCCAGCACCGACTTGCCCGACCCCGCCCGGCCGAGCACCACCAGCCGCCTGGACGGGATCCGCCGGTAGATGTCGGCGATCTCGGGCAGGCGACCGGCCAGGTCCAACGGTTCGGCGGTCTCGCCCGGCGAGACCCGGCAGATGTTCTCCCAATGATCCATCACGTCGTCGGGCGCCAGCTGCCAGCGGACCGGCAGCGGGATCGGGTCCTGGATCCGCCGCTGCTCCTCTTCCCTGCACAAGCGCGCGCGAACCGCGTGCGCGAGATCATCGGCGGCCTCCGCCAGCCTGCGCTCGAACGCTGACTCCGGCCGGATCTCGTTGGCGCTGGGCGGATCCGGCACCACCTGGCCGTCAGCAGCGGCCAGCAGCTGGGCCCGCTCGGCCGGCTTGAGGCCCAACGCGTCGGCGAGCAGCCGCACCGTCTCCAGCTGCGGGTTGGCGCTCGCGCCGGCCTCCAGCCGGCGAATGGTCCGTTCCGACAAGCCAGCGCGCTCCGCCAGCTCCTCCTGCGTCAATCCCGCCTGCTGTCGAAACTGCCGGAGCAGCACGCTGAATTGGCTTGTCACACATCGCACCCTATCCAGCGCGGACAGCCACCGTGGGCGTGTTGTCGATCTCTGGCGGAACTTGCCCGCGGCGCCTGCGATCCGGTGCGCTTGTCCGTCCCGGGGCAGCCACCACGTCGTGCCATGCTCACCGGCGATGCTGTGAAAGGCGCGTTGGGGTCACTCAACGTCCCGAACGCGCCTTTCACAGCACGTCGACCCCACCTTCACGGAATCCACTCATCCAGATGACCTCCAGGCGCTAGGCCCAGAGCGGTCCGAGGCGCCGTGCCGCGCGCCGCACCTCGGCGTACGAGCGGGTGGAGCTCTTCGCCTGGCTTGCGACGTTGACCCCGAATGCCGCGGCGACGATCATGCGGACGGCCATCCACGCGCTCTGGTAGCGAATCTGCCCACCGATCCAGGAGATCGCGTCCGCCTCTGGCTTCCAGGCCGCGTCGAAGCGGGCGCCGACGGTGTCCAGCGGGCCGGCGGACAGGCACTGGTCGAGCACGACCGCCGACTCCAGTGCCGCGTTGCCGCCCTGGCCGACCGGCGGGAACGCGGCGGCGGCGTCGCCGAGGAGCACCGCCCGGCCACCGTGCAGTCGGGAGCAGGTCAGCCGCTGTCCAAGGTGGACACTCTCCCGCCGGGAGAACTCGGCGACCGCCTGCTCGCTGGTCAGGTCCAACACGCGCCGGCAGTGCCTGCGCAGCCACCCGGTGGCCTGGCCGGGAGAGGTGAAGGTGATCGGTTTGTTCACCCCGATCACGCAGAGCCAGCGCACGCCGTCCGGCTTGTTCTCGTCGAGGATCACCGCGGCGAGGGCGAACGGGTTGATCGCCAGGCCGTTCAGACAGTGTTTGTCCAGCTCGTCGCCGACTCCGTCGAGCTCCAGCAGAAGCCCGTAGTTCGGCACGGTGGCGGTGTCCACGGTGAACCCTTCGACCTGCTCCTGCATCGCCGTGCGGACGGCCGAACCCGCGCCATCGGCGCCGACGACGAGGTCGAAGCGCCGCCCGGCCACCTCGCCGGCATGGACATCGATCGTGCGCACGTCGCTGTCGAACACGAAGTCGATCAGGTCGCGGTGCCGCTCCTCGACGACGGACATGAGCGCCCGCATGATGTCTCCCCGCGAACCGATCCAGCCGGGCTCCGACCACGCGTCGATCACCCGGCGCCCGTACCTGATGCCGTGGAACGGGACCAGGTGGGCGTCGAAATGGGCGAGGGCGTCGATGTACCGCACCGCCCGCAGCCCGTGACCGGTGAGGTCGATCGGGTATGACCGATCGGGGTTGAAGCGCGGCATGCGGTCGGGATGCGCTTCGCGCTCGAACACGGTGCTGCGGACGCCGCGCCGGGCCAGCGCGATGGCCGCCGTCAGCGACCTGGACCCGGAGCGCCGCGCCGTGCGGCTGGTCCTGCGCTCCTGGTTCGCGGTGCTCAACGAGGCCACGGTCGCCTGGCTCCAGGACGACTGCCCGTTCCCCGCCGACGACCTGGTCGAGTTGCTGACGGCCACCCTCGCCGAACTGCTCCGCCAAGCCGCGCGACTCGACCCCACACTCGACTGCGGCCCGATCCTGACCGCGCTCGACCAGTCCGACGGGATCACCGCGTAGCCCGGCAGACGCGCTGCACGAGGTCCTGCCAGCCCTCGGCGACTCGTTCCTCGATCGGGAGGGTGGGCTCGGTGAGGTCGGACGCCGACAGGTAGAGCAGCAGCGGGCCGTCCAGGGCGGCGGTGAGCTGCACGGCCAGGATGTCGACGTCAGCGCCGCCGAGAGCCATCTGCCCCAGCAGCGTGCGGATGTGCGTCCGGGAGAGGGTCGTCTCCGCGCCGGCCGGTATGGGTTGGGTGCCGTCCAGTGCGGCGCGGGCGATCTCGTGGTGTTGGAAGAGGAAGCCGACCCGGGCTCGGCCGTAGGCGATCAGGCGGTCCAGCGGCGGGGCACCCGGGCCCAGCGGCGGTGGTCCGGACATTACCTGCTCCTGGAAGGTTCGCTCCTCGTCGTCCAGGAGCGCCTGGAAGATTCCCGCGCGGGTGCCGAACCGGCGGAACACCGTCCCCTTGCCAAGGCCCGCCCGTTCGGCCAGTCCGTCCATGGTCAGTGTGTCGGCGCCCTGCTCGGCGAGCATCTCGCGGGCCGTGGCCAGCAGATGCCGCCGGTTGCGTACGGCGTCGGCGCGCTCGACGCGCGGCGCTCCCAACGGCAAGACGGGGTGCTCCACGGATCACACCCTACCGACGGGAATGCAACCGGGGTAAAGTCCGTTTGTGCTTACGTGCGGTGACACCACCGACACACGACCAGGGAGAACAGCCTGTGAACGCGTCGACAGACTCCACTCAAAGCAAGTCCACGACTCCCAGGAAGCCAACCGCTCCCAAGAACGGGGTTCCCGACCCGAGCGTGACCATCCAGCCGACTCCGATCGAGCAACTCGATCTCTCCGCGAAGAAGCTGGCCATTGTCGGTGGGACGAACGGCCTCGGCCGAGCCATCGCCCAGCAGGCACTGGCGCGGGGCGCCGAAGTCACCGTGGTCGGGCGAACCTTCCGCGACGATCCGGCCGCTCGCCTCACGTTCGTGCCGGCCGACCTGTCATCGATGACCGAGGCCGTCCGCCTGGGCCGTGAACTCCCCGCGGAATCCTACGACGTCGTGCTCTTCACCACTGGAATCATCGCGGCCAAGAAACGGGAGGAGACGCCAGAACACGTCGAGCGGGATATGGCCGTCAGCTACCTGAGCCGCCTCGCGATACTGCAAGGCCTCAGCCCCCGGCTCGGATCCGCGCGAGCGGACGGCGCGCCAAGGCCACGCGTTTTCGTCATGGGGTCCCCCGGCTACGGAATGCTCGGCGACCCTGGTGACCTCAACGCTGAGGAGGACTACCGCTCCATGGTGGCGCACGCCAACACCGTGGCAGGGAACGAGATCCTCGTCCTCGGCGCGAAAGACAGGTTCCCCGGCCCGGCATTCTTCGGCCTCGGCCCTGGCCTCATCAAAACCGACATCCGAGCGAACTACCTTGGCGAAGGCAGCATCACGCACAAACTGTTCGAAACCGCCGTCGGCATCGTGGCGCAGTCCCCCGAAAGCTATGCGCGGCGGATGTTGCCGATCCTTTTCGCCCCGGAGCTCGAAGGCAGGACCGGGCTCATGTTCGGCAGCAAAACCCGCCTGGAAATGCTTCGGCGCGGTGACCAACCGATCCTGCCGACGCAAGGCCTCGACAAAGCCCACGTCGACCGCTATCTGACGGCCTCCGAAGCCCTCTTGCGACGCGCGCTCAGCCGAGCGTAGGCATCCCCCGGCGATGCCATGATGGACCCCTTCATGTCACTCAACGCCATGAAGGGGTCCTTCAGGGCGTGGCCGACGAGGACTCCTCGAGCACACGACCCCGGTAGCGCGACCCGGTCTGGGCCTCGCCGGCGGGACGCGCAGGCCAACCTTGCGCGGATCCTGTCTGCCGCGGCTGACGTCTTCGCCGAGCGCGGCCTTACCGCGACCCTGGCCGACGTGGCCAAGGCGGCCGGCGTGGGCGTCGGCACGGTGTACCGGACGTTTGCGACGAAGGACTCAACGACTCGATGGACGACGACGCCGGCACCGAGGTCGCCGCCCCGGAGGAACCAGCGCAGGCCGCGGGTGGCGCGTCTCGCCGCCGGTGGATCCGGCCAGCCGGCCGCCACCGGGCCGCGTAGCTGTGTGGCGTCACCGACTGGGTGTCCTTCGTGGAGATCCGTCGATCCACGGGCGGCGGCAGTATGTTCTCGACCGCCGACGACCTCACCACGTTCTTCCGCGCGCTGCAGTCAGGCCGGTTGCCAACTCAGATGCGCGGGGATCGCTACTTGGCCGCCGGTTGGGCGTATCCCTTCAACCCGCCGAAGTCGACCATGGTGCAGGCCTCGTCGCCGAGGGTCCACGCGTCGTGCCCGGGCGGAATGTGGAAGGCGTCCCCTGGACCGACCTCGCGCTCCTGGCCGTCGTCCATGACCACCTTCATGCGGCCGGACAACACGTATCCGACGTGCTCGACCTGACAGCTGTCGGTGCCGGCGACCGGCTTGATGTCGTTCGACCACTGCCAGCCCGCCTCGAACGTGCCGAGGCCGACCGGGCCGGTCTCCAGGTTCACCATGTCCACGTGGCCGTGGCCGGGAAATGGGCGGACCTCGTCAGGTGATCCGAAGTTCTTGCTCTGCAGCTCGCTCATCGTGACGCTCGCTCTCACTGGGAGGCCCGGCGACCCCCTTCAGCTGCGCTGACACCGAGACTGGCGATGATAAGTCGCCGTGGTCGCTCTCGATAGAGTCCTTCTGCCCTGATGCGTCGTGCTGTCCGGTGATCGCGCCGGCTTCCGGGGAGGACTACTCGGTACCTGCCGGCGCCGCCGAGACCACCGGCAGGTGGCGGTATCCGCGCAGTACCCGGGTTTCCCGGCGGACCGGGGACGTGCGCAGGCGCAGGCCGGGGAAGCGGGTGTAGAGCGCGCGTAGCGCGATCGTCGCCTCCTGCCGGGCGAGGCTCGCGCCGAGGCAGTAGTGCACGCCGCCGGAGAACGCCAGGTGTTCCGCGGCATTGGTGCGGGTGATGTCGAACCGGTGCGGCTCCGCGAACACGGCCGGGTCCCGGTTGGCGCCGCCGAGCATCACGACGACGCCGGTGCCACCCGTGCTCGCACTGACGACGTTCGACGACGACGAGATGTTGTCGGGCGCACTGCGTGCCGGCGCGGCGGGCTTCATCCTCAAGGACTCCTCCGCGGAGGACCTGATCCGAGCGGTGCGCACGGTCGCCGGCGGCGGCTCGTGGCTCGACCCGTCCGTCACCGCCCGCGTGCTGAGCGCGTACCGCCGCGTGCGCACCACCACCCGGGCCGCGACGGGCGCGCTGACCAGCCGTGAACACGAGATGCTGCAGGCGATCGGCCGCGGCATGTCGAACGGCGAGATCGCCGAGACGTTCCACATCTCCGAGCTGACCGTGAAGAGCCACATCGGACGGATCTTCACCAAACTCGGCCTGCGGGGACCGGGCCGCCGCCATTGTGTACGCGTTCGACCACGGCATCGTCTCCCCCGACCACCCGAGCGAGGAGAAAACCTAATTCGGTGGTCATCGTGTATGCCGGAGCAACAATGAGCTCCGGAATACACGGAAATCGCGTCCGAATTTGGGGTGCGCCGCGAGGCCGCCGGCGGCGTGCCGGCGACCTCATCGGAAATCAGGCGGTCAGACCCTAATCCATCCGCTTGCGTATTCGCAGGTCACCTGGACAGCATTGTTCGGGGTGCACTGGCCGCCGGCCGAGCCGCCGATCGTCACGATACCGCCGGTGGTGTTGGTGATCGTGATGGTGGCGCGTGCCTCGTACTGGCCGCGGGGCACCGAGACGGCGTTGTTGTTGGGCGAGGTGGTGTAGTACAGCACCGTGAACGCCGTGGCAGACGTTCCGTAGGCCTGGGGGTAGTTGGTGGCGTTGAAAAGGGCGGACGACAGGCTGAGCTGCGCGGGGGCGCTGCAGTAGACGCCGGCCGACCAGTAGACCGACGGCAGGTTCGGCGGGCCCCAGTCGTTCCAGGTCATCTGGAGCGGGCCCGTGTTGCACTTGACCGAATAGGGATCGGCGGGCGCCGCGGCGGCCGGAGCGGCGACGGCGGTGCCAGCGCCGAGAATCCCCATCAGGAGCATGGCGCCTAACGCGACAGCGCCGCGACGAAAACGGGAGAGCATGCGTGCGACCTCCAAGTGACATTCGACAATGTAAGCGCTTACGTCCGGCTCCGACCTTACAAGTCCCACTCCGCTCGGTCACGAGGTGGAACCAATCAATTTCCAAACGCCAACGGCCGGCCCGCCGGTAGAAGAGGTGAGCCGGAAATCCCGCGAGTGGTCCTGCCCGGACTGTCGCGCGCGACCGTCCCGGGCATATTCGGAGCACAGCCCGAAACGCCGGGCGGCCGCGGCATCCGTGTCCGCGTGACGTTGTCGAGGTCGGCAGTCGGCGCCGCGGTGCGCGGCTGACCGCGCCGCATGAGTCGGGCCTACTGGGCGGCGTCCAGGCGGGCGCGCTGGTCGGCGGTCAGCTCGAGGTCGACCGCGGCGAGGCTCTCGTCGAGCTGCGCGACCGAGGAGGCGCCGACCAGCGGGATCACCGGGATTTCGCCGCCGATAAGCCAGGACAGGACGACCTGGTTGGGCGTCGCGCCGGTCTCCACGGCCACCTCGCGGAGTGCCTTGAGTCGCACCGGGGTGCCCGCGTGGTCGTGCTCGGGGCCCAGTGGCTTGTCGTCGCGCACGTAGGCGCCGGACAGCAGCGGGGTGTACGCGACGAGCGTGAGGGACGGCTCGTGTCGCGCATAGTCGAGGACATCGCCGCCGGCCACGCCGAGCTCGCCGTCCGGCGAGTGCCGGTTGCCCATGTCCGTGCGTTGCCGCAGGTACGTGTGGTGGTACTGGAGCACCTCGTACCCGGGGAGGCCGGCCGACGCGGCCAGCCGGCGGCACCGCTCCACCCGCCAGCTCCAGTGGTTGCTGACCCCCAGCAGACCGACGCTGCCTTCTGTCACCAGCGCCCCGAACGCCTCGACGGTCTCCTCCATCGGGACCCTCGGGTCCTGGCCGTGTGCGTAGAGCAGGTCCAGCCGGGACACGCCGAGCCGCTCCCGGCTGCGGGCGGAGGACTCGCGGATCACCGCGGCCGAGAGCCCTTCGATGTTCGTGGTGAGGGTGGTGCTCGGCTCGAGCGGGCGGCCGGCGAGCTTGGTCGCGATCACGACCTCCGCACCGACGCCGTTGGCGCGGCGCCAGTGTCCGAGGAGAGACTCGCTTTCCCCGCCCTGCGTCCCGTTGACCCAGTACGCGTAGTTGTTGGCGGTGTCGATGAACGTCCCGCCCGCCTCGACGTAGCGGTCGAGGATGGCGTAGGAGGTGGCCTCGTCGGTGGCGGTGCCGAACAGCATGGCGCCGAGGCTCAGCACGCTGACCTCGCGGCGGGTCTGGGGGTTCACGCCCAGGGTGCGGTACTTCATGGCGGCGAGTCTGCATGCTGGAGCGCCCTCCAGGTCAATCCCGCACTGCCTACGCCCGGGCGGCCACAGGTGGACGGGATTCACGGGGGCCTTCGAATTCTTCGTACAGTGCGGCCAGGAAGGACGCGAGGTGGTTCATCTCGCTCGCGCAGTGGTGCAGCAGACCCACCCCCGAGAGCTTCGAGGTCGACTTCGCCCGGTCCGGCGGGACACGGCCGACGCCATGAAGGACCCCTTCATGTCACTCAACGACATGAAGGGGTCCTTCAGGGCATGGCCGCGCTCGCACCAGATGCGTCACGCGCACAGCAGGAGCGTCAGCAGTGGGTCCGACAGCGGAACCGTGGTCACGCCTGCGAAACCGGCTTGCCTCGCCCATTCCTGGTAGGCGGTCAGCGGGTGCACCGCGCCGCCCCGCGCGAGCAGGCCGAGCGCGTACCGGCTCACCGCCGGATTCGCGGACGGGAGCACGTCGACGATCGCCACCCGCCGCACCGTCCGGTGCAGCTTCGCCAGCAGGGCGCGGTTGTGCGCCTCGTCGAACAGGTGGCAGACGTTCGCCACGACCGCGAGGTCGTGCGCCGGCAGCGCCACGTCGAGCACGTCGCCCGGCAGGTAGTCGAACCGCGGCACGAGCCCGGCGGCGGTCACCGCGCGCCGGGTTTGGGTCAGCACCGCGGGAAAGTCGACGGCCGTCACGTGGACCTCCGGGTTGCGGGAAGCCAGCGCGATCGTCCACGGCGCCGCACCCGCACCCACGTCCAGCACCCGACCGGTCGACGGCGACAGCTCGGCCGCGAAGCGTTCGGCCGCCGGCGCGAACCACTCCGACAGCATCGGCACCGCGTCCGGGTACAGCCGGGTCGCGCCGGCCGCGGTCGCCGCCTGTATCGCGGGCTCGCCCGTGCGCACCACCGCCGGCAGCGCCTGCCAGAAGCCGGTCAGCGCGTGCAGGCGATCGGTGGCCACGGTGTCGGTCTCGAACACTCCCCCGGCGCGTTCGCACAGCAGGCCCATCCCCGCCAGCGCATCGAGAAGACGCGCCGTGGCGACCTGGTCGAGGCGCAACGCCGTGGCCACCTCGCAGGCGGTGCTCGGGTTCGATGCCAGCTGGCCGAGCACCTCCAGTGCGGCCGCCGTCTGGATGATCGCCATCGTCTCGACGGCCGCGCTCACTTCCCGGAGTCTCATGCCAGCACCGTCACCGTGCCCGCGCCGCCGTCGACCGCGACCTGCTGGCCGTCGCGCAGCGTCGCGGTGGCCACGCCGGTGGCGACGACCGCGGGGACACCGTGCTCGCGCGCGATGATCGCCGGGTGCGACAGCGTGCCGCCCTCGTCGGTGACCAGCGCGCCGATGATCGGGAACAGCAGGGACCACACCGGCGAGGTGGTCGGGCACACCACGACGTCCCCCGCCCGGACGCGGTCGAACTCGGTCTCGTCATGGACGATCCGCACCGTGCCCCGGTAGGTGCCGGGCGAGGCCGCGATGCCGGACAGGACCCGGTCGTCGCCGCGCGGACCGCCGGCGAGCGCGTCCGGACCGAAGACCTGCTCGATGGTCCACAGGAACGACTCGTTCGCGCGGCGCGCCTCGGGTGGCAGCGAGGTCAGCGGCGGTGGCGGCGGTGGGGGCGTGCCGTAGTGCGCCGGGCCGGGGTTCGCCATCGCCCACGCGCGCTCGCCGGCACGCCGGCTGACGACCGCGGCCAGGTCGTCGCCGACCCGCAGTGCCGCGCGCAACTCGGCCGGCCGGAGGTGGAAGGCCATGTCCGGCACGGGAAGCTGACCGCGTGCCACAAGACGGCGGCCGTACTCCAGCACGGCCTTCCTGATGACCGCGCCAGGTGCGGCCGTGGTGACGAAGTTGTTGTCCTCGCGGATCGGGTAGGCGACCAGTGCCTTGGCCAACGTGGCGTCGAACCGCGCGCGGTCCACATCGGACAGCCGGGCGCGGGCCGCGCCGGCCGCTTGTTCGCGCGCCACGGCCAGCGCACGGTCGTTCGCCACGGGGTCGAAACCGGTGGCCATCTGGTCACGCATCAGGGCGAGCACCAACTCGGGGCGTTCGTCCAGCGCCTGCTCGGCCAGCTCGTAGCTGAGCGCGCGGCAGCAGTGCCGGCGCAGGTGGTCCGCGAACCGGTCGGGGAAGTCCGGCTTGTCAACATGGGCGGCAAGCTCCGCCAGCGCGCGGGCGGGTTCGGTCGAGCGGACCGACGTGCCGGCCACGAGGCGCTGCCAGCCCGCTTCGTCCAAACCGAGCAGCTCCCGGCAGCACCCGGCGAACTCGCCGAGCACCATCGCGATGGCGGCGTGCAGCCGGAAGTGGATCGCGATCCCGTCCTCGCCGAGCGCGACCACGGCCGCCAGGTGCGCGTCGAGCTCGTCGTCGGTCATGTCACCAAGGAGGGCGTCACGCAATGCGTCCGTACGGGCCTCGAGGTCCGGCCGCCACTCGTCTGCCCAGCGGTGCAGGACGCTCATCGGCACATCGCCCCGCATCGCCTCGACACAGCTGCGGATCCGCCGGCGCAGCGCGGGGACCAGCCGGAACGCCAGCGGCACCAGCCACCCGGGGAGATTCGGCGGCTCCTTGTCGCCGAGCGGGACGACACGCGTGTACTCGAGCCCGCCGATCTCGCAGACGTCCAGGCCCTCGAACAGCAGGCCGAGCTCCGCGACGGCCGCCCGCAGCGCGGGCATGCGGGCCCGGTAGAGGTCGTGCGTGAGGCGCGTCCAGGGCCGCCGGGCGTGGGTGCTCTCCCGCGTCCAGTAGCCGGGCGGCACCGCGACGTCGACCGGCACCGGCGGCACCGGCAGCGCGGTGATCGGCCTGGCCTGCAGCAGCACCGGCTCGCCGCCGGCCAGCGCCCACTCGATGTCCTGCGGCGCCGGCCAGCGTCCGGCGACCGCGCGGGCCATTCGGGCGACCGCCAGCGCGGACTCGGCGTCGAGCGCGGCCGGCTCCCTCGCGCCGGCCGCGCGTTCCGCCCGTTCCGCCCGCACCACCCAGCGGTCGGGCGTCACCTCCCCACCGACCAGGCGCGCCGCCACCCCGGGTACGGCGTCGAGCACGACCACGTCGCGCTCGCCGGTGACCGGGTCGGCGGTGAACGCGACGCCCGCGACGGTCGCGGCGACCATCGTTTGCACGAGCACCGCCATGCCCGGGGTGTGCCGCGGTCCGGCGTAGCCCGCGACCAGCTCGGAGCGCGCGGACGCCCAGCATTGTTCGACGGCGGCCGCGAGCGCGGCGGGCTCGGCCGGCACGTCCAGCACCGACGTGTACAACCCGGCGTACGAGGCGCCGGCGAGGTCCTCGGCGACCGCGGACGAGCGCACGGCGACGCTGCCCCACGGCCGGACCGCCTCGGCCAGAGCGGCCAGCACGTCGGCCGGCACCCGCACCGGGCGGCCCAGTGTCAATGCGTCGGCCAGCGCCTCGTCGAAGGCACGGGTGGTCACCACCACGCCGGCCGGCACGGCGAAGCCCTCGGCCGCGAGGACGGCCAGCGTGGCGGCCTTGGCGCCGGCCAGCTCGACATCGATGGCACCCCGCAGCGGGACGACGTGGTCGACTGTGGTCGCGGTCATCGGCAACACCTCCGGTTTCGGTTGCCTCCCACGATCGGCCACCACCCAGGGCGGGCGGTATCGGTCGAACTACGTATCCGCCGGCATGCGCTCGATTACGTACCGGGCGAGCGCGGTACGCGAGCCGAGCCCGAGGCGGCCGTAGATGTTCTGCAGGTGGGTCGTGACGGTGCGCGGGCTGATGAACAGCCGCGCCGCGACCTCCGCGTTGGACAGTCCCTCAGCGACGAGCCGGGCGACCTGTTCCTCCCGGCCGCTCAGTTCCGGGACGCGGCCCTGCTCGATGCTCGGCGCGGGCCGTTCGCCGAGCGCGCGCAGCAGGCTGCGTGCGCGGTCCGCCTGCGGCCGGGCGCCCAGCCGGTCGAGCACCCGGACGCGGGCGTCCAGCTCGGTGGGGTCGGCCGCACCGAGCTCGGCGCGGTCGAGGACCGCGACGGCCTCGTCGTAAACCATGCCGGCGGCGCCCAGGGCCTTCGCCGCGTCGGCGAGGACCGCCGGATCCCTGGCCAGTCGGCCGCGCAGGCATCGCGCGAGCGCACGGGGGTAGGGCGCGCCGAGCACGTCCAACCGGTCGGCCGCCGTCCGTGCCGTCGTCTCGTCGCCGGCACGCACCGCCGCGTCGCCGAGGGCGCCCAGCGCGAGCGGCAGGGACGCGGGGTAGCGGTCGGCGAGCACCGCCGCGAGCCGAGCCGCGCCGGCCAGATCGCCCCGACCGAGCGCCACCTCGACCTCGATCTGGTCGATGAAACTGAACACGTGCCGGTCCGCCGCCGACCACGGGCCGAAGCGGTCCCTTGCCTCCTCGGCGCGGCTCACCGCCTCGGCGAACCGGCCGCGCCGCGTGAGCAGGAGGCCCTGTAGCGACAAGGCGAGCGCGGCGTTGCGCGGCGAGCCGAGCCGCGCCGCGAGCTCGAGCGCGTCGAACCAGGCGACGAGCGCCTCGTCCCACCGACCGTTGAAGAAGTCGACCAAGCCGAGGCACATGCGGTGCATGACACCGAGCGCCGGCACGCCGGACGCCTCGGCGCAGGCGAGTCCGGCGTGCGCGTGGCGCCGTGCCGCCGCCAGGTCCCCGCACCCGAGCAGGAGCGCGAGCATCGGCCGGTGGACCCACTCCGCGAGCACCGGGTCACCGATCCGGTCGGCGGCGTCGACCGCGGCGTCCATCCCGGCGAGCGCCACGTCGTAGCGGCCCTCGCTGAGATCGAGCGCCACCTGGTAGCCGGCCCTGGTCACCTTGGCCCGCGCGGACCCGGTGGCCGCGATGAGACCGTCGAGGTCGTCGAGCAACACGCGCAGCACGGCCGGCTCGCCCCGCCGGCTCGCCCACCGCAGCCGGGTGGTCGCGAGTGCCAGGTGCGCCGGCCCGGGCGGCTCGCCGGCGAGGCAGGCCGCCGCGCGATCGAGACAGTTCTCGGCGGCGTCCGGTCGGCCGAGGTCCCACTCGGTCATGGCCGCGTTGACGAGGCAGCGGGCCCTGGTGGTCGCCGTGGCGCCGGGCAGGTCGGCGCCCGCGAGCCAGGCCGCGCGGGCGTGGTCCGTCCGTGCGGCGAGTTCGCAGGCCTCGGCGAGCAGCTCGTACAACTCGGTGCCGACGCCGACGCTGTGACGTGCCGCGGCGTGGATGGCCGCGCGGGCGTTGGCGGCCGCCTCCTCACCGCGCCGGGCGGCGAAGGCGGCGCGCGCGGCCTCGGTCAGCACGCCGTACGCCCGCTCGGCTGGTACGGCGTCGCCGGCGTTGCGGACGTGGAAGGCGTGCGTGCGCAGGTCGGCCGGCGTGGTGCGGGCGACCGCACGGGCGGCGGCCGCATGCCGCTCGCCGCGGGCTGCCGCCGGGATCAGCCCGTAGGCGACCTCGCTCAACAACCGGTACGCGGCGCGGTAGCTGACCGCGCCACCGACCAGTTCCTCCTCGACCAGCCCGGCGCTCCGCAGCCGCCGCACCCCGTCGAGCAACGCGGACTCGTCGGGGACGGCCTCGGCGAGCACGCCGTGGGTGATCCGCCCACCGGCGACGGCGATCGCGTCGAGCACGACCCGGGCCGGATCGTCCAACGCCTCGATCCGCGCCCGCAACAGATCGGCGACGAGGTCGGGCACCTGCGCGATCTCACCGCCGCGCAGCACCCACCGCCCACCGGACCTGATCAGGGCGCCCTCTTCCCGCAGCCCGTCGACCAGTGCCCGCACGAACAACGGCACACCGGCGGCCCGGCTCGGCAACAGCTCCAGCAACGCGGCGGGTGGCTCGGCACCGAGCAACGCCGTGACGAACTCGCGAACGGCAGCGGCGTCGAGCGGCCCGAGCGTGGTCTCGGTCAGCTGATCCGCGTGCCGCAAGGCGTTCAACAGGGCGGTGGCGTCCGGTGCGCATTCCCCAGCCCGGTAGGAAAGCAGGAAGAGCACGGGCCGATCGGCCAACCCGCGCACGAGGTAATGCAGTAGCGCCAACGAGTCGGAATCGGCCCAGTGCAGATCGTCGAGGTGCACGAGGAGCGGCGCGGACACACGCCGCAGGAGGGTGCAGACCGCCTCGAACAACCGGGTCCGCTCCAGCCGGCGATCCGACAGCGGCTCCGGCCGAGGGACCGGCAACCCGTCGAAGAGCCGCCCCAACTCGCCGAGCCCGTGAACCATGCGCGCCTCGGAGACCAATGGGCGCAACGCCGCGACGACCGGCGCGTAGGAGAGGTCTCGGTGCAGCGGCCCACCACTGCCTTGCACGGCACGGAAACCGTCGTCCCCGAGCCTCCGAATGATCTCGCCGGCGAGCCGCGACTTCCCGATCCCCGCGGGTCCCGCGATCCCGACCACGCCCGCGCGAGTCCGCGCCGCGTGCTCGAGCACCAGCCGCAGCTCTCGCTCCCTGCCGAACAACGGAACCTCGCGGGTCACGGTTACCAATCTGGAAGCCCCACCGATCCCAGTCAACCCGAAGGTGCCAACGGACGCTCACGGCCCGGTCGGGATCATCTCACGAGCATGACCACAGGGTCAGTCTCGCAGCAATGCCAGTCGTTCGATCATGGATTTCGCCAGTTGTGGCGGCCACGGGAACAAGGGGGCCGCTACCTGAAGCTGGGCGAAGCCGTGCAGGCCGACCCAGAGTGCCGTCGCGAGCAACTCCAGACACTCTGAACATCCGAGGTCGGGCGACCAACCTGCCAATCTTGCCCGGCCCTCAGCTGTTTCGAAGCGACTCGATCGCTTCGGTGAGCCAGGCCTGTTCGACCGGGATCGAGGTGAAGCCCGCGTACAGCTTGACCGTGCTGTCCGAGCCGAGGGACGTCACCCCGACCTGGCGGACGCCGCACCCGTCGCGGACCAGCAGCGGGTCGCCGGAGTCGCCTCGGTTGACGGTGGAGCGGTGCTGCACGCCCCTGGTGCAGATCGTCGTTGGGTCGTGGTAGGTCGGCACGGTCCAGAAGACGTGGTCAAGGTCGGAAGTCTTTCGGGGGTTGATCACGCGGCGGTGTCGTGAGGGGCTCTCGAGACGTCGGCCCATGCCCTGAAGGACCCGTTCATGTCGTTGAGTGACATGAAGGGGTCCTTCAGGGCGTCGGCCGTGTCCCGAACGCGCGTGCCGACGAGGGCCTCGCGTGACGCGGCGGTGACGCGCAGGTCGCGGCAGGGCGACACGCCGGGTGCGATCGTTCGGTGCGCTCCAGCCCAGTGACAGGAGGGCAGCGCTGGATGCCTGTTCCCGTGAAGGCGCGCATGCCCGCGCTTGCGGCTCCGACGACTGTGTCGCCGGAGTTGGATGTCGCGCGGGCGCAGGTGCCGTCCGGGGGCACGGCGATGGCGCGGGGATCGGCCGACGTCGTCCAGGCGCGGCTGCAGGTGGGCAATGCGGCGGTGACGACGGCGCTCGGGAACCTGCCGCGTGGGGTCGCGCCCGGTCCGTCGGCGTGGGCTGCGCGGATGTTGCTGGCGGGGCAGGATCTCGTCGGCAACCAGGCGGTCGCGGGCCGGGCGGTGACCAGGCCACCGGTGCCGGGGCAGGCGGTCGCCGCACCGGCCGCTCCTGGGCAGCGGGTCGCGACGAAACCCAGGCCCGCGACACCCACGCCGCACAAGACGAAGCCGCCGCCCGCGCCTGCGCCGGGCCAGAAGGACGCGGCGGCGGACAAGTCCACGGCCGAGCGGCCGGACAAGGGGGCGGTGAAGGAGGAGGCGGCGGGCCCGCGGTCGCCGGGCGCGGACCCGAAGTTCCAGGCGCTGTCGAAGGATGTCCGGGTCAAGAAGCGGCGGGTGGGATCGAGTCATCCGCCCGCGGCGGTGGAGGCGGGGTCGGCGCAGGCCGCGTCGGTGCCGCCCGCCGACGACCAGGAGGCACGCGGCAAGGCGGCGCATGCCGAGGACATGGATGCCGCGCAGCCCAAGGAGTTCGACAAGGCCGTGTTCGTGAAGGCGGTCGAGGACGCGATCGCGAAGCGGGCACCGAAGAACCTCGACGAGGCGGACAGTTTCGGCGACTCGGGCAAGGCCGACGAGGTCAAGGCGGAGGTCCAGGGCGAGGTCGAGGCGGGCAAGGAGGGGTCGGCGCAGGAGATCGCGGACACGACCGCGGCCGTGCCGGAACCGGCGCCGGACGCCAAGCAGGTCGTGCCGCTGGCCTCGGACAAGGTGCCGGGCAAACCCGGTGCACCGAACCCGAACCAGGCCGTGCCGGACACGCTGCCGCCGTCGGAGACCGACATGTCGGCCGGCCCGGCGAAGGTCAAGGGGCAGATGACCGCGGCGGGCGTCACCGAGCAGCAGCTGTCGTTCAAGAACGCGCGCGAGCCCGGGTTCGACAAGGCGGTGGCTGACAAGAAGGCGATGGACGCGCATTCCGCGACCGCGCCTGGTGAGCTGCGTGCGGGTGAGGCACGGGAGATCAAGCAGGTCAAGACCGCGGCGGCGGCGAAGGGCACCGCGGCGATGGGCGCCATGCACGCCACGCGGGTGCGGACCGGGAACCAGGTGGGGGTCGGCAAGACCGGCACGAAGAGCCGGGACGAGGACAAACGCACGCAGGTCACCACGCTGCTGCAGACCGTGTTCGACCAGACAAAGTGCGACGTCGAGAAGATCCTGTCCGATCTGGACAAGACGGTCGACGAGCAGTTCACCACCGAGGAGAAACGCGCACGGGAACGGTTCACCGAAGAGCACACCGAGGGCATGCGGCAGTACAAGCGCAGGCGCTACAAGGGTTTGACGGGCAAGGCCCGCTGGGTCAAGGACCTGTTCGCCGACCTCCCCGAGGAAGCGAACCAGATCTACGTCCGCGCGAAGAACAACTACCTGACCTCGATGCGGCAGGTCATCACCAACATCGCCGACACGGTCGAGCGGGAGCTGCGACGCGCGAAGGACCGCATCGCCACCGGCCGCACGGAACTCAAGACCACGGTCGACAACCTGCCCAAGGATCTGCAGGCGATCGGCCGCGAGGCCGCGACGGAGTTCGAGGGCCAGTTCGACGAGCTGAAGGACACGGTCAACGACAAGGGCACCGCGCTGGTCGACACCCTGGCCACCAAGTACACCGACGCGGTCAAAGCGGTCGACGACGAGATCGCCGCGGAGAAGGAGAAGAACAAGGGCCTGGTCTCCAAGGCAGCCGACGCGATCAGCGGTGTCATCAACACCATCAAGGAACTCGGCCGCCTGCTGATGGGCGTGCTCCGCAAGGCCGCCTCGGCGATCGGTTACATCCTGCGCGACCCGATCGGCTTCCTGGGCAACCTGATCACCGGTGTCGGCGGCGGCCTGAAACTGTTCATGAAGAACGCCGGCCGGCACCTGCAACAAGGTGTGCTGGCGTGGCTGCTCGGCACTGGCGTCGGCGTCGGACTCCAACTACCGACCACGTTCGACGTCCTCGGCATCCTGGTGATGATCGCGGGCCTGCTCGGACTGTCGTGGGCCAACCTCCGCGCCCGCCTGGCCCGCAAGGTCGACCCGCGCGCGATGGCGGCGGCCGAAACCGGCGCGGACGCCATCCCCATCGTGGTCGCAGCGAAGAAACGCGGCGTCGCGGGTCTGTGGTCCGACCTCAAGGAACGCGTCGGCGACCTGAAGAACGAGCTGGTCAGCAAACTGGTGTCCTACCTGCTGCCCACGATCATCCTCGCGGGCGTCACCTGGATCGTGTCCCTGTTCAACCCCGCGTCCGCGTTCATCCGCGCCTGCAAGATGATCATCGACATCATCCGGTTCATCGTCACCCAGGGCCGCCAGATCATCGAGTTCGTCAACGTCGTCCTCGACGCCGTCATCGCCATCGCCCGCGGCGGCACCGGCGGTGTGCCCGCGCTGGTGGAACGTGCCCTCGCCAAGTCGATCCCGATCCTCATCGGAGCGCTCGCCGCGATCCTGGGCATCGGCGGCATCGCGGGCAAGGTCAAACAGATCTTCCAGCAACTCGCCCGGCCGGTGAACCGCGCCATCGACTGGGTCATCGACAAGATCACCGGCCTGCTCAAGAAACTCTGGGCGAAACTCAAGGCCAAGCTGGACCAGAGGAAGAAGTCCAAAGAACCACGCAAGGACAAGGACCCGCGTAGGCCGAGGCCGCGTGACCGGAAGAAGGACCGCCGTTCGGAGCAGGACAAGAAGGGTGCCCTGGCGGCAGCGCTCGGCGACGCCAACCGCCTGCTCGACGAAGAGTCGGCGACAGCCGACACGGTGCGGCGAGGGCTGCCGCGCATCAGACGACGGCGCCGCCTGGCATGGATACGCCTCGAACGGGAGCCCAGCGGCGAGTACTTCGTCGAGCTGGAGGTCAACCCGAAAGGACGGACACCGGCCAAGTCGATCGGGCAGTTGGCGGCGGCGACCCGGACCGCGACGGGTGAGGTCGACCCGAACGCGCTGGACAAGCTCATGGCATCCTTGCCGTATGTGCCGCGGGAAGAGGAGGCGAAGAGGCAGTTCGCCAGCCGGTCCGTCACCGCTGCGGGTGAGGTCACTCTCGTCGACATCGCGGGCGGCGGGGCCCACGGTGTCTCCGGTGCGCCGGTGCAGCTGATCACCGTGCCCGACCCGGCCGCCGGTCCCGGCAAAAAGAAGGTCATCGCCGTGCTGAAGGTTTTCCCGAACCCGGCTGAGTTCGCCATGGAGGTGTCCGCACTCGTGCGGCTGGGGAAGCTACGGATCAAAGGCGGCCGGGCGATGAGTGTCAAAGGGGTCGCCAAGACGTCCACGGCGAAGAAGCCGGGCGGCATACTGGTCACCTCCGCAGCTCCTGGCCAGGAAGTCGCGGCCACCATGGAGGACGCAGCACGCGCCGAGGGCCCCGAACGCCGGCGGCTGTTCGCCGAAGCTCTGGAAGCCGTCGAAGCCACTGGGCGCACGCTCGCCGGTCTGCACAGGGCCACGGGCTCCGGCCGCAAGCCGTCGTCCCCGTATATGGCTCGCTACATCGGCACGATGAGGAACATCCTGTCCAACCTGGAGCCCATGGGGGCTCTGACAGCCGAGTTCGGGGTCGACGTGGGGACACTTCGAACCAGCGCCGAGCAGCTGATCGCCCGGTTCGAGGCGAACCCGGGTGGGTCTGCCATCGCGCACGGAGACGCCCATCCCGGCAACTTCTTCTACCAGCGGGGCACCGGCGTCACGATGATCGACACCCCGACGGTGCATTTCTCCATGGACGCCGGCGGTAGGGCGACGGGCTCACCGAGCAGAGACGTCTCCTACTTCCTCCAGAAACTGGCCGGCTTCGGCCGGACCTACAACCTCAGGCCGGACGAGGTGGCCGCATTCCAGAGCGCCTTCCGGCGGGGCTACGCCGCCGGCGGCGGCCCGAGGGTGACGCAGGAGGCCGACGCGTTCTTCCGGGCCAGGACCGTCATCGGTGAGTTCATCGGGATGGTGAAGAATGTCCAGACCGCCAGGGCTCCGGGTAGCAACGTCGAGCCTGACGATCGGCAGGCGTTGGAGCGGGCGCTGCGCATCAAGGCCCAGCTGACCACGGAAGCGTTCGGGGCGGGCGGACGGTGATCGACGAGGCGAACAGGAAAGGCGTGTCCTGGCAGTCTCCGCTGGGCGGCCCCGCCAACGACCGGACCTCCCGCCTGCCACTGTCCGCGACCGGACAGGTGCGATGGCGCGTTCCTCTTCCCTACCACCACGTCGCCGGGATCTCGGTCACGGCCGAGGGAACCCTCTTCGTCTCCGCGGGCGGCGGGATCACCGCGCTGGACGGTCCGGCCGTCAGGTGGTCGATCGATACCAGCGCCGCCTGGAGCCCCCTTCTGCTCGACGACGGCCTGCTCGTCATCGGTGAGACCAACGGCCTGGCGGTGCGGGAACAGCGAACCGGCCGGCTCGTGAACACGATCCGGGAGCCCCAGCTCCGGTCCGATCCCGCGGTGCTGTCGAACGGGCTCCTCGCGTTTCTGGCGTGGCTGGATGGCAGTACCGTCCTGCGCGCCACCACACCGGACGGTCGTTCGGGATGGCAGCACGAGCTCGCAGGCTGGTCACTGGGCCGGCCACTCGTCCAGTCGGATCAGGTGATCGTCGCCGACGGGGCGACCCTGCGCGCGTTCGGTGGCGCCGGCGATCCGGTGTGGACGATCGATCTGCGCCAGGTGGCACCCGAGCCGGGTGAGGTGGAGGTCGAAGGGCCGCTCGTCGGGTTGCCCGGCGGGCGGATCCTGGTGGCGGTCCGGACACCCCACATGGTGGGTTACGCGGTGGCGGACACGCGGCAGGGCACGGTCCACGCGCTGCCTGCACACCTTCCGCCCAAGCCGCTTACGGTTCCGCTGACCGACGGGGAGCGGGAGCTGCTGTTCGTGCCCGGCTGGCCGGAGAAGGACGACTACGGCCAGCTCCTCCCCACGGTGACAGCCGTCGACATCGCCACCGGAGAGAAGTCGTTCCAGCACGTGGTTCCCACGGCCGCACGCAGCATGGTCGGCGGTTCGACAGGCGTCGTGGCGGTAGCGGGCAGCCCAACTCCCGAACGCTGGGCCAAGTACCACGCACCGGATTTCGACCTGACGGACAGCTGTTACGTGCTCTTCTTCGACAGCACCGGCGTTCGCGGCGAGTGGAAGCCAGGCAAGCCGGTAACCGGACCGCTGGCCGTCGGCGCCGACGGCGACCTGCTCGTGCCGGTCTCGGGTGAGCTCGTCAGCGTCGGATAACGACCGCTACCCGACCCGGTCCCGTTGTTGGCTACCGGAAACGCCTCTGGTTTCTACCGACCGGGGTGGCTTTCCTTCTTCGGGACCGCCATTGGGATGGTGCGCATGGCGGCGCCTGCGATCGCGGCGTTGCCGACTCGGTCCTGGCCCGCGGCGAACGTGGACGCCACGTGGGACGGCACGGTCTTCGACTGCGAGTCCATGGCCGTCTTCGCGGCCTGGGCGTTGCCGACTACCGCTGGTACCAGCACCAACGGTTTCTTGCCGCGGTCCGAGGCGGCAGCCGTGCGGAGTTCTTGCGCGGTCACCGGTATGGCCGGTTGTTGTTGTGGGGGAAGCAGCTCGTGCATCACCGATCACCCCGGGTCCCGTTGTCGGCTAGAAGTTCAGCATACGGTCCCAGCTCCGATGGGCGGAACAGTCTGGCCTCGCGTTGGAACTGGCGGGAGATGCCTTTCACCACGTGACGCATGCCGATCGTCGGGCTGTCCGCGTCGGCCGCGGTCAGGGCCGCGGCTCGGGCTGCCGCGGTGATGCTCGCGCCCGTCATGTCCAGGCGGCACAGGGCTTCCAGGTCGAGGTCGGCGGACAGCGGGGCTTCCGGCGGGAAGGCCTGCTGCCACAGGCGACGGCGTTCCGCCACGCCCGGACGAGGGAAATGGACCACGAACTGGAAGCGTCTCGTGAACGCGGAGTCGATGTTCTCCTTCAAGTTGCTGGTCAGGATTACCAGTCCATCGCTCGCCTCCAGGCGTTGCAGCAGGTAGCCGACTTCCAGGTTGGCGTACCGGTCGGTGCCGTGCTTGACGTCGCCGCGTTTGCCGAACAGGGCGTCCGCCTCGTCGAAGAGCAGCACCGCGTGGCTGTCTTCTGCCTGCCGGAAGACGGCCTCCATGTTCTTTTCCGTCTCCCCCACCCATTTCGAGACCACCTGCGCCAGGTCCACCTTCAGCAGCTCCAGGCCCAGCATGCCGGTGATGACTTCCGCGGACATCGTCTTGCCGGTGCCTGGTTCGCCGGTGAACAACGTTTTGATCCCACCGTGCGTCGTGCGTTTCGCGAAGCCCCACGCCTCCGCTATGCGCGGCCACGCCCGCGCCGCTGACGCTATCTCCTCTATCTGGCGCATCTGTGCTTCCGGGAGGACCAGATCCTCACGGGTTCTACGCGGAATTACCGACTGCACGGCGCTGCTGTTGCGGCCTCGGGTGACCGTCGCGATCGCCGGTTCCACATGGTTCGCGATGCGGCCGTTGCCGGCCAGACGCGCGTCCGTGTCCGCCACCGCCGCCACGGCGCGGAGCTCGCCGCCGGTCATGCGGTAGCGGGCCGCGAAGTCGGCGACGACCTCCCTGTCCAGGACCGGGAACGCGGACTGCCACATCGCCTCGCGCTCCGGGAAGCCCGGGACGGGCACCGACAGCTCCGCGTACGTTCTCGCGGCCAGCAGCTGCGTCGGGCGCCACGGCAGGACGCCGGTCAGGCACACCGGCACCCGGGACCGCAGCAGCACCTCCTCCGGGCGGCCGGGATCGTCCGTTCGGACCCACAGGACCGCGTCCAGCGCGGCCGCTGCGCGCAGGTCGGTCGTCGCGTCGGAGGTCATGCGCCGCAACGATTTGCCTGCCGCTCTCGCCAGTGCCTGTGCCGCGTCGACCTGGCTGTCCGGTGGGCAGCCCCACAGGCCGACCAGGTCCACGTCACCCGCGCCCAGTGCTCGGCCGAGCCGCTCCAGGCGGTCGGACGACAGGTACGGGGACAGCACCCGCGGTTCCGGTTGTGCCACCTCGCCCGGGTCGTGGCCCAGCAGGCCCACGTCACCGCCCCAACCCATCAGGAACTCGAAAACGCCCTCCCCCAGCGCCAGCTCCTGAGCCAGCCCGTGCGCTTCTCCGTACGCCCGCACCAAGCCGCACCGGCGCAGCCTTCCTGTCGGGCCGAGTGCTCTGCGCAGGGCCAGGCGCGCGGCCGGGGTTGCCGCGCACACCGTCACCAGCAGTTCCACGCTCGGGGTGCGGCGGTTCAGGTTGTCCACGATGTACGCGTAGATCCGCTCGTACCCCACGTCGAGTTCCGGTGCTGCCACCACCAGCAGCGCGTCCTGTTCCTGGCGGGTCAGGCCGAACCTCGTGGCGAGCACGTCCAACGGCAGCGTGACACCACGAGCCGCGCCCAGCCGGCGCAGGTGTTGTTCCGACTCCGAGTCCGGGTGGGGTGGCGCGGCGGGCTCGGTCATCGCCTCGGTGAACGTGTCCACGCGACCCAGCAGCGTGCCGACCTGCTCGTCGGTGACACAGAACGGGGTGAGGTCGGGGCGGGTGAGTGTCGCGGCCTCCTGTGCCTGGCGGTCGACCGCCACCCGCAGCGCCTGATGGAGGTCCGCCAGGCGTACGCGGAGGTGTTCGACCGCGAGGGCACCCATGTCAGCCACCGGAGAAGGTCAGGGTCCGACCGCCGAGCCAGACCACGTTGTGGACATCGGTGAGCGCGCCGTTGCTCAGCAGGTCCGTGTGGCGGCGGCCCAGCGGCAGCCGGACGTGCACCGCCTCAGCGCTGTACCGGACCGTGGCCTCCAGGTCGGCGAACCTTCTCAACGCCGACACCGGGTCGGGCGTTTCCCTGTCCCGCCACAGCATCCAGGCGATCATGCCCAGCCCGAGGGACGCGGCCAGCGCCACGCTGTGGTCCAGCGCGTCGCCCTCCGCCCTGAGCGCGGCGCGGCGTTCGGTGAACAGTTCGCGCACCAGTTCTGTGAGGCGGTCGGTGTAGGCAGGCAGTGCGGCGGCGATGCGCGGGTCGGCGTCGCCGGCGGTCCACAGTGGAGTGCGCCAGGGCAGGCGGGTCACCGGGTCGTCGCGCAAGGGACGGATGTCGGTCACGAAACCGACGCCTGCCGACGCCAGTTCGCGCAGGCAGTTCGCGGGCAGCGGGCTGTCGCAGACGGCCACCGACGGGCGGCCGCACGCCGTCCAGAGCGGCAGCAGTCCCGCGACGTCCCGCGCCAAGGCGATCGGGAACATGCCCTGTGCGTCGACCAGCAGCAGACCGCCGTCCACGCCCGTGATCAGGAGCGGGTCGGCGGGGTCGTGGCCACGGCACACGTTCAGCGCGAGGACACCGTCCAGCACCGGCAGCGCCGGCCGCACGCGCTGGGCGAAGCCGCCCAGGTCGGGCACCGACTCGACGCCCGCGAACGCGGCCGCGGTGGCGTGGTCCGCGCTGGTGCGGCGCCAGCCGCGTGCCGGGGCGCCGAGCACCTTGTACGCCAGCGCGGCGGCGAACAGCGGCGTCTCCCCGAGCAGGCCGATCCCGGCGAGGGCGGGACCGATCGCGCTGAGGTAACCGGTTCGGGCCAGTGGGCCGACAAGCAGGAACGGGAGTGCCGCACAGACCCGCGTCTCCCCCGCCGCCACCGGATCGGCCACGGCGGGCACGTCGGCCGAGGGCGCTCCGGCGTCGGCAACCGGCGCGGGCTCAGCGGAGTCCGGGGCCCCGGACTCCGGCGCGGAAACGGACGCCGGCACCGCGGACTCCGGCACCGCGGGCACGGATCCCGGCAGGGACCTCATCAGTCGCAGGAGGCCTGCGTGGTCCGTCGGCACCGACGTGAGCGATCGCCGCCGGGCCAACTCGGCCACGACAGTGCCGACCACCGCGCCGTCCGCGACCCGCGGCCGGTGCCCGAACAACGCCATCACGTACGTGACCAGCACCGCGTCGGGAAGCAGCGCCAGCAATGCCGCCAGCTCGTCACGTTCGGCGAGTTCGGCGAACAGCGTCTCTGGCGTGCCGCCGTCCGCCGGAACCCGCGCCACGGCAGGCACTTCCGCCAGGTCCTGCGACTCGGCCGCGACGGCCACCGGCTCAACGGCGACGTCGAGGTGCGAGGGCTCGACGACCGGCCCGCCCCGCTTCGACTGTCCCAACCGGACGGTGACGCGCACGGGTTCGGTGATCACCACATCCGGGCCGTCGGCGGCGAGGTGCTCTGCGAACTGCTCGGCGAGCAGGTCCGGCAACGTGTCCACGACCCGCCGCACCAGGCTCTGCGGGTCGGGCCCCCAGCTCCACCCACCACGCCGGACCACCCGCACCACGCACCGGTGCACGGTGATGCCGGCGGCGGTGGGTGTGCTCACTGCTTCGTCACCGGCTCCAGCCGACCCGCCCAGCCCGCCACCAGCACCAGCACGCCGTGCGGGCCGCTGTCCACCGTCACCGGAAGGGTCACGGACTTCTGCCCTTCGGCGAGCACTCCGGCCAGCACATGGGTTTCGTCACCCGCCGAGACCAGCGCCAGCACTGTCGTGTCCTGGCTCGCGTTGGCGAGCGGCACCGAGACGACGAGCCCGTCCGTGTTGAACTCCAGCTGGGTGGACGACGGCGGGAGGCGCAGCAGTGTCGGCTTCGCTGCCACCGTCGAGTCCGGGCCCGCCACCTGTTCCACCCCGAAAGCCAGCGGGTCGGTGAACACGCCGGGTTCGTCGTCGGCCGCGAGGGGCGCGAGCTGCCGGTCCCGCAACGAGAGGACCGCGGTCTCTCCCCCGCCGAGCGCGACCCGCAGCGGCAGCGCGGGCCCGACCAGCACACCCACGTCGGCCGGTGCCTGCGCGCCGGTCAGGCCCAGCGCGCCGACGACGTGACCGGTGTCCGGCACGTACACCACGGACTGTGTCCGATGTTCGCTCCGCAAGCTCCGCGACTGTGTCATGTCAGCCACCGCCGTTCGTCGCCGCGACCGTTGCCAGCACGAGGAAGTCGACCGTGCCCGGCTGTTCGGACACCTCGGGTGGCGACACCGCGGGGTCGAAGCGGCGCAGCCTGCACCGCACCCGCCGGTCACTGTCCACAGTGGCCTCTACCGGGACCTGCAGCGCGGTGTCGGTCGCCGGGGCCGGAACCCTCGGCGTGACGTACACGTGCACCACGACCCGGCCGTCGGCCACCTCCTCCTGGCTCACCCCCGACGGCAGCGGTACCAGCATCCCGTCGGTGGCGGTGCCGGAGGTGGCGAGCACGCTGCCGGCCGAGATCCGGCCGGAGAAGCTGCCCGCGACCGTCAGGTTCCCGTTGGCGGCCATGGTCATCAGCGGGCTGACCGAGCCACTTCCCTGGTACAGACCGAAAACCAGGCTCGGCGGGTCCTCACCGGACAGCACGAGCGCGGGCTGTCCTTCTTGGACAGCAGGCTGGGTCCGCATGGTCAGGGCGCCCGACCGGGCGGACACGGTGTCCGCGCGGACACCCGCGTGGCGCAGACCGACACCGCGCGCGGTGGTACGCGTGTCGGTGAAGTGCCCGTCCGTGACCTGTATGTACCCGAGGAGGACCAGCCACCGGATCGGCGGGTCCGCCGGCGGGTCGCCCACCGCGGGCGGCTGTTGTTCGGCGACCAGGAGCTCGTCGCCCAGCCTGCCGAAGAGGATCTGAAAGGACTCCGCCACCCTGGTGGGCTCGCCGTTGACACCGCACGACACGAGCCCGGCGGTGCTCGGCGTCCGCTCGGCCGCCGCGAGGAACACCGGGTACGGCTCGACCGTCGGCTGGTCGGCGCCGTTCACCGCGGCGAAGTCGGCCTCGGCAAGCACCACCGGACCCGGGACGACGAGCTCGCGGCCCGTGCCGTCGACCGCCATCCCCGCGGACACGGTCACCTCGACGAACCACGCGCCGGTCGCCGGGTCGGTCCGGTTCTCCTCGGTCAGGCCGAGCCCGTCGGCGATGCCCCAGTCGTGCAGGAGACGCGCGTGCCGCGCCGCCGCCGCCCGCGCGTGCCCGACCGTCGCCGCGAGGTCCGCCGCGGCGAGCACCTGCCCCTCGTGGAACGCGGGGCGCACCGGAACCGTCATGACTGCCCCTCGCCAGCGCGACCACGTCGCGACGCTCCGCAAGCTCCGCTACCGCAACGCGGCACGCGCTCGCTCCGTGCTGTCCTGAACATCGATGATTCCCTCGCAAGCTCGGTCATGATGACTCACCTGACCGGGGCTTCTGGGTCCTGCTCGTTGACCGGGTGCGCCGCGCGGGCGGCTTTGCGGGTTCTTCTTTCGCCTCGGGTTCTTCTTTCTTCGCGGGTTCTTCCTTCTTGGCGGGTTCCTCCTTGGCCGGCGGCGGGGCGCTCTCCAGCTCCTCGAGGCGCTGGCCGAGCCGGTCCGGCAGTTGCTCCCGCACCTGGCCGACCTGTTCGCGTGCGGTGTCCAGCTGCGCGTGCAGGCCCTCGACGGTCGCGCTCAGGTCCCTTATCTGCGCCCGCAGCACGTTCAGCTCGTGCAGGCTGTCGGTGACCTCGCTGGGCACCGTGTAGACCTGCTCGTGCAACGCCTTCGGCGGGGTCTCGCCCGGCGCGGGCGTGAGCAGGAGGTCCCACATCTCCTCGACGTCACCGGTGCGTGGCCACTCGTTGAGGAGCCCGGCCACGTACGGCCGCGACACCGGGCCCTCCGACGGCACGGACGGCGGCCGGTACACCGCGACCGGCTGGCAGCACACCCGTTCTGCCAGTTCGCGCAGCCGGTAGAGCTTCGGCAGCCACTCGCCGTATGCCGACCCGCCCGGCAGGACCTGCTCACGGGTCGCGGAGCACGCCCGCAGCACGTCGCAGTCGTCAAGTTCCAGGTGTGCGAGCAGCACGTCGGTGTCGGTGCAGTCGGTGCACGGCGGGTTGAGCGTCGCGCACGCGGCGTCGGTGACGAACCGGCGCAGCGCCGCGGTCAGCTTCGCCGCCGCTTCCTCGATCTGGCCAAGCTCGGTGATCGTCAGCCGCTGTCCGCTGTCCGGTTCGGGTGCGGGCAGCAACTGTGGGAGGGGCGTCGTGCGGACCAGGTCGCGCAGGGAGCAGTCCGCGAGCCCCGGCGCACGGTCGAGGCGGCCGAGCAGCCACTCGCGGATCTGGTCGAGGTCGTTGCGGAACTCGACCTGCAGCACATTGCTGACGGGTGTCCCCTGCGCCAGCAGGCGGACCTCGAGCGGTGCTTCGGCGTCCGGCGGGTCCGGCACGACCCGAGCCCTGGTCTCGGCGATCACGGCGACCCCGATGGACCGGCGCACCGGATCGGGCCACACCTCCTCGGGTTTGGTGCCGGCCAGCCGTTCGCAGGCGGTGCCGAGCGCCTGCCTCGCTGTGCCGATCTCGCCGAGGTTCGGGAAGTTCGCCCTGATCTGTTCCTGCCCGGCGGCGTCGTGGGTGTCGTACCGCGCCACGGCACTGGCCAGTGCCCGCACGTGTTCTGTCATCGCGGCGGCGACTTCCGGCGTCGGCGTCCCGTCGCCGCTGCGCCGCAACCAGTCGAGGCTGGTGGCGTACCGCTCGGCGTCGGCGGCGTCGAACACGATCGGTCGGGTGCCGATGGCTCTGGCGGTGACCATCGCGTCCAGGTAGAGCCCAAGTCGCTGCCCCCTGGCACGGACCGGCTCGTACTTGTCGAGCGCGCCGATGATCGCGAGCAGCCGGGTGCCGGGGTTGTGCCGGTGGTCGTCGGTCGCGTCGCACTTGACGACGAACCGGAAGCCCTCCCGGATGCGGGACGGCATGCAGCCCGGGGTCGGGCACGGTTCCTCGGTGGCGTACGGCGCGACGGGGTCGACCGACAGCTCCTCGTAGCGGACGTACAGGCCGTAGCGGCGCTGCCCGTCGTCGCACGGCTCGCCGCAGTCGACGCCGAGCGAGCTGACCCGCAGCTCCCGCACGAGCGCCTGCACGTCGACCTTCTCCTTGCAGGCCAACACGATGTCGTTGCCACAGCAGTCGAGCGCGTGGCCCGGGTGCACGACGACGGAACCGCCGCCGCACGGGTCGCAGCTGACCTCGAGGCCGCAGACGACCCCCGGCCCGGACACCATCCTGTTGTGCAGTCGCGTCTTCCCGGTCAGGTACTCGACCAGCAGGCTCAGGTCATCCTCGGTGAGCAGCTGGCCGGCGAAGAACCGCGGCCGGACGAAGGTGGACGGCCATTTCAACGCGCCGCCGCAGCCACAGCCGCAGTCGGCCTTCGCCATCGACGTCGTTGCGGCGGTCATCGACGCTCCTCCGTGACGAAGAACCAGCTCTCGAAGACGTCGCCGCCCGCGCCGGTGCCCGAGGTCCATGGGCCGATGCCGGACGGCGGCAGCTCGCAGCCGCCCGACGTGTCCGGCGTGGGCTCCGTGCTCGCCTCCGCCTCGCGCCCTCTGCCGAGGTAGGGCACCTTGCCGCCGACGTTGGTGCCGTCGACGGGGCGGCAGCAGCGGTCGAGGATGAACGCGGCGCGGACCGTGACCATGACCCGGTCGCCGTCCTGCAGCGTCTCCCGGGTCGTCTGCCGGTAGCGGAACTGCTGGGTGAACTCGTCCTCTGTCTCGCCGGGTTCCTCGAACTTCCCGCCCATGTACCAGGTGTCGGCGTTGCGGCCCGCGCCGCCCTCGATCACCTGGACCTCCACGACGCCCTGCTGGAGACTGTCGACCCGGATGTCGTCGGAGAACCGGACGACGAGCCCGCCGGTGTCCTTCTGCGTGCCGAGCAGTTCCTTGGCCTCGTTGACGGTGTAGGTGTGGCCGTGGACCCAGTTGATGCCGGTGATCACGGTGGGCACGCGCTTGCCGAACGGGCGGCGGATGTTCATGTGAATCTGCCGCTCGCGCACGGGTTCGTGCCAGCGGACGTCGTCGATCCTGGCCAGCCACAGCACCTTGTGCTCGCAGCGGGAGCAGCAGGTCTCGCACCGTTCGTCCTTGGGCGGCCGCTTGTTCGTGACCCGCACGACGTAGCTCTCGTCGGTCCAGCCGAACTCGCAGTCGGAGGTGTCCGCGCAGCTGCTGTTGTAGACGGTCCTGGTCGGCTCGACGGCGCGCTCGCAGTACTCGACGCCGATCCAGACGGTGTCGGTGTTGCGTTCGTCCTCGGGCAGGGCCTCCCACAGGTCGATCACGCAGCCGCCGCGGACGACGACCTCGTTGCCGTCGCAGTCCACCCCGAGTCCCGGGGTGATCCGCACCTTCGCCTTGCGGTGCTTGGGATCCGTGCGGTCCTCTTCGGACTCCGGCGGTGCGTCGGTCTCCCCGCCCGGCTCGTCGGTCGCCTTGTCGGTGGCTTTGTCGTCGTCCGATGACACCGGCTCCACGTACAGCCCGCACACCACGCCGTACCCGAGCAGGCAGCGCATGCGCAGCTTCAGCTTCTCACGGAAGTACTCCTGCTCGCGCTGGAAGTCCCGCGCGGAGAGCAGCTGGCCGTGGAAGTACCGCAGCCGTCGCAGCGGCGGGACCTCGAACTCCTCTGCCTTTGTTGCTGTTTCGGTCACTACTTCGGTCATCGCCCGTGTCCTCTCAAGAAATCTGTGTGTGGATGCCGACGGCGGAGGCCACGCCCACGCGCACCCCGTGGCGGGTGCCTCTCGGCCCCGGCCGCAGAACTCCGTCGTGGTTGAGCCGCGTGCCGCCCAGGACGGGTGCGGGCAGCGGGACGAACGCGGTGTCGACCCCGACCGCCGACCGGGTGCCGACCACGAACCCCGCGCCGCCGGTGCGTACGGACGCCCTCGTGTGCGCGGGCGCCTGCCGGGTCACGACCCGCCGCAGCGCCTCCTCGTCGACCCGGCCCGTGGGCACCAGCACCCGGAACCGGTGCGCGTGCGCGGTGAGCGGGTCGGTGTCCGGGTCGCCGAACGCCCGCAGGGGCGCCGCGCCCAACGCCGAGCCGCCGACGCGGAACCGGCTCGAGGACCGGCCGAACAGCCGCACCGAGCCGAGGCCGGGTGCGCTCGCCGGGCGCGCGGTCGCGCGGACGTGGGCCCAGCGACGGTCGTCCGCCAGTTCGTCGAGCACCGGATCGACGCCGAACACGATCCGCACGGCCTCGGCCACCGCCCACGGGGTGCCGCGGCGCCGGTACAGCCCGGGGGCCGCGGCGAGCAGGGCCCGCCGGGTGGCCGCGTCCCAGCCCGACTCGAACGTCAGCCCCAACAGGCCGGCCAGCCAGGGCAGTGCGCGATCCGGGACACCGGCCGGGTCGAGCAACGCGGGGTACCGCTCGATCACCCGGTCGACCTCGGCGAGCGTGGCGTCGAACAGCGACAGGAACCGCTCGGTGAAGTCGTCCGCGGCCGGGTCCTGCCGGAACGCGGCGGGCAGCAGGTCCGCGCTGGTCGTCCTCGGGAAGTCGAGCCGGATCCGGTGCAGGACCGCGGTGGCGGAGGTGTCGCCGGACAGCTGGACGCGTGCCGTGAGGAACCGGCCGGGCGGCTGGTCGACGAGGAAGTCGGTGACGCCGGGCGGCGCGGTCTGCCAGTCGCTGTCGGCGAAGACGCCGTCTTCCGACACCACGATCGCGACGGTCACCGCCGTGCCCGCTGGCACGTCCGCGGTCACCCGGACGCGGTGCCACCGGCAGCGGGAGATGCCGCTGTCGATCAGGTCGGTGACGAACTCGCCGGTGCGGACGTACCGCCCGGCTGCCGGAGGTGGTTCGGGACGGGGTGCGCCCAGCCAGGTGTAGCAGGAGGTCACGGTGCCGTCCGGCCCGTTCTCGCGGAGGCAGAACCCGCTGTCGTCCGCGGCGACCAGGGTGCTCGGCGGCAGCGCGCCCGCCAGGGCGTCCACTGTGGACGCTTCGAAAGGCCGGCCGCGGAAGATCCGCAGCGTGCCATCGTCGTCGGTAAGGAGCCAGACGGCACGGCCGGGACCGGCGCGCAGGCCGATGATCTCGCCGCGGACGCCACGGGTCCGGAGTACGCCGCGTGGTCTGCCGTCCGAGCCGAACCGCCACAGGCGGGTGCTGCCCGTGCGCGTCACCAGAACCTCGTCGCCCGACGCGGGCACGGCCAGCCGCGCGCCGTCGAGGTGGATCACGCCGACGAGGTGGTCGCCTTCGTTGCGCCACACGTAAACCCGCCCCGAGTCCACGACGACCAGCCGGTGCCCTCTGGCGGCGACGGCGACCGGCGCACGCAGCAGCCGAGGGTCGCAACCCGGGTCCCACACCGGCCGCCAGCCACCCGAGCAGGTGTCGCGGCGCAGCAGCCGCCGCCCCGCGATCAGGTACCACGCACACGGCTGGCAGCCAGGTGCGAGACGCGGGTCGGGGAACCACGGCAGCAACTCGGTCCTGGTCGGCCCTTCCGGGTCCGATCCGTCGTTGGCGAGCCGGACCCCGTCTTCCGACGTGAACCCGACCAGGTCGTGCACCTCGCGCTGGTCCCACCCGACGAGGTCGTCGAGGAGCCGGAATGTCGCGGCAGCCGGCGCACAGGTCATGATTGGGCTCGTTCCTCGACCGGGATCAGCAGCGGGCGCTCTGGCCAGACCAGTGTGTTGGGCGGGATGGTGAGGTCGGTGCACGGCGGCAGCCGCAGCCCGTCCACCGCGAGGGAGAGCCCAGACACGGCCAGGACGCCGTCCACGGCGAGGAGCCTGCGCACGAGCGGCGTGTGCCGCACCGCGCCGCCGAACGGCCAACCCGCCCCGTTCTCCCCGCCCCGCAACGGATCCAGGTACGTGGTGACCGCATCACCCGCCCGGGTCAGCACGCCCGCGCGTTCCTGGTCCGGGTCGAGCACGACGCGGGCCTCCACGGCGACCCGCCGGTACCGGACGGGCGCGGCGACGACCGTGACACCAGCCGGCGCGACCTCGCGGGTGAGGAAGTCAGCCACCGCGCGGAGGGTGGCGGCGGACGGCTCCGGCGGTGCGCCTGTGTCGGTGTCGCTGGCGGGTGGCACCACCAGCACGCCGACGACGCCGGGGATGGGCTTGCCCGCGAAGTCCGGGTGCAGGCCGGGCACCCCGTGTGCGCGGGCGATCGAGGCACCCGGTGCGCGGGTGGCGAGCAGGCCGTAGTCGGCGGGCGCCACGGCCCGGCCGCGGGCACGCAGTTCCCCGACGCCGCGCCGCATCACGTCGGCGTCGGCCTCCGCGTCGGTGCCGCCGGTGGCGGGGAACGGGTTGTTGACGCGGGTGACGAACGGCAGCGCGGTCACGACGCTGTTCACCGCACCCGCCGGCACGGCACCTTCCTTGCCGCCGCCGACGCGGTACCGCACGGCGCGCACGTTGCGGAAGCCCGGCGGCACGGCCGCGCCGGTGACGCCGTCGCCGAAGGTCACCTCACCGGTCGCGTAGTCCACGACGAACACCGGGTCGTCCGGCCCGAAACCGGCCAGGCTCGGCACTTCCTGCCACTGGGACGCGGACCCGGTGGTGGTACCGAAGAGGTCGGTGCCCGGGTCGTCGTCGACCTCGATCACCACGGTGCCCGCGAGGATCGGCACCTGGCTCAGGCGCATCCGCCGCCGCACGGGTGTTGTCGGGTCCTGGATCGGTTCGAGTGGTTCGCTGAGGATCGTGCGGGCGGCGGTGGCGCCGACGACATTGAGGCGCAGCCCCGCCAGCACCGGTGCGAGCGGGGTGAAGACGCCGTGCGCGATCCGCAGCCGCAGCCACCGCAGTGGTGGGCCGGGTCGCGCGGCGGGTGGGTTGCCGGGCGCCCACGTGCGTGGCACGCGCAGCCGCACGGTGCCGCTCGCCCGCAGTCCACCGGTCTCGTCCAACTCCACCTCGACGGGCACGAACCGCCCGCCGTCGAGCACGTCCCACCGCAGCAGCGGCGCGGGTGGGAGCGGCAGCGGGACGAGCCCGCCCGACGCCGCGGGGGTGGGTGGCACGGCAGCGACGACGAACCCGACCGACAGCGACGGGAACGGGCTCGTGGTCCCGGTGAGCCCGATCCACAAAGCGTTGCCGGGCGCGGGGTCGCGGCCGAACGGTTCGAACGCTCGGCTGGGCCCGGCCGGCCCGAGCGGGATCGGTTCCACGGACCCGCCCCGCTGCACCCCGATCGCGCCGATGGTTGCCGGGGTGGCGAACAGGTTCTGGTCGGTCTCGTAGATCACCCGCCCGGCCGGGCGGGACGCGGCGGCCTGGAAACCGGCGGGGACGAGGACCGACGCGCCGTCGGGCGGGGTCACCGTGAACTCCAGCAGGGCGGCGGCCGCGCTCGCCGGCGCGCGCCGCACCCCGGCGGTCCGCAGGTGCTCGGCCAGCAGCTTCTCCGGGAGGCGGTTGACACGGCCCAGCACGGGTTCTGCCTGGGTGCCGAAGAGGCGGACGAGTGCGACCCCGGCGTCCTGGCGGTCGGGGTTGGTCCAGTCCGGGGTGTAGCCGGGGATCCGGTCCCGCACGGCGGCGCGGACCGCCTCCCGGGTGGCGTCGACCAACTCGGGCTGCACACCGGTCGGCCCGGGGCCGGGCACGATCCGCGCGTCCTCGTCTGAGTCCCGCTCCCACCACACGACATTGGTCATGACGACCCCTCGCCAGCGCGACCACGTCGCGACGCTCCGCAGGCTCCGCTACCGCGCCGCGGCACGCGCTGGCTCCGTGCCGTCCTGAACATCAATGATTCCCTCGCAAGCTCGGTCATAGGAGCCCCTCCCCTGGTTCGGTCTGAGGCACGATCCGTGTCCGGATGTCTTGTACGGCAGGGAGTTCGCCGGGTTGCAACGGCACGTCGAGGCACGCCTCGGCGGGTTCGGCGCCGTCGAGGGCGATGGCGACACCGGCGACGTCCGCGAGGTCGCCGAGTGCCTGCTGCGCGGTACGCAGCAGTGCGGACGGCCGCAGCGCTTCGCCGAACGGCCAGCCCGTTTCGTCGTCGCCGCCGGCGAGCGGGTCGAGGTACCGGCGCAGTGCCGCACCGACCACTGTGGACACCCGGACGCGGTCGCCCGGGTTGCCGGACAGGTCGACCCGCAGCCGGACCACGCGGTACGCGGGTGCGCGCACGAACACCTCGGACGTGATCAGCCGCGCGTCGGCGAGCCGGTCGGCGACCTCGCAGATCATGCCGGGATCCGGTTGTGGCGCCGCGACGACGCCCTCGGGCACCGACGGGACTATGTGGACGGTCACCGCGCCGGGGACGAGCACGCAGGGGAAGCCGGGGTGCTCGCCGAGCGACGCGTACGCGCGGCCGACCGCGACCCCGGGGGTTGTGACGGCGAGCGTGACGAAGTCGTCCGCGGTGACGGCACGCGTCACCTCGCCGAGCGCGCCCGCGGCGCGTTCCCGTGCCTGCGTGACGGTTTCCGGGTCGGCGCCGTCCACGGCCTGGACGAGGTTGGCACCTGCCAGCGCGCCAAGGGATGCGATGGAGTCCTCGACAGGGAGCCAGTTCCCGGTCAGGCCGCCGTTGCCCGTGGGGCCGCCGCCGATGGTGTACTCGACGGCCACGTCCTCGGGTGCGGTGACCGGGATGCGCCCGGTGAGCCCGTCGCCGAAGACGAGCGCGCCTGCTGCCCGGTCGAGGGTGTAGGTCCGGTCGCGGGAGGAGCCGAACGTGAAGTCGACCACCGGCTGCCATTCGTCGCCGGCGAGCCGCAGCGTCGCCGCGAGGAGACTGCCTGCCGCGTCGGGCAGCACGAGCCGTTGTCCGGGCAGCTTCAGCCAGGCGTGGAGCTGGTCGGCGAGGTCGGTGCCGGTCACCACGCGCTGTGCACGGTGGCGTGCGGCGGACACGTTGACCGACAGCTGGCGCAGCAGCGGCGGCGCGGAGTACGTCGCGGCGCGGGTGGACACGAGCACGCCGCGGTTGGCGGTGGTCCACTCCCCCGGTGGCCGCAGCCGGACCACCCCGGAGCGCCGGAGCCCGGCCGTACCGTCCACAACGGACTCGAACGCGCCGGTGCCGCCGGTGTCGGGATTGAACCACGACCACGTCAGGGCCGCGGGTGGCCGCACGTCCGGCATCGCGCGTGGCGACCAGGACGGCGCGGCCTGCGAGTCCAGTTCGAACAGCAACGAAAGCCAGCCGGGTGCCGGCAGTGCGTCGGTCAGCGGCAGCGTGAACCGGGCGGAGGCGGCGGCGCCGTCGGTGCCGAGCAGCGGCACCCCGCGGCGGGCACGCAGGTCGGCGGTGCGGTCGCGGTCGGTCCACACCGCCACGTCGGCGCCGCTGACGGGGAACACGGCGACATGGTCGTCGAGCGTGAACGTGATGCGCCCGGCCGGATCGCGCGACAGGAGCGTGCCCGCGGGGACGACGGGGACAGGGGTGCCGGGCCAGTCGGCGGTCAGCCGCAGCACGGTGGCGGCGGACTGCGCCGGGCGAGGCGGATCGAGGCCCAGCAGGCCCAGGATGGCGACGACCAGTTCGTCCGGCACCTGGTCGAGCCAGTAGAGCCGCTGTTCCAGGAGGTACGCGAACAGTTCGAGCAGGGTGACCCCGGGGTCGACGGGCGCGTGCAGCGTCCACGCGCCGTCCGACTCGGCGGGGATGCGGCGGCGAATGGCCGCCATCATGTCGGCCCAGGTGAGGTCGTCCAGCTTCGGCGCCGGCAGCGTCATGGGGTGCTCCCGGTGAGGCCGAGGTAGAACGGGAACACGAGGTTCTGCTTGGTGTTGGTGCGCCGGATCCGGTACTCGACCGACACGGTGACCCGGGACTCGTCGGCCGGATCGGCCTCCGCGCGGACGCTGTCCAGCTCCACCCTCGGCTCGTAGGTGCGGACCGCGGTCGCGATCGAGCTCTCCAGGTCGCGCAGGTTCTGCACACTGCCGGGCGCGAACACGGATTCTTGTGCGCGGGTGCCGAAGTCGGGCCGCATCACGCGCTCGCCGGTGCCGGTGAGCAGCAGTGCGCGCAGGCAGTGCTCGATGCTCTGCTCGCCGACGGCGTAGGAGAGCCGGCCCGCCTCGTCGGGCAGGATCGGGAACCGCCAGCCGGTACCAAGAAAAGGTTCAGTCATTTCACCTTCACCGCCGAAGTCAGGACGGTCGGCGGCAGCGGTGACGCGGGACCGGTCACACCGCCCGGCGCGGGATGGGTGTGCTGGATGAAGGCCTCGAGCAGTGCGTTGCCGAGCACGGCCTGCTGTGTCGCGCCGCCGCCGAGGTCGATGGTGTCCGCCTTGACGGTCACCTTCGCGGCGTCGAGCGTGATCTCGCCGGTGGCGGTCACGGTCATGGTGCCGCCCTGGGCGGTGGTGATCCGGATTTCCTTGGCACCGTCGTCAAGCAGGACCTCGTGGCCCGCCTTGGTGCGGATCACCTTCTGGTCCCGGCCGTCGGTGCGGGCGGTCGGCGGCTTGTCGACGCCGTTGTACAGCCCACCGAGGACGATCGGGAACCGCATGTCGCCGTGCACGAACGCGACGAGCACCTCGTCGTCCTTCTCCGGCACGAACACCGACCCGTAGCCGCCGCCCGCGTACAGCTGGCTGACCCGGCACCACTCGGTGACGGTCGCGCCGCCGTCGAACCACGGGAACTTCACCTTCACCCGGCCTTCGTCGTCGCCGTCGTTCTCCACGACGATCGCCTCGACGAGGCCGTAGTAGCGGCGGTCGGTGCTGCGGGTGCGGGGCACGGTCCGCGTCATGACGCCCCCTCGTCCGCTCCGTGGTGCCGCTGCGCTCGATGGTTCGCTCCGCAAGCTCCGCTCATGGGGCGTCTCCCTGGAAGATCCGGCGGCCGGTGAACGTGGTGAAGAACCCGCTGGTGCCCAGCGTGTGCTCGACCCGCTTGACGAAGTAGGTGCCGGAGAACCGTTGCCCGAGGCCGAAGATCTCCAGGTTGTCGCCGGGTCTCAGCTCCGGCAGCCCGGCCACCCGGCCGGTGGCGGTGATGAACTCGTAGGACCGTTCGCGCAGCAGGGCAATCGCGAGCTGCTCGGCCTCGTCCTTGCTGGTGATGGGCGCGTCGACCACGACCTCCTGCCTGCCGCCCGCCGCGCTGTCGGCCGCCTGCGGCCCGCTCTCGCCCGCGGCCGAGGTCTGGCCTGCCGGCAGGTTCTCCACGGTCGCGGTGAACTCGATCTGTTGTTTGGTGCGGGGATCCCAGCCGCGGACGGTGAGCTTGCTGACCTGCTTGGAGACCGTGAGGGTCGGGGTGAAGTCGAGCAGGTTGGGCACGAGGCCCTCTGGCAGCGCGGTCGGCCCGGTGGTCAGGCCCGGCTGGTAGGCGAGGCGGAACAGTCGAATGGGTCGGCCATCGCGGCCGTCGGTGGGTTTGATGAAGTAGAGAATCTCCTCGCCGGTGTCGGGGTCCGGCAGGATGAAGCAGTCGAAGTCGACCCGCTTCGCCCGCTCCATCAGGAACTGCGCGTCGGACTGGTTCTTCTGCACCACGCTGTCGTGGACCGGGCCCTCCTCGGTGGTCACGATCCGCAGCTTGTTGCGCTGCGCGACGGTGGTGGCGATCTGCCAGTCGGCCTGGTTGCGGTAGAACTTGTCGACCGACGCGTCCGGCTTGTTCTCCTTGAGCCGCAACATGCCGTCCACGCCGCTCACCGACACGGTCGGCGACGCGCCGTCCGGGAACTTCGGGGCGAGGGTGCTGATGGTGCCGGTCGCGACGGTCATCAACTTGTCCGCGTAGCCGAGCCGCACGGCGACCCGCGAACCGAGCTTGAACTCGCGCGAGTCGCTGTGCTTGAACCGCAGGTTGACGTCGTCCCAGTTGTTCAGCTCGAGGTCGAAGCCCGACATCTCCTCGATGTCGCGGTGCACCTTGATGTCGAGGATGTCGTTCTTGGTCGAGGGGTCCGCCTCGACGCCCTCGATGACCACCTCGAACTCGGGTGCATATCGATCGGGGTCGGCGATCTCGGGTTCGGTGGTGGCTGTAGGCACAGTCATGACAACCCCTCAAGTCAGCCGGGGCACGGTCAGTACCTGCCCCGGCCGCAGGTCGCGTGGGTCGCTGATTCCGTTGGCACGCGCGAGGGCCCGCCACTCGCCGGGTCGCCGGTACACGGCGGCGGCGATGCTCGACAGGGTGTCGCCGACACGCACGACGTAGCTCTTCTCCACGGTCGGTGAGGAGCGCGGGTTGTCCGCGACCTGTTGCGCGGCGGGCCGGAACTCCTTGAGCGTGAGGTCGAGCTGTGCCCGCAGCGGAACGCCGTCGGAGTGGAACAGGACGTAGTTCACGTCCAGTTTCTCGACCACGCCGGTGAACACGGACTCGTCCCACACGAAGGCGACGATCGGCGGCGCGTGTTCCCTGCTGTCGGGCCGCATCAGGTTGCGTATCGCGTCCACATAGGACGTCCGGACGTTGTCGAGCGTGTCGGACGTGTCTACCAGCGCCTGCACGGTGAGGGTCTCGCTGCCGCCGCGGACGTACTGCAGCGGCGGGGTCTCCAACCCGGGGATGGTGATCTCGGCGAAGGTGTTGCTCTTGCTGAGCTTGTAGTCGGTGGGGTTGAACTTCAGCGGGATGCGGCGCTGCCGCTCGTCGGCGATCACCGGCCGGATGATGTCCAGCCGGGCGCGCGCCCCAAGACTCGCGAACGAGACCGGTGTGATACTCACCAACTCTCCTCCTGGTCGCCGAGCTTGCGTTCGCTCTCGGTGTGCTTGGCGCGTGCGCACTCCTGCTCGTACAACCGCGCCCACGCCTGGATGTGCTTGTTGAACAGGCGGGTGAACACGGCCCCGTCGTCACCCTCCACTTGGAACCGCACCTCGAGGTTGTGGATGATCAGGTTCTTCGGCACGCTGTCTCCTACAGGACGTTCGTCAGGCCCTCGTGGGCGATCTCCAGCGACTCGATGGCGACCGCGTTCTGCTCGCCGTGCAGGTCCGGTCCGCTCCACTTGGCGGCGAGCCCACCGTGGAACGCCCACGCCATCGCGGGCAGGCCCTCGTTGCCGAGCAGGATCACCGCACCGTCGCGGCGGGCGCCGAGCGACTCGGCGAGCCCGGTCTGGTACCAGGTCCACAGCACGCGGTCGCGGACCACGCCGCGTTTCAACGTGATCCGGTTCCACGTGTTGCGCAACGGCAGCTGGTGGACCGAGTCGTTGCGGCCGCCCTCGGCGTAGTTGACGACCTCGAGCTGCCCGCCGAGCCCGGTGACCTCCTGGAACCCGCCCGCCGCAACGAGTGGCAGCAGCAGAGCCTGTGCCGGCGGCAGGTAGGCGTCGCCCGGGTCGAGGGTGACGATGAAGCGGTACTTCAGCAGCGGCTCGGTAAGCGCCCGAAGGACGTCGGCAGCAGTAGTCATGACACCCCTTGTGTCAATCTCAAATCAGGGCTTCCCAACCGCACCTCAGGGGAACGTGACGCAACCCAGCCACAGGCACGTGACCAAACAGAACCCTCCACTCCTCGACGCAACCAACACATTGAATTCCGGGGAGGCGGTCTAGTCATGTCTCTATGACCTCCAGGCCGCGGTCCTGGCCGAGCACGAGGCGCAGCCTGATGAACTCCATGGGCACGGCGGGCGCGACCTCGACCTCGCACACCACCTGGCCCGGGTCCTGCTCCGGCGGGTTGTTCGTGTCGTCGCACACCACGCGGAACGCCTGCTCCGGCCGGGCGCCGGCGAGAGCGCCGCTGCGGAACGTCTCGAGCAGCACCGAGGTCAGCGCACGGACCAGCGTCAGTCGCAGCTCCGGCGAGTTGACGTCGAACACGAGCGGGCTCGCGACCCGCCGGATCGCCCGCACCAGCAGGTGCAGGAGGCGGCGGTGCGCGACGTACCGGCGGCGTGGGTCGGCGGACAGGGTGCGCCCGCCCCACACCATGAGGCCCCGGCCACGCATGCACCGCACCAGGTCGACGTTCGCCTCGAACAGCCGGACCAACTGCGGTTCCGGGTAGTTCACCGCCAGGTCGACCGCGTCGAGCACGACGGCGTTGACCGGGGTGTGATGGGCGCCCCGTTCCGCGTCGAGCCTGGCAACCACGCCGAGGACGTGCCCGGAAGCCGGGACGTCCCGCAGCCCGGTGCCCGCCAGTTCCGGTGCCCGCAGCGGCGGGTGGTAGACGGCCGCGGTGGCGAGCAGCGCGTCGTCGCCGACTCCTGACAGCGCGCCGGTCCACGTCAGCACCTCGTCCACTGTGGACATACCGGGTGGCACGTCGAGCACGACGAGCCGGTCGAGCAGCGGCTGCACGGTCCGCAGCAGCTCCAGTACCAGGTCGGTGTGGTCCGGGCCGGGCAGGTCGGCGCCCAGGTCCGGCAGCGCCACGAGCGCGGGTTCCGGCAGGTCGGCCTGCACCCGCACGGCATTCGCGTACTCGTCGCGTCCCGGTTCGCCGTCCGCGCCGCCGGTGAGCGTGAGGTCCCACGTGGTCGAGATGGCGCCGCCCAGGTCGGGCGGGGTGCCCACCGGCACCAGCCGGATCAGCCGGGACGCGGTCAGCCGGTCCGCCACCTCGGCCGGTGGCAGGCCGGCGAAGATCTCCGTCTGCTCACCGGGCACCAGTACCCGCACGGTGATCGTCGGCAGCCCGGCCACCGAACTGGCCTGGTAGCGGATGGTGACCCGGCCGCCGTTCGCCCACGTGCCCGGGCTCGTCGCCACCAGCAGCCAGCCGTCTGTCCACTGTGCACTCGCGGTCGCCGACGGCCCGGCGACCCGCAGCACCCACGCGGTGCGGCCGCCGTTCTCGAAGAACCCGCGCAGCGCGTACGGCGTGGCCGCAGAGCCATCGGGCGGCCCGAACGCGCCCACGACGTCGTTCCAGCTCTCGACCCGGACCGGCGTGTCCACCGGTCCGCGCCGGGTCCGGCCGAGGAACGCCGCCACGTCCGTGCGCAGCGGCTCGGTGTCCGAGCCGCGTGGCACGAAGGTGAGGGACACGCCGGGGAGCGCCGCACTGGTCATCTCTGTGGTACCAGCCGTCTCACACGTCGATCAGGAGGCTCTCGACCGCCAGGACGAGTGTCTCCATGGCGATCTCGTTCTTGGTGGCGTTGAACGACGGGCCGGTGTACTTCGTCGGCCACGCCCGGTCGAAGTTCCAGCGCATCGTCTCCTGCCGGTTCTCGTCCAGCATCACGATGGAGCCGGACGTGCGGCGGACCCGGCCGTCGAGCGCCTCCTTCACCCAGTTCCAGAAGCCGACGTGGCCGGTGACGCCGCGTTTGCAGGTGAGCGCGCTCGTGAACTTCTTCATCCCGATGAGCTTGCGGACCGCGATGTCCTCGCTGCCGGTGCGGTACTCGATCACCGGGAGCTCCACGTCCAGCCCGCTGACCTCGGTGAAGGCCCCGCTCACCGCCACGCCGTCATCGCTGACGTTCGTCACGATGACCAGGAAGTTATAGGCGGCGTACGGGTCGTCCCGTGTCACAGGTGGCATCGTTGTTGCCTCTCAATCACGTTTGTGTGGACCTAGACGAGCTGCGGCTCGCGGGTCTTCTGCTGGATCCGGAAGATCACGAACTCGGCCGGGAAGACCGGCGCCACACCGATCACGGTGATGAGCCGCCCGTTCGCGATGTCGTCCTCGGTCATCGTGGAGCGGTCGCAGGTGACGAAGAACGCCTCGTCCGCCGTGGTGCCCGCGAGCGCGCCGCTGCGCCAGACCGTGGTGAGGAAGTTCGAGACCGTCTGTCGCACCAGTGCCCACAGCGACTCGTCGTTCGGCTCGAACACGACCCACTGCGTGCCCTCGTCGATCGACTCCTCGAGGAACAGGAACAGCCTGCGCACGTTGATGTACTTCCACGTCGTGTCCGACGACAGCGTCCGCGCGCCCCACACCCGCTGCCCGAGCCCTGGGAAGAACCGGATCGCGTTGATCCCCTTGGGGTTCAACAGATCCTGGTGCCGCTTGGTGACGTCCTGCGCGATGCCGTCGGTGAGGCGGATGCCCCGGATGACCACGTTCGCGGGCGCCTTGTGCACGCCCCGCTCGGTGTCGGTGCGGGCGTAGATACCGGCCAGGTGACCGGACGGCGGCACCTCGACGAACTGGTTCGTCGACGGGTCGTTGGCGACCAGCCACGGGTAGTAGAGCGCGGCGTACTTGGTGTCGATGGGTTCCCTGAACGTCTGTATGCCCTCGATGTCCAGCCCGTCCTGGGGGTCCAGGATCGCGAACCGGTCCTTGAGCTGCTCGCAGTGCGTGATGAGCGCCGACTCGACCGTGCCGGACCACACGCCGGGCACCGCGCACACCGAGACCTCGTCGATGTCCTCCAGCGCCACGATGCCTGTGCGCTTGCCGCTGCCGCCGTCGGTGCCGACGAAGTCCGCGACGGAAAGGTCTTCATACGCGTCGGTGCCACCGTCGGCCAGCGGCAGCCACACCCCGCTCGCCGGGGTCGGGAACTGGGCGGGATCGGTGGAGATGTCCGGCAGCGCGGTCGCGGTCACGAGCCGCGACTGGCTCGCCAGGATGGCGGACACGCTCGCCGGGTCGGTGTCGGGCGTCAGCCGGAGGTTGCGGAACGTCTCGGTCACCGAGGCGCCGCCGGGGTCGGTGTACCGGGTGTCCACAGTGGCCTCGACGAGGACGAGCCGTGCGGACTCGAACACCTGCGCCGGGGTGTCCGCGTCGAAGGTGACGAGGTCGTCGGCGACGGACACGACGCGCAGGGTGTTCAGCGCGGTGCCGGTGTCGAGCTGGGTGACCGCGTTCTCGTACAGCCTGCTCGCACCGCCGATTCGCAATGTCGGGCCGGCGCCCGTGTTCGCGAGCCGCACCCGGCGCACGCCGAGCCCGACCCGCCACACCGGGTGCGTGGTGTTCGGCGGCAGGGTCAGTGTGACCCGGCCGTCGGCCGGTGCGCCGACGGCGACCTTGAAGCGCCGGTTGTTGATGAGGATCCACACGTCGTCGGGCAGCGGTCCGGGATCGAGCCCCGGCACCGCGTTCACGACGATCGTGTCGCTGTTGGCAGGCGACTCCTCGGCGAACTGGGTGACGAACAGCGGGCCCTCCGACGGTTCGGCGAGCACCGGGAGCGCGGCGCTCGCGGACGGCTGGGTCCGCACCTGGACACCGCTGCCCCATGAGCCGGGGCTGGACGCGGAGAACCGCAGGCTCTGCGTGGCGACGCGGGGGCCGACCTGCACGTAGTCCCCCCGCGCCGCCTTCACCTCGGCGGCGAGCGGGGTGTCGAGCTGGATCCGGCGGGTGGTCGCGTTGTACCCGGTGATGGTCGCGGGGCCGATGTCGACGTTGTCGCCGCCGCGGACGATGGTGATGGTGTCGGTACCGGTGAAGCCGATCAGGTGGCTCAGTTCCAGCGCGGTGGCGCCCGCCGCGGCGTCCCGCATGATGGCGCTCACCAGTCCTTGTCCGAGCACGCCGGACGCGGCTTCCGCGCCGCCGCTCATGACCCGCTTCACATAGACGCGCTGACCGCCGTTGTCGAAGAAACCCTTGACCGCCAACGGGAACAGCCACCAGCGGCCGCCTTCGCCCGGGTTGTTGGCCCACGCGTCGCGCACGGGCTGGTCGGGCTCTGCCAGGAACCCGCCGAACGTGGTCTGGAACTCGAGGAAGTTCGTGACGAGCTTGGGCTTGCCGTCGGTCGGGCCGCGTTGGGTGACCCCGACCATGCCCGCCGTGCTGGTGCTCACCCCCGCGATCGGCCGCGGCCCCGCGTCGATCTCCTCGACGTAGACGCCGGGGCTGAGATACTCGGGCATGGCTGGCTCCTTACTTCCTTGCTACTGAGAGACAATCTCGATTACGTGCCGACGATCCCGGTCCTCGGGCAACCGGATGTCGAGTGCTCCGGTCCGGCCGGGCCGCTCGGTAGCCCGTAGTTGGAACAACTCGCTGTCGTCGGCCGGCTGTCCTTCCCACCGCAGGGCCAGCCGGAAGACACCGCGGGTGTCGGTCAGCGTGCGTTCCCGCCAGGTCACGCCGTCGCCGCCGGTCGTGCCCTCGGCCGCCACCAGCGCGTTCGGCACGGGCGCCTGTGTCGCCCCGTCGACGACGACGCCGTACACGGTGCGCACGCCCGGCCCGTAAGGGAAAGCGGCGCTCGGCAGCAACCGGACCAGCCTCGGTTCCGCTGGCACGGCGGGCGGCTGGGTGTCGTCGTACGGGAACGTCAGGAACTCGACGCCGAGGGTGTCCGCGGCGAACGGCTCGTCGTCGGCCGGGTACAGCGGCGCGAAGCCGGCGGCGGAGAACCGGGCCCGGAACCGGCCCGGGTCGGGACCGCCGCGCCTGCCCAGCCCCGGGTAGGCGATCGCGGCGCTGGGGGTGCGGACCGCCTGGACGTCCTGCGGCAGCCATACGTTCCCGTTGTCGTCGAAGCGATCCAGGTCCACGGTCACGCCTGCGGCCCGCACGCGCCCGGCGAACTCGTCGAACGGCACGAACCAGGCCGGGCTGAACAGCACGGACCTCTCGATGCGGTAGAACCGGGTCGACGATTCCCTCGCAAGCTCGGTCATGGCTGCGGCGCCCCGTTGATGTTGCGGCTGGCGACCAGCCGAAGAGCCGACACGTCGAGGGAATCCAGGTTCACCACGCGGATCTCGTAGTTCAGCGACAGCCGGTAGGGCTTCTGGATCGCGTACCAGACCCACGACTTCTGGTCGAGCGTCAGCGGGGTCAGGGTGACGTGCAGTGCGTCGGTGCTGGCGGCGAGGCTGCCGCTGAGCTCCTCGCCGTCGAGGATCGCGTCGTCGTAGAACGCCTGCAGCGCACGGCCGATCATGCGGTGCTGGGTCAGCTGGTCGCCGCCCCACGGGGTGATGAGATACCGCAGCAGCAACGCCATCGCCGGTTTGCGGCTGGTGGGCGCGTCCGGTGGCAGGGAGCGGACCGGCGGGCGGTTGCGGGAGGTCGGGTCCTCCGCGATCTCGTACAGGAACACCGTAAGTTTCGGCACATCCGTCTGCACGGGCTCGGAGAGGTCGTGCAGTTCGGCCCGCAGCGGTTCGGTGCTCAGCCCCGCCAGCGCACGCGTCAGCCGCTCGACGACGATGGTTGACACATCGGCCACGACACCGAAGTCCCCCATGCGATTCCTCCCGCCCCGCACCGCTGGAAACCGAGCGCAGCGGCGCAACCGCAGGATTTCAGCAGCGCGTGTCAGGTCCGCGATCCAACTGTCGCGGTGGCGTCACCAGTGCGTTCCCGCCGTCGCGCGTTGACGCGCCGACGACGCGGCGGTGACATCGCCGGTGCATTCTTCCGTTTTGTGGAACCAGTGGACGCTTCGGAAGAGCACAGCGGCAGCATGGTCATGCGTGCATGGCTGGAGGGTGGGCGGCCGGACCGCTTGCGCGTGCGGATCTTCTCCGCCATCGGTGCACGGCAGGCGCCGGCGGCGGCGGCGAGCTCGGCGGGGGCCGTGCACGCGGCCGTCGAAGATTGGCTGACAAAGCTGCAGAGCAGGCCCGATGACGTTTCGGTGACGCCGCATTGACGCCAATTGATGAGAATGCGCGTAACGCTCGAGGGAACGCTGACGAATACCCAGTGTGGTGAGGGCGTTTCCCGATCGGCACTAAGGCGTCGCCCTGGGGGACCGATGCGCAGAGATATACAGCAGGTCGTCACGTTGCGGCTGCTCAAGGGATTTGTCCTGCTCGTGGGAGAAAAGCGGATCACGCTCTCGTCGAGTGCCCAGCAGCTCCTCGCTTTCCTCGCGCTGCAGGACAGGCCGCGCACCCGCACCTACGTGGCGCGAACCCTGTGGCCGGAAGCCACGACAACCCGGGCGAACGCCAACCTCCGGTCGTCGCTGTGGCGCGCGCTGCGCACGGAACCGGGGATCATCAACGCGTCCGCGCAGGAGATGGCACTGGCGACCGAGATCCGCGTCGACATCCACGACGCGATCACCAGTGCGCACCAACTGCTCGACAAGTCATCGGTGTGCGAGGACATCCTGACGAGGCAGACACGTGACGACCTGTCCTCGGACCTGTTGCCGGAGTGGTCGGACAACGAGTGGGTGCTGCTGGAGCAGGAGCAGTACCACCAGCTCCGGCTGTACGCGCTGGAGGCGATGGCACACCGCCTGATGGTGGTGGGACGGCACGGTGAGGCCGTCGCGGCGGGTCTCGCCGCCGTGCAGGCCGAGCCACTGCGGGAAAGCGCCCACCGCGTACTCATCGACGCCCATCTGGCGGCGGGCAACCGCGCGGAGGCCCAGCACCAGTTCGACCAGTGCCGCCGCGTCCTCCTTGACGAGCTTGGCCTGGAACCCCCGGCCACGCTCCGGCACCTGCTGACCCAGACCATCATCCGGTGAGCGACGAAAGGGGAGCCGATGACACACGAACACGACGCCAACGCTGAGGCGGGAGACGGTCCGGAGCACGACGACACGCTCCCGGACGCGACGACGATCCCGGTGTACGACGATCCGGAGGACTCGTTCCTCCCACCGCTCGACGGCGACCTGGGGGACTGATGCCGACACTGGTAGTCCAAAGAGGACACTGCAACCGGTCGACCGGGGCGACGGGCACCACCGGCGAGCAGGCGTACGTGACCCGCGTCGCCGACGCCTGCCACTCGCTGCTCAACGGGCGCAACGGCTGGGTGGTCAAGCGCACGCTGGCCGACGTGAACGACTACTCGGGGTCGGCGTTCGTCGCGATCCACTGCGACGGATCGGTCAGCGCGAGCGCGCGCGGGGCCTCGGTCGGCTACCGCACCCCCGAGGGTCAGACGTTCGGTCAGGCATGGAAGCGGGCGTACGCCAGGCGCGGCTGGCCCGCCTTCCGACCCGACAACTACACCGCCGCGCTGTCGGGTTACTACGGCACGCGCAACGCGGTCAACGCGGGCAACCGACGGGCCATCGTCATCGAGTGCGGTTTCCGCACCAGCCCGGAGGACCGCGCACTGCTGGACGCGCGGGGCGGTCCGGAACGAGTGGCGCGCGCCATCGGCGACGCGCTGGGCATCACGGCAGGAGAGGACGACGACATGGCAGTGGAAGACGTGGAGCGGATGGTGTGGAAGGGCGGCAACGTCCCGGGCTCCGTCGCCGAGGACACGTTGGTGGCGCGCGTGCGCGACCTCGAGCGGATGGTGTGGGCCGGCGGGCCGGTCGTCGGCGCCGTCGACCCCGGCTCGCTGATCGGTCAGGTGCGGCGCATCGAAGGCAAGCTCGACGCCCTGATCGCGGAACTCCGCCCCTGATCGGCCCCTGCCATGAAGGACCCCTTCATGTCGTTGAGTGACATGAAGGGGTCCTTCATGGCATCGCCGACCAGGCCGCGGCGGCCGCCGCCGTCTCCGCGTGGCGCAGGAAGCTCGAGTACACCCCCGCGTAGCCGAGCGTCAAGGTCTCCCGGTCGACCCGCACCGGCCGGTCCTGCAGTGGTCCACCCACGACGCGTACTCGTTGTTCGAGTACGCGATCCCCCCGGAGACCAACGGGCCGCCACCACACGTGCACACCCGCGAGGACGAGTCGCTCATCTGCCTCGCCGGCCGGCTCGACGTGCACCTCGGCGGCACGGACTACGTGCTGGAGCCGGGCGACTACCTGTTCCTGCCGCGCGATGTGGTGCACACGTTCAAGAACTCCTACGCCGACGAGGCCAGGGTGATCTCGGTGGTCTCGCCGGCCGGCCTGGAGCGCTACTACCAGGCGCTCGCGGACCTGCCAGCCGGCCCGAAGGACATCACCGTGCTGAAGTCGATCATGGCGGACTTCGGCATCGTGCTCCAGCTCCCGCCGGCGGTGAGCTAGCCGTGCGCGTCGCGATCATCGGCGCGGGCGTCGCCGGCCTCGCCACGGCGAAAGTGCTGTTGGCGGCGGGACACGCCGTCACCGTGTTCGACCGGACCCCGGACGTCGGCGGCGTGTGGAGCGCGACCCGCCGCTACCCGGGGCTCACCACGCAGAGCCCGAAGACGCAGTACTCGCTGTCGGACTTCCCGATGCCCAAGGACTTCCCGGAGTGGCCGACGGGCGAGCAGGTGCAGTCGTACTTCGCCGCGTACGCAACGGAGTTCGGCATCGCGGCGCACCTGCGGCTGAACACGACGGTGACGGCCGCGGCACCGACACCGGACGGCCGCTGGCGGGTGGAGACCGGCGAGTCGGCCGAGACGTACGGCCGGGTCGTCGTCGCGAACGGCGTGTTCTGCGAGCCCGCGGTGCCCGACTTCCCCGGCCGCGCGGAGTTCGCCGCGGCGGGCGGGCGGCTGTGCGCCGGCACCGAGTTCCACGACGCCGAGGACGCCCGCGGCAAGCACGTGCTGGTCGTCGGCTACGGCAAGTCGGCGTGCGACGTGACGGTGCCGACCAGCAAGGTGGCGGCGAGCACCGACGTGATCGCGCGGCAGACACTGTGGAAGGTGCCGAGAAAGGTCGGCGGCGTGCTGAACTTCAAGATGCTGCTGCTGACCCGCTTGGGCGAGGCCCTGTTCCGGTACGTGCGGCTGCGCGGGTTCGAGAAGTTCCTGCACGGCCCCGGCAACGGCCTGCGCCGCGGCATGATCAACTCGATCGGTTCGGTGTCGGTGCGGCAGTTCGGGCTGAAGAAGCACGGGCTGGTGCCCGGCGGGCGCATGGAGGACATCGTCCGCGGCGCGATCGGCCTCGCCACGGAGGGCTTCTTCGAGGGCGTCGCGGACGGGTCGATCACGGTCCGCCGCGACCGCGTGATCACCAGGCTGTTCGCGCGGGACAGCGCGCCGCACGCGGAACTGTCCGACGGCACCGAGCTGCCCGCCGACCTCGTGGTGTGTGCGACCGGCTTCACCCAGGGCGTGCCGTTCCTGCCTGCCGACGTGCGGGACCGGGTACTCGACGAGCGCGGGAACTTCCTGCTGTACCGGCAGATCCGGCCGGTGGGCGTGCCCGGTCTGTACTTCAACGGCTACAACTCGTCGTTCTTCAGCCCGCTCAACGCCGAGATGGCGGCGCTGTGGATCGCGGCGGACCTCGCGGGCGCGGTGCCGCTGCCCGACGACGACGCGATGCGCACGGCCGTCGCGGAGCAGCTCGCGTTCATGGACGAGGCGACCGACCGGCACCACTGCCACCACACGAAGATCATCCCGTTCTCGATGCACAACGTGGACGAGGTGCTCGCCGACCTGGACGTCAACGTCCCGAAGCTGGTCCGGGCCGCGCACTGGCTGAACCCGGTGAACCCGGCGGCCTACCGCCGCGTCACCCCGGCGCTGCTGACACGGCTGCCCGCACCCGCGCCGGCGGTGCGGGTTCCCGGCGGGGCACCCGCGCCGGAGACACCGGTACGCCGCTGAGCGCGCGGGTGTCAGCGTCAGCGGCTGTTGTGAAAGGCGCGTTCGGGTCGCTCGCTGCCCTCAACGCGCCTTTCGGGACATCGAGGATGCCGTGAAACCGCACCCCAGGCAACGGCGGTCTCGGCATACCGGCTAGCCGGTAGCCAGAAGGTCCGGCTGGTCGGGGGTGCGGATGGCGGCTGGCCGTGACGCCTCGCACGAACAACACCAGGATCGTTGACACCACAGAGACGACGAAGGGAGTTGGCGATGGGAAGCGTCCGCGCGGGCCAGGAGAACGCACACCACATCGACAGCTATCACGGCGTCGTCGGTCAGCGCCCGCTGATCCTCTGGCAGATCCTCAGCGCCCTGCTGCTCTTGGCGATGGGCGGGATCCACCTCTATCTCGTCCTCACCGTGGTCGGCGGTCTGCTCGGCGTGCTGTTCGTGCTCAATGCGATCGGAGGGGTCGTCCTGGCGATCGCGATGATCGCCGCGCCGCGGCGGTTCCTGCCCCTGGCGAGCGTGCTCGGCCTGCTGTTCCTGGTAGGCACGCTGCTGGCGTTGGTGCTCGCGCTGACCGTCGGGCTCTTCGGGATAACCGAGCAGCTCAGCTTCGAGCTGGTCCCGACGACACTCGTCGTCGAGTCGATCGGCATCGTCGTGCTCGCGGTGACAACCGCCCTGGCGTTCCGAATGCAGCGCTCGCGCTGAGCGCCGCAGGATTCTGACTCAGTAAAACGGCTCATTTGGACTTACGGGACTTCCGACGCATGCGGTGTCCCCTCCAGCAATGAGGAAGGCAGCACCGATGCGAACAACACTCCGGACAACAATGGCCCTGAGCGGCGTCGCCGTCGCGATGGTCGCCGGGTTGACGGCCTGCAGCAACAACACCACCCCCTCGAGCAGCGCCGCGCCCGCGAACACCAAGGTGGGCATCCTGTTACCCGACACGGCGTCCTCGCCGCGCTGGGTCTCGGCCGACCCCGCCGAGCTCAAGAAGCAGTGCACCGCCAACAAGCTCACCTGCTACATAGACAACGCCAACGGCAGCGCGACGACCCAGCAGGCGCAGGCTCAGGCCCTCATCAACGCCGGCGTCGGCGTCCTCCTGGTCGTGAACCTGGACTCGGGCTCCGGCAAGTCCATCGAGGCCCTCGCCCAGCAGCACAACGTCGTCACAATCGACTACGACCGGCTGACCGCCGGCGGCACCGCGTCGTACTACGTGTCCTACGACAACGTGAAGGTCGGCGAGGACCAGGGCACCGCGCTAACACAGGCCCCGCAGGTGAAGGGCAAGAGCGCGGTCAACTACGTCGAGATCGACGGAGCGGCGACCGACAACAACGCCACCCAGTTCGCGCAGGGCTACAACTCCGTGCTGTCGAAGCAACCCGGCTGGCACAAGCTCGCCGACCAGAGCGGCAACTGGGACGCCGCCACCGCGCAGACCGTGTTCACCACGATGCTCGGCCAGCATCCCGACCTCAACGCGGTCATGGTCGCCAACGACACCATGGCGCAGTCGGTCATCAACGTGCTGACGTCCCAGGGCCTCGCGGGCAAGGTCGCGGTGTCCGGACAGGACGCCACCGCCGGCGGCCTCGACAACGTCATGGCCGGCACCCAGGCGTTCACCATCTACAAGCCCGTCGCCGGCGAGGCTGACGTCGCGATCAAGCTGGCCGGCCAGATCCTCGCGGGACAGAAGCCCACCGCGCCGACGATGACCAAGGACCCGACGAACGGCCGCATGGTCCCGTCGTACCTGGCCAGCCCGACCGTCATCACCAAGGCGAACGTGGCCCTGCCGGTGACCGATGGCTACGTGACCTACGCGGCCGTCTGTCCCACCGCGACGCTCGCGCAGCTGTGCTCCGCCAACGGAGTCAAGGCCCCGTAACCCACGCCATGCCGTGTAGAGCAAGGAGACTCGACATGACCTCCGACCCGACGCTGGAGCTGCGGAGCGTCGACAAGTCCTTCGGTCCGGTCCATGTGTTGTCGTCGGTGGACTTCACCGCGAACGCCGGGGAGGTGACCGCCCTCGTCGGCGACAACGGGGCGGGGAAGACGACCTTGGTCAAATGCATCGGCGGCAGCTATCGCGTCGACGCGGGCGAGTTGGTCTTCGACGGTACGCCACGGATCGTGCACAGCCCACGGGACGCCGCGTTGCTCGGGGTCGAGATCGTGTACCAGGATCTCGCGCTCTGCGACAACCTCGACATCGTCCAGAACATGTTCCTCGGCCGCGAGGAGGTCACCCAGCTACGCACGCTCGACGAGAACTCGATGGAGAAGTCGGCGCGCCAATCGCTGGACTCCTTGTCGGTGCGTACGGTCCGATCGGTACGGCAGCACGTGGCGAGCCTGTCCGGCGGCCAGCGCCAGACCGTGGCGATCGCCAAGTCGGTGCTCTGGAAGTCGAAGATCGTCATCCTCGACGAGCCGACGGCCGCGCTCGGCGTCGCCCAGACCGAGCAGGTGCTCGACCTGGTCCGCCGGCTCGCCGAGCAAGGCGTGGCCGTGATCCTGGTGTCGCACAACATGAACGACGTCATGAAGGTCGCCGACTCCATCGGGGTTCTCTTCCTCGGCCGGATGGCGGCACAGGTCAGACGCAAGGACGTGACCCAGACGGAAGTGGTCGGGCTGATCACCGCGGGCCGCTCGGGTGACGTGGGCCTGTCACCAGAAGAGTCTTCCGGGGCGACGGTATGAGCGCCGTTACCGACGATCGCGTGCAGCAGGAGGAGCCGGCTGGTGGCGAGCCGGGCGAGGGGCTGGCCGCGCTCGGCGCCTACACCAAGGGCTATCTCGCCCGGGTGCGGGGCGGCGAGCTCGGCTCCATTCCGGCACTGGCCGGCCTCATCGTCATCACCGTGGTCTTCGCCGTGGTGCATCAGGGTTTTCTGAGCGCATACAACATCGAGGCGCTGGTGATCCAGGCGGCGCCGATCATCGTGATGGCGATGGGCCTCGTCTTCGTGTTGCTGCTCGGCGAGATCGACCTCTCCGCCGGCACGACCGGCGGCCTGTGCTCGGCCATCATGGCCGTGCTGCTGCTGCGACACGGGGTCTCCTCGTGGCTGGCGCTCGTCATCGGCCTGGCCGCCGGCATCATCATCGGTCTCGGCATGGGCTGGCTGCGCGCCCGGCTCGGCATCCCGTCGTTCGTCATCACGCTGGCGACATTCCTGGCGTTCCAGGGCGTCACGCTGATCCTCGTCGGCGGCCAGGGGGCGGTGACCCTGCCCGGCGACTCGCCGCTGATCAAGCTGGAGAACAGCTTCGTGCCGCTGTGGCTCGGGTGGACGCTGCTGGCGCTGTTCGTCGTCGCCTACGCCGCGGTCAAGCTGAACGACGCGCTCGGACGCCGCCGCGCGGGACTCTCCCGCGCACCGTTCACCGTGATCGCGGCGAAGGTCGTCGTACTGGCGGCGCTCGGTGCGGCGTTCACGTATGAGATGGGCGTCAACCGCAACCTGTCCACCAACGCGTTCCTCAGCAACAAGGCGGAGGGCATGCCGTGGGTCGTCGTACTGCTGGTGATCCTGTACGCGGTGTGGCACTTCGTTCTCAGCCGCACGCGGTACGGCCGGCACGTGTACGCCGTTGGTGGCAACGAGGAGGCCTCCCGGCGTGCGGGGATTGTCGTGTCCCGCATCCGGATCTCGGTCTTCGTCATCTGCTCCGGCATGGCCGCCATCTCCGGCATGGTCGCGGCCTCGTTGCTGCAGTCGGTTCAGTCGAACGCCGGCGCGGGCAACACCCTGCTGCTGGCTGTCGGGGCGGCGGTCATCGGCGGCACCTCTCTGTTCGGCGGCCACGGCCGCCTCATCGACGCCGTGCTCGGCGGCCTGGTCGTCGCGGTCATCGTCAACGGCATGAGCGACCTCATCCAGGGCGCGAACTCCGCCGGGTACGAGTGGGTCGTCACCGGCGCCGTCCTACTCCTGGCCGCCGGCTTCGACGCGGTCGTCCGCCGAGGGCGGGCAACCTGAAGGGCGCGTTCGAGAAGTCGCCAGCCACTGGTGGACCTCGGCGACGGTGGCGTCGATGTGGGTCTCCAGCATCGTGAAGTGGTTGCCTGGCACGTCGACGACCGTCGCGGGGATGTCCCAGTTGGACTGCCAGTCGGTGCCTCGTAGGGCCTCCGACAGGGGCTCGGTGGCGCGGACCAGCAGGGTCGGCGCGGAGATCGGGGGCGGCTGCCAACCCTCGATCAGGTCGACGCACCAGGCCATGGCGGACAGCCCGGCACTGCTCACCTCCGTGTACTTCTCGTTTCGCTTGTGCAGTCCGATCATCAGCTCGCCGCCGGCCGTGCGGACGAACTCGCTGTCGACGCCGTAGGAGTCGAACATCATGACGCCAGCGGGGTGTGCGCCCCGCTCCTCCAGTTCGGCCGCCACGGCGTAGGCGAGGATGCCGCCCGTCGACGAGCCGGCCAGCAGCACCGGGCCGCCTTCTGCCTGCTGCCGGGCGGTGGCCTCCGCGATGACGCTGACCAAGGCGTGCAGGTCGGCCGGGAGGCTGTCGCCCGGGGCGAAGCCGGGGAGCGGGATGGCCGACACCTCGTAGCGGCCGCCGCAGGCCGTGGCGAACCTCGAGTACTGCTGGACACTCGCCGCCGCGACCAGGGCGGGAAGGCAGACGACCGAAAGGCCGGTGCTGCCCTTGGCAAGGCGGAGCGGGCGGATCGGCCTGGTCAGCTCGGTCGAGTCGCGGAACGTCGGCCTGATTCTGGCCACCTGGCGGAGCATCTCCAGGCCCTCGGCGCGGCGGTCGTTGCGCACGGCGAAGCTGAACAGGCCGGAGATCGTCTCCGGCGCGTCCACGGTGACCCGCTCCGGCGCGTCGGCGGCCGGGGCCAGCTCGCCGTCGAGGTAGGTGGCCAGCTCGGCTGGCGTGGCGTGGTCGAACACGACCGACGGCTGCAGGATCAGGCCCGTGGCCGACTGCAGGCGGTTACGCAGGTCCATCGCGGTCAGCGAGTCGAAGCCCATCTCGGGGAAGCCGGTGTCCGGCTGGACCGCGCCCGCGTCATCGTGGGCCAGGACGACCGCGGTCTGCTCGCGGACGAAGTCGAGCATGGCCTGCGCCCGCTCGTCGCCGGAGAGGCGCGACAGGCGTTCGGTGAACCTGGCGGCGGACTCGGCGCTGTCCGGCGCCGCCGACCGCCGGGCGGCCGGGATCAGGCGGCGGTACAAGGGGTTCGGGCCCAGCGCGGCCGGCGCCAGGTGGACGGCCGCGACCAGGGGCTCGTCCAGTGCCGTGGCGGCGTCGAACAGCGCGAGGCCCTGCTGGGCCGACAGCGGGAGCACGCCGCCACGGGTCAGCCTGCGCTGGTCGGTCTCGGTGAGGTTGGCGGTCATGTCGCCAGTCGCCCAGGTGCCCCAGGACAGCGACGTCGCCGGCAGTCCCTTGGCGCGGCGGTGGTGCGCGAGTGCGTCGAGGAACGCGTTGGCCGCGGCGTAGTTGCCCTGGCCGGGAGAGCCGGCGAGGCCGGCGAACGAGGAGAACAGCACGAACGCGGCGAGGTCGTGGGAGTGGGTCAACTCGTGCAGATGCCACGCGCCGTCGGCCTTCGGCTCGAACACCGTCGACATGCTCTTGGGCGACAGCGACCCGATGACGCCGTCGTCGAGCACGCCTGCCGTGTGCACGACCGCGGTGAGCGGCACGGCTCCGACCACGCCGGCGAGGGCGTCCCGGTCGGCGACGTCGCACGCGGCGATCGTGACGTCGGCGCCGAGGTCGGCCAGCTCCTGGCGCAGCTCCGCGGCGCCCGCCGCGGCCGGGCCCTGGCGGCTGAGCAGCAGCAGCCGCCGGACGCCGTGCTCGGACACGAGGTGGCGGGCCAGCAGCCTGCCGAGCCCGCCGGTGCCGCCGGTGATCAGCACGGTGCCGTCCGGGTCCCACGAGCCGGTGTCCACGGCGTCTACGGCGATGGCGCGGACCAGTCGCGGGGCGAAGGCCGCGCCGTCGCGGATCGCGACCTGCGGCTCACCCGCCGCCAGCAGCGCCGGCAGCAGCCCGCGCAGCGTCCCCAGCGACGCCCCGTCCGCCTCGACGTCGACGAGCAGGAACCGGCCAGGGTTCTCAGTCTGCGCCGTGCGCACGAGCCCCCACGCGGCGGCGGCGGCGAGGTCGCCGACCGGCTCGCCTGGCGCCACGGCCATCGCGCCTCGGGTGACGAACACGATCCGGGTGGTGCGCAGCCGCTCGTCGGCCAAGTACGCCTGCAACTGCGCGAGCACCCACGAGGTCAGGTCCCGCAGCGGGCCGAGCGGCCCGCCCTTCACGTCCATCGGGACCAGCGGCACGAAGACAGCGTCCACAGTGGACTCCTCGGCCAGGGATGCCATGTCCAGGAACGTGTCGACGGTCTCGCCGAGCGAGTACACCGCGCCGGTCAGGCCGAACTCGGGGACGCCGACCAGCGCCCACCGGGGCGTCCCTGGGTCCGCCTGCAACGTCAGCGGATCCCACGCGCAGCGGAACAGCGAGTCGCGGCGTGCCGTGTCCGCCGCGGCGAGGTGGTCGGCCGACACCGCGCGCAGCAGCAGGGAGTCGACGGACACGACCGGCACGCCGTCGGTGTCGGTGATGTCCAGTGACACCGAGTCCTGGCCGACCGGGGCCAGTCGCACCCGCACGGTGGCGGCGCCGACCGCGTGCAGCGTGGCGCCGCTCCAGGAGAACGGCAGCCCGCCGCCCGCCAGCGGGACGAACGCCACGGCGTGCAGTGCGGCGTCGAGCAACGCGGGGTGCAGGCAGTAGTCGCCTGCCTCGGCACGCACCGCCTCGGGCAGCGCGACCTCCGCGAACACCTCGTCGCCGCGGCGCCAGACCGCCCGGACCCCACGGAACACCGGCCCGTAGCCGAGACCCCGCTCAGCGAGGCCGTCGTAGAAGCCGTCGAGGTCGACCGGTGTCGCGTCCGGCGGCGGCCACCGCGACTCCCGGACGTCGACCGGGGACGCGGGGGCCAGCACACCGGTGGCGTGCCTGGTCCCCGTCTGGTCCGGAGTGGACGCTCCAGAGTGGACGGTCACCGGCCGGCGGCCATGGTCGTCCTGGGCGCCAACGGACACCTGGAGCCGGAGGTCGCCGGTCGGCGGGAGCAGGAGCGGCGCCTCGAGGGTGAGCTCGTCCACCCGGTCGCAGCCGACCTCGCCGCCGGCCCGCAGGACCAGCTCGAGGAACGCGGCGCCCGGCAGCAGCGCGGCGCCGGCGAACGTGTGCTCGGTCAGCCAGGGCTGGGCCTGGGCGGAGATGCGACCGGTGAGCAGCAGCCCGCCGGTGTCTGGCAGCGTGATGGCGGCGCCGAGCAGCGGGTGGCGGGTCGCGGTCTGGCCGAGGGCAGCCACGTCACCGCCTGCTCCGGCGGCCGGGTTCGGCCAGAAGCGCCTGCGCTGGAACGGGTAGGTCGGCAGGTCGACCCGGCGCGCGCCGGTGCCGGCGAAGTACGCCGCCCAGTCCACCGGCGCGCCGGCCACGTGCAGCCGGCCAAGGGCGGTCACCGCGGCGACTTCCTCCGGCCGGTCCTTGCGCAGCAACGGGATCACGTCGGCGTCGACCGCCGTGGACAGTGCCGCGTCCGGTCCCACCTCAAGGAACCGCGTCACGCCGTCGGACTTCAGCGTCGCGACGGTGTCCGCGAACCGGACCGTGTCCCGCACATGTCGCACCCAGTGGTCGACCGAGGTGACGTCACCACCGGTGACCACCGGGATGGTGGGTTCGTGGTAGGTGAGGTGTTCGATCTCGCGGCGGAACACGTCGAGCATCGGGTCCATCAAAGGCGAATGGAACGCATGCGACACCCGCAACCGACTCGACTTCCGACCCTCGAACCGAGCAGCAACAGCCAACACCTCGGCCTCGACACCGGACAACACCACCGAGCCAGGCGCGTTCACCGCCGCGATGCCCACCCCCCCGGTCAGCAGCGGCAGCACCTCGTCCTCGGTCGCCCGCAGCGCCAGCATCGCCCCACCGGCCGGCAACGCCTGCATCAACCGCGCCCGCGCCGACACCAGGGTCCGTGCGTCATCCAGCGACAGCACACCGGCCACGTGCGCGGCAGCGATCTCACCGATCGAATGCCCCGCAACAAAATCAGGCGTGACACCCCAGGACTCCAACAGCCGGTACAACGCGACCTCGATCGCGAACAGCGCCGGCTGCGCGTGCCCGGTCTGGTTCAGCTCGTCCTCGTCCAACTCCCACACGGCAGCATCGAAAGCCGCCGCGAACACCGGGAACCGAGCCGCCAACTCACGCCCCATCCCCACCCGCTGCGAACCCTGACCGGAGAACAGGAACGCGAGCTTCCCCCGATCGGCGTCACCAGAGAAGCGGTCCTCACCGACGACGACCGCGCGGTGGGCGAACGTCGTGCGGCCGGCCAGCGAGTATCCGATGTCGACGGGTCGTAGACCGTCCACTTGGGAGAGACAGTCGAGCTGCGCGGACAGCGCAGCCTCGGACTTGGCGGACACGACCCATGGCACCACCGCGGGCGGGGCTGGCGGCGCCTCGGTGTCCGGCTCGGCTGCCTGTTCAATGATCACGTGCGCGTTGGTGCCGCTGAGCCCGAACGAGGACACCGCGGCCCGGCGCGGCCGCCCGGTCTCCGGCCAGGCGGCCGGCGACGCCAGCAGCGACACCGCGCCTGTCGTCCAGTCCACATGGGAGGACGGCCGGTCCGCGTGCAGGGTGCCGGGCGCCACGCCGTGCCGCATCGCCTCGATCATCTTGATCACCCCGGCCACGCCCGCGGCGGCCTGCGTGTGCCCGATGTTCGACTTGACCGAACCGAGCAGCAGCGGATGACGCCGGCCCGGATCCTGACCGTAGGTCGCGAGCAAGGCCTGCGCCTCGATCGGGTCGCCAAGTGCCGTGCCCGTACCGTGTGCCTCGACCACGTCGACGTCCGCCGTGGACAGTCCGGCCGCGGTCAGCGCGGCGCGGATGGCGCGCTGCTGGGCCGGACCGTTAGGCGCGGTCAGGCCGTTGGACGCGCCGTCGGAGTTCACCGAGGATCCGCGCACGACGGCCAGCACGCGGTGCCCGTTGCGGCGCGCGTCAGACAGCCGCTCCAGCACCAGCATGCCGACGCCCTCCGACCAGCTGGTGCCGTCGGCGTCGTCGGAGAACGCCTTGCACCGGCCGTCCGGCGCGAGACCGCCCTGCCTGCCGAACTCCAGGAACGCGATCGGCGTGGACATCACCGCGACGCCGCCCGCGAGCGCGAGCGAGCACTCCCCCGCCCGCAACGCCTGCGCGGCCAGGTGCAGCGACACCAGCGACGACGAGCACGCGGTGTCCACGCTGACCGCCGGGCCCTCCAGTCCGAACGTGTACGCCACCCGGCCGGACGCGATGCTGCCGGAGACGCCGTTGCCGAGGTGGCCCTCGGTGTCCTCGGCCGCGCCCTGCAGCACCATGCCGTAGTCGTTGTACATCACGCCGACGAACACACCGGTCCTGCTGCCACGCAAGGAGACCGGGTCGATGCCGGCCCGTTCGAACGCCTCCCACGAGCACTCCAGCAGCAGCCGCTGCTGCGGGTCGGTCGCCAGCGCCTCGCGCGGGCTCATCCCGAAGAACTCGGCGTCGAACTCGGCGGCCGCGTCGAGGAAGCCGCCCCGGATCGGGACCTCCTGCGGCCAGCCGCGGTCGGCCGGGGACCCCGTGATGGCGTCGACGCCCTGCTCGACCAGCCGCCACAGGTCGTCCGGCGAGGCCACGCCGCCGGGGTAGCGGCAGCTCATCCCGACGATCGCGACCGGCTCCGGCTCGCTCGCCTGCGCGGCGGCCAGCCTGCGCCGCGTCTCGTGCAGGTCTGCCGTCACCTTCTTCAGGTACCCGAGCAGCTTCTCCTCGTTGCTCACGTTCACCCGCCCGTCATGTGATGCCGAGGTCGTTGTCGATGAAGTCGAACATCTCCTCCGCGGAGGAGGAGCCGATACGGCTCGCGACCGTGTCAGTGTCCTGTGCGCTGTCCGGCGCGCTGTCCGTCCACTTGAGAAGCAGCGACCGCAGGCGGGTGGTGACCGTCTCCCGGTCGGCGTCGTCGGCGAGGGCCGCGAGCATGACGTCGAGGCGGTCGACCTCGCCGAGCACCGGGGCGACGGTCGGCCCGTCGCCGAGGATCTGGGCGTGCAGGTACTCGGCCACCGCGGTGATCGTCGGGTGGTCGAACACGAGGGTCGCCGGCAGCCGCAGGCCGGACAGCAGGTCAAGGCGGTTACGCAGTTCGACCGCGGTGAGCGAGTCGAACCCGAGGTCCTGGAAGCCGCGGTCGGGGTCGACGGTGGTGTCGGAGTGGCCGAGCACCGCGGCGACCTCGCCGCCGACGAGGTCGAGCAGCGCCGGCAGCCGGTCGGCCGCCGGCAGGCCGGCCAGCCGGTCGGCCAGGTCCGGCGTCGCGCCAGCCACGGCGGCACGGCGGGCCGGCAGCCGCACGAGACCCCGCAGCAGCGGCGGCACCACTCCCCCGGCGCGGAGGCGCGCGAGGTCCAGCCGCAGCGGGACGACGATCGGGTCGGCGAGGCCGGTGGCGATGTCGAACAGCTCGCGTCCGTCCTGTTCGGACAGTGCGGCGACGCCGGCGCGGTGGCCGGCCGCCATGCCGTCCTCGATCGCCCACGCGCCCCAAGCGAGCGACACCGCTGGCAGCCCGGTGGACCGCCGGTGTGTGGCCAGCGCGTCAAGGAACGCGTTCGCGGCGGCGTAGTTGCCCTGACCGGCCGCACCGACGGTGCCGGCCGCGGAGGAGAACAGCACGAACGCGTCCAGGCCGGCCGTGAGCTCGTGCAGGTGCCAGGCTGCGTCGACTTTGGGCCGCAGCACGGTGTCAAGCCGTTCGGGGGTCAGCGACGCCATGACGCCGTCGTCGAGGACGCCCGCGGCGTGCACGACCGCGCGCAGCGGGTGCTCGACAGTGGCGAGCAGGCTCTCCAAGGCGGCACGGTCGGCGATGTCACAGGCCTCGACGCGGACGGTGGCCCCGTGCTCGCGAAGCTCCGCCGCCAGGTCATCGGCTCCTGGCGCGGTGGCGCCGCGCCTGCTGACCAGCAGCAGGTGGCGGACGCCGCTCTCGGTGACCAGGTGCCTGGCGAACACCGCGCCGAGCCCGCCGGTGCCACCGGTGATCAGTACCGTGCCAGCGGCGTCCCAGACGGGCGACCCGGTCCGGTCGGCAGCGGGCACGCGGGCCAGCCTGGCCACCCGGAACTCGCCGTCGCGCAGGGCGATCTGGGGTTCGTCGGTCTGCAGTGCGGTCGGCAACGAGGCCGTGGACGCCTGGTGACCGTCCAGGTCGATCAGGACGAACCGGCCAGGGTGTTCCGCCTGCGCGGCGCGGACCAGGCCCCACACGGCGGCCGCGGCGACGTCCGGGGAGTCGGTGGCAACGGCGCCGTGGGTGGCGAACGCGCGGCGCGCGCCCGCGCACCGCTCATCGCCAAGCCAGCGCTGGATGTCGGCAAGCACGGTGGACGTCACGGCCCGGACTGCGTCGAGGACGTTCCCGGCGGGTGGCGGCACCGGCGCCACCACGACGTTCGGCATCGGCTCGCCCGCGTCCAGCAGGGACTGGAGATCCGGGTAGACGTCGGTGGTGCCCGGGAGCGTCTCGTCACCGACGGACACCCACAGCTCCGGCTCCGCCCGTGCCACCGTGGCCGGGGTGACCGCCGGCCATTCCGGTCGGAACAACGCGTCGGCGCGGGTGGTCAGCTGATCGACCGCGACCGGGCGCAGAGCCAGCGCGGCCACCGAGGCGACCGGCGCGCCGGTGACGTCGGAGACGGCGAGCGACACTGTGTCGGCGGCGGTCCTGGTGAGCCGGACGCGGATCCGGGACGCGCCGGTGGCGTGCAGCGACACCCCGCGCCAACTGAACGGCAGCCGACCGCCCTTCTGGTCGCCCTTCTGATCGCCATCGAGGAACGCGGTCGCGTGCAGCGCGGCGTCGAGCAGGGCCGGGTGTATGCCGAACCCGTCCGGTGCCTGGTCCTCGCCAAGGTCGACCTCGGCAAGCACGTCTTGCCCGTCGTGCCACACCGCCGTCAGGCCCTGAAAAGCCGGGCCGTAACGGAAGCCGCCCTCGGCGAGCTGGTCGTAGAAGCCGTCGAGCGGTACCGGCCGGGCGCCGGCGGGCGGCCACTCGACGGTGTCGTGGACCGCGGTCTGCTCGCCGGTGCCGAGCACGCCGCCCGCGTTGCGGACCCACGGCTGGTCGTCCTCGGGACGGGAGTAGACGCGCAGGGTCCGGCTGCCGCCGTCGGCGGGTGCGCCGACCACGAGCTGGATCTGCACTCCGCCCTGCTCGGGAAGTACGAGCGGGGCCTCAAGCGTGAGCTCGTCCACCGTCGGGCAGCCGACCTGGTGGCCGGCGCCGAGGGCGAGTTCCACGAACGCCGTGCCGGGGACCAGGGTGGCGCCGAGAACCTCGTGGTCGGCGAGCCAGGGGTGGGTCCGCCGGGACAGGCGGCCGGTGATGAGCAGGCCGTCCGAGTCCGGCAGCTCGACGGCGGCGCCGACCAGGGGGTGACCGGTGGCGCCGAGGCCGACGGCCCGCATGTCGCCGCGCTCCTGGTGGGTGGTCGCCGGCCAGAAGCTCCGCTGTTGGAAGGCGTAGGTGGGCAGGTCGACGCGCCGCGCCCCGGTGCCGGCGTAGTAGGCCCGCCAGTCGATGTCCACACCGGACACATGCAGCCGCGCGAGCGCGGTGGTGATGGCGTCTTCTTCGGACCGGTCCTTGCGAAGGAGCGGGATCACTGTCTGGTCCGCGACCGCGGCGAGGGCACCGTCCGGCCCGACCTCGACGAAGTGAGTAGCAGGTATGGCATCGAGGGTGTCGGCGAACCGGACCGTGTCCCGCACATGCCGAACCCAATAGTCCACGGAAGTGACGTTCCCGCTAGCGATCACGGGAATGGTGGGTTGATTGAAGGTCAGGTGCTCGATCTCGCGGCGGAACTCCTCCAGCATCGGGTCCATCAGCGGCGAGTGGAACGCGTGCGACACCCGCAACCGATTCGACTTCCGGTCCCCGAACCCCGCGACAATCGACAGAACCTCGTCCTCGACACCAGAAACCACCAGCGAGTTCGGACTGTTGATCGCGGCGATGGTCACATTCTCAGTCAGCAGCGGTGTCACTTCCGCCTCGGTAGCCTGCAAGGCCACCATTGCCCCACCCTCGGGAAGCGCCTGCATCAACCTTGCCCGCGCCGACACCAGAATCCGAGCATCCTCAAGGGACAGCACACCGGCCACATGCGCGGCCGCGATCTCACCGATCGAATGCCCCGCAACAAAATCCGGCGTCACACCCCACGACTCCAACAACCGGAACAGCGCCACCTCGAACTCGAACAACGCCGGCTGCGCGTGCCCCGTCTGGTTCAGCTCGTCCTCGTCCAACTCCCCAACGACAGGATCGAACGTCGGGAACCTCGCCGCCAACTCACGACCCATCCCCACCCGCTGCGAACCCTGACCGGAGAACAGGAACGCCAACTGGCCACCACGATCCGCCACCCCCGACACCATGTAGTCGCCCAGCAGGACCGCTCGGTGCTCGAAGGTGGCGCGTGTCGTGGCCAGCGACCAACCCACGTCCACCGCGTCGGCGGTGCAGGCTCGAATCCGCGCCACCTGATCCCGCAGCGCCTCCTTGGTGCGGCCAGACACCACCCACGGCACGACGTTCGGCACGATGCGCGGCTGGGCCGGCTCCGGAGTGCTCGCCGGCGCCTGCTCCAGGATCACGTGCGCGTTGGTCCCGCTGATCCCGAACGACGACACCGCCGCCCGGCGCGGACGCCCGCTCTCCACCCAGTCGACCGGCTCGGTCAGCAGGTCCACCGCACCGGCCGACCAGTCCACATGGGACGACGGCGAGTTGGCGTGCAAGGTGCGGGGCAGGGTGCCGTGCCGCATGGCCATGATCATCTTGATCACACCGGCCACACCAGCGGCCGCCTGCGCGTGGCCGATGTTCGACTTCACCGACCCCAACAACAGTGGCCGCTCGCGGTCCTGCCCATAGGTGGCCAGCAACGCCTGCGCCTCGATCGGGTCGCCCAGCGTCGTGCCGGTGCCATGCGCCTCGACCGCATCAACGTCCTGTGTGGACAGTCCAGCGGCGGCCAGTGCCTGGCGGATCACCCGTTGCTGCGACGGGCCGTTCGGCGCGGTCAGGCCGTTCGAGGCGCCGTCCTGGTTCACCGCGGAACCGCGAACCACGGCCAGAATCTCGTGGCCGTTGCGCTGCGCGTCGGACAGGCGTTCCAGGACCAGGATGCCGACGCCCTCGGACCAGGCGACCCCGTCGGCCCCGTCGCCGAAGGACTTGCAGCGGCCGTCCGGGGCCAGGCCGCGTTGGCGGGAGAAGCCGATGAACGTGCTCGGCGTGGACATGACGGTGACACCGCCGGCCAGCGCCAGGTCGCACTCGCCAGACCGCAGTGCGTTGGCGGCCCAGTGCAACGACACCAGCGACGACGAGCACGCCGTGTCGACGGTGACCGCGGGGCCTTCCAGCCCGAACACGTAGGACACCCGGCCGGAGGCGACGCTGGGCGAGCTGCCGTTGCCCTGGTAACCCTCGAGGTCCGCGGCGCCCTGAAGCGCGTAGCCGTAGTCGTTGTACATGACCCCGACGAACACACCGGTCTGGCTGCCGCGCAGCGAATGCGGGTCGATGCCCGACCGCTCGATCGCCTCCCACGAGGACTCCAGCAACAACCGCTGCTGCGAGTCGGTAGCCAGTGCCTCGCGGGGGCTCATGCCGAAGAAGTCGGCGTCGAAGAGCGGTGCGTCGTGCAGGAAGCCGCCTTCGCGGACGTAGGAGGTGCCGGGGTGGTCGGGGTCGGGGTTGAACAACGCGTCGACGTCCCACCCGCGGTCGGTCGGGAACGGCGTGATCGCGTCCACGCCATCGGACACGAGGTCCCACAGCTGCTCCGGTGTGGACACCCCGCCGGGGTAGCGGCAGCTCATCCCCACGATCACGATCGGATCGCCGTCGACGCGCGTCGCAACCGTCCGGTGCTCGACGACGTCGCCCGCGCCGAACAGCTGGCCGAGGAGGTACCCGGCGAGCGCGGTGGGCGTGGGGTGATCGAACACGAGTGTCGACGGCAACCGCAGACCGGTCGCCGAGTCAAGGCGGTTACGCAGCTCGACCGCGGTCAGCGAGTCGAAGCCCAGCTCCTGGAACGCGCGGTCCGTGCCGACGGCGGTCGGGTCCGCGTGCCCCAGCACCGCCGCGACCTGTGCGCGCACCAGCTCCACGGCCGCCCGGGACCGCGCGTCGGCGGGCAGGTCGGCGAGCCGGGCCACGAGGTCGGACCGGCCTGCCGCCGTCCGTCGAACAGGCGTCCGGACCAGGCCGCGCAGGACGTGGGGCAGCTCGCCCCGGGTGCGCAGCGCCGGCAGGTCGAGCCGGACGGGAACCACCGCGGGCGCGTCCGCGGCCAGGGCGGCGTCGAACAGGGCGAGGCCTTGTTCGGTGGACAGGGGCGGCATGCCGGCCCGGGCCATGCGCTGGAGGTCCGCCGTCATGCCGGAGACGTCCGCCCACGGGCCCCATGCCAGCGACAACGCCGGAAGTCCTTGCGCGTGACGGTGTTCGGCGAGCGCGTCGAGGAAAGAGTTGGCCGCCGCGTAGTTCGCCTGGCCCGCGGTGCCGAACACGCCGGCAGCGGAGGAGAACAGGATGAACGCGTCGAGGTTCTCGGTCAGCTCGTGCAGATGCCACGCGGCATCCACCTTCGGCGCGAGGACGGTGTCCAGCCGGTCGGGACTCAGCGACTCGATCATGCCGTCGTCGAGCACGCCGGCCGTGTGGATCACGGTGGACACCGGGTGCTCGGCCAGCAGGGCGGCCACGGCGTCCCGGTCGGACACATCGCACGCCGCCACCGTGACCTCGGCGCCGTGCGCGGTCAGCTCGGCAACCAGCTCGACCACGCCCTCGGCCGCACCGCCGCGTCGGCTGGCGAGCAGCAGGCGCCGGACGCCGTGCTCCGCCACGAGGTGCCGGGCCAGTACCGAACCCAGCCCGCCGGTGCCACCAGTGATCAGGACCGTGCCGTCCGGGTTCCACTCGACGGGACGGTTCCCGGTCACCCGGGTCAGCCGTGGCGCCAGCAGGGCGCCGTCCCGGAACGAGACCTCCGGTTCGCCGCTCGCCACCGCCTGGCGCACCGCGGCTTCCGGCACCTCGCCGTCCGCGGCCACGAGCACGAACCGGCCCGGGTGCTCGGACTGAGCCGCCCGCACCAGACCCGCCACCGCGGACCCCACCAAGCCCGACACGACCAGCACCAGCGTGGCCGACCGCTCCTCGGCAAGCCATGCCTGGATCGTCTCCAGGACATTCGCGGTCGCCTCCCGCACGGCGGCCGGAACGTCCACTTCGGACCCATTGTCGACGACGTGGACCACTAGTGTCCCGCGCCGGAAGTTGGTTGCGTAAGTCGGCGGATCCAGGTTTCTGCTGGCAAGGCGCCGATCCGTCTCTCGTACCGGGTTGTACTTGGGCGGATCGGCAACGCCGCCAGCAGGAAGCTGGGCCGGCGAATTAGGTGATGAACTTTCGGCGCGGGACACCAGGTCCGGTGCCCCGGCCGTGTCCGGCAGCGGAACCCATGCCACACCGAAGAGCCAGTTCCGCTCCGCCCTGCCCGGGTTGGCCATCGGCCGCACCACGAGGGAGTCGACGGTGGCCACGGGAGCGCCGCCCGCGTCGGCGACGGTCAGCGCGAGGTCGCCAGACTCGGTGCGGGTCAGGTGTACGCGAAGGGCGGTGGCGCCGGTGGCGTGCACGCTCACCCCGCGCCAGCAGAACGGGAGATGGACCTGTTCCCCACCGGTCCCGCTGAGCACGGACGCGTGCAGCGCGGCGTCCAGCAGCGCGGGGTGGAGGCCGAAGCCCGTGAGGTCGGCGTCCTCGGGCAGCGCGACCTCGGCGTAGACGTCGTCGCCGTGCTGCCAGGCCGCCTGAAGTCCTTGGAACATCGGCCCGTAGGACAGCCCGAGCTCGGCGAACCGGTCGTAGACGCCGGCCAGGTCGATCGGCGCCGCGTCGGCCGGGATCCGCACCTCGGCGGGCGCCGGTGCGCCGGTGGTGAGGGTGCCGGTGGCGTGCCGGGTCCAGTCCTGCTCGCCGTCGGCCCTGGCGTGCACGGCGATCGGCCGGGTGTCGGTGTCGTCGGGTGCGCCGACGGTGACCTGGAGGTGGATCGCCCCGGCGTTCGGGAGGACGAGGGGTGCCTCGAGGGTCAGCTCCTGGACGAGATCGCAGCCCACCTCGTCAGCGGCGCGGACGGCAAGTTCGAGGAGCGCGGTGCCGGGCACGACGACGGTGCCCATGATCGTGTGGTCGGCGAGCCAGGGGTGGCTGTCGAGCGAAAGGCTTCTGGTGAACAGGTATCCGCCGGACTCGGGCAGCTCGATCAACGCGTCCCCGCGCGCGGTCGGGCGTGGCCAGTAGCGCTGATGTTGGAAGGCGTAGGTGGGCAGGTCGATTCGCCGCGCGCCGGTTCCGGCGTAGTAGGCATTCCAGTCAATGTCCACTCCGGACACATGCAGCCGCGCCAACGCGGTGGTGATGGCCTCTTCCTCGGACCGGTCCTTGCGCAGCAACGGGATCACTGTCTGGTCCGCGACCGCGGCAAGCACCCCGTCCGGCCCGACCTCAACAAAATGAGCCGCCGGTATAGCGGCAAGAGTGTCAGCGAACCGGACCGTGTCCCGCACATGCCGAACCCAATAGTCGACGGAAGTGACGTCCCCGCCAGCCACAATGGGAATCGTGGGCTGGTTGAAAGTCAGGCGCTCAATCTCGCGACGGAACTCATCAAGCATCGGATCCATCAACGGCGAATGGAACGCATGCGACACCCGCAACCGACTCGACTTCCGATCTCCAAACCCCGCAACAATCGACAGAACCTCATCCTCGACACCAGAAACCACCAACGACGTCGGACTGTTGATCGCCGCGATACTCACATTCTCGGTCAACAAAGGTTCGACTTCGGCCTCGGTAGCCTGCAAGGCCACCATCGCCCCACCGGCCGGCAACGCCTGCATCAACCGCGCCCGCGCCGCCACCAGGGTGCGGGCGTCCTCCAACGACAGCACTCCCGCGACATGCGCTGCCGCGATCTCACCGATCGAATGCCCCGCAACGAAATCCGGAGTGACACCCCAGGACTCCAGGAGCCGGAACAGCGCCACCTCAAACTCGAACAACGCCGGCTGCGCGTAGCCCGTCTGGTTCAGCTCGTCTTCGTCCAACTCCCCAACGACCGGATCGAACGTCGGGAACCGGGCGGCCAGCTCGCGACCCATCCCGACCCGCTGCGAACCCTGACCCGAGAACAGGAACGCCACCCGACCACCACGCTCCGCCACCCCCGACACAAGGTCGCCGTTCAGCAGGACCGCGCGATGGTCGAACGTCGACCGGCCCGTGGCAAGCGACCACCCAACGTCAACGGGGTTCAACCCGTCCGCATGAGTCAGCAGCCGCTCGGTCTGTGCTCGCAGCGCGGACTCCGTCCTACCCGACAGCACCCACGGCACCACACGGGCCACCGCTGGCTCGCCGCGCTCGACCGCCGGCGGCTGTTCGAGGATGACGTGCGCGTTCGTGCCGCTGACGCCGAACGAGGACACCCCGGCCCGACGGGAACGGCCGAGCGACGGCCAGTCCCGCGACTCCGTGAGCAGCTCCACCGACCCCGCCGACCAGTCCACATGGGACGACGGCGAATCCACGTGCAAAGTCCGCGGCAGCACACCATGCCGCATCGCCATGACCATCTTGATCACACCCGCAACACCCGAAGCCGCCTGCGCGTGACCGAGATTCGACTTGACCGACCCCAACAACAGGGGCCGCTCGCGGTCCTGACCATAGGTCGCCAGCAGCGCCTGCGCCTCGATCGGGTCACCCAGCGTCGTGCCGGTGCCGTGCGCCTCTACCACGTCAATGTCCGAAGTGGACAGACCAGCGCTCGCGAGCGCCTGCCGGATCACGCGTTGCTGCGACGGGCCGTTCGGCGCGGTGAGCCCGTTCGAGGCACCGTCCTGGTTGACGGCCGAGCCCCGCACCGTGGCAAGGATCTCGTGCCCGTTGCGCTGCGCGTCGGACAGGCGCTCCAGCACAAGCATGCCGACGCCCTCCGACCACGCGACACCGTCGGCGTCGTCGGAGAACGACTTGCTCCGGCCGTCGGGAGCCAGCCCGCGTTGCCGGGAGAAGCCGATGAACGTGCTCGGCGTGGACATCACCGTCACGCCACCGGCCAGCGCCAGCGAGCACTCCCCCGCACGCAACGCCTGCGCCGCCAAATGCAACGACACCAACGACGACGAGCACGCCGTGTCCACCGTGACCGCAGGGCCCTCCAGCCCCAGCGTGTAGGACACGCGACCCGACGCCACGCTGGGGGTGCTGCCGTTGCCCTGGTAGCCCTCGAGATCCGGGGTGCCCTGCAGTGTGTAGGCGTAGTCGCTGTACATCACGCCCACGTACACACCAGTGTGGCTCCCCCGCAACGAGACCGGGTCGATCCCGGCGCGCTCGACCGCCTCCCACGACGACTCCAGCAACAACCGTTGCTGCGAGTCGGTGGCGAGGGCCTCGCGGGGGCTCATGCCGAAAAAGTCGGCGTCGAACAGGGGCGCGTCGTGCAGGAAGCCACCCTCGCGCGTGTAGGAGGTGCCCGGGTTGTCGGGGTCCGGGTCGAACAGTGCCGCCAGGTCCCAGCCACGGTCGGTCGGGAACGGGGAGATCGCGTCCACGCCGCCGGCGACCAGGTCCCACAGGCCTTCCGGGGACGACACGCCGCCGGGGAACCGGCAGCTCATCCCGACGATCACGATCGGATCGCCCTCGACGCGCGCGAGCAGTTGGTCCGCGGCGGCGTCCGCGCCGAACAGCTCGTCGACGAGGTGCTCGGCCAGTGCCGTCGGGGTCGGGTAGTCGAACACGAGTGTCGACGGCAGCCGCAGGCCCGTGGCCGAGTCGAGGCGGTTGCGCAGCTCCACCGCGGTCAGCGAGTCGAAACCCAGGTTCTTGAACGCGTGCCGCGCATCCACCGCGTCGGCTCCCGCGTGGCCGAGAACGGCGGCGACCTGGGCGCAGACCAGCTCCTCCAGTGCGCGGCGGCGTTCCTCGCGGGACATTCCGGCCAGCTCGGCGACAGCGCCTCCACCCGCCCCACCCGTCGCGGCCGTGCGGCGGGTGGGGGTGCCGACCAGTGCCTGGAGAAGGGGCGGCAGGTGGGACTGAGTGCGCAGGGTCGGCAGGTCGAGCTGGATCGGCACCACCACGGGCCGGGCGGCGGCGAGTGCGGCGTCGAACAACGCGAGGCCGTGCTCTGGGGTCAGCGGCGGCGTGCCGGCCTGCGTCATGCGCTGGAGGTCCGCCGTCATGCCGGAGACGTCCGCCCACGCGCCCCACGCCAGCGACACCGCAGGAAGTCCTTGCGCGTGGCGGTGTTCAGCGAGCGCGTCGAGGAAAGCGTTGGCCGCAGCGTAGTTCGCCAACGCTTTCCTCGACGCGCTCGCT
>Ga0193742_1000046_pt1 | contig 81739 bp, 75 predicted proteins | sample L2c1metaG_FD_165511 | JGI IMG/M metagenome (GOLD analysis project Ga0193742, IMG submission 165511) | Soil microbial communities from a riparian zone of the East river system, Colorado, United States - L2c1 | ecosystem: Environmental > Terrestrial > Soil > Riparian zone | place: USA: East River... | reverse complement strand
AGACTGTGTGGACTATTGGGATTAGAGACTGTGTTAATTATTGGGAGTGGAGACTGTTTCCACTGTTGTGATGCAGCCAGGGGTCTGGGGGCGGAGCCCCCAGCAAGCCCTGAATCCGTGCTGTAGGCAGGCGAAGCGGAGCGGAGCCGTGCCGTAGGCACGGGTTTGTGGCTTGTATTGAAGAGAAGGATTGTGGGAGCTGCTTAGTAAAATTATTAGCTAATATTTACATCAGCATTCTCCCACGAAAAAAACACCCTTCTGTTAATATATAAAGATAGAGATGTCTCAGGTTCAGCGACTTAATAATCTTGTCGAACAAGATCCCTCCTGAGGGCCTGACTTGAACAAGTTCACCAATGTCCAAGTCAGCCGATCCGGTGTGTTTCGTTTCGCCAAAGTTGGGCTCCCAGCTATTGGTTGCGAGGTACATCACGGTTGGTACCATGTCTGTGAGTTTGTTCCTGCCTGCCAACTGGTTTATTGGGCTAACTAGACTCAGGTATTCATTTGGGAAATTTTAAACAACATCTTCAGGGATTACAAACTTCTCTCCGAGCATCGAATACGTTTCCCGACAGTTGTTTATTTTACATCGAGGTAAAGCTTGCTTTTTTTTTGTGTTGCAGTTTACTTACTGTTTGCTGTCACAGGCTATTTACTTTAGGATTTACTATATGCTCTACGATATTTTACAGTGAAGCCAAAGTTTCCAATACTACTTCATGACCAATGCTCTAACCCTTCTTCAGCAACACCTCTTTCTAGTACGTGTAACGCCCTTGAAAAAACCATGGACGTATTTTACGCTCTCGCTATCATATTCTCATCTCTCCTTTTCTTCTTCCGTGCTCAAGCAGTATTCGATAAGAATATATGGGCAGTCGCTTTTTTTTCATGCTCGTGGCTGGCTGTTGTAGCCGGATGCGTGGCTTATCTTGTTAAACTTGGAGGGGTGAAGATTGGACCAGGATTCTGTGAGGTCGTTGGAGCCGTCAATCCCGTCAATCCCTATGCAGCGGCGGCTATCATCATTCCTCTGGTCAACGATACTCTTGTTTTCCTTGCCATAACATGGTGTTTGTTCCGCGATTCTCGTCGCACACTCAGGGATCGCGTCAGAGTCTTGACCTTTTATGACTACCTACTGGTGCTCTCCAAGGCAATGTTACAGGACGGACAGGCCTACTACTTGTTAGTACTTCTCTAATTTATATCTCGTGCTTAACCAGCTAATAGGTTGTTCTTTCCACAGGATCACCATTACCGTCAATCTCGTAACGGTGATCATGTTCTTCGATCAATCGATCCCTGACTCCCTCCGAACAGTCTTCACGGTTCCCAACGTCGCAGTGATGAATATCATGACCTGTCGAGTGTTCAGAAAGATGATATTTGGAACTTTCAGAGAGTCACAGATTTCTGCCAGCCTCGATCTCAATGCAGACAGCTCAGTCATCCAACTGGCTGAGTGGGAACAAGGATCAGGCAGTGGTAGGACGAAGCAACCAGGAGATGCAACTTTTAATATCGATGGTATCGCAGTCACTCAAACGGTCGAGCGTAGACATGACTACGCGCAATGAAAGCCATGTATGTCTGTAAAGTCTATAACGTCCATTGCTGGATCTGGTTCTGGTCATCCCCATCATTTTCTTAATTATTACTTCTCAAAGGTGGTATCGCTCCTTTATATTTGTTATATACACCAGAATCTTAGTAATTAAAGCAGCTACATACAGCGTGTAATTCATTGTCAGCAACCAACGACATGAGACTGCCAGCTTTTTTTTTTTTTTGTATCGATTTAAGTCTCGGGGCGTGGCCCCATGCAGACTTTACAAGCTCTATAGACCGAAGTACCCTACAAGGCCCAGTGCCTCTCTCCCTTCCCCGCAGTCCTCCTCTGCGCTGCTGAGGTACGCCTGGAGCGATCCCATCCCCAGTCAGCCCGACACGGGAACGCCGTTTGGGAGGACCTGCTGGCCTTTGTTGGGGTAGTGGTCCATTTTAGGTTTTAGTGTCATGAGTTGTCGCGTCATTGACTGCCAGCTTATGTGGTAGAATTTAAGGGCGGAAGGCAATTTAATGCCACCATAGTCGAACGTGATCGGCTCCCTTTTCGCTCAGGCTTGAGCGCTTAACACAGTCAACTTTTCTTCCCTCTTTTTTCCGGTTCCCACATCCAAGCTTCAAGTGAAGGGGAACGACTTGCCCGTGGCAGTCTCCCTTGTATAAAGTAGATAGAATCATGTATCTATATGTCCTGAACGTGATATTTCTAGGCATAAATTTGAGGATTTCAAGGATAAATTTAAGATAAGTGGCTTGTAAAGCGCTAGATAACTTGTTAGAAATTTTTAACGGTACAGTCGAACCCCTCTTAACACATACTTCTGATAACGCATAACCCCTTATAACACATAGCTCCATCCGTCCACCAAGTCGGTGGGCGGGGAATTGCACAGCATACATAGACGCATAACGCAATTTTGTTAAAGTTTTATATTTTTACTTGTCTACTCCTGTTTCTCCGCAGGAAAGGACTAGGCTTAAAATAATTTTATATTTTTTTAGTTTTTTACTATACCCCTTGGCGGGCAAAACGCATAGGTATGCCTACGGGATAGACAAGAATCGACACACACACTCAGGCACAGCGACGATGTCTCGCTGATGTCCCATCAAATTGCATGCCGGGGCTTGCCACCGAGGGAATTTTGACACTCCGAAGTATCTGCCGGTAGGTGCCTCTAGGGTTTGGGTTCTGCTAGGTTAGGGCCGAGGTTAGCGTTAGGTTAGTGTTAGGGGTTTGGGTTAAGGTTAGGGGGTTATGTTTTTTTTCGCGCGGTAGCGCGCTCTTGAGTGAGAGCAGTTAAAACTCCGGCTGCCGGGAGGCAGCCGAAGCGCGGTGTGTCGCATCTCCCATTTGTGGAGTGTGTCGCATCTTGTACATCCTCGTATGCCTACTATATTAGACATAGACCGGTCATGTAATTAGTTTGCCGCTGGGCCCATCATATTGATGCGCCACCGGATGAGGCGAACAACTCGAAAATGAACATTCAGGAAGTTTTCACCTCTAAAGTATTGCTTCTATGACTCAAAAGCCGCTCGACGTGCTCCATTTACAAGGCCGTTATCGATGCAATCACGGCACGTGAGAACATTGACATAAACGTGGCGATGATGTTGACAACGATCCTGTTGAGCCTCTTCCGACGTGTCATGACGTCCTCAAGGCAGTATCAACCATCGAAAAATACACCGACTTGAATGACCCTATGGCACGGAAGATTGAAGGACTTTTGGGTTCATTCAATAGGCAGCTCCGCCTCGAGGAAACCCGGGGTATGAAAAATGCTGTTTTAACTAACTTTTTCAAGAGATCATAGATGTTACCTTAGATATAATTCTCAAAACTGGTCTACATTTGCCTCTGTACCGTAAATTAGCACGTATCTGCAGCACCATTTTTTTCTGATTTTTTCTGATTCTTTGGTGATTTTTCGAGCCTATTTTTGGCGTACCTCTCCAAACACATAACCCCTCATAACGCATACCCTGGGCCGTTCACCAAGGGGTATGCGTTAAGAGGGGTTCGACTGTAATTTAGTTAAACGGCTGTTCGGCCCCCCTAATATTAATCAAATCTCGCATGCAGATGCTGTTATGTGCCAGCCATAAGCTGCCAAAATTGGCAGTCATAAGTAATTACAGCCGAAGCCCTCTTAACCCATACCTTTCGGTCGACGCCTGAGGCTATGGGTTATTAATTATGAGAGGCAACCTTTGGTACAAAATGGCGATTTTGTAGCCTTCAGAATTTATGGATTATGGGCCACTATAGTATTTTGATCAGTTCCTCCTTCCCCCCCCGCACCGATTTCTTTGACGCGGGATTTATGTGATCTTTTCTGAGATTTTTTGAAAATCACGCGGCGGACGGATTGATTTATATACTACTGTACGAGGGGTATGGATTGAGAGTGGTTCGACTGTACATGTACTTGTGAGCAATTAAACAGGGACTCGGACTACACTTCTGATGATTTGCCTCCGTATTTGAGCTGACACTGCCTAACAGCAACTTGCTGAATCCGATTGAATGATCATTCATGAGGGACGAGTCATTCTACAAACAATATAATCACTACGGTTACATGATAATACTGACTAGGGACATGAAGAAATCAAATGATGAAAATGCTGGGCTCGTATTGTGATCCAGAGGAGGAACTCTGACGTAGATACTGCAGGATGAACTCACAGTACCAGTACTACTGCAAAGCGATTTATGTGGGTGAAATTCTTTTAATTAACTGGCGCGCTTTTGCCATTCCTGCGAGGTTAGTGTAGTTAGCCTCCTCAAGCAGCGGGAGCACATCCCTGATATAGGTGTAGGGTCCTCCGCATATCTTACTGTCGAACTTTGAGAACGTTGGCGAGTTAGTGACGGTCGTCTTGCACAAATTTAGTGAATTATACGAACTCTTGTCGGCAGAAGGCGAGACAATCGAAACCTTCGCAAGTCCTAGAATGACGGAAGCTGGTCTTGCAGTGCCGAGCTCTACAGTCAACCTGGGAAAATAAATTAGAGAAATGAGAAATATGGATGAGCTTAGTGGCTAGATGGCATCATGCTATGCAGGAGATGGACAAACCTTTGTTGACTGCGGCACTCCCGACACAGGTTCACTGTGCCTGCAACCCGAGAACCATATCCGGTCGAAATATACATATTCACACATAATAGATGAGAATTGCTTGTTGCACAATACAAGTGGGGGGTGATGGTGGGCCGTCGTTATCTGAGGTAGAATTTTTGTATGCTTTATATACCTCTTGGGGCGCATTTGAAATGACTCGAGAGTTCGAATCTTCTTTTAGACCAATATTTTGTCTCCAGTTGGCACGTTATCCAGGGAAAATCAACAAAAAAAAGCACGTCAAGCACCCGTCAGATGCGACATCTGCAAGTCTTTTTTGGACTAGTATTTTATCCCAGGATCCCAGATGGCACGTTGACGTGAGGAATCAAAACCAAAAAAAACAGCACGTCAAGCGCCCGTCAAATGTGACATCTTCCTCCATCTAATATCATAGAAAGTACTCGTGTATCTTGAATCTTGATGATATGAAGTTGAAGTACTACCTCAGCTGCTGGTTGGGAAGTTTACCTAGTAGAAAATGGTCATATGACATATATCAGAAATGCAACGCATTTTCCTCCTATAGATTCAAATGACTAGTTCTTCACCAATTACCATGCTGTCTGAGATGAGCGATAAACGGAGGCTCCAGAAGGATGTCCCAGAAATACAAGGCATGTATGCACACAATCAGATCGGCATCTAACATCTTCACATACCTAAAATTGACCTGTCTCACGATCTCTCACCCTACATTATTCTCAAAGAAGTCTTATGAGCAGAAGTGGACTCGGAGCTTTTGAACAATCGGATTGATGGGTGCCAAATGGAATTACGACTCACTAGAACCCACTCTATTCCTACACCCTAACCTTGCCTCCAATTGGCTTTGGAAATTCAACATGAACGAGCAAGTTGAAATTGTAAAATCACTGAATTCAGAGTTAGTTTTACCTTCAAGTTCCACTCGTGCCACTACTTCGACGCCCGTAGGACAGTAATTCAAGCGGACCCTTGGCCAAACCTGAGTCGGGCGCTTAAATCCCGTACTTGGTTTCCCACGATCAATTGTTCGCTACCTTGAGATGTTTAGTTTCAATTATCAATGCCAACTTGATGCCAACCACGGCAACGATGCAAATCTCCATCGAGACCAACTCCATACTCTCATGCACTCATGACTCACAGATCATGATGGATTTAAACCATCGCAATGCAGAATCGTTGCAGATCAGAGATCAGTCCAACAAGGGTTCTATCGGACCTTTGGCACCTTCGGTTTGCTATTTTGGTATTAATTTGCTGCCTAAAGTCCCTCCGAAGGCGTAAAAGAATTTTTGATTTTTCGGGCCTGTATATGTTCATTGGTGATAAGGTATCAAACATCTCCGCCACAGTCCTCAAATCCACAATGGCGAGATGCGGTTCAGAGATGAGTCGGAACAACAAAAACCGGTATGGGCTGGCAGACTTCCAGGGCAAGCGGGCAGCACAAGGCCGGAATTTGTGGGTATCACGATTGTGGGGCTACTATAATTAAGGTGGTAGTATCGATCGATATGATTTGAGTCCAGTCAGGGTCAGTCTCTATTTATAGTATTATTTCTAAAGAAAATTTTATAACCTTTGGGGTTTGACTCGGAGAATTCAACCAAACCGAGTTTGAATATATTTTCAAAAAATCAAGTTCATTGAGTCATCTTGAGCGAGGTACAAGCACAGCATCATTGTGGCAATCCCAAGTTGGACGTAACAGCACAGGAACCTGTAATCAGGACATTCATCCTATAGCTTCCCCAGGCTCTCCTACATTCCCCGTTTCCTGCAGGGGACATATCATCCCTTGACATGCTTTCGATGTCCAATGCCTTGCAGAGGTGATATCACCCGCAATTCGAAATCATGAATCATAGCGTACTGAAAAAAATTGCAGGATCCGAGAAATACAATTTATACCACTGTGTATACAATTATTTCTTCGATTTCACTTAATCGTCCCTACAACCCAAAGCCAGCAAGTTACGGGCAGAAGGTCAAGGTATAATCTGCTTTGAGAGCCGAACCACAAGTCCACAAAGCGGTTTTGCTCGATTCGTCGTATGCGTACGCGTATGATCGTGGGCAATTGGTTTCTGTGAAAAAAGGAATGATACCAAATTTGTCAATCAAACAACTTGGAATAACGCACTGAAGTAACTGTAGAAAGCAACGCCTAAATATAGTTTAGCAGAGGATATGGCGGGAAAGCAAATGGAAGGGAGGTCTGACCTGAAGATGGGCAGGTAGCTGGCGTGTTGTGACTGCCCGAACAGCAGTTCTGAGAATTGCCTACAAATAAATGAGAATAAAAGTTATGAATCAAAATGAATCAAACAACAGTCCGAAGTTGAATTTACAGTACCTCGATTTCCATCGAGATTAGCAAAACAAGCAGATTTACAACCAACAGGGGATCCAGAGGGATCAAATGGACCTTTCAAAGGGTCGGGGCCTATGTAGGGGACACGACCGGGAACAAGTCGTCAATGGACATCACGAGGATGAGATCGGGACATACAATTAGGGCCAAGGTCAACAGGACAGTCTGCAATTGGACAACCAACGTTGTTGGTGATCCTGAAATGGATTTCGATGATGAGCACAGCAGTTCGAAGCTCATGAATGATTGTTATTTACCTCACAGGAAGATTGTAGCCATCGACGAGAGAGACTGACAAAACGGGAGGTTAGCATCTTTGATTATCACTTACGAATCAGGAAAAAAGACTGACCGTCATACCAGTCAGGCGAGCCGTTATCTCCTAAAGTCCACTCCGCGACAGTGGCAGGAGGTACGCCCTATGTGCCATTTATCAACAGCCAGAAAGTCAAGATAAGTAAGGAAAATTACTGACAGTCCCGCTATGTGGGTCGCATTCCAGACCACCGTTACATCCACCAGTCAGACAAGAATTGGGTCCCGGATTAGTGGCGAAATTGCAGTTGCGTCTTCCCTGGAGCAGTAAAGTAGCGTGAGGATGAATCAACCATGATCCCGGGGTCTACTAACCCATATTCTGCCTGATTTCCAGTTATCGGGTACAGCGAAGGAAACTTGAGATCCAGCTGGTGCCTCCCATCTGAGTAATCAGTGAGAACAATATATCAGTATCGGCCAAATAAAGTATGTCAAAAGGAAAAGGTCAAGGAAATGCGCACCCGGTCTTAAAGCTTGGCACATTCTGCGCAACATTCAAGTCGGTAAATATCTACTTGGATGTTTTAGGTCACAATCCCTAATATATAAGACTGATGGAGAGAATTACCGCAGGCCTATGAATATAAGAAAAAAAATAAGCAATAGGACGGAAAAAAGACAAGTGAATTGCTTTCGGATTTACCAGACAGTGAACGGACAAGCATTGTGCACCTACTGAAAGTCAACAGGATCGAGAGAAACCTTGATAAAAAAAGCGTACGGTGAAAGTCCGAGCTGCACTTCCAATCGCACTGGTGACAAGCGTTAAAGCAGCGACGAAGTTTATTTTCATCATGATAATTTAAAAGCCAAGAGAAAAACCCGGCTTATTGGAGAAAGAAAACTGTTGTAATGTCTAAGGCTTTCCTTGACACGTCTTTTATATAGATAAATGGAACCCCATCTTGTCTTTGAGGGCCAGGCGGTTGGGCGGCAGAAGCAGAGACAGAGAGATGGTCCGGTGGACAAAAGTACAGTGTGAAACTGGAACCGCGTGGTAACGACAACCGCTTAGCCATATTAGTTGGCCTTGCATGACGATGTACTAATTGCCACAGGGGTCAGCAAGCTTGAGCCCACTAAAAAATCATTGATCAGGGAATGTGACCTCGGCCTGTTCCGAAACAGGACATATATTGTCCTGAGCAAAAGGTGGTTGCATATGGATTTTCGTTTTGCGTAAAGGGATACTAGAGGATACTGGTGACTTTTTGTCGGTGATCTCGGTGATGCATCCTGATTGATTCAAAATAGCCCTTTCTCGAGGACACGGTAGATTGTCAAATGGGCATCAACGTGAAGCAGTAGTTGTTCCAAGGCAAGGGTTTCTGGTAGGCAAAAGTAGTTGATATCGCGGGTTGAGGTTTTCACGAGCAACCCATGGACCCATGTGGCACACCATCGGAATCCTGATTAGGCCTTCGAAGAATGCAATGGACCACGCGACATCAACCTATCGCCTATGAACCATATGTCACAACCGTCAACCGTATGATAAATTGTATGTGGGTTGCTTTACTGAATATTCACATGATTTTGGTCGAGTCTTTAGAAACGACCCATACGAGCCTATTCAAGTGTTTTGGTGGATTTATATAAATAAAAACTGACGGACGATAACTCTCTGAAAGAGATAAGTCAAGGGCAGAGCGTGATGGTGTAATCAGCAGCGAGAGCCGAGTCACAAGCCCACAAAGCGGTGCCGCTCGAAAAGTGTTAGCATAAGCGTTTGGGCGATGGTTTTGAAAAAGCTTAAGCAACACCTGGACACGTGTTAATGTCAGACGCCATAAGACGTAGGTAGTGATACTCACCGGAGCTTGGGCATGTAGCAGTTGTACTGTGAGCAGCAATTGGCAGAGTTGGCTACCGATGAAGGATAAGTTAGCCAAAAAAGTCTATTTAAACATCTCAGCGGCCAAAAGTATCTGAACTGGATTGCCGTCTAAGCGACGCAGGCGCTCTTGCATCCAACGGGGTATCCTATGGAGTCGAAGGGTCCTTTGTGAGCAGCTGAACCTATAAAACAGCCTGTGTCAAGCAGAATGCTTTGGGTGATCTCAGAGAAGTAACAAATAGTTGGGGCCCAAGTCCACAGGGCAAGAAGCTACAGGGCACCCTTTGTTGTTATCGATTCCCATTGGCAAATTGAAGCCGTCAACAAGTGACACTGGAAGATTGAATGGTGAATATTGGGGGCGGGAGGACTAGGGAACTATTCACCGTCATAAAAGTCGCGGTTTCTGTCTCCTTGAAGAGTGAATTCAGCTACAGTAGCAGGCGGTACTCCCTAAACCGTCAGTCAGGTAGGTTTGAGCTTCAACCCGCTGGATTCAAGGCTTACAGTGCCAGTGTGTGGATCACATAACAAACCTCCGTTGTAGCCTCCATCGAAGCAGAAAAAAAGGTGGTGGTGAAGTCACAGATAAAGGGATGATTGTAGTTTTGGCAAACCTTTATACTAGAGCCAGAACAAAGAACAAAGGAGATCCTGATTGGATTGCAGCCTATTTCGTCTGACGATTCAGCAACAAGAACTTCATCAAAAGAAAAGGGAAAAGATACATAAAAAAGGGAAAAGATACATAGTCAGTGATCATCGATCATCTCCCAGCGGTAAGCAACCTGAGACTCACATACCTCGAAGATTGTTCCAAGAACAGCACAATTCAACCTAAGAACTACGAGCAGTTAGTCTGGGCGAACGTTGAGAACGTGGCATGTCCAACGCTATAACCAGTCGCCAAATATACGAGACAACTTGAACATGAAAGCCAACAAACTCCCTCGGAAGTCAGGGGAACGACACTGAGATGTGTTTCGTGGATGACAAGATCATGGTAATATTGTCTTTTGTATGGTAGGCGTACACTAAATGTCCTTGCGGTAGAAGATGATCCACGAAAAAGTCCAGGCGAAGATTTCAGCACACCGTGGAAGGATTAAAATATAATGTTAACGGTGGGAAAAAGTCTATTGAGGTTCGTGAAGATTAGAATCCTTTACAGATTGTCGCAAAGGCTGCATGTGAATATTAGCCTAGTGCGCAGGGAGACGGCTGAGAACAGATTAGGGGTCAATATACCATACAAAATAAAATTGAGACAGATAACAAAACTCACGTAAGGCAACTAGAGCAACGAAAATGCAGATGACGACAAGATATATAATTCCATATTTGATGACCTATAAAATGCTTGTTGAACAACATAGACAGGGGATATCAACAGTGAACTCTCACGTTCCAGCGTCGTTGTCTCTTTTGCTTGATGGAATACAAAGGTGCGCGAATCTGTTTTGACGGGCGTAGCCAGACTGTTTGAGGTTGAAAAAAAGTTGTCAGCACTGGCAAGCAAGGTCGGATCTAGGGCCAAAATAAGAAAACCCACATAGTAGAGTTGCGTGGAAGCGATCGAAGTAGGGTATAAGGATGGGAGGCGTAAGCATGAATAGTAGCATATGTCCAAGGAGAAGATCTGAACTCCATAACGAGAGCTCAATGATCTTAACGATGAACTCGCGAGCAGGTTGCGACATCGCATAGGTACCGAGTCCACGACCGTACCAACGACCAGTCCACCACGCCCGATTGGTCTCGTCGTGTTTGAATTCACGAGAAAGGAAGACGGAGATGAGGATCTTGTGAATAGCACGTTGAATGGCGATCACGCAAATAAGACCCAGGACGGCATGAGAGACGTTCCATGACTCAAGGAACCACTAAAGGGAAGAAAATTAGTTTCTGAATGAACTTTTGGGTGATAGACTTACGAGGAACTCGAAGAAGCCGAGCATTCCGATGACACCAAAGAAATGCGCAATGAACGCCATGACTGAGCCAAACAAGGGGAAGACGGGGTCTAGCATGGGACCAAGGAACAGCGAGAACAAGAAAAGGACCAAGAGGATGGCTGCATTCCACACGATAGGACCAATGGAAATGACAGCGATACGAATCAAGGGGCTCGGCGGGTACTTGCCAGTCGAATCCGGGAACGACTTCACAAACATATAGGCGATGACGAACAAAATGGCCATAACCACCGGGAAGATGACCTCTGAAAATAAGACAGCACGCCAGCTAGCCCTTGGAACATCTCCAGACAACTTCTCTGACGGGTGGCCGAGTTTCTTTTTTTTGTAACCCGTGATCATGGTGCGTGAAAGTCGACAATAACCGATCCAAGAATTGTTGTGTGACCTTGAGTTACCCCTAGACATCCATCGCAAAAACTCACTGTCAGAAAACAGGAGAGATATTTGAGTTCCAGCAGAATTGAGGCCAAAGGCGAAAAAAAAAACATACCGATAATCGATGATGAAATCCGAGAACACGAATTGATGAGGATTGAATAGGAATGGTGCTATACACAATGAGAGGATGGAAACCCAAAAGTAGATCAACCAGGGCGTCCACAAAGTCAGCGTCACGTATAGTAACATGATCAAAATCCTCATCCCTAAATAAATACTAGGGCCAGCGAAGCGAGAGAACAGGATGCTGAAGTATATTCTAGTCGTCGCAAATCCACGACCTGTCGCAATGTATCGTGCACCACCAAACGTCAGATTGCTCATAATGGAGTGAGTGTAGATCTGCGTTGCGAAAACTTCGAAGACCGGTGATAGAGACCCGAACTGCTTGGCTAGACGGATGATCGCCTTCCATGTACCACGTTCCACAAGTTCTAGATATGAATGATGAGTGACGAGGGAGACATGAGAAAATTTGTAAAGATACCTTGAAGGAAGAGGGGCAGGAATGCGATCATGAAGACTAAGAAAATACTGATGATGCAACGTTCAATCCAGTCAAACACAGGCACAAGGTTATAACACCCTGCTTGACCACCCAAAAACTGGCCCGAAGCCGTATATTGACAGATCCTCAACTGTGAATTCAAGGTGCCCAAGAACAGCACTGATCATCCCCAAAAATATATCAGCAAATCTGTAACGAAGAAAAAAAGGGAAGACCACATACTCGTGATAACGAACACATGAACCGAAAGAATGACGAGCATGTTATTAAGTTGGAATCCAGGATGGCCATAATAAAACGTCAAGAATCGATCGATAGGCAGCTGCGTCCCAAGATAATAATACTCTCGACTGAGCATCTGTTCACCCATACCAGTCCCAATCTTCGTCTGGAAATTCAGAATCGTTCCAAACCCAAGATCACGTCCTTTTCCGCATTGATAATATTCTGAATGCTTGATCCTCCCTCCCCGTCCAAACGCGTTCATACCAGCGTAAATATCCTCGTTGAGATGCAAGCCCTTCTGCGCCTTGGAAACGCCACCACGAGTGGTCATATACAACGCATTCAAGAAATCCGGATGTCCATAATGCAATTTTCCTCCAATCCAAGCCATGGAACGCGCCGAAAGAGTACCAAACGTCTGCTCCTTCCCGGCCGCAAGATCACCTAAGATACCGATATTCTCCGAAAAGATGTACTCGCGAGCACCGACGATAGCCACAGGTGGTTTTTTGATATCTTTGTGGTTCCACTGTCCATACGGGTTTTGGTTCGCCATGTCGTATTCTTCGAATTCAGCCAGCACGTTTCGAATTTTAAGGCATTCTTCGAGGTAATTATCCTGATTGGCATCAATGAGCTGGAGGTATTCGCCTCGGTAGAAGATGATCGCATGGTTCTGGTTGTCCGATTTTCCATCACCAAGAATGGGGTTCCCAGGTAACTCAATACGGAACTTGGGTACCCTTCGCCCTGTATCGCGCACAAACTCACTATGACCATCAATCAAAGACGAGAAGATCCTAGGGTCGCCGCCTTCTTTACGTGGAGGTTCTTCTTCCAAATACGCAATCTGCAAATCGGGATAAGCACGTAACAAAAATTCTGCATTCTCGTGCTCCTCCTTATTGAATTTTGAGTACCGTTGCATCGACACGACGAACTTGAATTTCCTCCTTGCCATGCGTTCCAGTTCCCTCTCGAGTTTGTCCGTGTTTCCTCCAAACAGTTGTACCACTTCGGGATTTTCTACGCGGTAGAGCAACTTAATAGCCTTGGAATAGTTCATCATGCCCGAAACGGTTCTGTAAAGAGTCTGTGCGCGAAGAGAAGCCCAAATACGTGTTCGGAGGGTGAACTCTGGAGCAGCGCTCTTGAAACCGATGAAGTAGAATGGCAGGTCGTCGGCTTTGGATTGACCTTTCTCATCGTTGGCGAAAGGATTGACACCATTGAACATAGCTGATTCCTCTGCGAGAATCTTGGTATCCTTGACGAAGTTTTCCCACTCGATAGGGTGCAGCTGCTTGAGATACTCTAGGAGGGTAACACGGGTGTTTTGATCTTCCTCACGGATGATCTCACGGAGTGACAAGAGAGTCTGTAGAGATTTTAGAATATATCGTTAGCCTCAAAAACTCAATAAGAAGACCAAGGAGCTCCCACCTTTTCGCTATAATGAGGAGTAAGCACCGTAAACGTAGGCATAGCGTCCACAGGTAGAGGTTGAGGGATACCAGTAGTCAGGGATTGAGCAAAGAACGAAATCCTTCGCTCCGCCTCGCTGCCAGGTGGGAAGAACTCGCCCTTAAATCCTTGTTTGCCTTGAGAAGTGAAGAAAGGGGGTGCGCAAAGACTACGTCTTCCGCCGGCTCCAGTGTCCACTTGATGATAGAGTAACTTCTGGACGTGATCGATGGAAAGAAGATGTTCTCTGTACATGGAAATGATAATCGCGTTCCAAATCTGCGACACCAAAACCTATAATTCGTGCATATCAGCACAAAAAACAACCGCATATATAGACAGAACAAACATACCTTGGGTTTATACTTTACCTCCATATCACCTGTAGCTAGAAGTTTCGCATATATCCTCTTTGGGAGCCGGGTATAGATATCCCTCCATGGTGTCCAAATCGACAACCCCAATGTAAATGACCTTGCAATACTAAAAACTGTGTTCCAGATGATATACCAAAGGAAGGTATCCAGAAAGAACAACACAAGATCCATAATATACATGATCGTCAACGTGAATGCAGCCTGGTTTGTGCAGAGCGCATTCCCGAAGAACCTGTCTTGGCAGCCTTGGATCTTCATTCCGACCATCACCTTGATAGGATCGGAAAATGAGAGTGTCAGATAGAAGTATGATTCCGTGAACTTGCAGCCGAAAACGAGAAGCCACAATCCGATGGAGCCCATTCGATTCTTCGTATCTAGAGAGGGGTAGCTAGCGGTAAATGTCTGACTGGCAAGATATTTCCGTGATTTCCCAGCAACGCGATCCCCGAACATGCGCCCTGAAGGCATAATTGCGAATAGAACAGTGGCGATGACGGAGATGAAGAATTGGACGATTCCTAAAATGAGTGAGAGTTGTCCGCCAGTGTTGTTGTGCTCTACAATCGCGATGTAGAAAGTCGGCCCGCAGGTCAGACCAAGAGTGATGAACAAGAAGACGAGTCGGCGAGTAAGATGTGAGGTATTATTCCAGGTTGTTGGGATATAAGCAAACTCGGCGAGGGTGGCAAGAATCATGATGACAGTGGCAACTGCGCCTCCGAGAGCAGTGGCGGACCAAGTCATGGCGGGAGATGATCGGTTTTTGACCTGATAGATTGAAGGCGAGTTGAAAGCAGTATAGAAGTAGAACATGGCGATGTGGATGACCCAGATACGATTGAAGTTGACAATAAGATGACCAAAGGAACGCTTCTCATAATAGGTCTTGAAAAATGCCATATTCCAATCTATACGATCAAACCTCATAAACCGTTGCGATGGCGGTAGGTCCACGAGACGTGTCTGAAATAAAAGTCACTATTTTTCAGTCCATCGAGGAGGAACTGGTGACTGACCTTGTCATTCAACATGATCCTGGCAATACCTTCGGGGTACCAAAATAGTTGGTTCACATCGTCATACCCAATAATATCCTCGTGGTCCCTCTCTCGTCGCACGAACTTCCCCTCAACCACCTCATAACCCTGATCACGGATGAACCTGTATAGCGGTTTGATTACAGCCTTGAGATAAAGACCTTCTGGAACCGGTTCCAGCCGACTCTGACATTCGGATGATCGGTAATAATCGTCGGCACATTTGAAGATGAAACAAAGGCATTCGGGGGCAAATCGGACTTGAGCGGCCTCACCCCAACACAGGAGATAAAGTGCTATCTGCCGTAGACGATCGTACTGACTCATGTTGTTCATGGCTTCTCGCCAGCGTTCGAGGGCAGTATTGAGGGATTTTTCATGGGGAGGACGTTTCGCACTACGTTTTGACTTGAGACGATTCAAGCCGGGGTTCTGAGTTTGACCAACTGCATCGTCAAGGTCCAACTGAGCAGCAAAATACCATTTTCGATAATTAGCATTGTGACCCCCGATATAATCAGCGTGCAAGGTCAGTAGGGCATGATGTGGCGACATCCGAGAAGCTCTACTGTCAAGAAGTTGCATAAGAAAGTCAAACTGCGCTTTTTCGTCAGCATGATCATGAAATGGACAGGAAAAAAGAAGTGGACATGAAGATGCAGAACATGGAAATCACGGATAGTATTGGTAAGAACAAGAGATGTCTTGGCAAAACGCCAAGGGAGAAGAATCGAAGAATAAGGTGAACGCACCATATTTCGCATTGAATCCCTTTGGAAACCGAATTTCTGGGTTAAATCTAAAAAAATATCTTCGATTTCTTCCTTGGAGAGCGGGATCTGGCGCTCTGCATTCCAAGCGGGGTAAGCTTCCCGAGAACCGGCCGATCCTCCGTACTCCATGAAAGTTGGCGTTGAGGAGTCCGGATAGCCTATGCGACTGCCTGGAGGAGGGCCGAGGGACTCTGATGAGGGAGCTGGACGTTGAGCATAAACATCAGGATCGGAGTCTGTATCTTGGAGAGCTGGCGAAGGATATGGACAAAGGAAGTGAGATAAAGGACGAAAAAAAGGAGCAGAAAAATAGTAGGCGTACGGTAGTCGTAGGTTCCATTGTGGTCGTAGTCATTCCCGGCTGGATTGCTTGTGTCTGATGTATAAGTTTCGCGGTACTCCCGACGACCGCCAAATTCAACGTGGTCTGATTCGTTATCGTAATAGCGCCTTCCTTGAGAGGGGTTGAAGGGGTCATTTGAATGAGCATCAAGTGAAGGTGAGGACGAAGGGTAGCCCTCTTGGCTCGCAGGCCCAGGACGGGCGAGCATCCAGTCGAAGGGTCGAAGGGTCGAAGGGGAGGGGTGATGGAGAGGAGGTGAACGGTTTGTGTGGTCTTATTGTGGTGGCAGACACGAAAACTGCACCACCTTGGCACAGCCACAATTTTTTATTTAGCCACCTCCGCTGCCCATGCTCTTTGGGCATGGTTGACTAAGGAATGCCTTATTTATAGTGTGCGGCATGGCTAGCACAAGGACCACTAATGACAGTATCTATATGTCATCCACGGGTACTTTTCACACACTGAACCGTTTCAACATATTCTCATGCTCAGCTGCGCATACATCTATCCGGTTGTCGCCCTATCACGCCGCACCTAATATCAGCGAAAATGCTTATCATCACTCACCAAGTTCCGCTACATGTTCAAAGTTGGGGATAATCAGCCTGTCTACCCCTCGTATCATTAACGGACTTTGTACGAATGGGAACTTGTGAGCCATTGATAGTTGGTTGTACTAATAGGGCCTAATATTAGAACTGCGCTACACTAGCACTCTTCTCCTAAACAAGTCGCGGGCCCTAACTCCACATGACATCCGAGCAGTATATCATATTGTCAAAGTTCGAGCTCAGCAGTATCATTCAACTAAGTAAGTACCGTGAGGCGAACGCGATCGATCGACAGCACGATTAATTATGCATCATCATGATCATCGAGTTCATGAATCCTGAGGCCTGAGGCCTGACCCTGATTGGCACATGTGAACAATGTAAACAAGCGCTGATCAGGAAACTAGATATCAGTCATTGAGAAGAGAGAAAAGGTCAATTAATTGAAAACACAAGAAAGGTAAGCAAAAGAGTTGTACTACGCGCAAACTTGTCGGAGAGTAATCATGATGATCTACATCGCATTCACAGCCGCGAGTGTTTATGATGATTGCAAATGTGTCGAGTCGTTTCGTGTTACAAGGTTGAGAGATGTATCTATTATCAGGTCATTGGCGTTCAAACAAACTTGAAGTCACACGAAAACTGCTTGACTTTGAATCGCGTTCTTGGGTCTTGAATTTCATTTCGCTTGAAATTATTATCTTTTTCTTTAAGAGCAGCCGCCATTTTAATCTCGCCTTTCTACCTAAGTGTCCGTTAGAACTTGGTCGATCCAAAGTCCAATCTTGATCAGCAATTCCGTAACCTGGGTATTCAACTGAAAAGTCAACGCCTTCAAGAATTCTACCACCAGGTTCCATAGCTAAATGTCAACCGACATGGTCTTTTCAGGTTTCAAGTGTGAACAGCAAGTTTTGGGAATTATTTGACGTACCAGGGGCGACATAACGATGTCACGCCAAAATTCATCCAACAATTTAGGATCCGAGGTTGTGAGAATATCATCCAAATTTGACCAGGATGGTTAACTCATTCGAAGAGCCAGCGTGGTTCATCATCATCGAGTGTAAATTGGAAGTCGAGATAGTCACTGCTGGCCAAGGAAAGTCGCAAAAGCTTTGTGACCCTAAATTCTGTTAGACGATCTTGCATTCTCTTTTCCCCCAATTTATTGGAAATGGCAAGAAGAGTCCAAAACTTGATACTGAGTTTTTCCAACCGTCCAAAGGTGGATCGATCTGCTAGAACATGATCGATCCTTTCCCAATCTTGGTTAGCGAAGGTTTGAGACCAAGGTATCCATAAGATGAGGGTGAGTTCGTTGATACAGTTTGGGTGAGAAGCCAGTGCCTGTAATGCATTGATGAATCCAGGAAATTTATGGAAACCGTGTCGTCATTGATGTTCCATTCCATCCTCAGTGAACGTAGAGTAGGCAATGGAATCATGAGCGCTTTAGCGAAGCTGTCGGAAATCAGCGCTTCCCAAGAACTAACGAGGCACTCGTTGATCAGAATTCAATGAGTGCATGAAAGTTATAAAGATACCCGTAAAACCCAGATGTTGCAATTTAGATGCTGAGCGCAAAATCTGCTCTAAATGTTTTTCGTCTCCTGGCCCTTGCATCAAACGGACAGTCAACGATCGATGACCAGATAAATCTAATATGGGGAGTCCATCAACCCGCCTCTCGTTGAGCAAGCTCTCCACTGCTGGCCTGCGCACTTTCGATATATCGAGCGAGATTAGTTTTGGTGGAGCAAGGAAGGGGGTATTGCTTGCCTCGGACGTAAAATTCGCAGGGCTGTGCAAGTCCAAGTGCTTGAGGTTAGAGCAACTCGATAACAAAATGGCGGGGACATCGGCGAAACCGTATACCAGGATGCGGGTTACTGATGGAGAGCTGAATAAATGGATGAGGGCATGCTGTGTCTGCGGAGTCAATGACCCCCAGGACGACGTCATATAGCCCTGTAAAGATAAGGTTTCGATGTTATTGAGCAGAAGGAGCGCGTTGGCTATATCTTCACTCAAAATCGCTGGCTGATAGGTAAGATTTCGAATATAAACTTGTATTGTAGAATTTTGGTTGAGTAAAGCTGCGAATCGACGGACGTTTACGCCAACAGTGACAGCGGAAAACAGATTGACACGGCAGGGGTGAAGAAGCATATGACACGCCTGTGAACACGCGCGCAGGTCTTTCAACTGGCCTCGCAAGGCCAACTCGTCGATGATGGAAACGAGGATGTCGTAGGGAATTCGGGGGGTAAAGCATGTACTTGGATGCATGTTATGTATACCAAGAGTCCTACGATGAGAGAAACAAACACAGATACAGCTGGGGTATTTATTTGCGTGACAGCGAGAGATTTTTATCATGCTTGGTTCAATGACGCCAACCATTGGTTATGGAACATGATAAAGGTGCCTTGGGGACGTCAATCAATCGAACTGTGACGAACTCATACTCAGTTTGGGGGAAGGATTGACCAGGTTCTAACGGATAGAGATCTAGTTTTGAAGCAAGGCAAGATTGCATTAGCGGCTGCTCCTAAGGACAAAAAAAAATCGAGCAAAATGAAACTCAAAGGAATGCATGCCAGGCAGTTTTCGCGTGTCTTCGGGCACCAATGGCTATTTTTACTTGATCGTGAAAACATTCATTACTGAAGGGACAAGTTATGTAACACTTTATAAGTATCTTGATCAAATGAAATCTGATTAATCTCCAATAACAGACATGCAGAACCATACAACCAAGCCCAGCGAGCTCGAATGCTATTATGGGTGATAAAAGATATGATCCAGGAATAGATGGACAGTCGTAAAAATATACGTATATGACGCTAGCAAGCTCATCTAACAAGCTTTCTGCCTGCGGCAGTGCCAGGGCACCCTGGGTCTGAGCCGCCTGAGCTGGTAATATGGGACGTTTGATGTTCGACTTACAATACAAGAGCCTCCGAAGCTTTGTCTCCTATCTCTTTTGTTTACTTACAATCAAAACATTCATCATTGAAGCGTCTAACTGATGTGGCAATCGTCCCGACAACCAAGATAAGCGCAACTGACGGTGGGCTCACTCTCTCTAGAACCTCGTACAATAACCCCATTCTCAGTAAATTCGATCGCGACTCGGTGAAGGTTTGAAAAAACCAAGGACGGCAAATACTGCAAGTTCCTTCCGGGTCTTGCTCTCTTAATTCTACAACTTTTTGTCTCAAATTCCTATCCCACCGCCTCATATCAACAACAGACTTAAGACCAGATTGCAATGCCAGGCCAATTTGATTTTCCAGAGGTGGGTTCTGCTCCTATATAGTCACATACCGTCAGCTAAACGAATAAATTATCATCTTTCAAAGGACGCTGAGCGCCTGCCAGAGGGGTTCAAACGCATTGCATATGATAGCGACACCATGAGGTTTACTTTCCGTGATTGTGAAGGTCACCTATACCAGAGCGAAGCTGGAGCGGAATATGGGATCCTGACCCCTGTGTCTGCCTTAACCACGTCTTTATCTCTTTCGAGACCGAATGCATTTGCATCAGGTACCTTCTCAATGCTGTTGACAATCCAACTCAACTCATCCACCGCCTCTATCATCAGAATCAGAATCAATAGCAACACCTAGAAGGCCGCCCCAAGAACAAGAATCAACATTCCAAGATATCCTACCCTCCAACCTCATCACCACCTCCTCTCTTTCCGAAAGCCCTAGCAGAACAGGCTCTGCTACGTTGCCTCGGGAACAATTCGTACAAGCCGTTCGTAAATCAATATTGCCAAAGATGCAGGGTGTCGTGCACAACCTTCGTCGTTCGGTCACATCCATCCGTGGCAAACGTCCAACACCCCGTTTAGACGATAAGCAGCGGAGCCTCGAACCCGATGAAGCACGGAGTTTGGTACGCAGTGATTCTCTTACTTCTGCTTCATCTGGTGGCACGGATATACGTAGGTCAGCAACCCTGGCTACGTCGCGTCCGCGTTCGAAACATCTCCCTCCCTAATCCTTTATAGCTCAGCGTCTTTTCAATTGTCATAATTCTTTTTTCAGTATTTTGTCAAGTTGATTAGACAGCATCCTTTTTTTCTATAATTTTTGTTAAGCATGGTGTACGAACAGTTATTTTGTATTTGTTATCCACGGATAGCCCGATGATAAGCAGCGTTCGCATTGTATAACTGACAACTGTGATAATACAAAAATGTATTTAAAAATGAGAGTTGAAACGTTGAAACTTTGAAGTCGCGAAAACATTTGTGGCTTTTACTACATAATTCCGCCACTCGGGCTTACCTCGGATGTATTTGTAATATAAATACCGAGTAAATACCGAGTCCGTTATAATTTGATACCGAGTACTTACCTTCAACCATCGAAAGCTGGATGTAGGTTCCAACAGATGAGGACGGGTGTGGGCACAGTTACACAAAGTCATGTCGCAGAATTTGGATTTTAGTATTACAGTACTGCACGGACGGCCGAGGCTCAGTATAGAAAAAAAACCCTCGAAGACACGAATATCATGCCTCCTTTCGTTTTCTTGGCCGAATACCCAACTCACCAGCTTGAAATCATACAAGTTCAATAACCCCTACCTATATGTTCTTCCAACACCTCCTTTGCGTGTTCCTTAGCTTCCTGCGATACATTGGGATCTGTCAAAGGTTCAACGACGGAAATATTATCATCAAGTCAGTAAAAGATCATGAGAATCAACGAAAACTACTAAACTCTTTAGAGTCGCTTTATATCCTCCAAGAACACGATGTTCTTCTGGCATCTCATATCCTCCTTGGACATGCTCTTCGTGTCTTAAGTCATGAGATTGTGTCTCGTCTGCGGGTTTGGCTTCTTTCGCCTTGTGCGAAGGCATTTTAATGTCGGCATCCACACCCATCTCTTTGAGTCGAGCTTGGGCTCGAGACTTAGCCTCTGCAGATACCGTGGGGTTGTGTAAGGTTGCTTTCAAACCAGCAGCGACGCGTTCTGGGTTCTTTTGTTCTAATCTCAAGGGTTTAGCAACCTTCGCTGGACTTGGAAGTTGACTGGTGCGGAATGAATATCCTACTCACCGTTGCTTGTCATTGGAAGATGTATACTGTGCTGTTGGTGGGGAGATTCAGGCGATTGTTGAATAAAAATAACATGATTCAGATATAGAACTCCAACTGTCTCATCATGACGAACAATTTCCATAAATGGAACTCATACAACCTTCTACGCACAGCCACCAAAACGCGATCACGTGTTTCTGTTGAACTCGACGCTCATTCCATGCCCGCCGTCGTCCATAATTAATGTCTACCACAACTCAAATTTCATTTAATTCTCCCTCTCTTAAGCGCGACACGACTTCTTCCCCCTCTCAAACAGATCACATCATTCTTAACTCATCTCGGATGTTGGACGGGGATGTAGAGATCCCTCTCCCAGGACACGTCCTTCGGCCAGGAATCCCGGCTCCAGCTAATGCACGGCTCAGTCTAGGGTTGGGTCTAGGTGTACCTTCTACTCCAACTCGTCAAAACCAGCCTACAACAACGATCAGGCTCATTTCAAATCCTTTCCCTAGTGTTGATTTCGGTTATGGCGCAGGCGAAAATGGAACTCCTCAACTTCAGCCTTTCAACACCACGTTTGATCTGATCCTTGAAAGCCCCACACACACTGGCATATTTGGATCGCTGTTAGAAGAAGAAGAGAAGAAATTTGAGCAAGAAACCCGTTTGCAAAAAGAGAATGAGGCAATTCGGAAGAAGTTAGAGGCGAATAGAGCTAGAAGACGTAGTGGCGCTGCCCACGGAGGTTTTCAAGGAAGGAAAAGTGGGAGGATAAGTACGGGAAGACAAAGTCTTCTAGGTAAGGCTGTCTTTTCCTTCTCTTTCAATTTCTGCTTCTTACGATGTTGACTTCCATCATCAGGTAAACCTAAACCCAAGCCTTCTCGCTTTGGTTTCCTGTCATCTGCCAAGTCACTTGTTCAAAGTGTATGGAATCGTAGAAAGGCCCCTGCGCCTGTTGCCCCCAGCAATATCCCCAAGCCCACACCTGCGAATACGAATGCCTCAACTAAACCTGCTCCTGCTCCTACTACAAAGGCTAAAGTAGGTCCACCAAGACCTGCGTCGCGTAACGGCTCCCTTACTGGAACAGGCATCTCAAGAAATTCTGGCCACGGAGTGTCTTCGATTGGTACACGAATACCATCTATTAGGATGTCTTCCACAGGGGCTGTCAGTAGTATGGGTTCGAAGAAAGCCTTGGGAGGTGCTTCCATTACTTCGAGGACTTCCTCTTCTGGGTCGTCGTCAAGATTGTCCTCGATGACCTCTCGACTGTTCGCGCCCACTGCTAGTTCACTGGCGAAGGCTAATAGACGTCCTTCCGCTGGCGGAGGGGGGTTGAAGGCTATCTCTGAGAATCGACAACATCCCCCTCTAGGGACGATAACCAACAGCTCAGTTCTTCATTCCGCTGAGATTATTTCTCCGAACTCGAGGCAGATTTTCAGCAAGCCTCTGTTGTTACCTCAACAATCGGACATACCTACCCCTGTGAAGAATCAAAGAATTGTTAGTAGTGATTCGACGACCTTGGGTCGAACGAATTCGATTCAAAGATCTTTGACTGGAAGGAAACCTCGGATATCAAGGTCGAAGGTGATTGCTAGGCTAGCTTCACAGAGAGCTGCTAATGGGAATGAGAACGGGAAAGGACCTTCGGGTAACAGAGGCGCCGGATTAGCGCCAAGAGCATCGAATGATGCCAATGGGAGGACGAGGTCCAGCCTTGGGGCTAAAGTTTCAAGAGCAAGTTATGGTGGTGGAACGAGGTCTCGAGCTAGTGGCGGAGGTAACGTCTTAATGAGTGCCAAGAAGAGGGCTAGACAGAGTGAACATGCGAGGAGGAAGAGTAGGGTTGTTGCTCCGTTGGTATTGGGTGGGAAATCAACGCGGCCTAGCCAGTAGATGACAGCATATCCTCGTGAGAGGTCGGGGCTGGCTACCTGGCTCTTTCCTGGGCTTGGACGCTCTCTTTTTTTTGTTCCTCTTTCTCCTGAATCTCTATCCAACTCTTTGTTGTTTGCTTCCTTTCTTTCCCTCATGTTTCAGTTCCGAATATATGACTCTCTCCGAAGCATGACCATGTTGTGCAAATTCTGTATAACTTTATTTGTATAGCTATGTACATATGTAATGTTACAATACACAACGAAGTATCGTAAATGTGAATGTGATACACAACAGTGGCTTTCATTTCCACATCAAACGTGTTTTTTGTGACAGAACAATACGATGTCAAGGTTGTACTTGTCCTACCCCTTTCGCAACTTTTTGTCCACTAGGGACTTACATATGGATGAGACAAGCTCAGTCTGTCTCATCCCCAGTGGTCTGGTTATCATTTGCTTTTCATTCACCGACATTTTTTGACTGAGCACTGTTAACATGGATTCATCGCACCCGGGTTCCCTACGACATCCTTATTTCTATCATCGACGAGTTGGCCTCACAAGGGTGCTCTGAATGTCTACGAGCGTTTTCACGGACGAGTTTTATGCTTCTTCATCCATGTGTTATGCCCATCTGTTTTAACTATCACCATCGGCGGCAATGTCTTTCGATTCGCAGCTTTGCCCCATCGAAATCCCAAGATACAAGGTTATATTCGAGAACTTTCTTGTACGCCCATGGTCATGAGTGAAGCTCTAGCCCAAGGCATTTCTTATGCTTAACAACTCGAACATCAAGTCCTTGATTTTAAACGTGGCCTCTTAACCCTGCTAGTGGTTGTCAGACACACAACATGTTCTCATTTATTTATTCATCTCTCCTTCAGTAACCAAGATCCGAATAGTCGGTTGTGACAGTGTACCTAACATGCTCTTCTCGAATTGCTCAAACCTCAAGCCTAAACTGGAACATCTGGATTATAGAATTTTGGCACGTAAGCATCGTTGTAGTTGTTCTCATTAATAAGTAACCTATTATGTAACAGGTCAGCCTCGGCCCCTGCACAGTTTGGTCCAAACGCTGACCATCGTGTTGCCTACTTTACGCTCACTCATTTTGCTCTGGGCGATCTACCCTGAATATTAGGTCCTCCGTTTTTCTGCGTTGCTCAACGCCCTAGAAGCGTTTAAGTTGTCAATCGCACTCTCTCAAGAAAATCAGTTTCTTCATACCAATTGCCTGGTCATACGCAGCGTTTGAACAAGATTGGGAGGAGTTCAACCGGGTCCTAGCGGATCGTCAATCCGGCTTTCGACACCTGGAACAATTCAATATCGAGTTCAGCACTCAGCACCATAAACAATTGGCTCCGACAATATTAAGCAAATGGCAGAATTTAAATTCACAAGGCTGTTAGCCCCCACGGACTATCTTGATTTCAATATTTCATTTACTTAACATAGGCACAATAATACGAACTCATCTTTGTACGTTATAGGTACTATTCCACATTATTTTTTAACTACAAAATGTGGTCACATATTTTTTCACTACGATTCCGAAGAATGTGTATTCGTCACACGATCAAATTAGATCAAATTGTTGAGGTGCGCACAGCTGCACAGTCCAGAGTTACAAATATCGTCAACTTGTTCATGTTAGCAGTCACGTCGTCGACCATTTAACAAAGCGCAAGCTTGTAGACTCGAGTTTCGCGAGGGCTGAATTCGAGTCTTGAGGCCTATCGGATTGCATTTGAACACAAGTCCAGAATCCGGACGACTCCATGCTCCTAACTCAATACTCGTTGTTTACATGCCCGATCGTTCCTTTGAGTGTTCGCACCTGTCAAGCTGTCTTTGTTGTGCCTCAAATTATCCGAGTCGCATTCGCACTGGTGCATGCATGCAAACACGTAATTCATCCATTGAAAGGTTGCCCAAATGGCTGTCTTTTGGTTTACAACAATGGAGTGAGTGTTATGAATGGATTGCTTGTAATATCGTTCTTCTCTTTTGTCCAATTCAGCCAACTCGGATTGATTGCTGTCCTTGGAAGGCAACAATGGAATTACGTGACCAATCGAACGATTGACCATATCACAATTCCCTTTATAGGCAACTATAGGGTTGGTATTGTAGCGTCTTCTTCCCATATAAGGAAATAATGTGAACTGGATTGGAGTCGATTGCTCGATTTCCAGTTGATCCCCTTTGGCGCTATATAAGAGAGGTGCTATGAGAACATTTCGTTGTCATCCCGCCCTCTGCAGTTTTTGAAATTCCCTCCATACGGTCAAATCCCATTCACCGCCATGGTTCTCCAAGCAAACTTCGCAAAACGCACCGACGCAGAGAACACCCCGCCTCCCACCTACTCAAAAGGCCTTGCTGGTCATCTCCATAGCTCTATCCACGATACCTCCCGCCGCCGCCGTGCACGCAACAATGATACATCCAAATACGCCATTGAGCAAGCCAAAAGACGGAACACAAACAAATCAAAGACTGCTGCCTGCGTTCGCTTCACTGTCACCGCGGTCCCGACACCTTCAGATGTCGAGATGGACGATGCTACGCGTCCTTCAACCTCATATAGCCAGGCTTCTAGGTCTATTCCTATCAGTTTCCCCAGAATACTTGGACGACCCGAGTTTCGGGAGGTGTCGTCAGAAGCTCTACTAGCTATTGATTCTTCACTGGTTGATACGAATATCAACCACATACGCGAAACTCTCGAAGAGCTTGGACCTGAGTAAGTCTGCTTTGTTCGTGTAATATGATTCTTGTTTACTAAGCTGTCTTTCCAGTCTGTTAAAGTCCTTGGCATCCGTCAAAGCCAACCCCCTCAAAGACAAGCTTCCCAAAGAACTCGAGATTGTCATCAACGACATGACTGCCATCCCCCCAACCCACATGCTCGCTGTCTTTGGCAAGCAACTTGCCAGCAAATCCCACCAACCACGTAGAGTCACCCTCTACCCAGTCCACAGCCTCGTTTTCGCATCTCATTGCGCGAGCCTCCCTAAATTCCCAACGGCCCTACCTGTTGCCTTCCCTGAAGACGGAGAAGAGATCCGAAAGGTAGATGTACCTGTGTGGCCTGTATGTGTACCATCTCCAGCTACATTTCCCCACCTTTCAACGTATCTGTACAACAAACGCATCGATTTCTTCATGAAATCGGTGTTGCCTCGTCCACCTCCACCTACATTCGAGCATGATCCATCACGAGTCCCTGCTTTCGCCAGAGAGCTTGCGGAGACTTTCACTGTGCAGACGCTGGTAAAGCACGCGTTGATGGTCTTTGGGGTATGGCAAAATGTTTGCGCATTAGGTATCTTTGATGATAACTTGTGGGAAACATTGGACACCCTCTGGGAACTTCTTCTCATCAGCATCGCCGTTGGGACTGGAAACCCTTCAGCTTTGACTTCTCTATCACCACAACCATCGACTGAGGAGCAAGTGCCAACACCAACGCCAGCATGACCGTAATCGCATCCTCCCAGTTTTTATTTATTTCTACAGTCACGCAAACATCCATACTTCGTTCGTTTCGCATCAGCAGTATCTGCTACCCTTTTATCATTATCTGCTCACTTGCTATCATCGCTATCGCTGTCGATCTCTGCTATCATCGTCTTTGCTCTTACAATACTGTTACATCATGATTTAATTTGCATCCATGTGTACCTATAGGCCTGCAAAACACTGAATTTTTCTCAATTAAGCACTTGTAAATAAAAAAACTTCTTGACATGTCATCTCTGCAGGTCAATTGTTGAAAAATAATTTTAAATTGACTTTTTGAAGTTGAAGCTTTCCCCAATTCTAATTTCAAGCTTCAAGGTTTAACATTTAATATGATATGGTTCATGATCAAATCCTTCATGAATCATGATGTCGGTCGCGACACTCTCAACTGGCTGTGAGTGGAGTAAATTAAACTTCAGGTTAACGTTTCTAAATTTCTGGTGTCCGTTTGAACGAGCGTCCCGATTTTAGTAATAATTTAATTATTAAATCATGATATTCAAATATATACCGTCATAAGTACGGAAATGAAAAAAAAAAAAAAAAAAAAAAAAGAAAAAAACGTCGACTCGGACCCGGGCCCCCGATCGGATTGAATTCATGGGTGGTTGAAATTTTTTTGAGATTTTTTTTTCATCCCTCACAACTGACAAACTGTCGGGATGTGTAAGCCGTAGGTATGTACTTGCTTACTTTATGTATGTAGTCGTAAGTTGTAACCAGTAAACCAAGGGCAGGAGAAAGAGGTTGCTAACGAGGAGACGACAATCGCCGAGGGCTATTATTTAAATACACGCTCCACCAAAAAACAAAAAAAACCATATGACAGTCTGCGTTAATGCCGCGGTTGCTGCCCCCCGAGAACGAAAGCAGAAATTCAGAGGGAAAAGGGCGTAGGTGCAGATCACCTATTTGTGGCAAAAGAGTCTCGAGGTTTAAACATATCGTTTTGATGGCAAGAAAAAACCTTTATGCGCGACAACTTGACGACAACTTAGAGACAATGGAGATGAGATGAGATTTCCGCCTATGTGTGAATTATAGAACACCGACGGAAACAGCAAAAATTATCAGTCTGAAGCCAGTGGATACCCTCCCATAAGGAATTAAGGTGAAGCAAGGAAACGAAGGGATTGGATATAGCGAATACGTGTATTGTTCGTTGTTTCGTTTTTTTGTGAGTAGATACAGGGGGGAGTCATCGAGTTTGAGTGAACAAAGGGATAGATGAGGGTTTAGGAATATTTCCTTGGGGGGTGAGTTATGTAATAGTTTTGTATAGTGGCTAGTAATTAGTAATAATTAGAATAGTTGGTTTACTGAGGAGAAGAGATGAAAAATAAAACAAGCAAGGATGTACGGATTGGATAGATAGATAGATAGATCGATAAAAAAAAGAGGACAAGGAAAAATTAAGACGGTGACCTGATTAGAGTAAAAGATGAAAGATAACTAGTTTTGATAGAGGACCTTGATTGACGCGTAGCCAGGAATCCTCCTGGAGTTGATGGGGTTGGGAGGGAAGCATGACGAGATCGTAAACCAAAGAAATTAGAAGTCGTGTATGTGGTGATGTGGTGTTAGTGATCACTGTCTTTCGGTGCGCTGACGAATGCGGCGGGCTTCAGCCGTAACGTTCCAAGCCGTCTGCAGAACCTGAACGATACTCCGATCCCTGACATCGAGAGCAAGGTGATTCTTCCATATGCCATGATTATGCCTATACGTCCTACTAAATCGATCCTCGCGATTATTAGATAGGATAAGCGACATAGCAGCTGCGTTGGGGAACTCCTCAACGACGTTGACAGGTAGGAGACTCCATGCGAGGAGATTGAGTTGGGTTTCAAGTTTCATGCCGAATAACAGGAGCAGAGAAAGTGAAGCTATGTGTGGAACGGTGATGGAAAGGACAGGGAGAGTGACCATGAGGACTTGTGTATCTCCCACTGTGTCAGTGTGAGGTGTGGGAGCTATGGTGCCCGGAGGGGCTGGTGGGATATTGAGGTCAAAGCGGAAGCCTTGCTCAAAGAGAGTGGCGTCGATGGGAAGCATTACAGGTGGCGAAGAGGGGTTATGGTCTAGTGAAGTGACTGCTAAAACGTGGGTGGGCATATGGGCATCGCGAAAAACTTGCATATTAAATGTAGGACCGACGGCACCAGGACTTGCTGGAACTGTTGGGTGAAGATTGAAGTGATGACAAAGAGCACTGTGAAAAGACCAGTCAATTTCTATTGTTTCCGTACAAAAGCAAAAGCATCACTGAAGAGGGTTTTCAGTCGATAAGAAAGACGAGCGTTGCATGGTAGGTCGTTGTGTATATTACAACACGGCAACGAGTAAACGAGTGGGGTTTTTTCGGGTCGATGTGGGTCGTATACAAATCTTGAGGGACGTTGGACGCGTAGCTAGCGACCCGTTTAATGGAATAAAGAGTGTAAGGAGTGTAAGTAAATACTAGAGAAACAAGAGAGAAACCTGGCAGTCGAGATGGCTCAGAACTAATTTAAATGGGCCCATGTACGTACTTTCAGGGTCACTTCTTTTAATATCGGGTCGCCTCGATGGGGAGGACTCCCTCAGCTTCCCACACTTTCTGACCTCGGTTGATATCTCTCGTTGCGGGGCGAGTTGGGTGCCGTAAAAACGTAAATCAGCCGTGACATCGAAAATTCAGCACTGATCGTTTTCAAAGAATGTATCCAAACTCTTCTACTCAATGTTATTCACTGCAAGACTCCCATGAAAGAAAAAAAAACAACACAGCAACGCCCGGCAATCAAGATCTAATCGCCAACAGGTACCGATGGGGCGATATCTATCGTAAAACCCGATAGAATGGCGCTTTATCAATAAGGTTTCTGAAACCTTGTAGTAAGATGTATAAAAATCTACTCTTATTCGGCAGCTGGACAGTGAGGAGAGCGCCCAATTATCGTTCACTTGACAACGCTGAAGTTCTTCTTGGAAACGCGGCGGCGACAGGAATTTTCAAAGTTGAAACGAGGCGCTGTGGCATATTGAACTGAAGATATATATACTCCACTGTGGGTATTGGTATTAAGGCGGGCCACGATGCAGGTCCAGTGGCAAAGGAGATTTCCACCGAATAAGACGCTCAAAATTAGACAACGCGCAGCAGTATGTATGAAATTCATTCGGAACACACCGTAGCAGAGCAGGGGGGCGTGGCCTGGCACGCGTCCTGAAAATACAAGAGTCGGACGAGCCATTGGGGAACGAGCGCGCCACATTACCGGAACGTCCGGATGCTACACATTCAATGATTCGGGCTCGTGGCCGAGTTCACCTTCCAGTGGTATATAGTCTACGTTAACTATAGTACTCACCTGTATCATTATTAATTTATCTCATCAGGGCTCAGCGCTCAGTTGTTATATGGCACACTAAAGGACATATTTTTTCTTCGCGTCCCGACGCCGATTTTTAGCGCTCTCTGTCCTTCACTGTCGAACCTTTTATCACACTTAGACGTTTTGGTGCCGATCGCCGAAATGAAATGGCTCCCGAGTCACCCGAATCAGTCGTTGCAAAAATCTGTATCTCCGAGCTTAATTAACTCTACTTATGACTTTTGAGTTACTAGTCTCTTGTAAATATACTAACTACTGGAAGAAATACTTATCTTTCCAAGGCTTCAAATTCAAAGTGCGTAAGTCGGGCACAAGACTTTAAAGGGCATATGTCCGCCTATGCCTTATCTATTTCAAATGATTAATCAAGACTCGGATGAGTCCCACTTTGTTCCCGCTTTGCTCCCTCCCTCACCATGTGGTCAAAAAAAAGACGCAAAAATAGCAATCCCACTCCCAGCAGTTAGTACCCGTGTGCACTGGCTATGACATGAATAATGAAGTTGACCCGTCGAGGTCGTCGCTTTGTTTACTAAAAGACCCTTTCCGATGGGCCGATGGCAGCAATTATAAAAAGATTTTTAATAAAGCAAATATTTTAGATGTGTGTCGAGTGCCGCAAGCAATGCACGCTCGGCGCACGTTCGTACGCTGCGCGCTTGCCACGGTTTTTTTGCCCCGATCTTTGCCTCCCCAGTAACGCCAGTAGTCATCCGTAGGTTCCCGTGCACTGTCAGTACTGTGCTTCTGTGCTTACTACTGCTCTATTTTGGCTCGATCGCATGGTAGCTCTCAGCTTTCGTGTTACCTGCTTAATAAAATACTTAGGACTTACTTCTCCTAAAGCTTTAGGTCTTAGGCAAATAGGGCCACAGCTTGAGCATTAAATTTGAAGTTTCGGGGTCGCCACTGCCGGATCGGGACCACTTCACTTGCCCGATTCCGGCGGGTCCGAGTTGCCCCCGTCCACTCTGGCAGCTATAAGGTTTCTGAGAGCTCTCAGCTAAATTTTGATTCCATTGATATCGATCTGGACCCGCTTAGGAATGACGGAAACAATTATTCTATGAGGTTGCCAGCGAAACTGCCGATTTCAAATCGTTCAACAAGGGACAAAGAGACATAAAAGGTTCCATCATTCCTCCTTATTTTTCTTCGTGCAAAGTCAATTGCCAGCACATACGTCAGCATACAGAGGAAACAACAGGCATACGATAGCGCAGGTGTAAGTACAGTACTACTTGGCAATCATCATGAATATCGTCGTTCACAAGAAAAGTAGTAAGCAACCAGCAGTCGGCGTGTCCAGTGCCAACATGTAACCTTTCAAGGCCCTGAATTATTTCATCCGTTCGTTCCAATATCTGGGGTTGAACCTCCTTTCCTGGGCCTTGGAGTTTGCTATTTTCCCCTCCCACACCATTACACTGCCCCCAGCTGTTTTGTCAACCAGAATCACGCAAAAAGTAATGTTCTCGCAGGTCTTCTTTTCAACGATCAAACGTTAAAATATCTCGGTGTGCCCTTGCCTAATTCTAATTGACCTTTCCGTTGACCTTCTGAGCCAATCAGCCTCCCACGATGACCTTCGTCTTCACCATTATTGGGATCATGATAAATTCGATTTTTCTAATAAGCCTGATCAAAAAGAACGAAGGCGAGGATGGCACCCTTGGCGCACATGGACATTGGAAATTCTTTCACCGTGATGGATGTACAGTGCGTATTATCCATGTGCATGGCGTTCGCTTACTTATATACATCATGAATTGGCGAAATTCAAAACATGATGGCCAGAAGACTTACGGGATTGGTTGACATACGTATATGCAAGTATTGGTCTAGTTGCTTGTCCGGAGGACTCCGCTTGTCAATTGACCCATCCAGAGAATATGGAACGCCTAACTAGCCTTACTAGTAAAAGCAAGTCTGTTCAAACATTCTATTTCTGTCAATGAACGTGGAAGTTAGGATTTAATCTCTTTCCTCAGGGTCCTGTCCTCGAGGCACGGATTTTCAGTGGGGCCACCATTCCTGGGCCTGAATGATTCCTTAATCTCCGTCGGAACTTGAAGTCATTGCAGGCGAATAAGTGGGAACTTACAAGTTTATCATAGTATGGGTCTGGTGACATTTCAGGGAATGAACAATGACTGAACTTAAATCCGACCCCTCAATCATCTGTCCTTCTGGCCTTCTAAATATCCATCAAAGCCACCCGTACTTGATACATCAGCAGAATTTGATCTTCGAAACCACCGCTTGGGGTAACCATGAATTGTTTCGCTCAGAGAACGTCCGTTCGACAAATGGTCATATGTTAATATTTCATTTTGTTAAGCAAGGAAACGTAATTTGTAAATTGAAGGCAAGTCGGCGGAAATGAGACGGATGGTGGTGAGTCATACGGGTCGAATTCTTGACCTTTAAGAATCCTGTCTCTAGCAGCAATTCTTTTTCGAGGTCGCAAGCGAATTTGAAAGACTTAAAATATCGAGGAAGGTCGTAAGTTCTTGAGGTTGGCGCACGAAATTTTACCATCCATGATCAACTCAGTCAATGCCTTCGCAGTTCCTGGTGCGTTCGAGATTCCCTGAGTAAAGATATTGAATGTCAGGGCCAATTTCTCAAGGGTGGTCTCACCTACCCAACAAGTATGACCCGTAGCAACGAACAAACCTTTGGCAATCTGGTCCGCCTCCCCTATGATAGGGCCGCCTCCTGAACTCACGGATGGAAGGAAACATGCTTGTCGTTTTTCTATGGTCCCTTCTCGCAGCTCTTGCGATATACTGGCAACATGAGTGTAAATTAATTCACAGCAGGGTTGGTCAACTACCACGTCATCCACTGTGTCAGGGAGGGGACAGTCGTCTCCCGGACCGCACGCGTAGACTTCGTCGTCTGGGCGAGCGTATATTTCCGGTGAGGAAGCCTTAGATGGTGGACTTGGAGAAGAACCGCTGATTTCCGTGAAAAGAACGTATGGGGAGATGGTGACGCCTTCTCTGGGTCTTATCGTGATGCTATGAGCTCTGGTGGCGGATATGGGAAGCTGGTGAACAATGGCGGAAGACCAAGCCCCTGCAGCAATGATGACGTGAGTGGCAGGTACTGTTTCCTTCTTTGTGGTCATCCCATGATCTTGATGCATGTATTCGATCCCTGTAACTTTGCCTTCCAAGCTCTGTACGATGGAAACGGCTTTGCCTTGGATGAAATTTACGCCGTTACTTTTGGCGAGTTCGAACATGCTTGTGGTGAATAAGTATGGATGGACTTGGGCTGTATCACCATCCCTGGCCATTGGGGAGTAGGAATCGGTCAGTTCCTCTTTCACCCATAGAAGGTCTTTGGGCAAATTTGTTACCTTTTTCGTCTTGCGGGATTTACCAGTTGGTTTCACGCCACTAGGAAGGCCAAGCGTTTTAGCAAGGTTTTTAGTGGTTCCCGTCCCCTCGTGCTCAGGTACCGAGTCGATGACTGCTTCACCTCTGCCTTCCCAACTTCCGCATCCAACATAACGCCATCCCCAACGGTCCTTTCCGTTATGTTCCTTTGCAAGCCCAACATGCTCTTCAAATGAAAGATCGACTATTTCCTTTGGATAAGCCCATCTTGCGACCAGACCTCCTGCTTTTCCTGAAGCCCCTTGAGCCGGACCGTGCTGAGAAGCCTCGATAAGGGTTATTGTAGTTGTTGAAGGAGAATATGAAGGGTGGCGGGTTAGATAATATGCCGTTGTGCAGCCTATGATTCCGCCTCCAATAATGACAATTTCGCGAGTCATATCTACCTGGGAGTAGTTTGGTAAAACGATGAGCGGGTGTTTCCTAGATTGAAAGTTGTTTGTCATCACTAATGATATTTATGCCATACGCCGACTCCATCCAACATATTAACTTGAACTATAGCTTATACACTGACTTCTGTCAAAAGTGGTTAGTTTGGTCTGCCTTTCTTCGACAGACCTTCTGAGTTGCGAATAGCTCGTCGGAGTGTCCCTAATGAGGTCGGTACGTAAGTAGCTAGCCATGTATCGGGACAATCTCACAGTGTTCAGAACGTTCAGGATTTGGACAGTGCTGCGTCACTTAGATGGAAAGATCACAAGATTAGAACGAGCATATATCGGATGGCGCTTAACACCCCCCCCCCCCCTCCAACTTCCAACGCGGAAGCATGGTAGATCATTTTTCATATCAGTAACTGTCACCCAGACCCAATATAAGTTCTTCGAGAATGTATCTGTCGCCTATCAAAACCTCAAACCAAACTCTCCTCTGTAACTCCAACAGTTGCCTCCAATTCAACAACAACTCTCAGTGAATCCTTGATTTGCCAGCACATATCAAGACAATTTGATTTATATTTTGCGTTGTATACCCCAGATTTGTCCTGACCCCTATTACTCACAAATGTCGCGCCAGGACGACTTTCAATTCCTCAGGACTCCCTCTCCCGAAGAAGCAGAACCACAGCCGGATCTCCTGCGAGACCATGAAAGTTCAGCTTCCAAACCGGATACTCTTTATCCCGAGTTCTGTTATCCAGGCGGTACAGGGGATGTCGCCTTTTCGACCACGCTGTTCACTACGTTATACGAAGAAGAAGAACTTCGTGAACTTCACTATTGGAGTAAAGAATTCTCAAAGTCCGCTTCTGGTTCTGAGAACACTTGCGATGAAAACGGCGCATTGACACAACCTACTATCTATTTTGTCCTACGGTTGTTTGATTCCATTCGGGGTTTTCATCAGGTCAGTTCTTTATATATTACGACGGTGCCTATCTGACCACAGCTTTCATGGCTTAGGGCTATCTCGACTTGTCAGGTCGTCATCCTGAGGTAAGTTGTATCTTGCTGCAACTTGACATCCATTTATTCGGCGTTATAGAGATATTACGAGCTGCAAAGCCAGTGGAACAGATTTCTCTCCAACTTCTTGAATCTCGAGACAGAAGCCCGAACATGCGAAGAGCTCAATTCTCTAGGTACGGTCATCATCCTAAGGGATGATTTATTTTTTGTTCAACACAAATTATACAGGGATACCAAACAGATATTTTGTTGTTTTTAATTTGGAACGATGGAGACGTTTTCAAATCAAATGGCGTCTACCTGAATCAACGTCTTATTCTCAACTTTTGCAGTGTACCCGTGCGCTCCTTTCCTAATGCTTCGATGGTTCTCTATTGACGAACCTGTGGTAGAGAGAGTACTTCGCGATCTGAGGCGATGTCCCGTCCCTAAATTCCAAGTTCTTCGGCTCACAGACCTGCCTGTTGAAGTGCTTGATAATGTCATTAACCTAGTTTCAATCGCACAAGCCAAACTATTATCATCCACGTGTCGCTTGTTGAACAATATTAGCCAAGGGCATATATTTCAAGTCAGTTCCTGTCTCTGTTTTCATCTCATCTTTGACGATTAAATTCTTGCTGCTGGATTTTTTTACTTTCAACTTCCAGTGCTGGTTGACAAAGCTCCGCATTCCACCACACGTTACCCCTTTCAATGCAGAATACTCGATGATCGACTTATCCCTTTCAGCCGAATATTCCCGTAAAGGCCTTCTTAAGAACGCTGAATTCCTGATGAAAACCCCTCATATCAACCGGCGCATCCAAAAGCTAATCCTATCCGACGAATGGTGGGTGCACCGGCGCGCATACCCGAACGAAAACAACCCATTCATCCTCAGTATGGATTTCTACAAATCCGCCCATCAAATCTTCGCCTCTGTCTTACGTTGCACTTCAAAACTCACCACGCTGGTCTTGCGCAACCTAGAATTAGGACCAGAATTCACTCGGCGGATTTCTGATATGCCTACCTTACATACCCTTGATCTCCACCTATGTCGCATCCCGCGTATGGTGCGCAAACGCCTTGTACTGGAGTCCTTCCCGCTGTCGTTGCACGTCGCGAATCTGCATATCTATATGGATTCGAGTTTTCAAGAGACGCATAGTCAGTGGTATGCCCTCCTTCTCTGTCCTCGCATCCGGACCTTGTCCGTCGTCCAGTATGGGGCTGGAACTTTTCCGGCCCTCGACACTTCGTTCTGGAATAAATGCCAGCTTGCGGTGCTTGAACGATTATCTTTGGATAATATCGATTACCGTGATTTAGAAGAACTTACCAAATGGTTCCTCGTAAAAGGCGGTGATAGCGGTAGAGACACCGCTGCCACTGCTACTGCTAGCAGCCGCAGTAAAACGACAAGCCCACTCCTATTGACCCATTTCAAACTGCACATGCAATGGGGAATCCCCGATTCCGACATACTATCTCTCCTACTCGCCCTCCAACGGGCACCCCTCGAAGTACTCGTTCTAGAAGGTCTCGCCGAGGTTGAGTTTGTTATACTCGAATGCATCGCATCCCAATACCCCGACCTAACAGCTTTAACCCTCGTAAGACGTCAGAATCCAAGCCAGCATCAGAACAAACTGGTTGTTTGGCCCCATGCTTCTTGGGAATATGCTTCACATCTTCGAGGGTTTAAAGGATTACGACATTTCTGTTGGAATTTTCTCACCGAGTATTGGGATGCTACGCCTAGGATTTTACTTGCTTTTGAGGAAGGGTTTTCATCGGGGTCAGAGAAGACAACTATGGTGACGACTATGCTTAGTGAACAGAACAACAACTGCGACCCAAGCGATGATCCCCCGTACTTCCTCGACAGTCACTGGATGGCCTTACCTTTTGCAGCTTACTGTCCCACTCTACACACATTCTCATTGATGGACCACAGTGTCGACATGGAATGCCTCATCACACGAAGCTCCGGAACGGGCAGGATCACCTTGACACCAAAGTATATCCCTATCCACTCCTTCGATTCTTGGAATACTCAGCAGTGGAATACATCTTCTTCTCATTGGCCAATTCTTTCGCCGATGATGGTTGGATGACCGAGTCAACTCAACTGGTCAAGTCTGAGACTTGCCTAGGTTCCATTCAGGTTGTTGAGAGAGCCGTCATATTTATATTTGATTCATTGGGAATTTTTGTTGGATGTATGGGTGTATTTGTCTACTTCGGCCCTAGAGCTTCGCTGCTGCTGTATTTTTTAACTGATCTTGGTGTATATGTGATATATAGGCAATAATTTTACTCTGAGCGTTCGTTTTTTTTCTTGCTTCAAGCTGATTTTGGGAATGATATAAAGCTGGTATCGGACGATCTCTTCCAATTCTGCCAATGATGTCAATTGAACAATCAATAATATGGATATTGGGAAGAGGAACAAGCTGGACGACTCACCGTAATGAATTTCTTGAGTCCTTTTCTAGAATTATTATTGCCTTTGCGTTTGCCTTTCGGTTTGAATGTGAATAACGCGACGCCAAGTATCTTGTCAACGTTTTGTCGTGATCGATCGCGCATGAACATATCTTGAAGGATGTCCTCTGTACTGTTCATGGGCTGTTTTGTGGAGAAGTTCTTGGTGATTAGGCAAAGTTCCTACATGCAACGCAAGGTGCTCACAGGTAGTTCCGAAGTCCAAATATGATCTGTATTTGTGAAGTAAGTCGAATGTCGGAAGGGGTATCGGTAGTGTGACATTGTATTTTTTCCCTTGGGAGGTATTGACGGTTATACTTGAATGTAGCTGAAATGAGGTCCTCCCGTTCATAACTTGCGTGTGAGATATGCCGGTTTATATAACTGGAATGACCCATTGTACTTGAATATGCATCCTCCTTCCTAGACGCATATGACCCCGAAATTCGAAGCAATCAAACATTCAAGCTCTTGTACTACATGTTCAATTAGTAGAGTCCCGTTCCATGGATCCAAAAGAGCTTTCCCTAAAGAATTTCGGCTTCTTACTCTAGTAATAACCATATTAAAGTTAACATCGTCGGTTTTTTTTTAGGCCCAGATAAGACGTACGATCATACAAATGAGCTAGAACGAGGCTAGGGACTCTAGAAGAGACCTGCTGAGGGTACATACACTCAGCGAGCTCGAGTATGTATTGACAACAAGGTTATTAAGGTCGTTGCTGTTTTTGCTTGACCATGAACGTCAAATTGAACTCTGTTTGAACGTTTTGAGCGCTTTGGGATTGTTTGTGAAGTGCCGTTGTTGGAGAATCGAGGTTTTGCAAAGAAAGAACTAGCGCCGTTGGCGTGACTGAACTTGGGTGCCATCACGTATGTGACAAGCAACAAAATCTCTTGCTGACTGCTATTTGACTGCTTATATGGCCAAGGATCAAGCATTGAATGGTCTATCTAACGCCAAGAAGATGCATAAATCGAAGAAACCCACAAAACTTCCCTTGAAAGCATCCACAGCCAAGAAACAATCGCAAAGGCAATTATTTGAGGCTTTGGAACGAGATGTCATGGATTATGTGGGTCCCCATGTTCTATAGTACATTCGACCAACAAATACTTACTCATTTAGGACTTATCCTTTTTCATTAAAAGATGCCACCAGATGACTTGAAAGCCTTTGCTGATCTTCCTATCTCTCAACTGACCAAGAAAGGTTAGTCCAAGTTTCGCATCTGGCTTGTCATTTGAGAATATCTTTGTTAGGGTTGAAAAAAGCGTCTTTTGTCGATTTGACGGATATTCAAGCCAAGAGTATACCTATATCTCTCAAAGGAAAGGATGTGTTAGGCGCAGCTCGTACAGGAAGTGGTAAAACCTTGGCCTTCTTGGTTCCTGTTCTCGACATCCTCTACCGTCGACGATGGAGCGCCGCTGATGGGTTGGGTGCACTGATAATTTCTCCTACACGAGAACTTGTGCGTTGTTTTATTTTATTTCATTTTGGGCCTTCTATTTAATCCTTTACCCTATAGGCCGTTCAGATTTTCGAGGTGCTTCGGTCCATAGGCGGTTACCATTCATTTTCAGCTGGACTTGTCATTGGCGGAAAGAATTTGAAAGATGAGAGCGATAGGTTATCTCGGATGAATATCCTTGTTGCGACACCCGGTCGATTGCTTCAGCATATGGATCAGACAGTTGGATTTGATGCAAATAATTTGCAAGTGTTGGGTAAACTATGCCGTGTTCTCTCATCTTCGACTATATCTTAAAATTTGCCACAGTTCTTGACGAAGCGGATCGAATACTTGACATGGGTTTTCAACGGACCCTCTCTGCCCTTTTGGACCACCTTCCTAAATCTCGTCAAACCCTTCTCTTCTCAGCGACGCAAACACAGTCCGTGACAGATCTCGCCCGACTCAGTCTGAAAGACCCTACGCAAATCGGTATCGAAGTCTCCGGTCTCTCTCAAACATTCCTGCCACCAAAACTTGAGCAACATTACCTCCTCGTCGAGCTCAACAAAAAACTTGATGTTCTCTGGAGTTTTATTAAAACACACCTACAAGCAAAGATCATTGTTTTCATGTCGAGCTGCAACCAAGTTCGCTTCGTGTTTGAGACGTTCTGCAAGATGCATCCAGGGGTGTCCCTTCTTCAGCTGCAGGGAAAGCAGAAACAGTCAGCACGATTGACGATGTATCAAAAATTTACGACTACTTCTCATGCAGTCCTTTTCGCTACCGATATTGCTGCCAGAGGTCTTGATTTTCCTTCGGTGGACTGGGTTGTGCAATTGGATGCTCCTGAGGACGCCGACACCTATATTCATCGTGTTGGAAGAACAGCACGGTATGAGAGCAAGGGGAAAGGCCTTTTATTCCTGTTGCCTAGTGAAGAAGAAGGGATGAAGACAGCTCTACAAACAAAAAGCATCGAAGTGTCGAAGATCAAAAATAGGCCAAGCAAAACGCAAAATATCCAAAATCAACTCCAGAACATCTGTTTCCAAGATCCAGAGATCAAGTATCTCGGCCAAAGAGTATGGGTCATGTTTTTTTTTTCTGCTCCAACGTTGCTTACTTCCATTCTCGTCTCTCAAGGCATTTGTATCGTACATGCGATCTATCTACTTGCACAAGGATAAATCCATATTCAAAATTGAAGAACTCCCAATCGATTTATTCGCGGAATCACTTGGTCTTCCTGGCACTCCTAAAATCAAATTTCTTAGCAAAGAGATCGTGAAACAGAAGAAGAATGCGTCTAGGGCTGTTGAGCCGGAGGAGTCGGAAACAGATGGAGAGAAAGATGACAGCCAAGCTAGTTCGTCTTCAGGTGACGAAGAAGAAGAAAATACAAAACCCTCAAAGGTAATGTCTCTTAGGCAGAATCCATCTTACAACGTTGACTCTCATTTCAGCAACCTGGCGCTGTACGAACAAAATACGATCGCATGTTTGAGAGGAAGAATCAAAATGTCCTTTCATCACATTATTCCAAGCTCATAGAACACGACTCGGCCTCAAATGACGACGGCTCTGATGACGAGTTCATTACACTGAAACGCGCAGACCATGACTTGCCCGAAAGTGAAATGCTTCCACTCGATTCATCTGATCTCTCCAAACGTAAACTCAAGCTTGGGAAAGCGAAGCAGGCTATTGCCAAAAATGGACTTGCTCAGAAGTTGGTTTTTGATGACGCCGGCAAGGCGCATGAGATTTATGAGATGGCGGACCCAGATGCTTGGTATAAAGCCAAGGGCGGTTTGGTAGGAGCGAAGAAGGAAGGCCAGTTGTTCGCACAGGAAGAGGGCTTGAAGATGCGGGTTGCTGACGTGACAGATAAGCAGGAGGCGAGGGATAAAAAAAGAGATAAAAAGAGGAAAAGGAAAGAAAAGGAGAAAGCGGTACGTAGATTCATTTTTCCTCGTAGTTTTGAGGAAGGTTTACTCAACACTAGTTTCTTTCCTCGTTAGATGATGATGCAGTCGGGAGCTACCTTTCAGGCTCCATCCGACGATGAGGGCTATGTCTCACCCGAGTTCGACCTGCCAACAGACGAGGAGGAAGAGATGGCGGCCCCTCCATCCAAAAAGACCAAGTCTGGCTCAGCGCCCGTGAACAGGTCTACCCAAAAAAATCCACTCGACGAAGAGGAGGAACTTGCTCTTCGGTTACTTGGCAGAAGTTGACAATGTGGAAGAGTAGAAGTCGAGATAGTCAGTCAGGCTTTAATATGTGTCTTGTATACTTGAATCCTCTTTTAAATTTGGGCGGACATAAGGGTCCAAGCTAAGCTTCAAATGACGAGTCTCATGACACTCAGTTGTTGAAAGCTAGGATGATGCTTCGGGATCATCCGCTGAGAGCGCTGGTTTACTACTGCTGCAATCACTGACGACCCGTAAGGATGATATGTATTCATGAACTGGCAGAAATGTTACTGATTCTGTGTACATCATATGCTAGGAATAATGTCGTCCTTGAATCTCACTGAACATCTTCTCTCTCTCCAAGGCTCACCACCATACTCTTCGGCGACCCAACATACATTTTTAACCCAGGCAGGGAAAGGAGTCTTACCTCTTTCTCGCCTTGCTTTATGGCTATCGCAAGATCGCATTTACGCTGGCCATGCGTATCCGCGTTTTATTGGCGCTCTTATCTCTCGGATCCCCTTCCATCAAGCTGATTCGATCTCTGGTCCCAGGGAACAACATCACCAAAAGATACTGACAATCCTCGTGAAATGCCTAGATAACATCGTCCAAGAAATCGGTTTCTTCAGGGAAGTCGCGGATACATGGGGTCTAGATATGGAAAGCTGGGTTGAGAGAAAGGGTACAAGAGACTATACTGCTGAAATGGTCAGAGTCGCTAACAGCGATTCTTTGGCTGATGGACTTGTTTTCTTGTGGGCAATGGAGAGAGTGAGCTTTCTTCTATGAACATGTGGAAATTTCTATTTAAATAATGCTTGGATATAATACAGGTTTACTTCGATGCCTGGAGTTACGTTCATCATCTTGAATCAGATACTCAGCCGGGAAACGATGATTGTAGCCATGCAGTTGGCAGATTTTCTAAGAACTGGAGCTCTCCAGAGTTCGAGGAGTTTGTCAACGAGCTGGCGAAACTTGTAGATGATTTATACATCGCTCCTGGAACCAGCGCCTGGGAAAGCGCTGAGAATGTTTGGAAAAGAGTGATTGAGTTGGAGATTGGATTCTGGCCAGAAGATGGCGAAGAGCTGGTCATGAGGTTGTAGTTGTAGTGCTCTTGTCACGAATCACATTGTGTGACATCCAAACCCCTTCGAAACAACTATCCCTGTCAAAGTGTTCTTCCGGGTCCTGGAGCCAATATTCACTGATCGTTAACTATTTAGAGTTCTTCTGAATTCTCCTGATGCTACATTGTGGCGCTTAGAAGATATAAATAACTTACCTCATCATGCCGCATGCTGCTACCTTTGCACCTCCGGAACTCACCATATCATATCCTGATTCAAGGGAGGATTTTGACCGCCATGAGACCCTCGAGAGTAAGAAAAGGTCAAGTGAGTACTACTCCTACGTTTCTGTCAATGACTCCGAAGCTCACGAAAGAGATTTAGAGCACGAGCGTAGACTGCTCCATAAACTTGGTTTTTCTTTCTTCCTTTTCGGCCTTATTAATAACGGTGAATTACTCACAAATACAAAACTCTACAAACTTTCTGACATGTATTTGCAGTTCTCTATGTCATAATTTTGTCAGCTGCGCTAGATCTTGTACCTCCCTCTACACCCAAGGGGATCATTGCTTTCTGCAACATTGCACCTGCACTTGTAGCAAAAGTTGGCTGGCCATACTTTTTGAAAGGCAGAATAAGATATACCAAGCGGTTAATTGGGTGCTGTGTGATGAGTGCTTTTGGAATGATCGTTAGTCAACGCTCCACGTCCTCGAGGAGCGAACTCACTGTACCTTGCTGGCCTAGGTTGTTGCCATTTTCAATAACCTGTACATGCGATTGCTCGGCATCGGTCTGGCGTCTTTTTCTTCAGGTTTGCATTCTTCAACACATACAGTTATTATGATGCGCTGCTGACTTTGGGTTTAGGCCTAGGAGAACTAACTTTCCTCCAACTTTCAACAACATATTCGCCTCCATCAGTCGCTGGCCACAGTATTGGGTAAGGCATTCTTTGTCCCCTATGGAAACCAAACCTCCTCTTACTCAACATTTTATTAAAGATACTTTGCCTCAGGTACAGGCGCCGCAGGACTTGTGGGAGCTTTTCTTTGGTGGGAGATGCGTAGTCTTGGAGTACGCACCGGGGTTGGGTTATCGTCAGTGCGTCCCTCATCAACATCTTGTCGTATTCCATCACTCACGCATAGGACACCTATAGGTTCTGCCCCTGATTATCCCGTTAGCCTACTTCCTCCTCCTCCCCCGTAGTTCTGCGTTCCTTTACCCCCTTCCTCATTCCGCATATGACGAGATCTTGAGCCCCCCTGTACCTACAGTTTCACTTCCATACACGCCATTGGCTACTTCGGAAGATGAAGCTGGAGAGGAGGAAGGCAGTCTTCCATCTGGGCCTAAAAGAGGCGTAGCTCTATCCGCCGGCGACAAGTGGCGTATCGTTCAGCCGCTTTTGATGAGATACATGTTACCTCTCTGTAAGTCGCACCCCCTTTTAGACTTCACGGTCAACCATTTGACTAATGCATCGCTTTAGTTTTTGTTTATACGGTAAATACATACCTCACTTTCTTCCCTGTTCGAGCCTCGCTTAATGTTGCCTCACGTAGTTTGAGTATACGATTAACCAGGTCTGTTTTCTCCTGATCCACATGCAATCTTTTCTGGACTCAGTCACAATTGTACAGGGCATCGGACCAACTCTTATTTACCCCGTTCCTTCTGCTGAAGGCCACTGGCTTCTAAGCAAAATCATTCATAGCATTCGTGATTACTATCCATTATGGCAGGTACGCCACATCTCATTCCTATCTCTGGGGTCCTAACTCAGCCATCATCAACTCATTTATTCATTTGTTTGAAAAAAAAAAAAAAGTTGGTATACCAAACCACCGTCTTTCTCTCTCGATCATCGATATCCCTCGGTGTTCCAGCACTCCCAGCGCGACTAATGTCCTTGCCTGCGATCATTCAATTTATCGTTTTTTTAGCCTTGACGTACGAATCTGCCATCGGGATTTTCGGGGACGAATCAGAGAGCCTGAGCATCTTTTTCGTGTTTACACTCATCAGTCTTGAGGGTCTTTGTGGAGGATTAGCATAGTACGTTTTTTTTTTTTCACTATATTCATTCTTCCTGCTTGCCCAAGTTCGATGATGATGATATGATCCTCCCCTCCCTACGCTCTTCTTTCTCTTTTACAGCGTGAATGTCTTTTACCGTGTCAACCAAGAACCTCCAGATCCGAATACAAGTCATGATATAGAAAAGACCCGACAAGAACGTGAATTCAAGATCGGGTCTCTCGGATTCGCTGATTCCACTGGGATCTTGGTCGCTTCGATCCTGGCTGTCCCGACGGAGATTGAGCTGTGTAAAGCTCAGCTAAGACGAGGCAAGATGCTTTGCAAAGGTTTATAACTTCTTTTTTTTTTTTTTTTAAAGTTTTTGGCTACTATTCCTAGTATATTTACCCTGGGTTCGTGTATACATAGTGTCATTCCTCCTTTTTTCTACTTTTCTTAATTGTTCAAACCTTGCCTCAGCCAAGCTTTGAAGCCTGGCTGGAGCTACGGTTCTTGTAAATTTATATATTTTACAATCACTACACTCTTGAACATCCCTGAACGCAAAGAAAGACGACAAACCAGAGGCGTAGGTGTAAATTATATATATATTTATGAAGGCACTTTTGTTGCATCGTTGTAGAGCTTGCCCACCTCCTCGCTTTACAATTACAGTAATCAATAACAATGATGGCAAAGATAAACAGCACTAGTAGTATAGACTATGAGAACAAAGTCAAGGAGCACAGAGAGAGAGAGAGAGCCCAAAACAAAAAAAAAGCATTTGATATGAAATAATAATATATGATTAAATAAAAGATGGATTTATATGCGCGATTAACACCAGAAACCGAGCCAAAAAAACCAAAAACCAAAAACCAAAAAAAAAAGAACTGTCAATCATCAAAGAACTGGCGCGGAGAGCCGACCTAAATGGGAACATAGAGAAAAGGAGTCTCAGCATTTCGTTTTCATAACTTGGTAACCAGCCATTGAGGTTAGGGAAGTCAGGTAGGTTACCTTGTTCATATACGACTGCCATGTTTCCTGTAGACTGTGATCATCAGCAGCAATACCTCTAAGCGCACCTTCAGGTGTATAACGTTGTTGTTGTTGTTGATGGTGATGGTGATGAGGCATGCGAAGGGACATATCATTGCCATACGCAGATCCTCCCCCAGATCCAGCAGCGCCAGAGGAGCCAGGAGGAGGAGGAGGAGGAGGAGGAGCAGACGTAGGCTGTTGATCAGGCATTGGCCAATATGTGAGGTGAGATGAGGATGAAGATGTGGCTGAGATGGGTGTAGGCGGATTGTATGCCGAAGGGGGTGGGGCGGCGTAATTGACTGAGGAAGTACCGGAATGGATCGAGTCTGAAGTGGGATATTGGGAATATTTTTGGGGAACAGCGTACATGGAATGTTGTTGTTGTTGCTGTTGGGGTTGTTGAGCTACGAGTGAACGTCGTGGATGTTGTTGGGTATGTTGGACAGGGGGAGCCGGTGCATGTGAAGGAAGACCAACGGCGTCAGGATGATGCATCGGTTGGTAGTGGTGTTGTTGATGTTGTTGGTAAGCCTGATGGATATTCGGTTGAGATTGTGAGTGCGATACATGTCTTTGGTTTGGCGGAACGGCAGCAGCGCGACGAGAAGAAGTATGAGATGACGATGTTGAGGATACCGCCATTGCAGGGTCTGGCTCTGCAAGCATTTGGGGCTGACGTTGCTGGTCGTCGTAGTCGTAAGAATGATGCTGCTGCTGATGCCGAGGAGCCGCTTGTTGCTGCTGCTGCTGCCGTTGCTGTAGCTGACGTTGTTGAATTTCCAACTGCTGACGGTACTGATCTTGCATCTGTTGCTGTTGTTTTTCCTGTTGACGTCGAATATCCAATTGCTGCTGCTGTTGAATCATCTCTTGCTGAGCCTGTTGTTGCCGTAAAAGCTCGTGCTGTCTCTGAGTTTCTTGTTCATGTGCCTGCTGCCGCTGGATTTCGCGTTGTTGATGTAATTGTTGCTGTCTGGCCAGCTCTTGCCGTTTTATCTCTTGTCTTTCCATCTCGCGATTCGCAGCTTCTTCTTGTTCCCGTTCCAACCTCTCTGCTTCCTGTCGGTCGAGATGTCGACGTTGATAATCGGGTTGATGCATGGCCTGTTGTTGTTGTTGTTGCTGTTGCTGGTACTGTTGCTGCGACTGCTGCGCCATATGCATCGGCCTAGGCTGCTGATGATGTCCTCCACTACTGTTACCCTGCCCTCTCGACCCATCATCCACAATCATCGGTCCACCTCCAAACACTTCCCCACCCGCCCTATACGCATTCTCAATCTGACTCTGAATAAGCCCATTAAACGCATTTAGCTCCGACACCAAACTGGGATGAACACCTGCAAACGAAGGATTATCGGTGAAAGCCAGTTGTGGTGAATCACTTGATGAACGTGATTTGCTCGAGGCGTTACCGGCACTGCTAGTGCTACCTGCAGTAGCAGCAGCAGCTTTGGATTTGGCTGTGAGAGTATGCGTTTTACCGCTAAAAATCGATAGTTCATCTTTCGTTTCTCCCTCTGGATTAGATGGTTTGAAGATGTCGTTGGGGATATTGGGTGGAAGACCACTGTTAGCATCTCGATAGGCTTGTTGAGCTTTCATTTGCAGGCGTCTGAGGATAGGCTTTTTCAAATAAATAAATAAATTTATGAGTGGGTTGGGTTAAAAAAAAGATGAGTTGTTTTATGAATGGATTGAACGCGTACCAGAAACTTGATAGCTCGACCACCGTACGTGGACGCATTTTCGAACAGGTCACAAGCATTTTTGAGTTCGGATAAAGCAGCAGGCGCAACTCTAGAACGCGAACTATGCGTGGCAACAGATGCTAACATCACCTATCAATAAGTAATGTTAGCACTGGAGCCAAAAAAAGAAATTCCATCCAAGTATAAAATCCATCTATTCGGACGTCCGCCCCAAAAAAAAAACAGCACAAAAATACATACCGAAGCCGAAAACGCATGTGTCCAAAGCACCCAAAACCTCGCAATCTGTGCTGGGAACAACGTAAACTGACACTTCACAGAAGCCACGATAGTACATGCACTGCGATAGCCTGCCAAGAAAGAAGGTGCGTATTGACTCTTGATGGGATCTAATGTGTTACTGGAAATAGCGTGGGCGAAGAAGCATCGGTGGATATAGAGTAAAGCTGAGGATGTTTTTTTTTTTTTAGAGTGATCGATTGTTGATTAGGAGGGAATACGGAATTAGTAGAGGTTAGTTTTATTTTAGAACATGATCGAGAGCCAAAAAAGTAAAAAAAAAGGGAGATGGAAGAAAAAGAAGCGGCAAAGAAGAGGGGCGATATAAATAAAAACTCACTCAGCTCCCTATAGTTCAACGGCATAAAATGCGACATCGTCTCCGCCAGACCTTTTCCTTGCGGCGGTTGTCCTTGCGCATACAACGGCAACTCCATATCACGCACTTTCCTATCTAAATCAAGGATAATAGAATATCTGGGTGCACGGGATGTTAACGTGCTTTGCACAACAGCGGAAACGCATTCAGCTCCGAATCGTGCTTTCCAGTAGGAGACTAGTGTGTGTTAAGATTGAATTATCATTTTTTGAGAGAGACAAGTCAGTTTTGGTGATCAAGGGGAAAAATAGGGGGGAGGAAAGGACTAACAGCTAGGTTGAACGGTCCCATCATCCGCTATAGTTTGATCAGGATCAAACGGCAATTCGCAGTCCACGAATGGGAGGGAGAAAGTCGATAGTCGACCAGTGGCTAGACTCTGTACATGTTGAGTAAAGAAGGGTTCGTTAGTTGATAACAATCCATGTACCAGATGAAAACGAGATGAATGAAAGCAAAAGGGGCGTAGGTGTTAAGGAGGGACAATTTAATGGAATGAATTCAAGAAAACGATTAAAAACAACGTACCTGCCAACAATCCGTAATGAAAAGTTCCCAGAACAAAGCTCGTCGTTTCTGAACCTCGCCTGGAGTTAATTTCCAACGGGCACAATCTCGATCTACCAACACCAAAAAAAAAAAGATGAATGAATGAACGATCGGCAAGATGATAAATCGTCATGAAATTTTCAACTTACGTAGACCAACCTACAAAAAAACCGATCAGATACATCCCCTCAAAAAAACGAAAGCAAAAGACTCACACTTTGCGCTAACTTACAAGCCAACCCCATAAGTGCCCACGTACTCTCAATACTATTCTCTCCGCTACTTATACCTTCAAAGATAGCCATAAGGCTTAATGCTTGTACCGTAGCGACTGATGGTGGTCGTTCGAAAATACCATTACGGGTTGATTTTGAATCTATGTTTGTGGGTGTTGTAGGTTTTTTATAGAAAATTGTTAGCCAAAGCTTCCAGAAGCTAAACAAAAAAGGAAAGTAGAAGAAAGCAAAAAAACAAGAACTCACCAGCACTAGCTTGAGAATCCAAACTCAACGAAACCTTCGTAAGTTGATAAAACCTCTCAGCAGGGATATTATCAGGTGGAGATGGGAGATTCGTATCCGTTAACGAGCCGAAGCAGAATATCATAAATAGGAGGGCCAAGTCGTGCGAGTTACCTGTTCTTGGTTGGGAATGTTGCGATTGGGTTTGTCCAGGAGCGGTGGAAGTGGTGGAAGGTGAAGATGCGTTACTAGGCGGTGAGTGCGTTTGAATGTCAGGACCCGACGGCGCTTGTTGCGGTGAAGATATCAAAGTGGCAGCTTCTTCATACCACAGAGGCAACATCTCCTCTTCAATCTGTCTTCTTGTAACAGCACCAAAGAACCAAGGAGCTTGTTCGAGATACATCTGGATTAAACGGAGTGCTTCGGTGTAGGTAGGAAGGTAATATGTGGTTAATGTCCGCAGCGTGATCGGTTGGGTTTTGAAGTGAGTTTGGGATGTTGATGATGATGGCTCTGGTGGAGGAAGAGAGGGTGCGAGAGGGAAAGAAGCTGCTAGAGATGTTATGGAAGATGGGAGAGGGGCGTCGTTGCTTGAATAAAACTGATAGTGTTTGTGTTGTGCGTGTGCTGAGTTGGGGTGCTGTTGGCTGTAGTATATTTTCGATTGAGATGGATTGGATTGAAGCTCTGAATAAGGATATGAAGATGTTGAGGGAGAAACAACGGCTTCGCCCTAAATGTACGTGTGAAAGAGAGTGAGTGAGGATGAGGGGAATAAAGTGCTTACAATGAGAAGCGACTGTAAGGGGGAAAGGTGATGTTTCATTTTGTAGAAAATGATCATGATATATGACAAACGAACCTCTGAACCGGCAGATCTCCCATAAAACGTAGCAGCTCCATCATCATGAATGGCCAAAGTTCCAAACGCGTCAATATATTGTTCTTCATCCCCTTCACCTCCTTCGTCGGCCTCAATACCATCCTCGCCTGGACCTTGAGTGGCGGAATGTAGTTCAATAGATGACTTGATTCCAAGCAATTCACGATGCAAAAGAGGATGAGGCTCTCCATCAGGACCACTAACAGTAGACTGGAGAATAGCAAGTGCGTCTTCCAGGAGACGGATACGGTCAGACATCTTTGCAATTTTCTGGTGAAGTTTCTCAGTGTCTGCAAGCACGAACCTACGCGTTATATTATTTATGGTCAACATGACGAGAAAAAAAAAGAAAAAAGGAAATATGAATGGACATACCGAGTTCCTTGACCCGTTATTAAACTCCCGTTTGGACATATGGATGAACATCCTCTTCGTTTGCAACTGTCAAGATGTTATATAGTAATGGTACATGTGGTGAAGGATTGGAGAGAAGGAATTTGATATTTTAAGATGGTTTAAAAAACGGGAGGAAAGAGATGGGGTGCCACAGACCTTGAGCAGGGAACCGTTTTGTCGCATTTGAGCTTTAGGCTATAGAGAATTGTGGATATATGAATGGCCTAGCAATGGCATATACTTACCGTCTGCATTCAGCACAGGAGAGTGCACCTATGAGACAATTAAAATGATAATATGGGACTGATAAAAGCACCCACCTCTAGCTCTTTTGGATTCTTTGTCCTGTACTCGTTGACTTGGAGGATCCTTACGGGAAACCTGGGGCATAATGGATGGGGGTGACGAGTGAAAAGAGTGTATAGGCACAATCACTATTTTTGGATGGCTAATTGTGATTCACACGCCTATCTTAAGAGCACACCAAACAAATATCGTAATCAGGAAATGAGAATAGTGTTTGACAGGAAATAAATATCGTAATCAGTTGAGAGAATAGTGTTTGACAGGCCTGCATCGCCTATGATCTCACCTCCTCTGCCGAACCTCGGATGACATTTGGACTCCTGAGTAGTCTACCCTTCTAACGTCATCGTCTTACAGCAAGATGTCTGCCAAACTACTGTATACTACTACGCCACATCTCATTTCCCACAGCCCCTAATGCCTTAGGCCTCGTGGCTGCCTAGTTAGCTAGCTTACTTCAAAACCCATTGGTATATCCGATATCGCGCGCTCTTTGGAATACCCGTCCCCGTACAAATGGCACAAACACGTTCACATCATTCATGGATGTCCAGTCGTACGTTTTATTTTGGGCATCTCCGGCTACGAATAAAGAATCGAGATAACACAAGCGCTTACTAGTACCACTACAAACTTCGTCCGACTCCAATCAAACCTACCCTCGATTGCAAGCCTTGTTAACCTTGAACTCGAATTTCTACCTTCTAGCTTGGATCCCCTCGAATCCTTCAAAAATTTCTACTTCCTACACTGCTGATTAGGATAAATGCTGTATTACTGGATAATTTGATAGTATACAGATCTGGACGAGAATTCATTTTCTATGTCCCAGAAAAGTATATTTTTATCATGATCACCGAGTCAAACAGCCAGTGTTTAGATTTTAGCTTTAGAACAAAGAAAGCAATGCAATGATGAATCGGGAAAGAAGCAAAAAAAAGAGAAAAAAGAAAAGAAAAAGAAAAAGGGTCATCTTCACTCGTTCTTAACCCTTTCGTAACCACCTCTATCCTTCCCCCCAGTCGACGACCCCCCTCCTCCTCCTCCACTACTACCCGAACCCCATCCACCAAACCAACCCGAGGGCCTCCTGGGCTTATTAGCATTGGCGTTAGCATCGCCCGCAACAAACCCTCCAATGAACGGTTCATCTTCATCAACATGGTAGCCCTCGACATCACCACCTTTGATTTCTTCGAATTTACCAGAGTTGACGCGTTCACGGACTCCTGAGGAGATGGAAGAGGAAGAGGAAGAAGATGGCGTGGGGCCTGGGCGTATAGCGGGGTTGTTAGCTGGTGGAATCGGGATTGGCGTAGGAAGGGTCAAAGTCGAAGGGTAAGGTGGCAAAGAGGCTAATTCGGTTTCAAGCTGTCTACGCCTCTCTGATAGCGGATCGGGGAAAAATGTAGATCCCGGAGGTGTATTTAAAGCATTCGATCTGCCATCCGCATTATTATTGGGGCCTGGCGCAGCACCAGTAGGTAGGGTAGCTGCGGCTGTCTGTCGGAGCAGAGCTGCGCCTCCAGCGATAATACCAGGACCGTACGATGTCCATAAGGAAGACAGAAGTTGGGTTGGGCCACCAATTGTGGTCGGTGAGGGTTGATCTCCCATATTGACCGGACCACCAGTAGTAGCGGCAACGTTAGCGTTCTGTGCAGCACCTGAAGTCAAAGCATTAATCACAGCAGCCCAGATCGCCCTTGCTTTCTCCTGCAAGAAACGGTATGCCCTTCCTCTCACTTCTGCGATCGCCATATCGATCTGTCCTTCATGCATGACAAAGAAAGGGCGTAGGTGGACGGTGTAAATGTAGGTAGACCCTTGAGTTTGTGGTAAAGCCAGGTAAAGAAAGAAAATTGCTTTGAATGTGGTGTATAGCGGGATCCTGGAAAAAAAAGGGTTGGTTTTGTATGTACCCCGAGATAAATAGTTGAGTGCGCATTCTTTAGTGGATCAAGAAATAAATGAGTGTACGTACCAAGAAACGAGCCATTCCGCTAGATATTCCACTCCGACGACGCAGCCCAAGACCGACCAATACATGAGCCAACGTTCTAAATCTGCTTCTGAAGCTGGACGTTGGCTCAATGTTTTATACGAGGCATATGCAGGATAGAGGAATGCAGCCAACGCGCTTTATTGTAAATTAGGTTAAGAAATTGAAAGGCGGGGTTCACACAATACTCAGTTGTGCTCACCTAACGATGCATGATATAAAAGAGAATAACATTTTTTCAATACCTGATTCTTGCTTAATTAAACTCCTTCCCTAAATCGTCGAGTTGTCGCAAAACCTGAGGTCGTTCTTTGTCTTTCAATCTGGATCGATATGTTTCCAGATCAGACACTACAGAATGTTCTCAAAAGTTGTCGAAATCAGGTAGAGATGCAAGGAAGGGTAGAATGTGTAACCGAGCGCTAAGGCAAAGGGTAAACGTAGTTGACCACAGTCAAACAGAAGCCCAGGCTGCTTATGGAGGCTTTACGTAATATTTATCCTGCTTCCAGGTGCGCCCGGCGCCAACGTTCACCTGGATAGTACACGAGAAGCTATGCCACGGCGCACTCGTCTATCCTCGCGTAAACCAAAGAAGCCCGCTACATCTCGTCGATCACGATCAAAAAATACCAACCAATTCGATGAAGACCAAGACCCACCTTCGGAAGAAAAATGGGCTACAATGGCTCCTTATGGGTCTTTCGTTGGTGCGTATCTTACGAGTTCTCCAAACACTTAGATAATTGAACTTTTTCTTGTTGATCTCTCCAATATCCTTCTCCGAATTAATCATTGGATGGTGGTATAACACGTAACAAGTTAACGATGCCGATGGAGAGGAACATGTATTCAGCAAAGAAGATCTGTATGTTTCAACTTTCTTCTCATTCTTATTCTATGTTCAAGGGCTGGAGGGTTTTTGAATGTTATATTGTCATCATCCTGCCAGCGAAAATCTTTTGCATGGCTGATTATGTTGGTTTTAGTGCGATTGTAGTCCCTATGGGACGCGATCCTCAGAGTGACTCTGAGTTGTGGGAATATTGGGTCGCCAAGATTAAAGACATCCGTGCTGTCGTGTATGATGAAAATTCGAATGCGGTGCGTGTTTTTCCTCAAGTTAAACACTTTACATTAAATTCAGCCTCGCCCCTTATTCGTAGGTTTGGGCACGCGTGCAATGGTTCTACTCAGGCAAAGACGTCTCGGACGTCATAAAATCCTTGTACGTGGGCGAATTTGAACCATCCCAGAAGACTTTTTTTACCTTATCGTGCTTGCGTTAGCGACCGCAATATCGTTGGTAGGTATGAACGTGTATTTTCTGATCATTATGATTTTGTTGCACCAGAAGCCTTCAATGGTAATATCTACTTCACCCTTTCCAACCTTGTTCAAGTACTCACTCCTGCTCTTTCTTTGCAGGGCTTGTGACCGTAGCCAAATTCCGTGAGGACGATCCTGAACAACCTTACATCCCTCCACGGAATTTCTATCGTCGTTATACATTTGAATACAAAGCCCGCAAGCTCCAGGTAACACCGCTCCCATCATCTCGCAGTTTTCTCATTGTTTACAACCGCTTTCCTCTACAGCCCAAACCCGGATCATCAACATGTATTTGTTCGGTCCCCTATGCGCCTGAAGACATCGACCCATCGAAATTGATGCACTTTTGTCCTCGTCCCTCATGCAGGATCGCATATCACGAAAAGTGTCTACTGGATATTAATATTCAAGATCCTAGCCCAGTCGCTGGTCCTAGCAGCCCCAGGCTCCCTACTAGGAGTGCAAGAAAACACGCATCTGCAATCTACGTCAACCGTCCACAAAGGGCGGTGAATGGCGCTACTACTACTACAACGGCTCAATCCCAACCTCGAGCCCTTCGACTTTTGGCTTGTTCACCAGACACGGATGATGTCGTTGATCTGGGATTGCTAATCCCTATAACTCTTGTCCAGAATTCTCAACCTGATTCAGATACCGAACCACCAAAGAAGAAACGACGTGGTCGGTTTTCGAAAAAAGTACCTTCATCGTCTATCGAAGATGCGCTGCAACAACCACGTTCACTTACAGCTGTTTTATCCACTCTACCTCCCGATTTGCTCAAGATAGCTCAACAACCCCTAGTACGAGGAGGAGCGTTCGCAATTGGAGGTGTAGCTGGTAACATTGGTGCTGTGACTCGAGCGAGGAGGATCGTGTATCAGGTTCTGGAGGGTGGGCAAGTCCCTGATGATTGGGAAGAAGCGCTGTTTGGCGAGGATGCAGATGCGACTGTTGGTAATGCTATTGTTAAGTTGACGGGAGGTAAGACGATACCTCCCTTGCTTTGTCCGAAATGCAACAGTGCGATTTGAGCTCTTCTTTTTTCTTTCGATGTTTCTTTGCTTTGCTACTACATACTCCTTGCTATTTCGTTGTTGTGCTACTTATTCTACCTTTTTGGTCATCCATACCCGTTAATATTGTCAAATTTTGCACTGTGCTCTTATAAACTTTCCTGCTTGTTACTCTTGCGCCGCTATAATGCCTGCTATACTGCACTTCTATCCACCACTGCCGTCTACTGTCGTGATATTGGGATAACATGGATCTTGCCAACATCGACGCGGCTGGTCTTGCAAGATGTCGACCTGCTTGTGGTTCTCACAGACATGTCGCATGCTGAATTTTCAAAAGATCTAGGGCCTAAGCTGTACAAATTTCAAACATAATATCTCGAATATATAGATGCTCACCCCAATCACTACTCGCGCGTACTATATATATAATACAGGGCATGTTTTTACGAAATAGCAATGATACTCCCAGCCATCCATCCTTACCTAGACAACACAAAACTGGCAGCTTCTCTCCCAAAATCGAAGACGGTAATGGAGGAAGACATCTTCTGTAAAAACAAGGTGATCAGCAAATAGTTCTTGCCAAAAAAGGGAGTATCATTTATGTCACGCGTAACTTGAACTCTATACATACATTATCGATCAATCGATCATGATTGACATCAGACACCACACTGGCCCCACCCATTGAATTAGCGCCTGGTATGGAAGGTTTGACGCACATTGCGTCATGCCTTTACACGGATTTACTTATAAGCCGGGGGTGTATCCACTCAACCCAAAATCGAATCATGTCTGGTGTGTGTCAGTAAACCCAGTAAACGTTGCATCACGACTGATACTTTTTTTTAGAGGAACAGAAGAACCCCGATTATGTTGCTCGTGGTTTAAAAGCAGCTATTCACAACCCTAATGTATCAGCAGAGGCCAAAGCTCACGCTGCCAAACAGCTTGAGGAGATGGGCGTAAACCTTCCGACAAGCGAGTCCGACGTTCAACAACCGCCTGCAGGAGATGAGCATGCACATCGCCAGCTTGGTAAGAAGACTATTATTTTGGAGCGGCGGACTCGGGACTAACTTCGTCAAAGGTGGTTATAAAGCAACTTTGTCTAGTGCGTAGCTGTCATCGTCTCGTCCATCCCTTTTGAGTTTATCAATTCACTGCAGATAAACATACGTCTCCCGAGGCCAAACAACATGCGCAAAGTGTTCTCGACAGGGTTTCTAGCGAGGAAGGCAAACATGAACACCATATCCTGGGAGGCTACAAGGCGACTTTGAAAAGTATGTCATGATTTTTCGGAGTTGTAGCATCGTTTATGGCTGAGCTATACATTTCTTAGACCCTCATACATCGGAAGAAGCTAAACAACACGCTGAGCAGGTCTTGAAGGAACATGATACTACTCTTTAGCGGTAGTTTCTGGTGTGATTGATTAACAATATATGTCTTTTCGAGCATACTCCTTCGTTATTGTCCAAATATCCCATCCACTGCACTGCAGTCCATCCCGTAACAATTCATTGAGTTTGTCAAGCATGATGAGAAATTCTGGCCTGGCCTGCTCAGAGACTCGGATACTGATAGACATTGGCATAATTTACAAGTTGAAATGGTGAGAAATGTAGCTGTTAGGGTGAACGGAATCATCGAGAACATCACGGCGGATTGATCGTTTCCTACTAGCCTCCACCGGGGCGATAAAATGTGCGCCGGTGATGGGGCTTATGATGTGCACTCCAGGCTGCTCTCCTGCTCCAATTGCTTCCCAACCTACAAACATTACATAAAAATTACCCCCACAGATTAAAACTAACATCCCAGCCGTAAAAGCAGATATGTAAGAAAAAAATCTTTGATTATGAGGATCTGTAGATAAATAATCTACACTATAAATATGGATTAAAGTTGAACAATATAAGACAGCTAAACCTAAAGAGACAGTTAATTGAAGTGAAACTATTTGAACCATTCCGCAGTGCCATAGTCAAGAACGATTCCAATGGATTTTTTATAGTGACCTTACCATGGATCTCGAAGTAAGAGGAGTGCGGCATATTGAATTAGACGCCCATTTCAAGACCAAAATACGTCAGGGACAAATAGAAGTCAACTCAAGCGAACTCGATCCTCGAGGCACTGGGCGTTAATAGCACCGCATAGTCGTATTTTCAATAGGACTCCAGACAATAAGGAAATATACACTTCGTCAGCCTCATATTCTTCATTCCGAGTCGTCTTTCAGCATTCATGGGCGTCTCCTTTTTTTGCAGCGCAGGCTAGGCATTGGACTTGGACAGTGGACGGAAATTTTGGACTACTTTTCACGATGAACAGCGACGATTATAGCGATTGCGTTGATACAGGGCCTGAAGCTGAAGAGGTTCATGCAAGTGATGATGGTCAAGACTTCGAGAGAGGTAGTCTTCGGGGGCTGACGACAGGAGATTTACATAGCGAACCTCTCCCCGATAACTATTCTTCTGGACCACATGGAAGTCCTGACCATACCCTCGTCTATAACGCCGTGTATCAATCATGTCGGGACTTGACTGCTTGTGGATCTTGGGATGAAATTCGCTCCTCCACTCCCAACCGAAAATCGAAACTAGTGCATGGCATCCACCTAAAGAATCTGTCTTCTACTTCGATTAATCCATCCATCACTGACTATGCGCCGTCCTGTTTCTCACATAACGTGGTTGAACAGGTATCCTCTCCTCTCGACTGTGGTGCAGGTCTATGCGTACCCCCTGTAGAGACAAGGTTCTCTGATACTTCAAAATTTCCGACCATCGAAAGCTCGAGCGAAATATCACCAAATGCTCTTTTAACTACCCCCGACCAACATGACTTGACTGGGTCACCATCCACCTATATACGTCTTGCAACACTTGGCCGAGGCATTCATGGAAAGGTGTTCGCAGCTCGTCTTAAAGATAACCCGGATGATAATATCTACACCCTCAAGGTCATACCCAAAGCCAGTCTGGGGCAGCGCGGAGTAACTGACGTCACCAAGGAGCTCTGGATCCTTCGCTTTATCACCGACGCCTCATTGTCGAATAGACCCTTTCCTTTTCTACAGAAACTTCAAGAAAACTTCCAAGACGAGAGAAATCTATTCATCGTTTTGGTAAATAATCCAAACCTTTTTGTTAATATTTTCTCACCCCAGTTCTGCACAGAAATATTTCCCGACGACCTTGGCACATCCTGAAACGGCCTCGTCATTTCGCCTCTCCCAAAAAATTACCCCGCCTGGCTTGTTGCTTAGTCCGTCGAAGACGTATCAGGAAGCTATTCAAGCTTTGCGGTTCTTGGCGGCTGAATTAACTCTAGGCCTTCTATTTCTTCACCGCCACGGGATTGTACATCAGGATATCAAGCCTGCTAATGTAATGATTTCGGAAGGAGGTCATGCGGTGATTGGAGATTTTGGTGCTGCCAGTGCGCTTCCCATTCTCGGTCAGCCAGGTGGCGATCCATTCGAAAGATTGTGTCCCTCGTCTTGCGTTGATAAGGATGGTGCGACATATGGATCCATCATCTTGCAATCGGAGGATACTGTCACTTTCACGCCTTTATATGCTGCTCCTGAATTGTTGGAAAGAAAGGAAAATGGATTTCTGATATATGACGAGCGCGCCGATTGGTGGAGTGTGGGAGTATCGCTTTACGAGATAACTACAGGTGGAATTCCATTTCATATCTTTAGTGACGCTGTTTCCATTGGCAAAGGAAGAAGAGGCGATAGTTTGTTTTTCGATCTGCTAGAAGGGCTGGATTTGACAGGCAGTGCAGCTCGTGGGTGTGATGCCCATTTGAGTGGTTATCTTCGATCGGTGACTTTTTTGTTGCAGCTGTTAATTATAAGGACACACAATGACATTGTCTCGCAGCTCCTCGTTCATGATCCCAGCCATCGGCTTTCAGGCGAAAGGGCGAAATCGCATCCATTTTTGGAACCTTTACAGGACATATGGGCAGAAATTGAAGACCTGAGACACCCACCATGTCCAAAACCACCTGCGCGAGTCCTGGGTGTGGGGAATATAGATCGATCATTTGATCTTCAAGAAGACTCGTCGAAATTCGATGCGCACTGTACACAAATATCATGTTCGAGAGACGTACTCGAGTCACCACAATCACCCCTTGACGAAGAATTACATATGCCTGGTGGAGTGTTTTCAAGTCCAGAACAGAACTCTTTGGAGTCTCCTCCCTTTCTTATTCGGAGAATGGAAGCGTTGGCGGTCAAACGACCGGGAGGCCAAGTGCTTTGGAATGATAACGCAATAGACTCGAATGGACTACAGGAGAGTGGATCGTCTGTGATCCTACAGCAAGAAGCATTCATGTCATACTATATCGAATCCAGCTTCCGAACAAACGGAAGCCTCTCTGTTGGGAAACCTCTCTCCTCGACTGCCTCGGTTGGACAATTTTTCTCGAACGAGCACTCCTATGGAGTGTGTTCGATGTCAAGACGGGGTATGGGGATTCCAGAAGAAAGCTTTGATGAGGATATAGATCGTGCGGAGACCAGTTTCAAGGATTCCGGGTTGGATTTTCCACTGGGATCTTCACCAGAATCGTGGGGTCATCGAAAATCAGATTTATTCAGAAAACCACCGGCATTACGGCCGATATACAGGCAAGGGTTCCAGGGGGTACCCAAGGATAGGGGAGGATGGATACATGATGACATCCTGGCAAAGCCAAAGATGGGAGATTTCCCAAAGCCTGACTGGACTTTCGATGAGAAGATAACGATATCTCTACTTCAGGCTGGTTTGAGAGAACGGGAAACGTCGGAACCCACGGTCAGGAGCCGTTTGAGTAAACCACAGTTAGTTGCGGCGGCATCGGAGAGGATTATCAAAGCTGCCAAAAGATGTGTAGCTGATACACTGAAACGGAGGTGATTATGGAAGGCACAAGGTATAGGTTTGATACCTGGGACTGACAGAGACCCAGGTCTCATGCTGGAGGTTGCATATAGCATTTTGGGACTTGAATTGGACATGGAATGTACTTACATAACTTTTTGTCCTTGAAAGCTTGACAAAGTCGAAGGTTCAAAAATTTCAGAGTCAGCAGTATAACCCGAGTTCACCCGACCACCGTCATGATCGTCAACTATAAAAGCAATGCATTCATTACCCGTACAGAAGACTTATATGTCATTAGCCACAGCTCACAATGCGATGCCCAAGGCGCATCCATGTCTTTTAAGACGCGTGACAGCGCGCTCTTTCAGTTCTTCAACACCTCGTTGTAAACAGCGTCTTGTAGTTCTTGGGTCAGGATGGGGAGGATACAATATTCTTCGAAGTGTTGATAAGAAGCACTGGGGTGAGTCTGAAACACAGTCGTCGCAACGTCGGTTAATTTTTCTGAATTGGACTCGACATTTTTACCAGACGTCACTGTCCTTTCTCCAAATACTTATTTCAACTTCACGCCTTTACTTGCAAGCACGGCCGTCGGAACCTTGGAATTCAGATGCGCAATAGAACCAGTTAGTGATATTGTACTAAATAATGGCCTCATATCTGATCCTCATTGGTTGTAGGTTCGTCGGTACGCTCCTGAAGTGGTAAGTGTGGCATTTTAGGTCCCCTTAGTGATGTACTAACCCTTGTGATAACAGGCATACTATCAAGCATGGTGTGATGAAATCGGTAACCTTTTTTTTTTGGTGTCCATAGTGTGCCTAACTCCCTGACAAGATTTCGCTCATAAACGTTTGAAATGCGTTCGTAACCTAAATTTTGAAGATGGACTTCCATTAACTTCTATTCTGTAGATGCCTGCTACACGGCCAACCAATGCGGACCCCAAACCAAAACATGATGAAGATACAAATATTATAGATCATTCAGGCACTCCCTTCAGTATACACTTTGACAAGCTTGTCATTGCTGTTGGTGCTTATTCCCAAAGTGATTATCTGAGAAGTTTCTTTTTCTCCTTTCTCAATGGCTGAAACCTTCCTGCAGCTTTCAACGTACCAGGGGTCAAAGAACATGCTCATTTTCTGAAAGATGTCAAGGACGCCCGGAGAATACGAGGTCGTATCTTAGAATGTCCGTGAATCTCTCCCAATTATCATAAATCGTCTAACGCCTCAGCAGGTTTTGAGCAGGCCAATCAACCCTTCTTGACCGACATCGAACGCCGCCATCTCCTGAATTTCTGCGTCGTAGGTATGGTATTATATCTTGGCGATCGAACGAGAATGTTAATTCAAGCCCTCAGGTGGTGGTCCAACGGGTGTTGAATTTTCGGCTGAATTATACGACCTTCTCCACTCAGACATTGCCAAACATTATCCGGCACTTGCTAAATTGGCTAAGATTACCATCTACGATGTCGCATCCAATATTCTTGGGACTTTTGATCAATCATTGAGAAAGTATATTTGTGCTCTCTTTTTATGGAGACTCTAGCTCAAGTCAAGTTTGATGAAGATACACTGAGAAAACTTTGTCGCGTGAAGGTATCAGCATCCTCACAAGCCATCATGTCGAACGTGTGGAAGGGGTTAGTCCCTTTTCTTGTGCAGAAAAGCAAGCTAACCGATCTACTAACAGGGTAAAATGATTGTCACGGAGCAAGGCGAAGGTATATTTTTTATTCGAAAGTAAATAGTTTGACCTCTAAAGTCTCATCATAGTTCCATTTGGCCTTCTTGTTTGGAGTACCGGTCTAGCGCCGAATCCTCTTGTTCGAGCAATATCTGAGGTCAAGAAAGATAGCAAAACTTCGAGGCAAGATTTAGGATATTTCACGCATATATGCTGATTATCCGCTAGTCTGATCACAAATGATCATCTCAATGTCATCATGAACGACGGAATGCCTAATCCCGACGTTTGGGCTATAGGCGATGCCGCCAAGATCGAGGACGCTCCACTACCTGCGACTGCACAAGGTCAGTGCTATCCATGATGGCTGATTGACGTCCTTGGCTCAAACGTATGGTATCAGTTGCAAATCAAAAAGCCAAATATCTTGTCAAAAAATTGAACAAAATTGCCAAGGATCAGGCGTCTCCGGCACCCTTCGAATTCCATAACCAAGGCAGTTTGGCATATATTGGGAACTGGTGCGTTGCTATATTTTCTCGATCCTTGAGGACATGTACTAAATTTTTGCAGGAAAGCAATTTATGATAAACCAGGTCAACCAGGTCAAGAGGACGGTTTCTTGCAGAAGGAAACTGGACGATTGGCTTGGCTGTTGTGGCGTTCTGCATACTTCACCATGACCCTCAGTATCAGAAATAGGTGCGTTGTCCTTGATATTGTCATAACGTACATCGCTAAAAGGGTTTCCATAGAATTCTTGTCCCAACCTATTGGTAAGTTAAGTCGTTAATGAAGTACGTGTTGAATGCTCAACAAGTTGCATTATGTTAAAGGTTCATGAACTGTGAGTAGCACATCTTTTTTCGATTCTATCTTTGCCTGATTTTCGAATTCATATTTTTAGGGGTATTTGGTCGTGACATAACCCGTTTTTATTAAGTCCATTACGCAGGCATCATATAGGCCGGCTATTTTAATATTACAATCCAACTCTTCCAAGATAATACATAATACAGCACTGCGGCAAGGTTCCTCATTCCTAAACGTAGGCCTAACTTTCAACCCGGTATCTTTCGCCTCTCATAGATGCTTCGCCCTCATATGCCGGATCGAGACGTCATCTTTCGTGCCAACTCATGTCCTGTGATTGAAAATCAATACCACTTGGTACATCTTAATGATAGTGCTCACCCTCAAATTTTTCCGTGTTGGAGCTCTCAGTCCTTTTAACCGCCCCCACCCCCTCCCAAAAGCCATCCACAAAGTCCTGATGTCTGACGATGATGGCCTCGCTCACTCCGTGGCCCTGCAACTTGGTGAGCATTTCCTTCCACGAGGCATCCAGGTCTTGCGAAGCCTCGAAGATTCCGTCTTGGTTCAGGCCGACGTGTGCGACGTGCCTGAAGGAATCTGGGGCAGGTGAAGAAATCATTGACCGAGGGATGGAGCTAATAGATTTTGATCTGTTATCGTTCTTCCGACGGTGTGTTTTCTTGGGCACCTCTGGAACACCGAGGGGTAAGTATTGTTCAGTTTATCCCGAAGTATAATTGGAGCCTGACCAGTCCCATAGAGCTGGCTCATAACCTTCTTCCCAAATAGAGCAGCTTCGTCGTCGTCATTGAAGAGAAATCCGTAGCGTCGCGTCTACAAATATTCATAATTCAGCGTCGACCTCATATTGTAAATTTGAAGTATGTACCCTTCCTTGAAAGACGTGGAAGAAAGGTCGGTCCAGCTCGTACTCAAAGTTCTCTGGGAACTTGAACATCCACACAGTCCTTCCGGACTCGACGTCTGCTAATCGGAACCAATGCTTTTCTGCCTCGCTGATGCCCTGAGCACTCTGTGGCGTATCGAGGTCCCGACCTAGAGTCAGCGTTCCTTTCCAGTGGGAGTAATTCCATTGATTGTCTTTTGATTGAAGCTTGGTGTGGTAGACCCGAGCACCAGCAACTGCGATAATGGTGTAAGGATTCTGTTCAAGTCCAGAAGTTGTCCCATTTCTCTCAACCGCCCGTGCACTGCTCGGTCCGATGGAATTCATGCTCATCAACGTTAAAAAACGTTAAATAAAACCACTCAGTCCGCAGAAAGGGTGATGGATTGAGAGGAGATGATGGGTGGACTTGGAAGGAATCAATTCGGCGTCTCTTTGGCCTGAACTCACTGTAGTCTCCTCGCTGTCTACACGCGGCCGCGACGAGATTGCCACACTTCGGCATCTTACCTGAGGTCCGCAGCCTGAATATGGTTAGCAGGCAGGGGCTCCAACTCCTCATACTTACAAAGTAAGCCGTGATCATTTCTGGGACGAAAGCGTTGTGCATTCAAGCACATGGCTCGCCTCAAGGCGTTCAATACTGTAACATGCGTCCTTCTTATAGTCAAGGAGATTTCCTAACTGGTATGCATATTCCAAATGCATCGGACCATTATATGACCACCCTCTTATCTTATCTGAACCTACAGGGTCATATGACTCTAAGCATTGAGTTTTAGATAGCATAAGTACACGACTTACAGAATATAAACCATGTTATCGTAAGTTCCAAGATTCTCCCATACTTCAAATTTTATCACACTGATTCTTCAAGGCTTCGTAGAAGGTACTTACTTGCATGCCAAACACGGCGGCATGTGGGGGTCAATAAAGCCCCTGTGCCCTCACCCTAAGAAAGCGGAGAATTTACGTACTTAGTTCTGTTGGAATATCAGAGGCAAATCCAACCTGAGATAGCATATACCCGGTAGTTGCAATCTTTACTTTTCTATTCTTCTTGTGCTTGTTGTTCTCTATTCACTTACAGTACCCTACGAAATTCGTAGTATAAAACAGAAACTCGCTCGTCGAGCACCTCAGTCGTTTGCCGTACAAACACTGAGGTGAGATATGTTACTACTTATTTCTTTTACTACGTTTACCGATACATTACCTAGCCTTTTCGTGTCTGGGTACATATTCCAATTTATAGTCGTTTGCGGTACGAACACTGAGCCTTTTCGTGTATAGATCTTAGAGTCCCCCATAGGCAGACTTCGTGAACTACCGATACTCAGTTGATGATAAGTTGATCACCTTTGTATGGAGTCTGCTCCTACACGCGAGCATCAAACTGTAAGGTCCAGTTAGCTTAAAATACGTTCGACAGCAAGCTCAATAACATCTGCCACAGACCACTTTTGAATATTCTGAAAACTGGGAATGATAGAAGGCAAGTAAATAAACAATCCTCAATTTTTAGTTTAAAAAGAAAATATATTATTGACTCTTTTATTGACCAAATTTTTTATTTTTATTTTTTCTTGAAAAGTGCACCAAATGCACTAGAAACTAAGTATTGAAACAATCAGGCAGATGATAGCGAAGACGTGCGAGGCTCGGAAAGGTGTGCAGCGAGACCGAGGAGGGTTTAAGCGTAAGGCGCAGAGGCTACGAAAACGCTCCTTACCTTGGAACCCACTATTGGCATCCCAGGGCAAAATCCGACAGTTATATGAGATGAAGAATGAGACTCATTTGGAGACCTCCCTTTAATTGAGTATATAATCCATATTTCAAACAGAATCATCCTCACTGGAAACTGCACCGTGGACAGGCAGTACTTTGACAAATTGATTTCCAGGTTTCCTGTGGTTTCCGCTGGTTTTGGGGTTTCCAGAAACCTGGAAAAAAATCGTATACCTGAATTGACCCTGCAGGACAGGTTTCCGGAAAAAGCGCATAGGAGTCCCCACGTTTCTGGGTTTCCACCTCCGGCGGTTTCCGGGGGTTGCCACGTGGGGAAACCTGTGGAAGCTGATGCGTGACGTCACATGGATCACCTGGCATGAGCATCCCAAGAAAGCCAAGAGTCAGCCCTTATTCCTGGGAGAATATCTCTTCAGCAGAATATCGCCTGTAGTCCGAGGTCGATGGCATAACGAAGCCTTCAGTATTGGTTTCAATGTGTAGAATACGAAGGGGAAAACCTTCAGGATAGATCATTGATTGCGCATCAAGAATGACTTGAAAAGCCACCGACTCGAGAGCAGCAACAAGACGTGCGAGGACTTGGAGTCGTCAAACGACGCTTGGTCGTGAGTGATGTGATGCCAGCCAATAAGGACTTGCACATCTTGTCCATCATCCTCCTTCTCGCCGTACCTCCAATGGGGTCCAATTGTCCATCCAGTAGACTTTAGTGTGCGCAGCGCCGGCGAAGGCAGCGCCAGTCTGTCGATTGAGCTGCCGTGGGAGAGCTGAAATTCCGCCTTGCCAATGCTGAAAGTTTTTGATTGCCACGATAAGAACAGTCCGAAATGTAAGTAGTGGCGCGGTAGACAGCTGCACGACCTCAATGACGAAGTCAGGAATGTGGCTGTTAGAATCATCAGGAAGACGTTGCGGGGTGACTATATATCGCGTGAATACTCTGACTGTCCCTTATGTAGCCTTCGGTGGAGGGGAAGAGGAAGGTGAGGATGGTAGTCCACGACCCATACCATGCATCGGTGGCAGGGGTGTGCATGGTATGGTACTCTAGTACAGTACGGGTCAAGATGTCAAAAGGTATGTTACAAGGTAAACGGTACTTAGATATGAAAAAGTTTAAAGAACGAATTTGGTGTGGAGGCGCGGACTTCACGTGTTGGTGCACACGCTCAAGCTAGTTGACCTAGATATGCGGAAGCCAGTGTTTGCAAGACAAATACTCTTGATTTGTATTTCGCCAGCTATGAAAAAACACAATATGATACAAAATAGAGAGTAATTCTTTCTCGGATTTCAAGCAAGAGAGCGTTCTCCCAGAGCAAGTGGCGTGTACTGAGCGGTGCTTTGCGCATCGCTAGAAATGAGATCGCGCCTGAGGTAAACATGACTCGGGTCGAAGTAGCGGTGATTACAGTCCAAGTAGAGTTGGACATTGTATGACAAAACAGCTAATCATGCCTGGTCAATTAAAAGTATGGTTATTAATTAAAAGAGATACCTTGTCGGGGTTGTGAACAAACTCAGTACTTCAGCCACCATTTTTAACGGTAGGCGGGACTATCCCCTTGTCTTTCATATGACCTCCTCCTCCTCGCCTTCCGCCACCTCTATTTCCACTCCCCGCCACCACGCCGATATTAGAGATTACACCAATATCGATCGAACCTGCGGACACGCCTTGTTCTATGGCTGCAGGCGAAGAAGTGTCGACACGCTGTAAGATGCCCGAAATTTTGACTGGAGGAGCTCCACCAGAATCACCGCCCCTACTACGACCACCACCTCCCCGTCTGGTCCTTGCCTTCTTGGGTGAAAGGGGTGGCTCTACTTTATCCGAATTAGCAGCACCTGGTCCTTGACTAGGAAAGACAGTAGCCAACGAGGAAGCAGGAACAGCAACTTCACTAGGAGGATCATTGGCATTGCTTGTTGAAACTGAAGACTCTTTCTCCCTTCCTCTTTCTCCTTTCGCTCTCTTTTCACGACCAGCAACGCCGCTTAAGGCAGCTTCGAACTGACGTGACGCTAGACCGATGACTGGGCGACTCCGTCGAGCAGGGGCTTCAGAAGGCGCTGAAGGAGCGTCACCGACAGTGGTGCCCTGTCTTGGGTTGTTTGACTGGCCTTTACTCTGTGGAGGAACTCGAGGAGCTCGAGGAGCTTTCACGGGTTTAGTAGGTTCGGTGGCAGGGCCGTCTGCGGGGTTCTTGGGGGCTGAACCTGAATCGGTCGGTGCTGAGGCTACCTTTGGAAGCGCAGGGGCAATGGACGGAGTTTGACCTTTCTTCGACGATTTCTTGCCTCCAGTACCAACGACATTGTTGGTTACATTCGCAGATGTCCCTTCAGATGCTTTGAATGCCTGAGGTTGAGGAGCTGGAGTAGCCTTTTTCTTATCATCCTTTCGCGAAGCTGGGGCGATAATTTGATTGTAGTGGGCATGATTGCGTAGGATTGCTTCCTTGTCCTTATTTGCGCTTTTCTCTGCCTTGAGCGCTTCGAGAAGCGGTGTGGACTTCGGTTGAGGTACAGGTTGTGTAGAGGCGACTGGAAGATATTTTGTTAGTCAAGTAGTACCCAATGTCTCAATGTAAATTACTTACTAAGAGATTCCAAAGTTACATGTTCAGCATTTGCTGGGCCTTTCAGAGACTCGACGAAAGAGATGAAATCTTCATCTACTCTCAAGACTTAGACAACATCCAAGAGCGGGGGGCTAGATACAACCATACCTTTCTCTATGGTAGCATTACGGCTGTCTGGTTTACGCTTCTCGGAAGGAATTTTAGGATACGGAGCGAACTCGACAACAGCCTGAGATTCAGCGCCTATAGGCAGATTAGCAATTGTTTGTCCAGAAAGCGTAGGATCGTCACCTGTTTTATCCCTAAAAACATGACCATCATACTCACGACTGAAAAAAGCCAGTTGTTCTTTCGTCTTGAAAGCAATATATGCGCGAGATGGGATATTCTCCTTGTTCGCACTAAAACAAGAGAGATGAGATTTGATCTAGCCAAAAAAGAAAACAGGTGTTTACCGTTTCCGAAGTTTTCCGGGATAATAAGTTTTCCAAACGGTTGTATCCTCGGATACCCAAGGTTGTACGCTCTGCCAGAAAATCTCTTCCGGTAAGTTTGGTGGTAACCTGCGTACCACTGTCTTTAAACGTTCATTATTAGGCTCTGGTTGAGGAAGTTTCTTTTCTTTATCTCGTTCTTTATCCTTTTCCTTTCGCGGTTTTTGAGGAGTTTTGGACGAGACGGCAGCGCCTGAGGACATTGTGGTCCTTAACAGATAAGGGAGCCTCTCCCGACGGCATGGGGAATGTCGGAGATTGAATCAGCGACAAAAATCAAAAACTTCTTTTTTTTTCTTTCCTCTCTCCTTCGTCTGCATATTTGAAAGTTGGTGCGTTTCTTGTTTCCTCTACATATGCCTTTCATATTCTCTTTTCTATGTGTGATGAATACCAATCACATTATCAAGCTCAACAGTCTTAGGGAATCTATTCCCCCTGCTGATCCAACTTCTGCAATTCTGATACCATCTCCTCTGCTCAATCTTCAGCAATTTGCATCTTCATATACTAATACTGTTTTTCTTTCAATATAGGTTGATTGTCTTCTGTACCTGGTTCCTGCGACGATCTCTACCTAAATTAATCTGTACAAGTTTTTATAGAAATAATGGTCATCTGTCGACATCGTTATATTCTATAAAGTTCCTTACAACGACGGACCCGGATTAGACGTTACTGTGATACTCTTCTTCATCAGTTGAAATTTCGGTTAGTTGTGGTATTTACCTCGCACTTTGACGCTGTTAGGTGCTAGAATATACCTCCGCTTAGTTATCAAAGATATGTATACTGAATACATATTTTAAAAAGGCATTCAAACTAGACGCAACTTGTGCGCTCAAGTACAGCGGACAGCGATACATAATCTCTTGGCATCTACCTCCGAAGTTTGCGATTGACTTTGAGATGCCCCGAGTGCCCCTTCGCGTGAATTTAAATGTCCCGTTCTGAGCAGACTTTGTTTGATAGTGGAGTTTTCTTTGCGACAGGAAAAATAATGTTCTCGTCATTCTATCCTTCCCTGCTTGCGTCGCATGTACATCAACTACTGCTTCAACTTCTCAACCAACTTTGGAACGGCCTCAAAAAGATCAGCTACCAAACCAAAATCGGCTACTTGGAAAATTGGGGCATCCGAGTCCTATAGGGATAAGTACCGCGTCAACAACCTGGCCGCAGAATTGATAGTAAGATATCACGGACCTTGTTGATAGCCACGATTAACTTTGAATCCTTCATGCCTGCTAAATGTTGAATCGCTCCAGAAATTCCAACGGCCATATACAGCTCCGGAGCCACCACTTTCCCTGTCTGTCCCACTTGCAACGAGTTATCTGCATACCCCGCGTCCACTGCCGCCCGTGAGGCACCTACTGCTGCTCCAAGGGCATCAGCTAGGGGATAGAGTGTCGAAGCAAACGTTTTTGCGTCCTTGAGCGCCCGACCACCTGAAACGACCCGCGAGGCGACTCCAAGATCCGGCCTGTCGGATTTAGCAATAGTAGTTTTAAGGTGCTCAGTGGATGGGTTGGCGACTTCCACCGGTTCTAGAGTTTGCACTGTAGCATTTCCATCTTCTGACGTAGATTCAGCGGGGGAGAATGCAGTGGAACGCACTGTGAAAAACTTTATGGGTACGGAAGAAGGTGCACGAACTGTGGCGATGGCGTTCCCTGCGTAGATAGGACGAGTGAACGTCGTGCTATTGGAAGCGGAGTCATGCTCCAGTGAGGTGATATCTGAAAGAGTGGGTGCATCCAGACGAGCTGCTACGCGTGGAAGGAGGGATTTGGCTGAAGACGAGGTAGCAGAGATGACATGAGTAAACGCAGAATCTGAGAGGAGTTTCTCAAGCAACGGAGACAGGGTTTCTGGCAGAGGATTGGCATATTGCGGTGATGTAGAATGAATAATTGAATTTAATCCTTTCAATCTACAAGAGTAAATGGGATATAGGTTTATTGTTTGTGATTGACTTACTTTTTCGCCTTCTCCACAACGCCCTGTACATGCTCGGGGCTACCGATTATCAAACCAGATACCTCTCCTCCAAGCTGCTGGGCGGCTGTCAATGCAGACAGTGATCCAGAGTCAAGGACGCCTTGACGGTGCTCGAGGAAGACCAGAGCATGCGGCGACGTCTTAGTTGCATATGAACGAGCTAAAGCTCCACGGCAAAGTACGGTCCCCGTTCGTAGCATCTAGTTGTAGATTTCAGGCCCTCAGGATCCGGATGATTGACGGTTATCAGGTGGTCGAGGAGTGCCGCAAATTTTGGGGGGCAGGGCGTGGGAACAGATTTCTGTTTCCGTCAGCCGGAGACGCTTGCGTTCAACCACCATCAACTTTACCCAACTCGTTTTTCTAATCTCTATCTCTTACACACAATGCCAGCCGCACGTTCAAAGAGAGGGAAGAAGTCCAAGGCAACTGCCGCTCCCGTACCTAAACCTGAACCCATACCCGAACCCGAACCCGAGGTTGTACAAACGGCCGATGATGACAATGCTATGCAGACAGACCAACCCGAATCGTCAAGTTCAACATCACTGGTAGAGACTGCGGCGAACATTGTGGCAACCGCAGAGGCGGTAGTTGTGAACGTTGCTGAAGGAGCGGTAGAGACGGTAGAAAACGTTGTAGAAGCGGCATCAGAGTTCATAGAAGAAATGACGATGGAAGAGAAGAGCCAGAGTACGAGTCGATCTGGAAATGCTACACCTGGAGATTCTGAGAAGGAGGAGGCCAATAAAATGACCACAGAGGAACGGAAAGCCAAGCTTGACGAACTACGCAAGAAGATGGTACGTTTGTTTCTCCTAGCATTTATGAATCCAATCAAATCTTTGAACAACAGGCCGCATCCTCAAAAGCGAATCGTGCATCTCTGATCGAGGAGGCCGCTAAAGCAAAAATCACTGCCCGCGACGCTACTCGTTTGGAAAGACAGCGAAAGCTTGCAGAAATACTACGAACAAAAGTTGATGCAGAGGAAAGGGGGGAGGACGTAGAACGGCAGAAGAACTGGGAATACACGATAGAAGAGAACGACGAGTGGGAGAGGAAACTGGCGCGCAAGAAACGGAGAGCGGATTTCGAGTTCCATGGTGAGTTGCTTTTTTCCCAGTCGACCATTAACTAATATAATACGATCCTCAGATGATGCGCATGCAGCACGGAGAAGATACAAGAAGGATTTGGACCTCATTAAGCCTGACCTTGCAGCTTATAACCAGCAGAAGGCGATAGCTATGGGTCAAGTTCCAGGCACTCTTGTTGGCTTCAACCCGATAGGAGGATCTTCGAAGATGGCTGTTACAAGCGAACAGCAGAGAATGGCTGCAGAAAATCTTTACCGAGACGCAAACACGCTGATATACGGAGACAGTAAACCAAGCGAGGATGCCATTGACCGGGTGGTCAGCAAGATCAATAAAGAGTGCGTCTATCTTTTTATTTCTCCTACCCTAGCACGTTCCCTTTTTCGTCCCCGTTTTCCTTATTTTCCTCTGAACATGACTCTGACACCTTAATTCTTAGCATCGATAAGAAAGGCAAATTCTCGCGAAAGCGTCTCAACGAGGAAGAAGGCGACATCACTTATATCAACGAACACAATCGCGTGTTCAACAAAAAGGTGAATACAAGATCTAACAATACTTGCCCACTCCCGATTCTTATGGGCCATCTTCCAGATCGCACGATATTACGACAAATATACTGCCGAGATTCGGGCCAGTTTCGAGCGGGGTACAGCTCTATAACCGCATTTTCTGGCGCCATCCACCTTGCATCTTCCACAACTCTACGATGATAGAGAGGTCTTCAAGCCGCCTGCTCCCTGTAATTTTTCTCTTGTATGTACATTAAGTACTTGATGGATATAATTGAGCTTTTGCCGAGTTTTGTCCGGGATCGGAATGTGTTTGCGCTCCTTACTTATCAATCTCACCTTTGGAGCTTTATATCTGACACTATCCGGCAAACGTGCTATCGACATGCCCACCCTAACTGCAGGGTTTATCAGGAAAAACGAAGAGCATGTCTTCATAAGATAGCCGAAGACTTGGGCAGAACTCCGATAGCCTGGAACTTCAAATGGGAAGAAGTTGAAAGAGAATACTTTGTAAATTTATATCAAAATCTGCTCTTTCATCACGTGACATTCCGGCCGGAATCGAGCGATGTCCAATTATCTTTTGTTCTCCCTTGGACCATCGCCGATGGAGTCCTACACAACTTGCTCGCCCCTTACTCCCACTGTTTTCTGGCTACTAAATGCAGAATATCTCTTCATTCGCTGACGAAGGACCAGACTTGTTCTCTGCAAGAGCTGATTGGGGGGACGTCGTCCCTCTTCAACAGTATGAGAGTCCGAATCCTCTAGCACCCATTTTCTATTCGCCTGAATGTCAGTTTTTATTGCATATTACCACCAATTCTCTGGACATTTCCTGACTGTCTTTTCAAAATTTCTATAAGACAAGGATGCAACGGATTACTTTCGAGGGATCGTCAAGAAAGGGGAAAAGAGCCCGCGCGTCCTCGAGTTAACAGAGGCCATCATACGTATCAACCCGGCTCATTATTCTGCTTGGTACTTGACCCCATTATCTACCCGTAACGATGTATAATTCATTCTCGTCCTTCTATCAGGCAATATCGTTACGAAACACTCCTTGAGCTCTCTGCTGATCTCACCGCTGAACTGAAGCTTATGGACGAACTGGGCGTCAAATTTCTTAAAAATTATCAAGTCTGGCACCACCGTCGGCTCCTAGTGACCTTGACGAAGACGCCGAGAGTGGAATTGGCGTTCATTACAAAGGGGCTAGAAGTGGACGAGAAAAATTATCATACTTGGAGTTATCGGCAGTGGTTGTTGGCCCATTTTGATGGAATCACACACGACCAGGGCAACATATGGGATGGAGAGTTAGATTTTGTGCATGTTATGTTAACAAAGGATGTAAGGAATAATTCTGCATGGCATCACAAATTTTTCGTGGTATGGGGATGTGGGGTGAGAGAGGGCGAGGAAGATCGACTTGAAGTGTTCAGGCGTGAATTGATGTATGTCTTTTTCTTTCTGAAAAAAAATAATAATGATTTATTTTAAACACCATTATAGATACGTCAAGCAATTCATCTCTATAGCACCGAACAACCCCTCAGCTTGGAATTACCTCCGTGGTATACTTGAGCACAACGTACTACCCTTTGCTTCTGTCAGGTTTTTCGTCCTGCCTTACACCGCTGTACCATTGTCAAAGGACAATGATACGAAGCCCGACCCTGCTCCGCTGGCCCCAGACTCAGTTATACATACGGTTGCTGACATCGTAGACTTGGAAAATCCACTCCCGGGCGAGGATGCAGAACTTCCGGTCCCTGCTGCAATCGAGTTTATGGCAGATATCTGGGAGAAAGAGGGGACAATCGAAGCGGTGGATAAGGCTATTGAGGTGATCGTTTTATTTTTTTCCAAAAACGATTTGAAACTGACCTGCACCGCACGGTATAGCTCTGGAAATCTTTGTCTACTCAGTATGACACGATTCGTAAAAAGTGAGTTTCGGGCCTGTGATCCTTTTCCCTCTCGTTTTGGCCCTTCACCCCAAGTCGGTTCGCCATCAATCGCGGCCGCCAACCGCCCTATGAATTCGACCGATCGACGAATTGTACTGATATCTACTCTTAGATACTGGGAACTCCGCATTCGCAATGCCCGCAAAGCCTTCACGACCAAGTCATGAAGTGTCGACCCACTTCTATACCACCAAGTTTTCCAGGTATCGCTTGTCATCGAATAATTGCCTCATAATCCACAATTCCAATGATTGTTTACAAAAACACGTCTGATTTGGCAAGAATGTTAAGTCATGGTACGGTTCTGAGCTAAAGTAATGAAGCTAACGCTGGGTAATGCAATGAAAGAAGAGGTTCATTTATTATTACAGCTGACACAGGTGAGCGTGATTGTCCTCTCTTTCTTCTCGTATTTATGTAACTCCGAAACATATGCGTGGACATAGCTGGAGCTGGCCAAGGGCAATGTCGATAAGAAAGGCCTGTTTCTTCATCATCAGATTGTTATTCGCACCGCTTAAAGGGTGACTTAGAAAAGTAGCGGGCTATCGTTCGGAACTCTAGTCGAAGAGCGGCGTCCAGCCCTATGTGGCCATACAATAGATGTCAACGTTGTCCAAATTTGTAATTATAAAATTGGTGACGAATGCTTTCTATTGCTTTCAATATCGGAAATTGATATATGAGAGCTTATAGATACGAGGAATTGCACGGATTTCGCACTAGTGTTTGAATACAATCGGATGGGCACCCTATCAGATATCGTCAATCACTGACAAGGTTTATCCAGAACATCTCCATTGTTGAGGGGCCACATTTCGACGCCGGCCTTGTTTTGTGGTTGCGGCCTTTACTGCTTACCACACATCGCCTCGAGGAGGTCTATCTGTTGATTTTCGGCTGTACTAGCACCCTGACGGTGGCCCCTCCATGCCAATCTGGGAAATCGTCATTGCGTTGCGCAACGTTTCCTCCGACTGGGAAATAGTTATAAAAGATGCTCGAGGTACATCCGCTGTCGTCGTTCGCAACCTCAACTGCCTTCTTGCCACTGAGCTGTCGTTGGTTCTGTGCTCTGATTGTTTTCTCTCTGCCTTTCTGTTGTTGACTTTTGATCCACTTCTATGGTCGACCTTGTTCCCCTTATCTCTTGCCCCGAGTCTGAACTCGCTTTCCCTACGTCTAGTAGCCGCTTCAGGATTAGCAATATGCCCATTACCTCCCCTTCCCTCGATGCTGTTCAGGCGAAGGATGAGACCGATGCTCATGACATTCCTTTACCTGCCCCCAATGATACTGGTATGACTGAAGATATTACTCGTCGTGCGCTTGAAGCTTTTGTTCGTTTTCAGCTAGAGGAACAGAGGAAAGCTTGTTTTCTAGGCGACGAGGGTAGCGATTTCAACGATGTCGTTGAGACAGCCGACAGTGAATATTTTGATGATCAGGGGGATGAGGACGAGGCCCAAGACGATGAAGATGAGTATTGGGGATCCGATAGGACTGGAGAGTGTCAAGGAGATGGAGAGCCTGATTTTGTCGAAGGTCCTGTTGTGGAGGACCTAGCTTCTGCCGCCAACGAATACCCTGACGAGGTTGACGGCAATTACCTTGACGCGGCCGGGAACTGTTCCGACTATTCGGAAGAGTTTGAAGCAGGAGCTGATGACCGCTTCACTGGAGCCTCGGGTGACGATATTGACTGCGATGACGACTATGAAGATCCTGAACTTTCCTTTCCCTCCATTCCCTTCGCTGAACGCTATTATGGTGTAGCTGGCCATCAGCCCGAAGATCCTGATGATGAGGACGATTGGTCTGACTCTGATTACTCTTCCGAATCTGATTGTTCAGAAGGCGAAGATTCTGAATCCGACTCTCAGGACTACTGTAAGAAAGGGGACGCTCGACAAAAAAGAAGCAGGCGGTCTTCTCTTTTCACGCAATACAAACGTATTCTCCCTCCCAATCTGTTTGGCTGCGATCCACCGAGCCAATTCCCCATCGAGCCTATCTACAACACTCCTGACTCCCTCAATATCCCCCAAGGGATTTATGCTCTTGTCAAAGACATCGCCCTCGACTCACTCCTTTGTCAAGTGGTCATGGCTCGCTCGATGATGATGCGAATCAATGGCTACGGGCTCAAGAAAGGTGAACTGTGTTGTATCAAAATATATTCGAAAAACCACGAGTCTGCTGAACGCAGGAGGAAATCTAATAACCAATTGAAAACCGAGATCAAGGCGTACCAAAGGCTTGCAGAAGCGGCGAGGAGGGACAAGCCTGGTTTTTTGTTTTTGATGCAGTTGGATGCCTCATTGCAGGATGAGAGCAGCTATTTTTTAATCATGGTAAGTATTCCCTTTATCCTTGTGCATTGCTCATGCAAGCTTTTGCACTGCTTAGCCACTCATGAAAACAGATCTGCGCACTATTTTGCAAAAGGATGGATTACCAAGGGCCCATTTTGCACGTGAGCTGGAAATCAGGCGATTGCTAGCACAGATGGTACGTTGTTGATCTGTTGTAATTCAATGACCTTGGCGAATGAATGCTCAAATTTTATCTAGGCTGTTGGTATCGCAACTCTGCACAGCATGGAAATCATCCACCGCGATCTCAAACCAGAGAATATCCTTATTGACTTCTATGGAAATGTTCAAATCGCAGATTTCGGTGTGAGTATGATCGGGGATAGCTGCGATCCCTGTGTCAATGGCAAAAAATATTGTTGGGAGAGTCTTGGTACTTGGCCGTATACTGCACCAGAGCTTGCCATCGCTCAGAATCCGCTCTATGGGCTCGAGGTCGATTACTGGGCGCTTGGCTGTGTCGCTTTTGAGATGGAGGCTTGGGGGCATCAGGTAAGTTTTCTGCTAAATCGTTTCTTGCTTTCCAAACATCCGATACCCATCGATCCTCAGGAGTTATTTGTAAATACTACCGAGTATGATTATTGGTGCTCTATAGGAGGTGGGAGTGTACGGAGAAGACTTGAATTCATGGCCTTCGCCGATTTATCCCAGTGTGCTTTCGTTCTCGTTTGCGGGGTGAGCAATTGTTGTCGGCACTTGCTCAATCCAAGTCTAACCCTTCCTCGTAGCTTTTACACCCTGACCCTGTGGAGCGCTACGGGATTCTAGCACTCATGAATCACCCTTACTTTATGGAGAACGGGTAGGTCCTTTCCTTGGCGGTTGCAATCTTCCCGGCTCTTAACGCCTTGCCTGTAGCGTTTCTGAATTTCATTGTCTCGGTGAACGAGGTTTGTTTTTGCTACCTTTCTGCCTCGTTATCAGTTTCTAACTTTCGCTGCAGCTGCTCGTCGCCAACGTGAACCATTCATACCCTCAGTTATTCCTCATCCGCCAGTTAAATACGCTCCCAGGGCTGCTGATGACACTCTTCATGGATGGATCAACCCCCGTGGGGCGTTTTACCCCTGAAACCCCTAATCTCTTGTTTTTCTGCGCTATATTACGTATAGCAACATTGTGCCGTGTTAATTTCTCAAAAATGAAATATCGACTAATCTGTATCCCTTCTTCGATTCAAGATGGTTAAAGTGACATATTCAATCATTGCCGCTCCAGCCCTCGCCTATGACAGGGAACTCGAAACGTTTGTATACGCTCTCCTTCATGTATTAGTAGGCCCTAATTTAGTAACATCTTTAGTCGAGACGTTTCCAAAAACGATCTCCTTTGGCCGCGAACTCAGCGAGGCTGAAGCGATCGTTTTTGCCCGTGACATTCAAGAACTGTTCGTCAGGCTGCCTGAAGGTCTTTCCCAAGACGAGACCCTTGTCAGGCGCGTGCCCTTCTCATTCTACAACACATGGCGATCAGTATTTACTTCAAGTTGACACTGTCAAAAATAAATTTACTTGAACGCCGACTCTAATCAAAGTCAAAAATTAGTCATGTTGGTATTCCATCAAGGTGATTAGTACTAACTTGCCAGCCTTTCTGATTTCAAGTCAAAGATTAGTCGCTATTCCAAAACATATCTGTTAACAAACCCACTTGATGCTACCCCACGTAATTTTTGACTTTTTGAATCAGAGTCGGTTCTAGGTAAATTTATCATTGACAGTGTCAAGTAAATACTGATCACCTTAATGTGGCGCGCTCAATCTGCTTTTCTGCTGCGACGAGGGGAGCTTTAACGAAGGCAGGCGAGGTAAGACTCTTCACGATGATTCATCTGCGTAGACCCATTATAACACGTTTAGTCAGGAAGACGGCGTTGCTGGACGAGGATTGATCGAAGAGCTCTATGAGCGTAAATTGGAGGAGGATTTCCACCAGCGTGAGATTTTTTTGAAATCGACGAACTTGATTGATCTGTGCAGCATCGATGGAATTTCCTCTTAGGCCTTTTTACAACTTGCCTACCGTTGCGGGCTCTTGGTCGCTCAATTTATTTTTTCTGTTGTACAATCGTAGTAAATATGTATCAGATAAGCCATTCCAACTATCTGTTGGTTGTGTATTGAGATCTAAGTACATCAGTAGGTTGTCAACCCACAATAAAACCAAAAACTCAAATTTTATCCCTATGTAAGCGCCATGTAAGCGCCTACCCCTAGACTTACGACGATAATAAAGATAATGGCTACATTACATAAGTAATTCAAGGCTCCAACAGGGCAACTGTTAATTGGTTTTCAGTCGCGATACGGTACTATCATCCGCCAATCCTGATGTCAACAATTTCATTAAAAATCGAATTTGGAGGTGGCCTTGAGCTACTCTTTTCTAACAAACGCTCACATCGAATCACACTTCCTGCTGCCGTTCCTGCAAGTAACTCCACCAATATCACGGGTCCAATCACCGAAACCACGAAACCCACCGATATTACTTATCTCATCTATTATTTGAAAGACCACATGTTGAAAGAGCGACTTGAGTTGTTCATGGAAAAAGGGACTGTGTGAGTAAGATGCTTTGATTACTGATGGAGTGGGGAATACCAATACATCTTTACTCCCTTCGCTGGTTGTGCATATAGTTTGTTGATTGGTTTGATTGTATAGGCGCCCAGGTATTCTTGTTCTCGTGAATGATACGGATTGGGAGCTGGAAGGTGAGGGTGAATATCAGCTGAAGGATGGAGATGAGGTCGTTTTCATCTCGACGTTACATGGAGGGTAGAACGATGATATCACCCGACAGAGACATTCCTCAAGATAGGAACGTAGGTTCTTACAAGAAGCAGTTGAAGGTACCCAGCCATGTGGACGGCTTGGATAAGACTGAGGGTGAGCTGTGGTCAAAGGCCGGCGACCAGGGATTTTCAAGTCTCTTGCTTTATTATTATTTACCGTCGCATTGTTATATTCCGAGTTTATACCCACAGCACCACATTCTTATTAACGCAAGCATTGGATGTTTTGTGGGCAAATCCTTTCGTCTAAGTGTGAGGTTACAGAAAAATAGGTCCACAAAAATGGCAATTTTATCTGACTTGGTGTCCGACGGGTTCCCGGTTCCGCTCCTTGGCTTCCTACTCCCATCTGGCATCCCTGGGGACCTTAGAACTGGCGTGAACGCCAGGCCAACCTTTATTCCTAACATCCTACGAGCCGACCCTCGTGATGAGTTTTGGATCCCACTACCAAGACCCTTTAGAGACATGGGGCAATAAATTTACTCGTAAATTCAAACAGAATCCTTGGGTTCCCCTTGGTGCGTCTTCGTCACTTTGCTCCATGTGATCCAGCAAAAGTTGAATTTATCGCTAACTCAATGCATTTATAATCTCTCATATAGGTTGTCTTGCCACATGTGGCGCCCTTGTCATGTCCGCAGCGAAGATGCGGGCTGGTAAATCCACCTCTATGAACTACTGGCTACGAGCACGAGTCGTTCTCCAAGGACTCACCCTGGTTGCACTTGTTGCTGGTTCCATAGCTCTCCAAAAGAAGAAAGATACTCAAATATCAGACATTGGGGCAGCAGAAGGAGGGCTGCCGAGAAATGAGGCTGCGACAGAGCTGAGGTTGGAGAAGAAGATTTTGGAGAAGCAGGAGTTCGAGGAGAGATTGAAGGATGCACAGGTTGCTGCTGAGCAAGAACAAGGGGTTGGGATGATGACTGTAAAAGGCCCTTCAGTGAATAAGGAGAGACGTGAGGAGGAAGAGAAGAAGAAGAGACAAGCTCCAGTGCAGACACAACAAGCGGACACCTCGCAATTGATATCACCAGTTTTAAACGAAGTGAAAAAGAGCAATGGCTGGCGTTGGTGGTCGAGTGGGAAGGATTCGGAATAACAGGTTAAAAATAATGGTTCAGATTCGAAATCATAGCGAAGATAACGTGTAACTATAATTTCCGTAACCTAAGGGCGGACGAAATAAATTAGGAAGTAAGTAAATGCTTTCGAGTTTCATCATCACAATCAGTCAACCCGCTCCCCAATCGCAGATTCTGCGATGCAATCAGGTGTCTCCTCTTGTCTTGATTGCTTCTGGCTGTGTTTCCAGCTGTTTTGCCTCGACAGCAAGTTTCCAACCGCCGTATAGTTGGTTGACGACAGCGCTCCGCATGAGCACCGTGCTCTCTTTCACGGCATCAGAGTACATGGAGCGTAGTCTCTCTGCATCCGATTCGTTCTGTTTCATCAAAATATGTTCGAAGTGGTAGAGAGGCAGAAGAAACAAGAAAGTCAGCAAAAATGTGATTTGAAAAAGAATTTCCAGGAGCGAAGGTTGATGGACACAGTATGAGAAAGGTAAGAAAGATCTTACCTGCATTGTACGAAAGGTATCTTTTGTGCGACGCACAAAGTATTCACGGAAGTTATACGAGCTGAAGGACTGCGATGTGCGTAGCATGTTGTGGTACAAGCTTAAAATAGCTTGTCGACTAGGTGTACCGACCGACATATTCGAGTTCGTTGGTTGTACCGGTATTCAAGTAAATGAATACGTTGGCGGTTGAGAACGAGAGGCATCAAGGAACCGAATTAGTCATCATTTGGTATTATTATTTCCAAAAGTTTTTTCAAATGCTAGCTACAGTAAGTAGTTCCATTTTTATTTTTTATTCTTTATAATCTCTGGATGCGACAGGTTTAACTATTAAGACGCCGTGGCTGGAGACGTACCCAACCTATCTACAAAAAGGTCTACACGAAGAAAAATACAGTAAAGGTTTTTTGTACAGCTAGTGGAATGATAATCATACTTAATGGTAAAGGGGGTTTGGTTAAAGTAGTCTGATCGGATACCCTCAGTTTACTCTGAAATTTGACTGATTAGCGATGGCTAGTGATAAGATTTTGTGCGCAAGGCACCATTGGCGAAACGGCGATTCTGAGCTCCAAAGTGTGACATTGGGGTATTCCAAACTAGGCTCTGATGCGACCTTGTCGTGACAGTTGTTCCAATCTCCTGAGATTTTCGACATCGGGAAGCCTCCGACAGTGTCTGCAGCTGAGACTCAGACGTATATATTCAAATAGCTGAGACAGAATTATATGGTCAAGTTGATGAGAAAATTTAGTAACCTGCATTAATTGTAAGTTGGCCAAACGTCTTAACAAAAGATTGATCACTGTTCCAACCTTACATAAGTAACTCAAGTACTATGACTCTAGATGACTCCGCATCGATGATCAAGGTCCCAGTTATGGCTTTGGCTCTTCAAAGCTTCATGCACATGCACCTCACTTCCATCTGGGCTTACAATGCACCTCGCATCCATCGAAAATTCGAGCTGGAACACGATGGCT
>Ga0193742_1000043_pt1 | contig 84393 bp, 129 predicted proteins | sample L2c1metaG_FD_165511 | JGI IMG/M metagenome (GOLD analysis project Ga0193742, IMG submission 165511) | Soil microbial communities from a riparian zone of the East river system, Colorado, United States - L2c1 | ecosystem: Environmental > Terrestrial > Soil > Riparian zone | place: USA: East... | reverse complement strand
GGTCATATGAGAGGATGGTCATATGAGAGGATGGTCATATGAGAGGATGGTCATATGAGAGGATGGTCATATGAGAGGATGGTCATATGAGAGGATGGTCATATGAGAGGATGGTCATATGAGAGGACGTGCATGAGTGCAGCTGACTCTATTAGATTTGGTCATTTGGCCATTTGGTCGATTTGGCACTTTGGCACTTTGGCACTTTGGCACTTTGGCCATTTGGTCGATTTGGCCATTTGGCCATTTGGGATGGGCCGTCCAAAAGTTTTGGCCGCCCAAATTTTCGATTTGGAGAGGGGCGGGCCTCAAGTTTCGGGAGGGCAAAAACTCTATCAGATTTTTGGACGACCAAAACTTTCGGTCGCCCAAACTTTCGATTTGGGTTGAGGGCGATCCAAAGTTTCGGTCGCCCAAACTTTCGATTTGGGTTGAGGGTGGTCCAAAGTTTCGGCCGCCCAAACTTTCGATTTGGGTTGAGGGTGGTCCAAAGTTTCGGGAGGGCAAAAACTCTATCAGATTTTTGGACGACCAAAACTTTTGGCCGCCCAAACTTTCGATTTGGGTTGAGGGCGATCCAAAGTTTCGGTCGCCCAAACTTTCGATTTGGGTTGAGGGTGGTCCAAAGTTTTGGTCGCCCAAACATTTTCTTTAGGCGTGGGCCTCCCTCAAAAAAGATTTTGGGCGACCAAAACCTCAAGTTTGGGTGGTCGAAGGTTTCGGTCGCCCAAACATTTTCTTTGGGCAGGGGCCGACCGAAAAAAAGATTTTGGGCGACCAAAACTTTGGGTCGGGGGCGGCCAAAACCAAAAGTTGGGCCAGCCCAACTTTTTTTGGCGGTTTTCCCGTTCACACAGTGTGCGTCCACACCATCAAGTGAACTTTTTTCCTCCGAATTTTCGAAAAATCTAGTAGATTTTTTCAAAACCGGGCTGTCCAACTGGCCTTTTCGCCGAAAACTCTAAAATTAGGGTGCCGAAAAAACGCCTAAAATTCGGTTCATATAAACATACGTCAATAAACCCAGAGCCCTACGCGTGAACGTATAAACATATGTTCAAATTTTGCGCTTAATTTGGGTACCTGTAGAAAGGGCTTTGGAAGGGGTATGTTCTGAGGGCCTTTGGCTCATATCTCGTGTCTGCGACCAGGGTGGATCATTTTTTCTATCAGATTTCATGGTGGTGGGTAAGTGGGCAGGGGTAAGTGGGCAGGGGTAAGTGGTAGGGTAGGTGATAGGGTAGGTGGTAGGGTAGGGTAGGTGGTAGAAGTATATCTATATAGATACATATTATACTCACATTGTGTATAGATATAGTTTTACTCTATTAGAGTACACAGCGTTTTGTACATTTGATTCCATATAGTGGGTAAGATATTGATTCGTATTCATGTAACAAAAGAGCAGCGAAGTAACCAGTGGTGTATTAATTTATATTAGTGTCCGTAGGTAACTCCGTAACTTTATTTTACTCCAAATTTTGTAAAATTTATAATCTATATATACTATATTCATGTATGCAATATCCTATATTCATGTAGAATTTCGAAATGCCGTTTTTGAAATGGCGATTTTAGAATGGCGAATCTGGGGAAAAGGCTTTATTTCAATGTAGAGTTTCACGTTTTCTGGGCCAAAATTGTGCCAATACCTACCCAAATTCACGTTGCAACAATATTGTGTGATAACGAGTATAATTTGGGGGATATAACTAATTTATTGGTTAGATCCTATAACAACTGTGTTTGTTTATATGACACAAAGTCGTTACCCTGTAAGGGTTTCCAATGCTTAACTCTAATGCTTTTCACCATTCTTTGTATGGAAATAGTAGTAATAGTAATAAGATATTGTAAGAAGGTATACGAGCTAACGTTATTAGTATTGCAAACCCTGACGGGGTAAGGACTTGCGTAAAGCGTATCCAAATGTTCATGCAAATGGCCCCATTCCCAGCCTGGCCAGCCCGCTCCCATGTCACGCAATGGGGTAGCGCATTGCCGTGAAGGGGTAGCGCAAGCACGCGCGAGCAGCGAAAGGAACGATCCATGCCAAAGCCCTTCCCGTGGCTCTACCGGCCTCCTAGAGCGTGGCACAAATTTGGCCCAAAAAACGTGCCAAATATATGCTGCTAAATGCCTTTTTTGAGATCGTGATTTACGGCGTTTCGCAAAACACGCTAAGCTACTAAGAAGCAAAGTACAAGAGATTCTATTACAGCTACGCGGACGCAAGAAACTCTATTAGATTAAACTGTGTTCTAACGCCCTCGAATCCAGGGTAAAAAGTAACATAAAATAAGCCCGCCATTCGCGTGTGCAAATGGCGGGCTTCGTTAAGCAACTCTTGCGAACATGAGTTACCGAACCTTGGTGATCCTGGTGGCCGTCTTACCGACCATCTGGTTCGTTCCAGCCTTCATCGGTGTGCCGCCCTTGTTCTGGGCCTTGCTCCCGTTGACAATGCCCTTGTTCGTCATCTTCGGGATGCCGCTGCCTGCCTTTTTCATCGTTCCATCTCCTTGCTAGATCGTACTGGTAAGCTGACGCTGCCCCATTCCCTGTTGGCGGGTTACCTCTGGACGGTTTTCTCATCAATGCTGAGTTATCTCCGGACGGTTTTCTCGCCGGGAAATTGGGTATTGAACTGATCCGAATGCTTTGTCCCTTTGGGCTCTGCGTATTTCGGATCGAGAGTTTCCTGATCGCCGTCAGCATCCGGCACATCCACGCCCGGAACATCAGGTTTTTGACCCTTATCAGGGGTTTTCTTGTCCTTCTTTTCGTCCATTTCCTGTCCTTTCAAGCTATGGGAACGTCAAAAAGGGAGCAAACTCTAATAGAGTTTGCTCCCTTTCAGGTCAAGGCTTCGGGGGATTGGACGGGGGAACCGGGTTTGGCTTGGGCCTGCCACCTTCAGTGGTCACACCCTTGGCCTTCTTTTCAGCGAGTTCGAGGTTTTCTTTGGCAGCGTCAACGCCACGCTTGGCCGAACGAACCTTCTGTTCCTTCATGGCAGCGTCACGCCGCTTCTGAAGTTCCTCAGTCAGTTCTTCCCGATCAACCTCTTCGGCGTCATCATCCTTGTCATCGTTCTTCAGAAGGATGATCTGGGCCAATGGCATTCCCGATTTGATCTCATACGCTTCTCTATGAGAGTTGATCAAAGCCACCCTGACCTCGGAAATGTCATTGGGCGAGAGAACGCCTCCAGCGACAGTAACGCCCTTGAAACCCATGCTCTGGGTTTCGACGAACATTCCCAAATAGCCTTCGGGAACGTCTAACACTACTCCGGTACGATAGGCATGGACTTCTCCATGTTCGACTTTGAAGTCCTCGGCACTGAAGATGGTCAGGCCGGGATCATTCGGATTGAGTCGAACCGGAGGACGAGCGTGATTCAGGACCTTAGCGAATTTCACTTAGCTTTAGTGATCGTTAAATCACTACCTCTGGTTAGAAACCCTTGAGTACCATCCGAACATCGGATAGGTAACAGGTGAGTTCAACCTTACTTATTTGGATCATTGATCACTGGAACTAAAGCCTTTTTCTCCTCTCAGAGTCTTTCCGAAAAGCTCATCGAATTGATTTGGTGAAAGTTCATTTAACTCGGGGAAGTCTAACCCAGGAATTTGATCATGTACAGCATCATCACTTTCGTTAATGACACTATTTACTACCAAAACCTGAGTCAATGCCTTCCCGTAAGGGACTGTCACTGTAGCTGTTACTACTTTTTGTAGCATAAATTCATAACGATCTAAGGGAATGCTCCTATGCTCTACTAGATTTTCTATTTGAAATTGTAAAAAGTCCAATGTCGAGCGAATATTGACGTTGGCGACGACAATTTCCAATTCTCCACGATAGGGACCATCAATGCAACCACCCAAGATAGTAAGACCGTGGGATGCTCTGCCACTTTTATCCCAATATAACGCTACCGAAGTAGGATAATTGGCGATATGAATACCTGTACGTACCCGTAGGACCTCGCCAGGACGGACGTGAACGTCCTCCAGTGCGAAAAGGTCCAATCCGGCATCGTATGGATGGGCTCTCCGAGGTTGAATTGCTCTATCATCACTTCGCTTATACCACATTATACGGCCCTTTCTCGATTAGTCAACCCTAAATTAGGCTCTTTCCACTGCAATTTTCGTCAAACAGACGAGAGCAGTCCTCTTGTAAAGTGCATTGCGGTTGAAATCTACTATATTATCACCGAGAATATCATCAATGAGAGCCCATTCGTTTTCCGTGAACATATGATCTTTCACTATTGTGAGAATTCCCTTCATTAAATCATAGGCTGCGGTGCACTGAAACTCAATTTCAAGAAATAACATCTCTTCTACTGTCAAATCTCCTGATAATTTCCGGGTTCGCTCAAGAATTTCCGCAACTCGATTGATTTCTTTTGCTTTCGCGACCATTGAAATCTCACTTTCCTTTGGGAATGGCACTAAGTATCTTGTCAATTAGCAAACGTGCATCGTCTGGAGTGACGTAAAACGATGTAACTTTGGTTATTTTCTCCTCTAATTCACTTTCACCAATGAAAATGAGAAGTTTCTTTTTCACACCGTCATAATTTACGTTGAAATTGATCATTTCACCCTCTCTAATAGAGGAATTAGGCTCCTAAAGAGCTAAAGAGCTAAATCGCTCATTGAATAACTCCCGCCGACAGATATAACCATGTCCTGCCTTGTTCCGGAACAGGACAAAGCATGCTCCAGTTTCCAAATCATTGAGATTATCATCAACAATTGAATAAAGACCCCCGTTATAGGTATCAGTAACAAGACACATCCTAGCCTCGACGACATCTAGCAAGCTGTGAGCATCGCCCAATGGGCCATTTTTATGCCCACTACGAGCTACGCACTCTTTTAGAGTTGGCAAATGGTCATCGAACGGCAACAGATAAAGACTTCCAGCGAAAAATCTACCAGCGAATATGATTTCCTTATCACCAAGCCAGGCTTTAGCCTCCGTTAAAGTGTCAAATTCATGGCGTTCGCGTTTCTCATCCATCAAATTGAGAACAATAACGCCCTTGTCCACAGCAAATATGTACATACAACTAACCTCCACGGGAGTATGGTTTTCTCTTTAGTTGTGACCGCTTTCGCAAATTCATCAAAGCGATGTAGACTTCCCGTTCTGTAACATGATCATTTTTGAGAGCGTTGTAACTTTCCACGATACGTCTCTCCTGTTCACTATGAGGTAGCATATCCACTGTCAATCCCTGCTCATCGTAAAGCCGTTTCAATAGCTCTATGTCAATTTTTCGCGTTGCAGTGCTCATTGTACTTTCCTTCGTGCCGATTGATTAACTGGATCAAGTCATTCGCTAACATGGGATCGCTTTCTAAACAAAGCCACTTATAACAACGGAGTGCCGCAATGGCGTAACGATCATGGCATGTGTCCAGAACGAAATATTGACAGTTTTTATGTTTCGCTGATGGGCGTGTCCTCTCTACTCTAAAAGTAGGTTGAACTGTTGGAAAGAAATGGGTCTCGGGATGATCCTTTTGCCACTCTTCAACATAAGCTGACAATGCGGTAAAGGCATAACAATCATGGTTAAGATCAAGAACGAAAAATTCACATAGATCATAGTTATGAACATCGCCCTCATATGTAGCAGGAACGTAAATCCTATACTTGTTGTACAGTCCGAGGGCGCTGTCATCCATTATTTTCTCTCCGTTTCTATTAGATTAGTTGACCACGTACCATCTATCCTTGTACTCTCTATCCAATATACCAAAGTCAAATTCACTGGCACACTCCTGAGGGATCATAGAACGATAGGAATTATATCCCGGGACTAATCCCGTGTGAGCCCTATCTGCCCGAGCTTCAAGCTGATGTTCCAATGGAGTGGCATGCTTGAAATCTATACAATCGGCGTGACGTTTCTTTGCCCTTTCCAAAGTGGCATCCTTTGTTGGATTGTTATATGAACACCATGCACTTCTAGCCACTGACCAGCTAATATTATTAGCTGTTCCTTTAACATCTGATACAAATGGTAAGTGCCACTCACCCGGTTGCAAAACTTGAGGAATAGAGTGACGATAGAGCCGGGCCATAGCCACCGCTAACCTTTGAATATTAGGGTGAGCCATCGGACTTATCCGAAGGTTGAACATATTCATAAGTTGGCGGCGACCAGTGGTCATGATTCCGGTGATCCACCCCCAAGGTTCCGTATAACGATTAATGATTTCTTTGTGCGGATCGAATCGTTCGATCAAGCCGTCACACCATCCTCTGGTATGATCGTAAAAATCTAATAGAGATTTCTTGAATGCCTCATGTTCCTGTACCAATTCGCCTGATTGCATCCCACCCTTGTTCTTTCCCATATGGAGAGGAAGGGCCGGATCACCTTTGATCCACTTCTGCATATCCCTATATGGAATGGCACGACTACTTGAGTAGTTTCGGCTCCAGCGATGAGTCATTACTTCAGCATGTATGAAACGCTCATACGTAAACAGGAATGAGATCGCTTCCTTTCCCATCCCTTGGATGGAATGTTTCAGGAGATTAACGGAAAAATTACCAATGTTGATTTCAAGATTTTGTGTCGGCATTATAGATTTTCCTTGTGATTGCATTACGTTTTGCAATTGCATCCTGCAACAGTTTTGAGACCGGCTCCTTCAATGAATCCGGTAATTTATTGATATCTAATTCCTTGATTGCTTTCTCAGTCCAATCAATTTGCATAAGTTAATTTAACTCCGGGAATATGATTAGTCTATCGAGATCGAAACTAAGGCTATCACCCTTCATAATAACCTTAGTGTGTTCGACCCCTTGAAAGAGAATCCTTCCTTTGTCAACGGTTCTAACAGAAACGGTGATTTCTAAGCCGCCATTGAACAACTCCTTGACGTTATGTATCTTGATCTGGAACTTCATACTTCTCCTTTCGCTTTTTCTTCTCAGCGAGAAGTTCCTTTCGAGCTTCGTCCATTTCCCTCTTAGTAGCCGTCATGTCGATAACGTATTCACATCGAATACATACTATCTTATCGGGAATGGGTCCGACCCAGCCCATCCGCTTTTTACATTTCGGACAACTCATATCATTGAACGACATTTTTGTCCTCCTCCGCCCGTAATTTACCACAAATTGGGCAAACTCTGTCACCATAGATTGTAGTCAACTCAATAAATTTCTTTTCCCTTTCAGTCTTGAGGTCCTCAAGCTTGATCGTAATGGTAAGAATTTCCTTCTTCAACTCGCTAATGCGAAACTCGTCATCGTTGTTGCTCATTGATCGAACTTTCTCTAATAGATAATGAACCTTCTAAAAGCCGGGGGATCACTAATAGTAGCGGTTCAAGAGACCATCAGTGAGTTTGTTTCCCCCGGCTCCCTAACCAACAAGGTTAGTTTAATCTGGCTTTTCAGGAGCCGTCCTTAAAAAAGGGCGGGTTGGCCACCCAGAGACTCTCGGCCTCACGGCCCTTATTCAATTAGTCGAATTTCACTTTCACATCCTTGGACTTTTGTGTTTTGCCGCAGATTGAACATTCCCTGTAAAACTGATCTTGAGTTCCTTTGACCAGTTGATTCCTACTCCAGTTGTGTACACAACGATTTTCAATCTCCTCAATGGCTCGCTGCAATTGATGTCGATCGAGGGCCGCTTTTTCAAGCGTGCGAGTTGCTCTCGCTAGATTTTTCCGAAGTTCCGCGATTGGGATACTGCCGTTTTTCTCGCTCATAGCATTCCTTAACTAAGTTAGCAGTAAATACGTTCTTGCTTCGCTTGAGATACTTCTTAAAGGCAAACTCAAAGCCATTCTCTTTTAGATTTTCCCAGAAACGACGGCGGGTTGCACAATTAGTTGCACCAATATCAACTAATTGACGAAATCTATCGGAGAAGGGACCATCATCGCCCATGATTATGATCCCTTCTCCGTATGGTCATGGGTTTTTGAAGATTGGGGCGTCGATCTCAGCTTGACGCTCGGCCTCTAAAAAGGCTTTTTTCGCTGACGTGACATCCTGTCCGTAATGTTGCACTTCGGGATTGTCTTCCCGATAGGCAACGTGAGTACAGGCCACGCCACCATGAACGATGGTCGATTTCAGTTCCTTGGCAATAAGCCGATTGACCCTGGCCTCGATCTTTTGAGTCACCACAGGTGCCGGATCATTGGGATTACTGATCTTTTTCTCAATGGAGTTTTTCAATGCCTTCTCACGAGCTTCTTGCTCGGTGGCACCCAACCAAAGATCATCCCGATTGTCCTTGAGATGGGCTTCCCATTGGCCATCTTCGATCTCTCGGGTGACGATTTCGCCTTCACGTCCTGTCATGTCATCATTCTCCATTAGAGTCGTAGCCTCTTGAATGACCACCGCTTAGTTTTCAACACCAACTCCGCCAGTTCCTTCGGATTAACCGAGGGATTACGAGCGATCTCATGAAGAACCTCAGATAAGAGCGTATCTTCTAGGTAAGTAGCTTGCTCCAAATCGTCAACTTGATAGGCGGCAAACCAAATCTGTCTTTGTATGAAGCTGATGAACTCCGGACAAACGGTATCATCTGGCGGAATATCCTGATTATCATCACCTGGAAAATCCAAAAGCTCCTGGAGATTTGCCAATGCTTCCATTTCAGTAGTGCCAACGGCACCATAGGGCTTACACTCAGCCATGAAACTATATCTGTTGTGAGTGATTTTGTAAACGGTGGCAAGTTTCATCGGCATTGATAACTCCTAACTCCTAACTTTGATACCCTAATACTCTAATAGAATTAAGCCTTTGATACTGTCATGATGAACACAATCGTTTCTGGATCATGTTCATGAATAATACCCCCTTGCAAAGAGTAAACTCTGCCACCTACTGCGGATAGGTGCGGTGAGTTACTTGCAATTCGCACATGAGGGTTATGAATATTTCCTTCAACGAGTTGGAATACATCACCCGGAGCAATTTCATGTACCGGAGTACGAGTCGCCGTGTCTATTAGAGTTTTCATATGACATTTTCCTTTAGAAAGTGGGCCATCCGTGGCCCTGGGAATGTGTTAACCGCCCTGCTTAGACGGAACAGGGGGCATTGACTTCAATGGCACCGGAGGTGTTTGAATCACTGGCGGCGGACCACTCTGTGGCGATGGCATTGGCCCGGGGCCGGGACCGGGAGCCACCTGCACGGTAGCGAACCCATTGCTCTGGCTCTGGTAGGAGTAGGACTCAGCCGAATAGCTGGCCGTTGCACAGGGAGCTGCTACCGCTACCGGAACCGTTGCGGCTTCGGAGTGGTAGGAGAAAGCTGCTCCCCCGCCACCATAGCAACCACCGCCAACGCTCATCTTGGCCATGAGCTTAGCCTGCTTCCTAGCGAGCCTCTTGGCCTGACGTTCGCCACATCCGGCCTCCGCCGAAGCTCCCATGATCACCAATGCCAACACGAACAGTACGAACTTCTTCAACTGATTTCCCCTTCTCTAATAGATTTACAACACCCAATACTGAATGTTGTCCCTATATTTATCGCCGAGTCATTTCCAGGAAATCACTATCGGCGTTAGGGCCGTAAAGTTCTTCGGCCTGTTGATCTAGTAACTGACAACGTGCCTTGGAATCTCCCTCACTCATCTGTCTGAAAATATGTCCACTTTTAATAATGGACCAGATTTCTTTTGCTCTATTGAACACCTTGAATTGATACTCTTTTCCAATACGTATACGATGTTCCGCTACCCTGATCTCCGGAGGAATGTCAGCCATTCCGGAAGGCTTACAACTCAATTGATCAATGGCTACGATGAAATCACTTCCAACGGGCTCATCGCAAAGCCAACCATAGATGGCAAGTTGCCGAGCCCATCCCTCATCACAATGCTCCAAAGTCGAGGCGATATTGACAGTGATTCCGCCAATTTCCATTGGAGAACAGCCTTTGTGCATTCCCCAACTGCGACCACCCATACCACGGAGACGAACATATCCAGGCTTAGGTGACGTAGCGTAATTTGAACAATACCCATTCACTTTCCAATCCAGGATGATATGTTTCCCATCCCGATTGATATAGGCGGCATCAGGTTTGCCAAGGAAGATGACGCCCTCCATCTCCTTCATAACACCTTCACGATAGCCGTCAACCTGTCCCTTTACTTCAAATTCAAAACGTGGTTCCTTTTGAGCCGCCTGAAGGTCCGAAAGTAAATCTAACAGTGCTCCGGAAGATTGATATACCTGGAAAGCGTACAATCCGTGGCGTTTTGCCCAATCGCGATGTTGCGGCTCCACTTGAGCCTCAAGCAACGCACGTAATCCGAATCTATTAGAGTCAGTGTGACTTTTGCCGAACAACTTCTCATGCAAAAAGGCTTTGACATAGGCATCGAAGGATGATCCAATCGCCATCGCCTGATTTTGTTGCTCCCTTGGTGGTGGATTATCCGTTAAATAATGGAGATAGAATCCCTCCACCGAAGTTTCCCATTTTGCAATGGCACTTGGCGAAAGGTATGTAGGTATCCTCATGCTGTTAGTTCCTCCACTATCGTTTGATACAATAAATAGACGGTATCAGTTCGATCAGGAAAGAGTACAATAGCCTCATCAAGAATTTCTTTCTGAGTTTGAGCGTACTCTTCCTCATAGACAAGGGCAGCGATTTTCTCACGAAGATATTCTTCAATATCTTTCATCGCATTGCCTGTTTCTTAAGTTCCTCAACTACCATCTTCTCGATGGACTCTTTGAGGGGGCCAGGAAATTTCTTTACCGCATCATTAACGATATCCTCGGCATAGAGCAGGGCATCATCATAGCTTTCTGTTTCCTTGAGCAATGTGGTTGCTTCTTTCACGATGAATTGTTCCAAGCTCTCACGCATTAGTAAAAGTCCTCTTGGTCCATGGGTAATTCGTTCTGGTAAGCGTCATCCTCTTCTCTAATAGATTTTGCATCACGTTCTCGTATTTCTCCATAAATTCTTGCCAACCAACCAATTATAAATCCGGTACCGAGAACGAGACCAAACATTAAAGCGTTCATTCTGACCTCCCGGACATCCCGTGAATCATTCTTGTTCCTAAGCGTGGTCCCGCTGTTGGAACGTAATCGCGCTCTAACGAACCTCCGGCCATTAGTATACGCCAATGATCAAGATAATCCTGTTCAGTATCCTCGGGATAATAGCCAAATGCACTACCATCCTTAAGTAATAGGACCTTGGCTGCTCCATCGGAGAAGAGACAAAACACTTTCAGATCATCAAGCAAACTGATAGGAATCATAGTGGAACAACTTGCTCCACTATTCCAATTGGCTTGAAACTTGGCATCCGGAGCTAATCCGAAAAAGCTCCGAATGATAATGGCACCCTTTTCTGTCAAATCGCATAACTGTCGCATACCGAATGGACAGGCTTCTCCTGTTAGACGAAAGATGCCATACCACTCCAAATCCTGCCAATTATCAATCGCTTTCATTTTCCTTTCCTTTCTCTAATAGAGGAAGCTCGTGCCACTTTGGTCGTTCACTTTTCGGAAAATAACGTTCCCTTAAAAACATTTCACGCTGATAACATTTATAGCATATTTCCATAGGTTGTCCATCTATTGGAATCAAAGGAAGTAAAAGCCGCATTTCCTGATAAATGTGATTGCACTTTCCTTTTTCCTTCATCAGTTTCGCTTTCTCCAGTAACGCCCTTCTTTGGGCAAACCGTCATCACTGAGTTCTCTATACTTGAAACTGATTACTGTTCCAATTGGAAACTCTGGGTTGTGAAATGCATTATCAACATCCTCGCCAGGATGAGCACATCCATTTACGTAGGCATGATCATGTCCACCGATCTTAAGTTCTTTGTAACACATTTTCCTTTCATTATCGGTAAATCCGGAAAGCTCGAAACGTTTCCCTTTGTAATCCGTTACTAGAGCACCCATCATGCCAAGAAGCTTCGAGCCCTTGTCAGTTTGCCTTCCCCAAACATACCCTGTGACGATAGCTTCATCATCATTCTCGGGTTTGACTTTCACAAGATGATGAGAACGTTTCGCTTCCCAATATGAATTGGGATCGGCTAGCATAATCCCTTCGCCGCCAAGAGCAAGAACATCTCGTAACCGAAGGGTAATATCTTCCTCATCAATGATAGGAGTTTGCACTATCGGTTTGATGATCGAATGGTCTCTGAACAAATCTAATAGAGTAGGGACAACCTGTTTAAAGGCCATATATCGTGGCAGTGTTTTGGTTCGTGTCATCGCCCACCGATAAAGGTCATCATGAATAAAGTTTTTAACGAAATTTGGATCATTGATCAATCCCGTTTGAAAAATCATACTGTAATTGGGCAGATTAAACACGTTATAACTTACCGCTTTCCAGGCGGTTTCATCGGGGACGATTCGTTTGACCACTGTACTGAGGGTTTGCCAAGATCGACGGTCACTAAATAATTCCCCATCGAGAGGATAATCTGGCAATTGGTCAAGAAACCAATCAGGAGCATGGATAATATTACCGTAACGACTCCAGAGGCCAGTAGCAATTGGTGGTCGGACAAACCGAGAGTCCTTTTCATGATTGGCAAAGGGTACTTCGGTTTTGAGTAAGCCACGACTAATACCTCCGTCCCAGAGTGCCCTAATCCCATCCAATTTTTCTGAAGCGTACCAACCTTTCACTTTGTGTTTCTTCGGACTGTAAGTGTGAGCAAGCATGAGGAAACTACGGCGACTGGCCATTAGCCTTTCCCTTTCACTATAAGTTTGTCCATTTCAACCGGATAAGGATCGTCGCAATGCTTTCCGGATTCATTGATAATTTTCGATTTTTCCGCCATCTCCATCAAAGTGAATAATCCTCCTGTGACATCAAATACTCTGGAAAGAATATCCAGGTATGTAGTCAGCACGGTCTTGTCGACTATCTTTTGCTCCTGGGTTTTCTTATAGAGTTTCGGTTTCCGACCGCCCTGTTTCCATGTTTGGCGTACACTCTCGCCATAAGCTTTCACTGCCATCTCAAGTAACTTATCCGGAACTTCCATATTACGCTCCCTTGTCCCTTAGTCTATTAGAGTTTGGACAGATTCTGTTCGGAAATCTTTTCCTTTGAAAGCGTACACCCTACCTACCTGTGGAAGTAGGTTAATGTATGCATCGGTCGATGCTACGATATCACCCACCCTGATGATATCTGTTTGAGGAGACCAGGGAGATTTCTCTCCACTGATTACTAACCGATGGAATCCATTGGGACCGATCTGATGAACAATGTCATTCGTCCCTGGACGGGTAAGGCCCATTATCCTCCCGATAATGATAGCTTTTTGTTCCGGAGTAATCTCAACATCATCTAACATGATATTGAGTTTCTCTCTTAAAGTAGGTGTACCCTTGGTATATTCCGGACCCATTTCATCCTCGTAAGATAACTTCGTAACGTTCGTCACTGTCCAATGCAACAGGCACCGGGGAGACGACCTGATTAGGATTCATATCGTTGTCTATACATCGCTGATTCGCCTCCTGCAAATCAGCGATGAGCCCAAAAGGGGTCATGAACCAAACTTCCCACTTAACTATGGGAAGGGTTTTCCCTCCGAAGATCAACGTTCGTTCGGTTAAGTTGAACATGGCTTACTTCTTCCTCGGCAATAAGAGCCGACAGAATACCATCACAATGGCTTATCAGGTGGGGGATTCCCACCACCTTCGCTACCTTCAGGTTCTCGATTGCCTGAAGCCGTTCGTTCCTGACGTTCATCGGTCCCCCTCGACTCGAATAAATGTCTATTCGCTTTACTCTCCCAGGAAACATTTTTAGCAATCCAGATCAACTCTTTTAGAGCAGCATCCGCTTTAATTTTGTCAATTGGTAAGTAGCCTTCAATTGCTTTGCCAAGTGCTTCCGCAACTTGGCCCGCTGATCTTAACGTAGTGCGGGTAACGGGAGAACGAGTTACCGGCTTTGCTGCATTATCCTTTACTTGATGTGGCATTAGGTTGACGCCATCCACCGGGGTCATGATCATGATCTCACGACCCATGAATTCTAAGTAACCTTGGCCTGCTTTGGCCGCTGCAACGAGAAGATAATGAGCATCGGAAGGCATCATCGCTTCCCAATCTCCGTACTTACGTGCGAGAGAGGATTCAACGACTTTGAAATATTTGTCCGTTAAGGACCATATAATCTTATCTTCTCCCATGATCATTGGATTGCCGCCCACTTTATAGCGGATGGCGTAATTTGGCTCATACTTTTTCACTGCTAAAACGTCAAAAGCGTTCACTGGAACTATCCTTTCATAGAAGCTGATCATTGTCAATTAGTATGCACTCAACATCAATCCCGAGAATGATGCATGTGGCCACTCGACACATGCCATCATTAAATACATAACTTTTTCCTTTCGGTCTAACTCTAATTGGTACTCGTTGACCCTCTTCTCTAATAGAATCAATGAGTAATTGATTGACGTAACTGGGCCGAATACGCCATCCAATAAAATGCAACTGTGCGGGATTAATTTTCATTATTTATTCCTTATAGTAAATAAGAAGCATACCGTTAGGCCGTTGCACTTTACAGATTCCTTGAACATTAACAATAACTGCGATATATCGCATTTCGATAGCAAACTCTCGATCAAATTCGTTTACTTGAGTTGCGAGTTCCATTAACAAATCAGGTGAAACTAAAATTTTCATCGGTCATGATCCTGAGATGGATGTTTGTCATTGGTAACTGGCTTATGAAAACTGCTATCGGGTGCGATCCTGAAAGTGTATCGCTGTCCCGTTGACAATATGCCCAGGATACGTCCCGTGCTAGTTGCTTTAGTGCGAGGAATATATCCTGCTCGCTCCATTGCGTCTATTAGAGTTTCTCCACGAATTTCAACTCGGCGGTTGTTCACTCTACCGACATACGTCCTGATCATAGTAGTTCTACCATTGGGATAAGACTACGTATAACCCCGAGCTTATGTCGAGGTTCCCATCGTTCCCCATGCTTCCCGGGAATCATTCCCGAGTAAACTGGTAATAATGGATCAATATCCAATTGACCACTCACTATCAAGATTATTATGGCACACTTGACCCTTTCCCAATCTCCTTTGAGAGCTTTGCAATCCTTGGTACGGTAAAAATATAATCCGGTTGGATCAATGAATCCTCTCAAGCATGATCTGTCAAAGTGAAGTTCGTCCCATAACCATTCGGCGTGGGAACGTAAATCTCCTTTAGGAGCAAGCTTAATGATGTTATAGGGCAATGCGAACATTCGTCGCTGAAAATGAAACTGTTCAACTTTCGTCATTTTATTTTCTCACGATCATCGTCAGGAAGTTCAAATTGAACTATATGTCCTTGGTCCATATCAACATGGATTTTCTTTTCAGATAACAAAGCTCCTTTATAATAGTAACTTCGCCTGAGAATCGTTAATGGAAAATTTGCTATTAGAGATTCAAATTGAAAATCGTTAATTGCAACGGCATTAACGCCATATTCTCGTGATCCGATTTTCAATAGAAGACTGCAAGTTAACCCGTTAGCTACCCCTTCTTCTTCGTCAATGCCATCAAAGATTTTCATCTCTTTTCCTTATAAGCGGATAATTATTATCTTTCCAATAGACAGATTCTGTTTCATGCAACTCTAACCGATACCCGTCAGATATCGGATTGATACGAAGCACCAAGTGACCATCATGATCACGAAAAGTATTAGCATTTAGGTGACGGATACAGCCCAGTTTTTCTAGCCGTTTGAATATTTTTTCACCATTTTCTTTGGTTGTGATAAGGTGTATCATCTTACCACTCCTGATCACGAGCACCATTAACAATCGTTACAACGCCATCAGGTGTCCTGGTTGCCCAGAAATAACCTTTCTTGCGACCACGTAAAAGTAATGGCAACTCTCTAGGCGTTGGCATTTGATCATGCACACTCTTATCCTCATTATAAATGAGACAGACACTCCCATCAGGAGGATTAAGAGAAATCTGAACCTTGATAATGAACTTTTCACTATGCTTCTTACGACCCATAACATTCTCACTTTCTCTATTGCCGCTACGCGGCCATTTTCTATTGCCGCTACGCGGCCATTTTCTATTAGATTTGCTCTATTGCTCATCCCTGAGCACAGTGATCAATGTCGATTGCTGAGCTTCATAATCGACTACTGATCTGGTGTCGTTAGTTATTCGGCTCTTGGATATATGTACGATCACCTGACGCCAATCCAAGATACCTAGGTTTGCATGTCCAGTCCTAGCTTAGCCCCGTTTACCCATGCAACCTGCTCACTGTGGAGTGTAAAAGCGGGACTAATTTGCCCGGGAAGGAATCGAACCTTCCTAACGTACTCTCATGAGAAGTACGTTATATACCATTATCCGGGCATCTGTCCAGGGAGGAATCGAACCTCCACAAGGTAGCGCCCCGTTCCTTGCCCACCCGGCTGGACATCTCCTATTCCTCTATTCTAATAGAGTCAATTGGGCAGCGTAAATGACTCAGTAATTCATCCATGATCATACGATTTACTCCATCAAACGTGGTGACATAAGTATCACCACGTAAATCGTCAACTCGATAAGTCGCTTTGTCTCCGTCCCTAGTTACTCTAATCGGTTTGTTGTATGTTTGTGCTGCTTGAATCATCAATTTCATTTGCAAAGCTGGCGTAACTGTTCCAATAAAAGTTTTATTCACTTCAATTCTCCTCTAGAAAGTCGATAACTTGATGAGATTGCTCCGGTGTCAGAGTCGCATCAAGTTCATCAATGGCGACGAGAAGCCTTTCAAGAAGGTCTTCATCGCTCCATTTCTTTTCTCTAGCGATCTCTTTAATCGTTTCACTCATTTTGTACTGGTCAGTCATCGCTGTAAAATTCTCCTAGAGTTGGGAGCGGACTTCCGTTTCCGACCCAATAGAACCTTGAACTGTCCGTAAACTCGATAAAGTATAAGCGATCAGTCTCAGCCTTGGTTGCAAATAAGACGGGCTCATCGCCATCGAAAAGCACTCCGTCTTTGAAAGAACACCCTCTGTCAATTAGCCTCGTCGCAAGTTCGATCATAACCCTCTTGGTTACTGTCGCAAATCGGACTACATCGTCCATCAATTCCCCTCCCTAGATTAATTTCTCCATCAACTGCCTCCTTAACGCGAATACACTATCACATTGATCATTTGGAACTTGAGCATCCCTGATACGCATCACTTGTTTAGAGTTACAGCGGATTTCAGTAGTAATGCCATCTCCTGTTGGCATAATTACATCACAACAATCCAATCCGTAAACATTACGTACAATACCGAAACGTAATTGTGCTCCGTAAGTAAAGATAACAAGGGCAGCCCAACCGATATCCTCATTTCGAGCGTCTTTCATAAGCATTTGTAATCCTCCGGCATTATCTAATAGAGTTTTGATTTCTTTGCTCCCTCGTCTTCAACCATTAGCGTGAAACGAGGATAGTTATACTTAGCTTCCTTCACGTTTGTGTGAGCTGGCATAGTGAACCAACGAACCTGTATACCCGGCTGAACGACTATTATGCCGCCCTCCGGATTTGCTTTGATCGCGGAAAGGATTTCCTTGTCCTTTTCATCTGTGAACAGTTCTTCCCTGTGTAAAGCGATCAGGGCAGGAATATGAAAATTTTGCTCAAGGTCAATGCCCTCCTCTTCCATGAGAATGTAATGGCAATATGCAGCTTGCATTATTCAACTTTCCCTAGTCGGTGAGAATCATCAACTAACGTGCGTACACACTCCTCTAACAATGCGGACTCGGCCTGAACTTCCTTGAACTTCACAGCCATAGCTAATAACTGGCTTTTAAACTCGATCTGCTTCTCAGGTGGGAGACGGCAAATAATATAGGCGTGACTGACTGTAATTTTCCCTTCGTTAACTAGGACCGCTAACTCGTCATGTAACTTGATCATGTAAACTCGATTTTCCATTTCATTCTCACTTTCTCTAATAGAATTGGCTCATCCCTGAGCCTGGGCCGTCGCGGGACTCAGTTACTTTTCATCCTTTTCCTTGTTCACGAAGACCAGTTCCTTTTCCGCTCGTGTCACGATGATGTGGCGGATATGGATTTCCTGATCCTGCTCATGTGGCTGTGCAGCCTTCGGATGCGGGCAAAGGTCTGGTCGCAGGAACCATACCCTCGGATTTTGTAGACCCTTACACTTGTGGCCCGTGAGGAACAATACAATGGCAGCGTCGTCCTGATCGTCCGTAAACAGAGTATTAATCCGGTTCGCAACTCCGTCAACGTTATACGCTTCCATGCAGAAGTATTCCAGTGCTTCGCATTCGTCCTGTACACGGATCGCCGAGTCTTCACGTTTCATTGCCTCTAGATTGGCGACCGTTTCCACCTTATAGTTACTTAGCTCCGCAACGAACTCTAATAGAGAAGCATTAGCTGCTCCATCGAACTTTGGCATCCTCCCGATCACCTTGTCGATCACGGCCAGAAGAGATCGTCCCACCTCTCGTCCCTTAACCTTGGCGGGGATTCCATTCTGAACCAACTTGAGACACCGCTTAACAAGAGGAGCAGTAGTGCGGCAGATAACAAAGTCGCCGATACGAACCTGCTCCAGAAACTCAAGAGTCTCAACGGTACGGACGATCCCATCACCTTTGGGATTGGGGACAGGACCTTCAATGGCGGGGTTGGTTTTCTTTCCTTCCTCAATGATGGCGGCTGGGCATCGCCAACATACCGTAAGTGGCATTTGGACGGCATCGAACTGTTTCTGGAAAATCTCCATCGCATCGTTCAGTGCTCCCCTGAACAGATAGATGGCCTGCATGCGGTCGCCCACTCCTACGACCCGAGCACGACCTGCCATATGCAACTTCTCGATCAATGCGATATCACATGCATTGACATCCTGGACCTCATCGACGATCACCCATTTGTACTTGGGAACATCCCACTTATAGTACACGGGCATGAACTTCATGTCGTCATAGTCCATCATGGACGTGACTTCGTTGCTCTGGAGGTAAACGGAGACCACTTTCTCGTATAGAGTTTCACGAGCGAACTGAGCCTCTTTCGTATTGCCCTCCGGCAAGTCTACACTATGATAAGCGGCGATTTCCTCGGCACGCTCAATGATGTTTCCTGTGACAACGTAGGCTTTCAGCAAGCCCACCAATTTCTTAACTGGACCCCTCAAGCTTTGAAAGATTTTCTTGGGGTCTAACCCGGAATACCGCTGCTGATTATCAATCTGCCACTGGAGAATATTCTCCGTCTTGTACTGATCTAACTGGACTCCGGACACGTTCCGCCGACACACGCCCCACCCGAGGGCGTTAAGCGTTGTCGACGTAACGTTTCTGAAATTGGCTTCCTGGGCACGACGTTGCAATTCCGTTGCAATCAACTTCGTGAACGAGCAAAGCAGGACCGGCTCCACGTCATCAATGTAGTTGAGACCCTCGATAATGGAAGTGGTCTTGCCACTCCCGGCAACCGCTTCCAGGACTGCATTGCCCTGGCCCTGATCTAACCAGCGATAGAAATCGAACTGTTGCGGCGTCGCATTGTGCATCTGACCGTATCTCCGGTACTCGTTTAGAAACTCTAGTAGCGAAACTTGCACTGCACTGCACTGCACTGCACTGCACTTCAGTCAAGAAGCCATTCAACTTTCATTTCTGCAACGCTACTGAAACTAATAGCGTCGCCGGGAGTAATGGAGTCGGCCTCGAAAGTACCGATCCAATATCTCCCTTTGATGTTGCCTAAGTAGCGTCCGAACTGCACCCCATCAGATTGGATGTGAGTGATACGCTTTTTCACGCAAACTCCGCGAGTATCCTCGTCTCCCCAATCCTCCTCGTGTTGAGGTCGCCTTTTCACGCTAGGCATATATTGTAGCGTGAAGTGTTTGAAATTCTTTCCGAAGAGTTGTTCGAGAATAGTTCCGCCGAGAACTATTTCTTCCCCGAACGGGTTATCTTCATCTTTGGCCATTTTTCACGCTCCGGAATGAACCGTGTGGTAACGTCCGCATTGGGAAAATCTACTAGAGGAACCTCAATTGCATTGAGCCCGATATCCTTAGCAACATCGTTAGCTCGATCATCTATCTTAGCTGAGCCGGTAGTCTTCATTTTGAAGAAACTAGCCTGAAGATAGATTTCCGCCGCAAACTCTTCCTTGAGTTGTTTCCGTGACTTTGGCACTGCATTTCCTCAAGAGAGGGGTTCCGGTTCCAAAGGCAACTCCGGTTCCGTTCCGTAACTTTCCAGAACAATGATCATCCCTAATTCACCGCATTTGTAGCAACTGTGCCAGCCGTAATCTCCGAAATTACTTCCTGGCTCACCGCCATATCCGCCACACTGCGGACACTCAATCAATTTGAAGCCGGGAGGCACGATGATTTTAGACATTGTACCCCTTAGCTTTGATCATCTTCTCACAGTAAGAACGGCACTCCTCCGTATGAACGTAAAGTGTGACTCCGCTCTCCTCATGGTATTGAACCAGGAAAAACCATTCATCCTTGCGATAGAAGACAACGATTGTGTGGGCACCTTGTGTAAGGTGATAACGTGCTCGCGATCCATCTCGGACAAAGCTCCGATGTAACTGGAATTGTTCCAGTGTAGCGAACTGTGCTTTGTACAATGCCCCCATTAAAGTTACTTTCTCTAGAAGATTTGCCATCCCTGGCGGATAACCTTATAGTTGGCTGCCTAAATAAATAGTAGCAACTATAATTGCAACGGTCATGATAACGGCCCAGGTTTTGAACAGCATAACTGTAACTTTCTCAGTTAGAGGGAACCGTCCCTGGCGGGTAAGGTCAAACGTCGCTGACCATGAAACCGTGCTGAGTGCAAATCTCCTTGATACGCATCATGGCAGCGTAATTGATATCCATACCCCAATAGAGGCAGATATCCTCCTCTTTGAAACGATACTGGACGATGAAATTTCCGCCCTCTCCGATTGAGTATTCGACCAGGATACCGCCGTACTCAGCGATAATCGGAGCCATGCACCTGATGGGAAAATTTGCCATCAGGTAAGTATGCAGGGCATGTTGCATCTTGTGATCGAATCTCATTGTAGTTCTCACGTACATTGTAACTTTCTCTAGTAGATTTGCCATCCCTGGCGGGTAGGCTCACTCAAAACGTGGCGAGTGAGGCGAGGTTTTGGATCAAGATCGAGATAGAAACCGGACTCCCCTCAGGATAGTTGAGACGCTGCCAGAAATACTGGAGCGTGGTGTCAGTAAAGCCGTCCTCTTTCAAGAGGGCGTTCACCTCTTCCTTCGTCATGAAGACGGACTTGATCAGGTGATGATCAACGTCATTAGCTAACGAGAGGTTACTTTTCATCTAACTTTCCTTAATCAATGATCTGGATGTCAGGCTGAGTAAAAACCAGTCCACCCATTCGCTGCATGATCTCGGCCATGTTGAGCATAGGCTGATCGGCCATACCCATCCAGATTACGAGAGCCTCGACCATATCGGCATCCATGCCGGTGTCGATCATGAGCCGCTCGAACTCGTCGTAACTCATCTGGAAACTTTTCACTTCGGCGGCTGTGAACTCGAAAGGCATTAGACTGAACTCCGTAATTGAACTTTCTCTAATAGAAATGGCATCATGCCGGGTAAGGTTGCCGTCCCTGGCGAATTGACTCAACCCTGCGTTTTGATGAAATTCCCGGTCTCGGCCTGCTTCTCATACATCTGGCCCTTGCCCGTCCCAAGTCCAACGCCATGCTCCCGATGGCACCTCAGGCACATGTACCCCCACGGACCCTGGATAGTACGACCGTCAATGAATGAATCCGTAATTGCCTCATGGCAAAGCTGGCACTCCGATGGCGCTGACTCTTTTAGAATAATAACCTTACTCATTGCCTTTTCCTCCGCCTTAAAATTGAGTAGCTCGTCGATCGTGAACTTGACCATCTTACTTTCCCCCTTTCACTTTCTCTAATAGATTCGAGTACCTTTAGATTAGAGAAATCATCCATTCTCACTGGTGCCTCCTGCACTATCATTGTAACATAAATGCGCGAACTATGCAACAATAAAATGTCGCAAAATTACAACATTTCACTTAACGAATTCTCTAATCTAAAGGTACTCGAATCTATTAGAAAATCACTATTTACTGTTAAAGTACACGTTAATCTATTAGAGAAATCGTTTGAACTAATCTATTAGAGAAATCGTTTGAACTAATCTATTAGAGAAACTTGGTAGTTTGCGGCGGATAGTAAATGATGAGATAGACGAAGACCATCAATGCTATCAGTCCGAAAATGATCTTCATCAGGTCAGCATCAACACCAAGTTTGCCGCCGAAGTATTTGAGAATCATCCATAGGAGCACAAGGAACGCTCCATACAGACATAGCAGGATGAGAATGTTGATTAGGATCATGTTACCTCAGGAGTTTGGTAAAAGACCCGTCAAGTGTCAAGTCCTTTACAAGTTCCTTACTCCCGCCTTGAACGGGCGTTGCCCTCATAGCATGATGGAAGCAAAGTGGCTGGTCTCTATTAGATTTGCAGTAACATCCCTTACTGAAATAGTAAATAGCGACAGCTTGCTCATTGCAAAGTATGCAGTTCATACTAATCAAATTTCTAATAGAGAAGTGGCCATCCATGGCCTTAAACTCCTAGATATCATTCAAGGTTGAGAAGCGTGCCCTTAGGTCCATCTTCATTCGATGTACCGTACCAATACTACAACCGATAACATTAGCTATTTCAGCAAGACTGTGTTGCTGACTTCGCAACTCAATTAAGATTTGCTCGTGACGACATTGAGCAATCTTGCTGAGAATTTCGGTGCATTCAAGAGACGGTCGGAAGGGTTTTGCTATCACGTCAACTACGTCAGCCGTAATCGGAACAGTAACTTCTATTCCCTTGGCCCGTAAACGTCTCAATTGCCTTGGCGGAACACAGACGACGTGATCCCGACCGATGGCGTCTTTCAGTCTCATACTCACTGAGACCGAGACATAGGGCACGATGTTATTGTCATTCAGTTGAGTGGCAGCATTCGTCACCGACTCTACTAGAGTCAATAAGGCGGTTCCGATTAAATCAGGGGTGCGACGAGGATGAGCGAAATTTTGGACAAGGCTCATCACGAGACGCAAAAGCGACATACTAATAGGGTTGACTTGACTCATGTCCCCTGCCCGAAGGGCAATGACACGCCGTTCAAGCTCGTCCTCGTCAATCCTTTCTGGCAAATCACAGTAGTCCTTACTTTGGCTTAGGTCGCTGTGAAACCCTGGCATTCACCATCTCCCTATTCTGGGCGTGCAACCTTAGATGGCTAAGTTGCAAGTGGGAGGTTGTCCACTATTTAAGTGGGCATCATGCATGGAGATACGTCAGCCTAACCCTGTTCCGTTACAAAGCGAATGGCTGAAGCCGGTAGTAAATCTCTGGTGTGTACCGATCTAGATCGTACACGAATCCACTTGGATCGTAACACTTTTTCCCATCCCAGGCCGTGGCATGAGGTCGATTGGTCGTGTTCACGATACCAGCGATTACTCCGATAGAGTTACGGAGAATCGTAGACTTTACATCGTCCATATTCTCCCACCGCATTTCAAATGCATGGTCTCCGTCTACGATGCCATAGGGTGCAAACTCATAAGAAGCCACCAACCATCCTAAAGTCAAGAGCGTATACGCTAACTCTTGACCAAGGAAGCCTCGACGACATAATGGTTCCGGCAGATCGGGAAATATGATCTGCGATCCATCATGCCCTATTTTATCCAGGAGAAGATCAAATGGCAGTCCCGTTGCCGTAGCAAAAGCAGCAGGTACGCAACTCCAATTGTTTGGGCTTTCAACAATTCTCACAGTTACCGCTCTCCGATCCTACGAATAAATAGGCCGCCCTTGGTATGGTGTTCTAACTCGTCAGGACCCATAATATTGGTGTCGCTGCGACGATACCATTCCCAAGTAGGCTCAATGTTAGCCGGTATCCGGCTATAAAATGCTGACTCCATCTTCCCTGGACAGCCTTCCGTAGCTCGGCATTGAAGTAAGAAGGATGTTGTTCCTTCATCAATTTCCCGAGTTACTATTTCTTTCTTACATTGCTGACACGTATACGTATTGAACCGCATAACCTAATTGTCCCTGGTGATTAATCGCCGTCGATTACCTTCTTGAAAGCAGCTAAATGAGCCATTTTCCGGTCATGGTTGGCGAACCATTCCGCATGACCTGGAATGGTCTCATTGGCCCATTCCCGAAAATCTACTAGATTTGCGAGCCCTTGAAGGAATTCCAGTTCAAATGCGATATCCTTCTTCTCGGCGAAGGTCTCCGCTGCAAGGAATTCTTTCCAAGTGCTAGCATAGGCTGCCAAAGCAACCTTCATTTCTTTTTCTCCCGCATGCTTTGGATATACTCAACGATATCTTCATCATTGAGAATATCCATGTTGATCGTACCTTCCTGGTGGCTAAGGGCAGGTGAAATCACGTTTACTTTAACTCCGGTCATTTGTAAATAGTGGATCAATGGAACTAATTCAACTTGATTACTACCAATGATAATCTTGTCTACTTTATCCTTTAAGCCGAGAATATCAATTGTCATTTCAACATTTCGATCTGGTTGGATAATATCCTGACTGTTCTGTTGCATACTTACTACGAATTTGGTGACGTAACCTTGTTTCTTTAAAACGTAAATGAATCTACTGGCTTCATTGTTCACTTGACTGCCATATGCAATGGCAATTACCAATTTATCCTGTTCGTCGAGAACCCGTTTCAGATAGTTAGCGTAGTTGACGCGGTAGCCTTTTTTCTTCAGGGATATCGCGGCAAATTGATTGGAAATATTGACAAAGACGCCTACCCGCATTTAATTATCCTTGGGCAAATCTTGCATTTGAAAATCACTTAATGCCACACCGATCACCTATACATTCAACGCCATCAATGGCAGTATCGTCCAGATCGCCACCAACTCTAAAAGAGTCGATCGGCTTTACACTCTTAGCGAATATTTCGTACTGTTCCTTTGTGAGAGCCTCGTTAGGGGGCTGTTTAAAACCATGTCCACTGTGCAAGCAGAATGCGATTGACTTGAGATTTTCTTTGTAATTGGTTTTCATCCAAACCTTGATACCGTCTAGTTCTTCCGGTCGGTACTGGATCGTGGCCGAAACAGCATTATCGCTCCAATAGCGTTGGAGGAGAACGATGTTATCGAGTTGTTCAATGGCGGTGATATCTTCGGTGGGAGTTCCGTCCGGATACCGAACGGGGAAGGATACCATCGTGGTATTGAAATCGCGACTACCGTCCTGATTCAATTTGGGTTCCATTGGATAGCCCGAATCTTTTAGAGTCGGCAGCATCGGACTATCGGCAGCGAAAGCAATCCGCAAAATCTGATAAAGAGAGTAGGCAGGATTAGCTCCGGGAGTGCAACCATTGGCCAACTTGGCAGCCGTTCCCGAAGGCTTAACGGTCGTGTACGCAATGGACATGGGAACGCCATTACCTAATAGCTGAGTATACTCACGATCGCATTCAACAATGTGCTTATACACACTATCAAAGATCACGGGATTTCTCATGTTCGGACTGGCAGCAAATACTCCCGTGATACCCAATCCTAACCGTTGATTACGACTTACAACGGCATTGGTCCGATCATAGAGAAATGGGAGTGATGAGACGGTCTTCTGGCACTTGTACATCAATGCCGCTGCGGTATGGAATTCCTGTCCATCCGCCAAGTTTGTGAGATAGAGTTCCGCCAGGTTACAGGCTTCATCCGACTCAAGCATAATTTCGCCGCAAGGATTAGGGCCACACACTCGGCTATTATAACCGAGACGTAGACCATCAACCAGGCGACCAAAATTGGCAGCGAGATAAGGGTTGAAGAGTCCATAAGGCTCTCCACGTCCCTGGCCGAATTCATCGACTTCGTAACCCCACCAGAATTCCGGGAGAAGATCGTCAAGGTTGCTTTCCGCAACGGTATTGTTCGACTGTTGACGCCACTTAGGAATCAACTGACCATTGCCCCAATACTTTGCTAACAGGAAATCTCTATCCCTACCTGATCCTTTGGCGATCTGAGCACTTCTACGAACGTTCCCAGCAACCACGATCATACCCAAGATATTCTGGATATCAAGAGCGTCAATAGGACGCAATTTCTGTTCGTGCCGACTCTTTAAGATTCGCACGATTTCCGCCAAGCCTTTGACCAAATCCTCCGAACCGGAAGCCGTTCCACCGAAGCTCTTAATCCGTTTACCTTTGGCACGAAGACAATCCGGATTGTAATTGATATCTTTCCCGGTGAAAAAGAACGCTGAAAGTATACGCTTCAGGAGTTCTACCCAACCCTCCCGATTATCGGGAACAATGAAATCGCAATCATATGTGTCAACGCGAGTTACATTCACATTGTGTTTAACAACCGGAATCTCATAAACATCCTCGGGCATGATGGAGAATCCAACACCCCCACCTAACATAAGTTCCTCGAAGGTGAATGCGAACGGATGAATGGGCTCGTTGACGCGAACGTGCCAACACGCCTGTAATGAGTCTCCACCAACCCTGTCGACGGTAGAGGTTCCTAGTTGCCATAATCCTCTACCAGAGAAGTTGCATTTGAGATTGATAAGGTAACCGCAGAGCAATTCCAATTCTCGCAGAGTAAATGCACCACCAATGTGCAACACTCCATTGACACATCGCCGAAGGGTTTGCCAATACTCTTCCTTCGGCGACGTAAGATCATTATCGTCCAAGTGACGGGAGTACGTCCGCTTATATGTGACATAGCCAACCGGCCCCCAAGGAACGGGATTGTCTTTCATCAAGTTGACAATGCGATCCGGCAGTTCTTTAACGAACTTGCCATTGACATTGAACATGAAACGTTTTTCGATTTCCGGAAGCGTCAGCATCAATCCCTCGAATCTATTAGATAATCACTCATCTCGGTAACGGATTAACCGTTACCGATGATCTTCACGTTATTGTCTTTGTCGATGGTAGCGAGAAAATCGCCCTCGATCAAATTCCCTTCACTATCATAGGGAATCTCATACCGAATGGTATCGCCAGCTTGGATCGTTTTCGGAATGATGAACATTACCTTTTGGACACATCGCCCAACGGGAAATTGTCCATCATTAGGAACGATGTGACTTTTGAACTTGTCCGAAGGGACCATACCAAAGTTACTACTCATAGTCCACCTCGATTAAGGACATCTTGAGCAATAGGGTGACCTGTTTCACGCAACCGTTGAGCTTGGTAGTGAGCCCATACCAAAACTTCATTGATCGCTATCCCGTCAGTGTAACGTGGAGATGTACCCGAGATCACAATACCATTCGCAGTGGCATTGATCTCAAAAACATGACCGACAAGAACATAACGAACAATGATCAGACCGTTAAGAACATCATCAATTCGATCAAATATCATCGACGTTTCCTCCTCTTTCGTAAAGTGTAATTGCCAGATTTGATCTTTTCTTTAACACCTAACAATAGATCAATAAGAATTTTCGTATCTTCAATACCTCTAAAAATATAATCCCTTTGATGAAATTCTATTACAATATCCAAGTCAATATAGACCTCAACTGGATCATCAGCAAATTCACATATCGGTAACTTTGCTGAGATAATATCTAAAGGATGGATACCACACGCTTTAGTTTTGATGTAATGGTGTCCGTCAGGAGTAGATGTTACTGTGAAATCGTCACTCATTGTTACCTCTATTAGATTTACGTTTAGAGACCGCGTTCAAGGATGTCTAATGCACCATTGAAATCTGGTAACATTTCGGCAAGAAGCCGGGCAGATTGGCGAACATCCATCAATGGATTATGTTCAGGAAGTTCGTTAGGCAACCGCTCCTCTCGTCGATAGTTTCGCCGCCCACTGGCAATACTTATCGTTGAAATATCTAATAGAGGATACGGGCCTTGCCACATCCGTATCACGGGATCGTCCGCGATACATGCAGACAGGAAATTACTTTCCACTGGCCAGGTACAATTGGCAGCCATCCAGGCTTCATTACGGACCTTATCCCAGATATCCCAAAAGGCACGTCTCATCTGGAAAGCATTAAGGTGATTGAAATTGTCGATTTTGACATGCTCATTTACCCATTTCAAGCCAAGATCATCAACAGGTGACATACCATTAGGATTAGTGGCATGAGTCCCTTCAAATAGAATTTCACCATTGAAATGCATAAGTGTATAGCCTACGGCGAAAGCTGGACCGTGAAGGCCAACACTTTCAACATCAATAACAAGGATAAGGTCCTTCATCTTTCTACCTTTTATTGAAGGGAACATTATTTTTCACCGGGAAGTTTGAATGGGTATTTCGGAGTATAGGTATGATTATTCTTCGGTTGGCTTCTCCTTACCTTAGGCTTGCTCACTGGAAGATATTGCCACCAGTTAGCAGGTTCCCACAATTTGAAATATTCCTCGTCGCTCGCAGCCGTCAGTATCCAAACGCCAATACCAACGGATGCGAGCAACGGGAAAAATTCTAATTGTGCCGGAGTGAACGAGTAGGAGAGAGCGTTTTTGCATTCTACCCATCGGGCTCCATAATCTCTATGAGCGATATAGAGATCAGGAAGGCCCGATTGGTAGAGATTTCCATGCGTCTCTTTCACAATCCATTGACGCATCCGGAGAAAATCAACCAAGTCCCCTTGAACTATTGCTTCCGGGCCGATTCGTGGCTTTGGGGGTTTTGGTCTCATTTTCAACTTTCAATTTCCCTGCGGCAATGGCAATGGCAGTCATCGCCTTTCGCATTATGAATTCATATTCCTCTAATAGAGTTGTCGGTCGAACACGGGAAGCTGATATCCTTATCCGGAGTCTCCTGGCTTCCTGCATATACTCGACAACTCTCATCTCGAAATAGCTGGGATCACCGTTCTCGACAAGTTGACGGGAGATGTAATCATCTCGCTTATTCGGGTCAATGAGAGCACTATCCAGGAACTTCTTGATCTCGGTCTTGTTTGGTCGTACTTTTCCCGGCATTGGTTTTCTTCCGCATGAAGTTTGACTTGAACTTAGCTAACGCTTTTCTCAAGTCTCTGTACTCAGGTAAATGCCGCATTTGTTGCTGGAAAGTCATCTCCCACTGACTTTCAGGGAGAATATTCCAGACTTTCAATAGCTCGGCGAAATCACCATTACGAATGGCCTTTACCCGAGCCAATTGATCGGTCAACTCTTTTTGAGTTGAGTCCTCTCGGACCTTAAACTTCATCTCAAACACTCTCTTGTTAACCTTGGCCCATTTGAAGGCAAGGGGTTCCATTTCCGCCCGGATCGCTTTGATGGAATTCGAGAGCGTTTCTTTCTGCATTGGTGATCTCCCAGATTAACTCGGAACGACTCAATCTTCCGTAATAGGGAACTGAACTTTTACTTGCACGAGCACGCAATTGGCGTAGGGACATTGTTTCCAGATCAACGCGATTGGCTTTAACCAACCACAACTCTAGTAGAGTTATACTACCTAAATGAATCCATCCTTCTATTTCTCTACGTTTTACAGAGGTCGCGCTACTCCAAGCTAGTGCAAAGTCTTCAGTTTCAATTAATCTTTGCACACGTCGGAGTCGATTAATCCTTTCGCTAGCCCTCTGCTGTAAAACCCTCAAGGTCATCATTTGTGAAACCCTCAGCAATCAACACTTTCTTGAGTTGGAGCGTGCCCGCCCGCATTTGTAAAGCGAGATAGGTTTTTAGAACTTGATACAAATGACGTTCATCGGCGTCAAGTCCTGGCTTGTTTGCATACGTCTCAACGAGTTGTAGAAGCAAGTTGAGGTCCACTCGATTTCTCCTGGGCCTACTTTTCGCCCCATGACTTCATGTAGTTTTTCCACTCAATCCCAATTAGGGGAACAAGTGGACGATATGACTCAGTACGCTGCATTACTACCGACTGAACCGAATCTACTAGATTCGGATCATTATCAATTACCACCTCAATTTCGTCGTGAATATTCATTGGCTGCACTCGCCAACGATTGATGCCGGGAGGCTGCAATTTCCAGATATCAAATTGGACCGCTTTCGTAATCTCCGCTCCTGTGGATTGGATAACGTGATTGGCGGCGGCTCGCATATTGGCTGCCTGAATCTGAAAAGCAGCACCGTACAATGCTGATTGGACGGCTCCCCCGGCAGTCTGTTCACGGTCTCTTCGCCAGACTTTGAAATCTTTGAATTCTCTCCAACCTTTGGGTGGAGTATTGGCTAACTCGAATAGCACTTTTGCTATTTGATTCTCTAATAGAAAATACCTCCTAAAAGGTGGATCAAGCATGTTCTCGATATAGTCAGAGGGCTCATGCCAAATAACCTTAGTTCCGATTCCATTCGGTTGTCTCATGGAACAGAACTTATCGAAAATAAGTTGCCGGGCTCGCTTCACTCCGTCATAGGTATTGGTAAAGCGGGCTTCCGCTTTCATTGCACTTTCTTCGTCAACGCCCAGGCGGCTCATTAAGGTTGAGAAGTTGCCGCCGTAAATTTGCGAAAAGAATCCTGATTTTGAGCGAGTATAAATAATTTTGTTCTTGACGATCTCTGCGTAAGACATTTGAGGGAAACACATCGTCCCGAACAAAGCGTGAATTTTCATCGGGGTTTTGTTCGTACCGAAGCAATCTTTGCACTCGGGATTTTGTCCCCCGCATAGGTAGCACTCCGTTGTTGAAAGAAGTTGTTCCCTTAATTTCGCGTCGTTGTAATTTGCTTCGGCGAGACTTACTTCAAAAGAAGAAAAATCGCCACCACATAGTACGCTATTAGAATGAGCAAGGGTAAATGCGGATCTAAAGGTCTTGTCGTTCCTGATAGCCTGTGGGTTGAGGTTATCGCTGCCAGACATGCGGCTAGAAAGAGTGCCAATGACGCTAAAGCTTGCATGGAATCTATCAGCAATGAGAAGCTTATCGTAAATCTCAATGTCCTTTTTCGCCTTACGACTTTTTAGGACAAGACGAGCTTTCTCCGTTACAGGATGATCGACTCCTCCGGAGCCTTCACAAGTGGTACAAGGAACTTCCAGAACTTTTGGTTTCTCTACTAGAGTTGGCATTCCCCTAGTCATGGAAGCTTCTAACATTGGGAGAACATCCCGTGTTCCTACACCATTACAATCGGGACAATCTACCTGCCAGCCTATGATAGCGTTCTCGGGATCACCAGCCATATTCGTTAAAGTAACTTTATCAGTGGTAGTAAAAGAGAGTTTCTCTATCGGAGTCATTAGAGGACTAAGATAATCTTTCACTTCTCGTGGTGATCTGGGAGCCCTTTTAGCAATTTTGATAGCTTCTTCCTTGAAGTTTTGAATTTTGCTCGGATCAATCGTAAATCCTCGCCAACGCACAGCCCCGACCATACATGCCAACTCACTATCGACATCACCAAGCTGAGGATAATCGAATCCTTTCCAAATGCCTCGGGTGTCTTTAACGTCATCCTCAGCATACATTCTGGCGTGAGTTCCGTAGGTCCAGTGCGATATATGATGCTTAATGACACCAGGCCATGAATACTTCCGACGTATTTTTCGTATTGGAAATTTGTCAGAGATACGCCACCTGGCTTTTGCCGTCGAAGTCGCCAAAGCAAAAGGGGCATATCCCAACTCACCCGGATAATGCTTTTTGTTAAGTTCAATATCTCCATAAGTGAAACGTTGGCGTCCATACCGATCCTCCCCTAACATATCATTTGCTATGACTTTCAAGGCAGTGGATGCTTTGAAATCGAGAACGATATCATTGAAAGCGGGATCAACTCTATTAGAATTTTTCCTATCGCGACATTCTTTGACCTGCCACTTGGGCAGATTTTTATTCTTTCGCTTGCTGAAATAGATTTCATTAAGCACTAGACGTTCTTCAAGTTCAGCAGCTAACGGAATGGCTAAGATAGCCGGAACCTTACGTATCCTGATCGGCTTACGTGCCATCATGGATTGATAAGGGCCACGGCGTGCCACTAACATGAGATCACAGACACTTACCGGCTTCAAACAATCGCCGTCTCGGGCTCCCGGTTCCAATTCCGCATAAAGATTGATATGCTCCTCGGGCAACTCGTCATCACCAACCTGAGAACGTAAACGTGCCAGTGTCGTATAGAGTTGACACAGATGGAAATGATCAAATGCAAGATTGAACCCGATGACGCCACCGGCATTGTTCATCATCCATTCGATAATTTCCATCGTGTCACTAATTGGTTCCGTCCAGACGGAATGGAGACTAACAGGATCATCTCCCTGAGCATATTGCAAAAGAACAATTGGCCCCTGAAGACCAACTGTTTCCGTATCATAGAAAATTGGCTCACTCATTGGTAACTTTTTCTATTAGTTGTTAAAGGATCACGATAACACGGTTTCCCTAATTGGCTTCTTATTCACCGTCACTTTGCAGATATCGCAACGGTAATAATAGCCACGTTTTCCATGAACAAGGCGAAGCTTGATTTTGCATCGCCGACAATCATCCTTGGAGGGCTGACATTGCTGACTCTGGTATTTCATAATGCAACCCATTCTTCTTCGCAATCGCACGAAGAGTCCCGTACATTTCCATATCTGTTGTCTCCCCAGCAGCCCAACCGAGTGCCTGCAAAATCAGACGAGCGTTCTCGGGGAGTTTGTCAACTCTTCCCCCGCCGAGCGACTCTAATAGATGATCTTGCATCTCAAAGATTTCTACCCGCTCTCGCCTTTTCTTTGAGAACGGATTCTTCTTTGCTAATGAGACACGAGGCTTCTCATTGGAGAGCTGGGCCGATTTGACCTGCTTGACGTAAGCAAATCGCTTCGCGCCAGCAGGGAGAGCTTTGAGTTGTTCGATGTGCTGTTGTTTTAGGAAACCTTTTCGAATATCTTCCTGGATTGGCTGTTCAAGTTCCAGGGACCAGAGCCGAATCTGGACCCACTTCTGTGACACGCCTAGGGTATCGGCTAACTCTTTTTGCGTCATAGAACGGAGACGTTTGATTCGATCAAGTCCTGCGGCTTCCTGGAGGATATTCAAATCGGCTCGGGAAAGATTCTCCGTTAAATTAATAACGGCCTTATCCGCTTCCGATAGCGAATCTGATAGAATTTCGCATTCAATCGTTTCAGCTTCATTGATCCGGTGTGCCATGAAACGGCGAAAACCGGCGATGATCTCATATTCGTACTCACCCTCAGGTTCCCGAAGTTTGGCAATCTGGATAGGGTACAACAGCCCTTCGGTACGGATGCGTGCAGCCAATGTAACGCAATCCTGTGGCTGTACCCGTCCCCGACAGTTGTGCTCGTCAATGTGCTTGATCTTGTTCATCGGAACTTTGACAATCTTACGGCCCATTTCAAGTGTCGTGCTCATCGTTGTGCTTTCTCTATTAGATTTAGATCGCTTAAAGCAAACGATCTTCATCGGCCATCTTCATAGATTCATGGAAAAGACCCAAGCTCATGTCTTGGAGTCTACGCTTGTCCTTGAGGTTCTTCAAGACAACTATGTCCGAAGGGAGATGGACAATATCAGTGATCATACACCCCTTGTTTAGGTCCATCCCTGGACGATGAATACGATCCTCGGATTGAATTCTACTTTCCGCATTGAAATCATTGGAATAATAGACGATTTCATTGCTCGCTGTCAATGTGATTCCCATTCCCGCCGAGCCCGGATGACCAATAAATGCGATCTTTTCATCAAATCCTATAGGATATTTACCTTTTCTCTGGAAAACATCCAATAGTTTCTTCGGTAAAGATTGCTTTACATCGGCAGAGACTGGGAGTGAGGATTCCCATCCTCGTCCGTCGACACGAATCGTGCCCCAACCTTTACGCAAGCATAATGTAACAATACGATCAATAGAGCCAGTAAATCCAGCATAGATGACCAATCGCCCATCTTCATGATCATCGAGAATACTTTCTAAAATGTCATCCTTTGGGCATGCTACTGAGTTAGTTACTCTAATAGATTTGGGGACAACTCCTTCGCCACTACAATTGGTACATTCAACTTCTCGAAGTTCCATCTTGCCTGATTCGTCCAGGACAAATGGAACTTCTGTCCTTTTCGACCCAAGACAAAGAGGGCAGGACGTGGTGCCTTCTTCGATATCGGAATATTGGAATCCATCAGATAACTCTCGGAGCAAAGTAAGAGCCGTTACGGCCCGTTTTGCATTAGATTGGATAGATGATGCTGCATTGGCTGTGCTCCGACTAACTTTGCAACGAAGGATACGATACTGTTTGTCCGGAAGATAGGATAGCCAGTCCTTCTTGAAGTAAACGGAAACTAGTCCTTTCATTCTCTTATAGAGTTTTGCGACCTCATTTATTCCTGGTTGAAACTCATGTGCGATACCCTCTCGCGCAATCACATCGAAATCATGTTCCTCCCGAGTGGAACCACAATGACGACATTTATTCTCGCTATCTCTCCATGTTACGGTATGTGGATACACCCCGCCCGCTGGAGACTCTCGCTTTTCTACTACGCCCAACCGATCCCGGAACTTATGTATATTGCCTTCGCGAATGAATCCGGGCTTGGCTACTTCACAAAGCGAATACCAATCCAATGGACTCTTGGGAGCAGGAGTTCCCGTCATCTCGATAATGAATGGCTCATTTTCACCATAATCTTCTCGCATTCCCTTAGTAACTTCCATGACGGATTGTGTTCGTTGCGTAGTAGGCGTTTTGCAACGACTAGCTTCATCCAAGATAATGATCTGAGGAGCTTTTAATCCGGGAGGCCAATTCTTTACCGTTTTGACTAACTCCTCATAGGTCATGATCTTCTCGGGAAGATTAAGCATGCCCCAAGTGGCCACTTCAACCTCGAAACTGGCCAGAGCGGACTTAGGTCCAACCCACCAAACTTTCCGAAAATTCCAACGTTCAAGAGCTTCCTCGATCATCAGGATAGCGGCAAGCGTCTTGCCTAAGCCCATTTCCGCCGCCCAGATCATCTGCCGATAGGTCAGTCCTTCCCTGACCATTTGGATTTGTTGCGGATAGATCGTATCGACCCGACTAACAAACTCTACTAGAGGAGCATCATACCAAGTATAAGGATTCTCTCCCATGAGGAAACGAAGTTGAAACCAATTCCTTGGAGTATCCTTAACAATCCAACTTTTAATATCTGGATTCCATCTGGCACCATCCATTGCCTTTACTTCATCCTTGAGATATTCGTCATAATCGAACTCAAGTTGTAATGTCCCTCTTCCAGTAGAATTGATATCTACTTCCTTTTTGTACTTGTGACGGCCACTGACAGAAATCATTGATACAACTGGCATAGTTTTCACTTTCTCTAATAGAGATTGGATTTGCCAAGTGATCCCATCATCACCCAGGTCCTCCTATTTTTTGTCTCCCGGATTTTAAATCGCCCGGAGACCGGCGATCAACCCTGATGATTGGGGATCATCAATGTAGCCGAACGCTATCAGAGAATGCTACCCGCCATTGGCTTTGATCCATGCGTAAAGTTCAGCCATCACATCCATATACTCTCCAGTTGGGTCCTTCCGGATTTCTTGCCCTGGAACATAGGCATCCCAAACTTTGTTGCGTAATTCCTTCGGAAGAGCATACCAATGTCGCTTACATCCCCATAACTTTGGTGAAACTGGTGTGCGACAACCAGGCCAATGACAATAGTGCGTTATATCACCCATTACATTCCCATCGTTTAAGAGCTTCCATCATTGTAATTTCAGGCAGCACTGTATCTCCATACTTTCCGGTAGTCGCATGGGCACCTACTCTAACATAGGTCCACATAGCAATTCGCTTAGGAAGCTTCCATGCTATCCATTGACACAATTTGTCAACTTTGCGTTTGAACAATTCTTTCATTTGGGCTCCAGGCAATAGGTTCCATCTGTCAATTGAACAATCTTATAACTGACGAATAGGTCCTTGAAATTAAATTTGATGAGCCAATTATAAATGGCATTGAAAAACTTCCTTCTCACATAGTATGTTCGAGAGAGATCAAGCCCTTCTAACATTAAAGGAATGATTAATTGCCAGTGTAAAAGTGTTCCCGAGATGATCATGAGATCAACTCTAGTAGATTCGTAATCCTCTTTTCCATCAATGAAAGAAATATCCAGGATCGGAATGTTTCTCAGTGCATTCTGTTCCTGTGCAGATAGCACACATAAAAAAGATAAATGAACGTGTGCCAGCGTATGATTGGCCGAGAGTACACCTGTACGCGGATCAGTTCCCTCAATTTCCAATTCCGCTAAGCTAGCTAAAAAGCTATAGGGATCACCCGGTTTGATTCCCGCTCCATCAAGTGATCGTGTGGGTGAATGGCCCACATGCTTATACGCAATGCTTACATAATCAGACCAGTTAACCTGGCTCATACTCAATGGTATTACTTGCATTAATCTATTCCCATTTTCTCTACACATTTGGGACAATAAATAAAAGTATCTAATTTTCTCCAATCCCAAGGAATAGTTGCTACTTTCTCATTCCTGCTATAGACCATTGTTTGCTTCTTGCAATTCTGTCCATCACATTCAAGGAGCAATGGCCAAACTTTAGTAACCATAATCACTTTCTCTAAATGGATGTATCCCCCGGTAAGCCGAGACTTACCGGGGGACCAGTCCTGCCACATCACAATCCGGTTTTGTGAAGGACAGGGCCGTTACGATTACCGATCGCGGTCGGTGCCAGCGGCGACAGCTTCCTCATCAGAGACACGCTCGATCACCGGACCCTTGGGTGGGTTCACGAAATCCTTCATTTGAGCCGCCATCTCCTCTGCCGAGGGATAGTTGCTCAATGGAGTGCTACATGCCACGATCGTGGGAGCTTCCCAGGTGTATTCGGTGTTGTTGATAAGTTCAACACCCATTGTGACCGCTTTACCGATCAGCGGCTTGAAGTTGCGGGCAGCCATGCGAAAGGTCGGATTGCCCATGAAAAGACTGGCGTACTTCGTTTCTCCCTTAGAGTCGGGAATGTAGCAGAGGAAATCGAGCCCGTAAAGGTAGCCCTTCGACTTCTGTTGAGCCGCGGCCTGGATACGCCGAAATTCTTCGGAGTTCTTGTCGAACGAGGCGACAATGTTCTTGGTATCGGACAGATCGAGTGCTTTCGACCGATATGTTAGAACCAAGATGTCAATCTTCTCTCCGAGAACCTCGAAAGCATCCTTGCCCGTGATGATGATATAGTTTCCAGCGGAAACTTTCCGATTCTTCACCAACTTGGAAGAACTTCCTTCAAGCTGCAACCTCGGCAGGAACAATCCCGTTGTGAACGATGCGAAATCTTCACTGTACGGGTTTTCGATCGCCGGAACTGAGAACGTCTTCGGGTCGATGATACCCGGAAGATTATCCTCTATCGTTCCAACTTCACGGTTAGTGAGCGTCTGCACTTCGCCCTTGTCTCGTGCCATTTTACTTAACCTTTTTGAAACCTAGGAAACTCTACTAGAGAACTGACCTGAAGAAACGTTCTTCAGGCTTCTTCAAGAGGGAACGTTTCGGCAGCCTGGAAGTCAATCGCAACTGCCACACCGCTCACCACCTCGATATCAAGAATACCGGAAAGGGTCTGCTCCCCTTCGGTATCAACATCGACATCAGGCAAGTTGACCTGGACCTGACCCGTCCCAAGAGGACCGATCGGGCGAGCGACAACCATACCGTCTTCAACGACCACCGCCAGGAGAGCTTCATCGGAAGATGTGGCGACGATTTGCTCATCGGTGAAACTTACAGGATTGCCCCGTTTGTCTCGCCCATTGAGCTTGAGCTTCACGCCCTGAGTCGCACGCAACTGGTACACGATTTTCAGTCCTTTGACGTTTGGACTTTTCAGTCCGGGAAGGTTGAAAGGCGGTAGAATTGTGAAATTCAACTCCGCCTTTGGCTTGGGACAACTTGTCATGTTGATAGGAATGTACACGCTGTTATACGTATTCCCGTCAACACTGTTGAATGTCATTGTGAGCCCCAATCACAGGGAGGCCGCATCTAATAGGCCGTGTACGGCATCTAATAGAGAAACTGGATCATTGAATCCGATCAGGAAACAATGCCCTTCACTCGTCGTCTTCATCCTCGTCTTCGTCTTCTTCCTCACCCTCGTTCGCGTTCATCTCCAAGGAGATGCCAGCGTCAGCCGCAGCCGCACGAGCCGCTTCCGCACGCTTCCGGATATTCTCCTTCTTCTTGGCTTCTTTCTTGACCTCATCCTCCTTCTTGCGATCCTCGGCCTGCTGCTTGGAAATCTCGATGGACTTCGGGTCCATGTTCAACACCCAAGCGACGCCCGCCGCAAATCCCTCCTCGGGAGTGGTGGCCTTCATGTCCTTGACGATAGCAGGAGCGAGGGTCGGACTTTCCAGTTGTGCCTTGATCTCCCTGACCGCCCTCATGTGCGGGACAGCCTGGAAAGCCGCCTTGTCACTCGGGATGCGGCCAGTACGAGCCGCCTCTCTCAGTTCCTTCACCCGGTTCGTGACGTGGCCGGAGAACTCCTGGATCGTCTGCGTCTGAGCCTGCTCAACGAACTGGAGTTGCTCCTCCGGGGGCTTGAGCTTGACGAGAGCGAAGGCGTGAGCCAAGGAGATATCACCGTTGTCCACCAGGGGGCCGATCTTCTCATGAAGCTTGGCCAAACTGAGCCGATCCTGAAGCCACTTCACCGAACAATGCAGTTGATCGCTCAACTCTTCTAGAGTCAGGGTAGGATCAGCGTTCAACATGCGGTGAAGCTGTTGCGTGTACTCAACCGGCTTGGTGTCGATCCGGGAATGGTTCGCGATGATCTGGGCCGCTGCGACCTGGGCATCGTCCATGTCAATGATGCGAGCCGGAATCGTCTTGAACCCGAGATCGAGACAACACGAGTAGCGTTGGAGTCCGTCGATAAGGCCAAGAGCCTTCTTCCCCTTGTTATCAGGGTCCTCAATTTCGCGAAGAAGGATGGGAAGCATTGGGCCATTAGTGGCCGCAATGGCGTCCCGCAAACGCTGGTACTTCTCCGAGTTGCGATCAACTTCTCTCAGAGAGTATTTCCCCAGCCTGATCTTGTCCATTGGAGCCGCACGCAGCTCGAACTTCGCATTCTCGAAAGCGTTCCCAGTTGCATTGTTTGTCGCCGATGCCGTTGCCATTGTCTGCCCTCTGACTTCTCTATTAGATTCGGTCGCTGAAGCCTTTGACCGATTTCTCTAATAGATTCGCCTACCTTTAGATTAGAGAAATCAGCGAAAAGACACCTTTTCGCCAGCCATGTGGTTTCCCCATATAGGATACGGTCAATTGTCGCATATTTTCCACGAAATGGCAACATTTCCGAAAATATTTTTACATGCATGCATGCACTCATGCAAGCATTATAACCCTTTTCAGGCTGGCATGCCGTAACCCGTTACGCGTGCCCGGTTTCGTATCCTAACCATACGCACGCCCGTATCTTCTTTGTATGAGCTATCACTATCACTACTATCTCTCATACAAAGAAGTTAGCGGGATTTGGTTACTAGGTGTTATAAATGGGACTATCAAACGACTTGTGACGACCGATGAAAATAAGGGTTACGATTTTGACGGATTTTGGAAAAAACCGGCCAAATGACCGTATACTATCGGGGGACCTCTCAGACCGTGATTGACTGCTTGAATGCATGCACTCGATCAATTTCTCTAATCTAATGCTAAGCGAATCTATTAGAGAAATGAACGATCATCTGCCAAATGGCGAATCTAATAGAGAAAAGGAACAGGTATGAAAGTTCTCGTGATTGAAGTTAGCAAGCCTGCGATCGTGCAAGAAATCAAAGGCTTCAATGATATGAAAAAGATCATCGGCGGATGGATACAAATGATCCCGTTTACGGTTGATAGTGTTTGCTTCATTGATGAGGAAGCCAAGGTACGCTCGGACAAACAGCCCGTGCTCAATGCTTTAGCTACCTATCTGTGTAATAGCGTAGGTACGCCCCTAGGCGTAGGCGATTGCATTGTGGGGTCTATGATGATCGTAGGTGTCCTCAATTCCGAGGGCGAGCGTGATGGTGAGGAACATGATGTACCTGAACATGTGATCAAAGTTGTCATGGAAGCCTCTGCAAACTATGTTTTTAGCGGGGATATGTGATATGTTGCCACAAACATTCTTCATTATCAAGCCGGATGCCATTCAACGCTCTTTATCAGGAAAGATCATTTCTCTAATAGAGGAAAAAGGCTTCACTGTCACGAATTTATCCATGTTAATACCCCAATTTTCTCTATTAGAGTCACATTATGGTGAACATAAGGGAAAAGACTTCTATGAAAATCTAATAGCGAGCATGTACACGCATACGCCCATCATAATTGGCACGCTCACGATGAAAAAGAAGCCCAACCATGTCTTTTCCGCGTTCCGTACCCTTATGGGGAACTATTCCGAGCCTGCACCTGATACAATTCGTTACCTTTATATGGTCGATTCCATGAAAAACGCCATTCACGGCTCTGCGGACGAGATAGCAGCACGCCGCGAAATCTCACTTTGGTACAAATGGTTCTAATAGAGGTTCAAATGACCTGGAAACAGTTCAAAGACTACTGTGAAGCTCAAGGATTGACCGATGAACATGAAATTGGGTGGATTGATTTCTCTCAGGACTACCCAACAGTTGAATTCGGGACAAAAAGGAAGTACGCCAATGTCGCAGGGAGGTTTGAAACAGTTGATGAGGAAGAGGAAAGGGAGAAATTGACTTCTGAAAGGCAGGAAAATGATCAATCCAGAGGAAATTGAACTGAAAAAGCCGGTACTCTATCAGCAAAAGCACATGAAAATTCCCGAATACGGTATTATTATCGGAACTGAGGGCCTTCCTATTCATGTTCATGTGCTATTTGCAGGTGATCAGACGCCAAAATCGTGTTGTTTAGCGGATTTATTTTGGCCCATCACCTTTTTCCCATCATAAAGACCATGAAATATATAGCTTTGTACTATTGTCCGAAGGAAGTGACCATAATTCCGGTCAAAGCCTCGAATATTTATACACTTGCTAAGTTGGAAGCCGACAAATACCCACTTTCAACGGTAATTCAGTATAAAAGTCCTACTAATTTTGCCACTTTGGTCTATTATTGGCTTGATTATATTGGAATTAATAAAGAAACTGCTAAACATATACGCGATGTAACGTATACTGCGATGATTAATGCCGAAAAACAAGGAATGCCACTATGATTGATCCAGTGACTTTCAGGCAAGTTGAAAATATTCATCGTGCTAACGCCAATAAGATCGGAAAATGGGATATTTTAGCGGCTATCAATGGCGAGTTAGGCGAATTCTGTCAAGCGGCCCGAATTGAAGATCGTGATCCTCTTTACAAATACAAATCTATTAGAGAAAGTAGCCGAATTGAAATGATCGACGTTATGTTATGTTGCCTTGAAATGTATATCCTTCGCGGCGGAACGTTAGAAGAACTATACGCGATGGCCCCGGTGAAACTTGCCAAGTGGCAAGCACTGTGGGACAAAGAAAATTCAGGAGAGCATGATGCAGTTGATTCTCCTCCTCGCCCTGTTAGCCCCTGAACAGTGTGCGAATGGGCAATGTTACGCTCCCGTACATTACGCTCCCGTTCACCCTCCTCAGGTACGTCACGCTCCCGTTTACCCGGATGATTACAAATTGGTAGCTTCCTCAAACTTGGAGAAGGTTCCTACTACCACCGTCAATGGTGAAGAATTGGGACCAAAGGGATGGGTTTGGCTTACCAAACAGGGCCTTTTTGGTTGGGGTAGCCAAATCCAATCCGGCGATTACAAGGGAATGTGGCGTGTTGAACGCAAGGTTAAGCCTGCTCCTCGCCCACAGGTGCCCTCTTTCGTGTCCTGGCTCAACTCTATTAGAGCAAGAGCAGGTCTTCGACCCGTAGGTTGGGATCAAAACCTAGCCAATTGGGCTAGTCGGAATAGTGCCGCTTGTCAGGGACGTGGGCTAGGTCACTTCGTTATGGGACCTGCTCGACGCCAAAACGCGGCAATGGGCTCACCTGCCACAATCGGTGGCCAATGGATGAATTCACCGCCACATCGAGCAGCAATGCTTGATCCATCCGTCACAGCGATCGGATTGGCCGGTATCGGTTCCTACTGGACACTCAACTTCCGTTGATTTCTCTATTAGAGCCAGCCCTAAGAGCCACGGATGGCTCATTTTTAAGTAAAAGTAACATGAAACCTCTTCATCTAATGAATGATAGAGAACTGAAAACGTTCATGCAATGGGTTGCTGAAGGAATACAGGAACGTCTTCCTGATAGAAATACGTTTTTCGCTTTACTGATATGCGATGATCACAGTGAAATGCAATATATTTCCAATGGCAACCGTGAAGATGTCGTCAGAGCGATGCGTGAGTGTGCTGACCGTCTCGAAAAACATCAAGACAAGCCGAGGGTAAAATGACATTTGACGACGCTAAGAAAATGTGGGAAAAGGACATGCTCAGTTTCGGACTGACGCATGCCAATAATCAAAAGAAAATTCTTACCGATTGGAAGGGTGGTAAGCCTAATCCTGATTTCAATCCTGTTTACTATGATGGGGCTCGGGTTTTCTATCAGATTTACGATTACACCAAGGATGCCAAATGGCTGGATGCTGCCAAGGTCTCTGTTCAACTTTATCGCGATACTTATCTGCTACCGAACCAGGGTCGATTGCCAGGCTACTGGATATTTCCGCAAGGATTGGCGGAAGATTTTCGACGAACAGGAGACACGTTCTCAAAAGATTCCGTAATGCTGCTTTCTAACAATTCGTCCTATGCTACCGATCTCGATTCCGTTGGTCATGGAAGTTATCTTGTCAGTGCAAATGGGTCGCGTGAATGTGCCTATGCGATCATGGCTCATTTGGTGGCTGAATCGCTAGGTAAAGTTCGGGAGAAGAAAACTCTAGATCGCATCCGCAATCTCTATGGTCATTTCGATCAATGGTTCATCTCGAAAACGTGGGTGCCACAGCCTTTTATGGTGGGATTGGCCTGTGAAGCCTTGATGATGTGGGAAGTCGTTTCCAATGACGACAAAGTGTTTCCCGCGATCAAACTCGCTGGTGAAGGTCTCATGGAGACACATTGGCGAGAGTCTAATCAATCTTTCGTGTACGCTGACCCGCCCACGAACATGACACTTACTACGGGAGCACCTGACCTCAATCTATTGATATTGCCGATATATGGCTACTTAGCCAAGCGAACCGGCGATATCAAATACCAACAATGGGGAGACAAAATCTTCATTGGCGGTAGGGTCGCATGGATTGCTGGAAACAAACAATTCAATCAGAACTATCGTAATAGTTTCAACTACGTGAGGGATCGTATGCCGGCTCCAATAGATTATTTCGTCTACAAAGCCCCGACTCCGGGCGAGATTACTCGTAATACCGCTGTGCAAAAAGCGGCCTCCTCCCTTGTTACCATCCTTTGGGCAAGTTGCCCTGATAACGCTCAACGGTCTCTTGCCATCCAAAAGCTGGAGGAATGTGTCCTCTATGCCGGGGAGTCCATTTCCAAACTAGAGTGAGGTACTCATGTATGAGGAACCTACAACTCACCAGGAACAATTAGAATGGGATAAGCAAATTGAAGATAACATCGGACTAATTTGGACGATGTTAAAAGAGCGTTACCTCACTCAAGATGAGGACGCTCTCCAAGAAGCTTATCTTGCATTATGCGAAGCTCGCATCAATTACAATAAAGATTTAAAAATTCCATTCGGTGCTTATGCAGCAAATTATATTAAGCGAAATTTAACGTGGTATAAGATTAGGCGAGGTCCATTCCATATCCCAAAGCGAGCTTTTCAGTTTGCAACAACAGTAGAAGATGCCAAACGTGCTCAGCACATGAATCGTCATCCGATTAGCGATAATCATCACGGATATGAAGTTGAACCCGACTCTTATAGATTTAGTGATCTATTAATCGGTCTCAATGAGTATGAAAGTGCGATAGTGACAATGTACATATTGGAAAGATTACCTAAAAAGGAGATAGCTAAACGGTTGAATACCAATCATCAGCGTATCATTGTCGATTTTGCACGAGCGAAAAGACGCCTCAAACGGAGATGGAAGAAGTACAATGCTCTTTAAATTTTTCAAAAAAGAAGATCGAGTCATTACCGCCGCCAAGGCATATGTTAGGGCACGCCGCGACATGAAAGAGTACAAACGATTGGATAAGGAGTTTACAGGTTTCGAGGACCTATGCAGGAAAGCCGATCTGGCTTTTGACGAGTTAGTTGCTTCAGTTGATACACTTCTCTAATAGATTCAAGGAAAGTAAGATGACTCAACCTACTCGTACTGAAGCGATCAAGACGTTCCTTACCTTGAGCACGCACAAGGATTTGGCAGAACTCTATAGCCATGATATGGAGTGCCAGGTCAATGTCGCCGCCGATGGCGGGACACGTATTGATCCAACGTTTAATGGCCGTACTTATATGGCCTGGACTGATGGGGATACGGAATGGAAACCGTTCCGTATCCCTAGAAACGCAGGAACTAATCCTGAATATACTGATGTTCCAATGTCCTTTGATATCGCAGCTCATGCCGAAGGCATCGGTATGACGGGTTGGGATTGGAAAAATAGAGTTTCACGTTGGGTCGCTTTCGATTTTGATGCGATCATGGGACATTCGGAACGTCATACCCGTAAGTCTACACAGGAGGAACTCAAGCAAATCGAGCAACTTCTCCAAGGAGTTCCCTGGATTAATATACGCTATTCAACTTCAGGAAGGGGATTACATCTCTACGTCTTTCTTGCAGAAGTTCCTACTAATACTCACCATGAACATTCTGCTCTGGCTCGTAGTATTCTTGGTCAATTATCTGCTTTTGTAGGATACGATTTTAGTAGCAAGGTGGATATCTGCGGTGGCAATATGTGGGTTTGGCACCGCAAAATGATCAATACCAATGGCCTTCTCCTTATCAAAAGTGGCACAATTTTCGAGGATATCCCGGTTAATTGGAAAGATCATGTCGCGGTCGTGAAAGGGGATCGTCGTAAAACTCTACCAGAGTTGGTACGCTCTGGTAACCAGGAGGACCTCTTTGATGAACTTACGTCGAAGTCAATACACGCAGAATTGGACGCCTCACACCGTAGCCATATTGAGTGGCTTACTTCTAACGGGGCTTATTGGTATTGGGATTCCGATCGCAATATGCTTGTTACCCATACCTGGTTTCTAAAGAAAATGCATAACGATCTCGATTTGAGAGGTCCTTTTGAAACAATTTCTACGGGCACTGAAAGAGGCACCGATCATAATTGTTTCTGCTTTCCACTACGTAAGGGCAGTTGGGCAGTACGCCGTTTCACGCCCGGAGTTGCAGAGCACTCTTCCTGGTCCCAAGATGGTGCCGGGTGGACTCGTTGTTTTCTTAACCGTGACCCTGATCTCCCTACATTGGCTAACTCCTACGGTGGAAAGGAGAAGCCTACCGGAGGATACATTTTCTCCTATGCTAAGGCAGCGATGGATACCGCCATTGCCTTGGGAGCCGAAGTCACTTTGGCAGCTAATCTAGCTGGTCGCGAAGCCTCTATCAAGCAAAGGAAAGATGGTAAGATCATCATGGAAGTCACTAGAGAGCCTGGTGATACTTCCGATAAAATGGACGATTGGATTGCAACTCCGAAGAAATGGCAGCGAGTTTTCTCTATTAGAAATACGGCCCCTGCTGAACCTGAGTTAGCTGATCATGATGAGGCTCTCCGTCACCTTGTCAATGAGGCCCATGAGGACGCCGGGTGGGTGATCAAAGTTGCGGAAAGTTGGTCAGTGGAGCCACTTGTACATGTCCGTCTAGCGGTCAAGCGTCAGGGCCATATTGGTCCCGATGTCGATCTGATGTTGGGCAATGCCATCATGAAACAATGGGTCCTTGTCAATCGTCCTTTCCAGGTCGAATATCCGGGAGGACGTTGTTGGAATAGGAATGCGGCTCAACTCCGTTTCAAACCATCCAAGGATAAGGAAAAGGAAAATCTACATTATCCAACCTGGATCAAGTTACTTGACCATCTCGGTGAGGGATTGAATGAGGAGATTGTCCAACATCCCTGGTGTTTGAACAATGGCATTCTGTCCGGAGCAGACTATCTCAAGTGTTGGATAGCTTCTCTATTCCAATTCCCACTGGAGCAACTTCCCTATCTCTTCTTTTATTCATTGGAACAGAATACAGGAAAATCTTCCTTTCATGAAGCCATCTCCCTATTGCTTACTCAAGGGGCTGTTGTACCGGCATCGGTCGCATTAACTAGCGAGGCGAGTTTCAATGGCGAACTGTCGTCCGCGATCTTGTGCGTCATCGAGGAAGTTGATCTTGGCAAAGGTAGAGGTAAATCACTTGCGTACAATCGGATCAAGGAATGGGTTACAGCAAAGATGTTCCTGGTTCATCCTAAGTCAAAGACACCTTATACCATACCCAATAGTACGCACTGGATACAATGTGCGAATCATCACTCCGCTTGTCCGATACTTCCGGGTGACAGCCGTATTACAATGATCAGTGTTGCTCCAATTGATCCCCTGGAACTTATTCCCAAACGAAATCTATTAGAGTTGCTCCAGGCGGAAGCTCCTGATTTTCTTCAAGCGATCTTAACGTTAGAAGTTCCACCATCTAATGATCGCTTGAATATTCCAGTTATCACAACACAGATCAAGCAACAGGCAAGCCGAGCGAACTATAGTTACCTGGAGAGTTTCATTGATGAGATGTGCTATGAAGTTGACGGGGAGTGGATCAAGTACACCGATTTCTACGAACGTTTTATTGAGTGGCTCGGCCCTGTTGATGAGAAAGTTTCCTGGACAAAACACCGCGTTAGGGATGAGATACCGCCCAAGTTTCCTTATGGTGCCGCAGCAAATAATCAGCGTTATATCGGTAATATTGATTTTGCTGCTAGAGCACCAGGAGAAATTATCAAGCACAAGCTCACAGTTCGTGATGGTAAGTTTTTCCAAAATGGCCGTAGGATTTAATCCTCCTAGGTTATCTAACCCAGAAAGTAACTCTAATGAGTATTCGAGATATTCTACTCTCACTTTCTCCAAAAGAGAAAGCAACACTTGATTATGCTCGTGAGTATGGACTTAGTCAATTCATTAGATATGGTGAAAATCGTTTCATCGGTATCAATGCCGAACGTATCAGTTTTCTTCAAATTGAGGAAACTGCTGGACAGTGGTCAATTGGAACTATCAAAATGAAAGGAGTAGTCGCTAAATGAACGAATATGTAAATTTACTAAAGGAAGCAAATTTTGAAATTGTATTAGTAACTAATAGAGTGATTAGATTTCATGGTGAGGGTTGGCGAGCCCTTGCTTTAGTTTTACAACGTCAATGGCCTGTACAAGCTTTTAGACGTGTATGGCCCATTATTGACAGCGAACCTACAGGACCTTATTGGGAATTGGAGTTTTATGTATGAAATATTTCACTCGCGTTGAAGAAGTTCAAGCAGAACAATTGACAATTGAAACAATCAAGATAACTCTAGTAGATTTGGAGGCAACAACAAACCCTGACATTTTCTATATTCGAGAAGCAGATGTGCATGTACGAACAGGAGAATGGATTGTTAAATTTGAGGACAAACGCATTTTAATCTATTCCGATGGAAATTTTGCACGTCGTTTCGTTGGACACAATGAATGTTCAAGTTTAAAAGAGTCATATGATCGTCTCCTCTGGATGAGTGGAGGTGTTTCATCAGCGATAATGGGCCATATCAAGGATGGTGAATACACAGGCAAACCTATTGCCATGATTGAGGAAGCTCTTGATCTTCGACAGCGAGTGGAAACAGCGGAACAGCTTATCTTATCCCTAGGAGGTGTTATCGCGAACTTTCGTAAAGCTCGCGATGAGTTCATTGCTAAACAGGGAAAATAATGCCGTTATTGGATGTGGTGACCTGCCGCCAACTTAACAAATTTACGACCATGCCGTTCATGAAAGCTCTTGAAGCTCTCAATTGGACGGTGGGTGATTCAATGATGAACGCGATTCAACTTTTCACAGGGATGTGTAACCAGGAAGTGTATTGCCCGACGTTAACTCGTATGGGTGACTCGCTTCTCCTCTATTGGAACAATGACCCTTATGAACTTCGAGTTTCACTTTACAAAGTACGAACATCTATCGTTGAATTCTCTATTGGAAAAAGGAATCAACCACATGAGATTGAGACAGTTTCTTTCGAGAAGGCACAAAATCTAATAGAGTCGTGGGCAAATTATCTTAACCAAGAGTTTGATAAGAAAGTAAAAACGCTATGAATGGGTATTACAAAGCTGAAACAGATACCAATGGTTGCGGCTGTTTCGGCTTCATTATTATTCTAATCCTTTTGTTCATATTGTCCTGCACGGCTCGGCAGGGCTGGGAATATGGAGCCCCGGAGAAGAAAAATGACGTACATAATTGGAGTAGGACATCGGAGCGGGCACGGTAAGGATACCTTTGCCAATTTTTTCGTTGAACACTTTAACAATTTGTTTAAAGATACATTACATGGATTGAAAATACGGAAACTCTCCTGGGCCTGGAAACTTAAAGATGCTTGCTTTCAACTTTATAAACATTTGGGACTTCGCGAACCGGAATTTTACGAAACTGATGAAGGTAGAAAATTACGCAATATCAAGTTACCATGTATAGGTCTAACTCCGGTGGAGATTTGGATCAAGTTTGGTTCTTACGGAGTTCGAGATCATGTCTGGGATTTAACATGGGTGGAATGGGTAAAGCACAATAATACTGATGTGGACGTGATCATTAATGGAGATACCCGTTTCCCTGTCGAAATACCTTATTGTGATTTCACAATCAAAATAGTAAATCCCAAAATTCCTAACCGAGAAGGAGTTTCAGTTGACGACAAATTAGCTCACTATCTCAGTTGGAATCTTATCGTTATGAACGATGGGACTAAAGAGGATTTGAGTGACAAAGCGAAACAGGTTTGCCATCAACTCTTTTCAGGAAACAAGATCAATGAAACTTCTGACCCTCGACCAGTTTCTAGCCAGTGATCGTCCTAATGCCTTTGTCAAACATCCCGACTTCAAACAATTATATGTTCGATATAGTGGATATGTCTGGGCATTGAACAATAGCCTTTATCGTACCAAAACAATCCAGTTAGCAAGATTAGAAGCTAAAAAACCTGGAACGGGAGCTTTCAAGCGGCTGATGCTTCATCTTACTCTAGAGTATAAGTTAACTCCCGTTATCGTGGAGTGCGTTCAGAATAGGCAATTTGCCGCCGGATTATTGAAATTGGGTTTTACTCAATTCACAAATGATCCGTCGTTCATAATCAATCATCGCCATGTGAAACCTACCCGGGAAGGTATCAAACCCGGCTTTACTCTATTAGATTCACTCACTCTCACCCCTCCTATCAAGGAAAATGATTAAATGGTTGCCAAATTCAGCCTTGCGCATTTGAACAAGAACCTGTTGTGTGCCATCAATATCAAAACAACAGGATTATCTTTTGAGTTGCATGAAATCTATGAGCTAGCGATCATCCCGATCAATGCCAAATTTGAACGTGATCAGGACCGGAAATGGCTTGATCTCAAAATACGTCCGGAACGTGTTAATAAAATTGATTGGACAGGTGCCGAGAAAATGGCAAATGCTCATCGTGTCAAGGATGCTATCGACACTGGTTTGGACAGGGAGACTGCCCAAGAAATCTTACGGATATGGGTTGAACGGCAGGGACTTGGCAAAAAGGGCATTGCTCCGGTCGCCCATCACTTCTCATTCATTTCAAGGTTCATGCGAATGTGGCTTGGCGATCTTCTCTATGAGAGTTATTTCAATGATATGGAATTGAGAGACACGATGGTTGTCGCTAAACATATGAACGATATGTCAGATTTCCGAGCAGAACCGGAATTTCCCTATGCCAAGACAAACTTAGTCTATCTCGCTAACTTACTGAAAATTGATCATAACTATGGGAAGCAACGTACCGCACTTGCTGACGCGGCAACGGTAGTGGATGTGTACCGTAAGCAAATGTACGCCCTTAACAAACGGATGATATTCACTTAATTTGTCCAAATGTAATATACTCCGGTAGTTAAATATTCTGTCCAGGGAGTAGCATCATGGACACTATAGCCTACCAAATTGGTAGTAGGCTTTTTATCTAATAGATAAACAAAAAGTTGCATGTAACATTTAATTTCTTGATTAGCTACAGTTTCCGTTACACTGTCACCTGTACTAGGACTAATACCACCAGTTGCTAAACAAGGTCGTATATTATGAAAAGTTCTAGACTTAATCCAATGATTAAATACTTCACCTTGATAGAAAATACCAGTTTGATATTGTGGTTCTCTTGGAACTAGTGGAGTGTACATTTTTAAATAACGTCGGATAGGTGTAACATCTGTTCTAGTTTCCCAAATAAGTTCAGGTTGTATTGTTTCAATATTTGCTCTTGCAATACTTGTATTTGGATGATCATTAGGATACCAACCGGAGGACCCATAAAGATTTAAAACCGCTGATTGGAGAGGTTGTAACTCATGGATAATTGGTGTCATTGTACCAGATAATTTACCATCATCGCCAAGAGTTATTGTAAATGTTATCGGATGTATTTTACAAAAGAGAAATCGGCAAAAAGTATTTTGCAAATTCCTATTCCATACATCAACTGACCAAACCATTTCATCACCAGGCCATACATAAGTTATTGGTGTATCGCGTTTAATTTCCTTAACATATATTTTTTTACCAGCAAGAAATGGGCGACTGTTATATGTTCCAACGAAAGCACGATCTGATAAAAAACTTGAAGCCGGAGGCACAATACCATTATGATATCGAAAATCTAAATGCATCCATTTCTCTGACTTATTTTGTAACGAGAGAGGTTGATAAGGTACTTTTTCCGCAATACTCCAAGGGTCTTCTTCTCTATTAGATATAAAAAATTTCTCAGTAATTGATTCCGATGATCCACTGTAAATTGGACTATATTTACGGGGACCACTTACCCGTTTTACAGGATCATCTGTACCATCTAACTGGTTAGGAGGTAAGTAAGGGTTTTCATCTGTGTACTCAGCCATATTAATATCCTTTAACTTTCAATTTCGTCTTCTTCTGGTCCAGGTAGGAAGACAGCTACCTGAGTTTCATAAATGAAACTTGTACCATTCCATATTCGACAGGCTATTGACCAAGTATCCGCAGGAATTTGAAAACCTTCAGCGATTTGTATCTGATTAACGGTTGTATTCCAAGCGACCTCTGGAATATCCTTACCACGCGGATAAATTTCACCGACTATATTATTGGCCATTTTAACTGGTAGAATGGCGGTATGTGCTGTATAGAACCAGTAGCGTGTTATTTCATCAATGATGCTTTTAAAAATTGTGACCCACTCAGTTTCCAATCCTATAAGTTCACTATCATTATGAAGCTCCACCGCCTCTAATAGAGTTGGCGCCAATCCTGGTCCATCGAGATAGACATTCACATTCCACAATGTACCGTTAGTGCCTCGCGATATAACCTGCCCTGGTATCCCTGTTCCTCCCCCTTCACCCTCTCCACTTCCAGTTCCAACACCCGCTCCAATTAGATCACGTTCCACTGGCGGTGGTGTCGTGATCTTTGGCGTTGGTAATGGCACAGGCGGCTTATTGTAAACATAATTATCCGCCGGTCGTGTTGCCCTCGCCGGAACAATTTTCGGGCTAAGCGGGCGAGATTGATAATTTATCGTAGTCTTTTGGTCAGAAGGATAGGTGTCTCCTTTAGTGGATGGCTCATCGCCAATCACATAAGTAACGAATAAGTGTCTTTGGACAAGTTCAATTTTCGGTGGCGGGTTAGGCTGGCTCGCATTAAACTTCGGGATATCAGGAGCAGTATCCTCAAATGGGATTTGTGGCAAGTCGCCACGATAATGATCACTCGGTAACGGAAATTGCAGATTGATAGCACTGTCGGCGGGACGACTAAATGGGTACACATCCATTGAACCGAATTTAATTCCTGTCCATAACTCTAATAGAATTGAATTGGTAGCACTATCATATTGAGCCGATTCAACTTGGCATGCTACCCCACCAGGGGCGTTAGTAACATAGGGAGCGGCAAGATCAAGGTTAATATCATCCAATGTTTCGATACTAAGTTTGGTTAAGAAACAGTTTACCTCAACGATTTTCCAAATGTTACTTTTTCGTATTAGCCAGAATGTAGCCGATTTGAGAACGGTATTATAATTATCATAAATGTAGAAACTGTAACTATCTTCCAATACGCCGAACTTTTCAACATTGTTCTTAACAACGATAGTTGCATCTTCCGAAAGGCCATCCGGCTTCCAGGTGGCCACATATTTTGTTATGAGATCATTTGTATCCGATGCCTTAATTTTCAACGAACCGAAAATGATATCGCCATCAGCAATGGTCTCGGTGATCGTTGGCGTAGCGGGCAAGTACTTAATATAATAAATGCCATTTTTGATCCATATCGCACACCTCGATTGATAAGCGATATCTTCAATCAACTCATCAACATTGGGCCGCTCTAAAAGAGCAAAGTTCGCAGGGAACGGATTAACAGCATTCCATACAGAACTAAACGAAGCGTGATCGTAAGTATAAGTCGTATAATGTTGTATAAGCCAAATGATAATATCAACAGTATTAGGGCCAATAGTTGAAACAAAATTAACAAATATTTCATTGTCCCACTCAATTTTGTTTTGTACTTTTAAAGGCTCATTCGAGGGCGGGAGATTCCTAACCCTGGCCAGAGTATCCTCAGCCATTTGTGTTGACAGATTCTCAAAATAAGCAGCCGTCGCCAATGGACGAGTAGTAACGATATACGTTATCGTATAGCCACCCTTGACCTCCGTTCGAGTTGTCCAATACTGATCAGGTACGCGGGCCAATCTCTTGAACCCATTGATAGTTTGATATGCGTAAACGCCCTCTACCGTCCCTGGAGTGATGGAAGCGACATGGTGATAGCCTCCAGGAAAATCATCTAAGAGTTCGACTTGGGCACCGGCTTGAATGAAACGACTTCCCGCTATTCCTTGTCCCGCTGTGTAAGTGTACGCAGGTAGCACAGGTTCAATACGGACATTGGCGGCGGAATCTTCATGTAACCCTTGAGTGTTAGGCCAAAATGTGATATAGAAAATCTCTTCATTGATCTTGCAAAGGTATCGTCCCGGAGGAAACTTATATCCACCAATGATATAGTTTGTTGTACTTTCTCGACTACGTTGGATATTCCATTGAGCAATTGTAAAAACACGTTCCTCTTTTAGTGTACGTAACCGAAACTGTTGATCACGATACCAATTCAAATAATTGTTAAAATCCTCATCAACAACTCTTAAGAGCTTATCGGAAACCTCGGCAAATCGACTTGGCATGGGGATCAGAATTGATCTGACCCACATTGTCAATCCAGCTTTAGGTGTATCAGAAGACTCGCCGGGGTGATGTCCAAAATCCAGATTTAAAGAGCGATAGATATTATCGAGTATCTTGTTTTCTTCAGTGTAATCATGTCCTACAAATACTTCTTTACGAACTGCTTCCATCTGATCCGAGAGTTCCTGAACTCTAAATGGGAATGATGGATCGGTGAGATAGATCGGATTAACCAATATCCCTGTCGGTATCTCCTGTAAATTGAGAACCGGAGTGTATCGTGGTGAGCCAAAGATCATTGGCCACACTTTATCTAATAGACTTTCATGAAAGACGGGAACTGTGCTTTCGTCAAGGGCAAATCCAACCTGATAGTTTGACTGACGTGTGATCGCTGTAAGTCGAACTGTTCGAGTGCCCTCGTCCCATTCTATTGGAGTAGCGAGAACGCCCTCAAACAAGGGAATCATAGACGTAAGTGAAGTAGCATAGAAATGTTGGTAAACTGTTACCTTATTATAAAGTACATCGGTATTTTTCAATATCCAAAGAATATGGCCTTCATTATCATCTAACGTGAAGGAAATCGAGGAGGATGATCCATTTCCATCTAATCTGGTGATAGTTTCAAGTTGACCAAACTCAAGGATTTGGCCTTTGATTGTAGCACCGATATCGCGATCAGCGTACAAACTCTCTTGACCTGGATAAAACGATATCCCCACGATCATGAGGGGATCAATCGCCTCTCCGGTATTGAGGTGATCTCGAACAGCCTGAGTTAGATTACGTGCCATAGATCAACCTTCTTGAAATTTGAAACTAAAGGCAAAGTCTTTCCGAGAAGGTTGAGCAACCTCATTCTCTGGCGTTAAAATAAATCCAACTCGTTCAGTGTTGAAATGATCCACTATACGTATGCGTCTACCGAGAGTCCATCTCAAAAACTCTAATAGATTAACGCGATCAAATGTTCCAAGGTTATTAAAGCCAAACTCAAAGATGTTTTCAGTTCCCCAAGCATTAATATGAAATAGGATAAGGGTGTTACCGCGAGTGTATTTCTGTTCTTTGATATTTCGATAACTATCCGTGTCACCAAACTCCGGTGGTCCAATAGTGATAATTGGTAAATCACTTACAACTGGATAAAAGAACTTAAAAGTTTGTGGAACTAACCTACCAGAATCAGTGAAATTATGTGGTAACGGGGGTAGTGGATCGAGGACAGGTGGGTTAGGTAATGCCGGAAATGGATTATTGATATAATCAACATTGAACAATATACCGGAGAATGTACTTGTCTCAATTTCAATTGTTTCAACTTCTCTAATAGATTCGAGAGCGTGTGCAAATTGATCAGGAGTTAGATCATTATTGGTAAATTGGCGTTGGTGATCTCCAGTGAAAAGGGAAATTTCCTGATCCGTGATGATGATACGTTCCCCTACCCAACTCTCAAAAGAGTCAGTTTCAGTATCAACATCAATGATATCTTCTAGAGGTTCAGCCAAATTTGTCCTTTAAAAACGCGATAACTTCGACAACGGTTATGATACCAGCTAGCCATCGGCAAAGTTTCGCTGTATCAGTATCGGCGAAAGCATAACCTAACAACATGCCCGTATAAATATGGGCCATAGCTTTGAAATTATTTTCTGTAATTCCGTATAAGCGAACTACAGAAAAGGCAGTCGTCGTAATGATCAATATTCCTGCAATTAATATATCTTTCATCCTGTTTTCCTAGGCCGAGGTAAGTCCCGTGGTATAGTTCAATTTGAAAATATCGCCCTCTTGAACAGGAACCGCGTTTGGTAACAAGCCCTGGGCATAAAGAGTTCCTGTCGTGCCGCCCTTGGTGTTGTTACTGATAACGAAACCCCCTGCAATGAAAGCATTCGCTGCCACGCTTGCCGAGACCGTGAATTGACACGGAGCGGAAGATACCATCTGATTGGTGCTCGGAGACGGGCTCTTGGTCCACGCCTGTCGATTGGTCTCATCGTAAGTAGTAAATTCTGTCCAACCCGAATGGCCATTGGATATATCCGTTGCATCGAGTACGGGAGTTCCTGATGTTCCGTCGATCAGGCCGAGGAACCAACCCGTGATCTGAGTAACGGAATTGAATCCCGTTCCGAGAAGGTATTGTTTGCCGACATTGGTCGAACTATTGGGAAATGGAATCACACCAATGCAGATTCCATTTCGCCATTGCTCCAACCCGAAAACGCCGTGCAACTCTTCTAGAGTCGCCAAGGATCGACGGCGTTCTACTGAACTCGAAAACTTGGAAACTATCCGATTGCGATCGTTCATCTTTCCCCTTCTCTATTAGAGTAGCCGCTAGATTTTCAATGTGCCCTGTTTAATCCCACGGCGGATGTGATTGGCAACTTCCCTGGCCATTGCAGGAGAAGTTTGACCGCCTGCGATTGTGAAGTGGATATCGCCCACGTTTGTATTGGTAACGGGACCACCTTGAGCTTTGTAAGTTGGGAAATGTCCCGCATTCATAGCAACAAGTTGACTGTAATATTTCTGGGCCATTGGTTCACGAACAACAAACTCTTTACGCCCAAGCATAGCCGGAATAACATCACTGCCTTTGGCATACTTCCCTGTCAAGAAATTGATTAAATTACCTTGATCCACCATACCACCGGCAGCTTTGCCAACAGGCCCACCTACACCTGTTGACGGAGTAAGCGTAATATTAGGCATTTTCAAATCTAATAGAGCCTGAGATTGTTCCAAAATTTCTCCAACACTGGCAGCTACCGCAGATAGGGCTTGAGCAGATTTATTGATGTTCACATTTTGGTTAGTTAGTTTCTGAGTATTGGCAACCAGTTCAGCGAGACCGGGATTACTCTCTTTCAATTTATTAACTAAATCTAGATCAATTTGTTTTGATGCATCCTTGAGGAAATTAAGCATCATGGTATCTTGCTTAAATCGAGGCTGCATGTTCCCCAATCTTTCAATAGCAGAAGCTGCACGATTAAATATTTCTGTGTAACTTGTTAATGCCTCTGCATTTTCTGGATCTACAACATCTAGTCCTTTACCCTTTGCTGATTCTGTGACTAATGCACGATAATCAGCAAGTATAGACTCTATCTTGTCTTGATGCTCAGGGACATTTTGCAAGAAACTGATAAGTTCCTTATCCCAGGCTTTCATTCTTGCAACATCTTCATCACTGAAATCTACCTTGTTAATATCCACGATTTGATTTAGTAAGCCACCTGCTCTACCTGAGCCAAAGCTACTTGCCAAGCGTTCAATACTAAGAAGATGAACTTTGGCAGTTGAGGCAAGTTCATCCATAGTTACTTTTTGCTTTTGGAGAAGTGCTGTAGCATCGCCAATGCCCTTTTTCTCAGCCTCAATCGCAAGAGAACGTGTCTGAGCATATTTCGTTGCTTGGGCCTGTTGCGTCCCTAATAGGACAGTTAGATCGGCATTTGCTCTTTGCTTAGCGAATGACTCTTCGATTTCTTTCAAAGCAGCATTAAATTGGAGAGCTACCAACGGGTCCATAGCTTCCCCAAGAGTGGAAGCCATTTTCAATGCTTCATTCTGTGCCTTAACAAGTTCAGTTCTAGCTAGTTCAGGATGGCCAATGAATCTCTCTACTAGATTTCCATCTTTATCTGTTAGAGTCTTACTAAATCCGGCCACCTTAGTTAATACATCTTCTAACGCCTTGGCACGTTCCTTCTCCTCGATTACCTGGTTCGCTACATTAACTGTTATAGCTTCCTGAGTTCTTTGATATTCTTCGGCATTGGCATTGTAATCGGCCAATTCACTAGCGGCAGCCTTATCAATATTAGTGAATCGCCTGCCCCTATCCTCACGCCGAGGAGCCCGAATATTATTAACATCTTTGAAATCTGAGAGTTTGTCCAGATTTTGAAGTATTTCATCTAGGAAGCCTTTAGCGGCTTCAATATCTCCAGTGTCAAAAGCCAATTTCCGCTTATCACGCAACAGGTCATTACGTGCATTGACAATTTTCAAAATCTCTTTGGTGGGGTTCTTAGTTACCCCGCCATAGTCTTTAAAGCCGCTGGCGATATCCTGTTCTAAAAGTTCCGATTGACGTTGAAGTTGCCTATCGAATCTTTTAGAGTCGAGGCTTTCAAGTACATCGGTCTTGTCACGATTAATCTTCAGGATATTGGAACTAGCTTTACTCTGCTGTTGTTCCAGTTTGGCTAGGCCACTTTTGGCAACACTCTCCAAAACCTGAAACTGGTTTTTGAGATCATTTGCAATGGATTTGCCAAAGTCAGCAGTACTCTTGATACCGACTAGATTCTGTTTCTTGAATTCAGCAATGAACTTGTTGTACCCGGTATTGACAACATCAATAGCGGCATTGAACATGCTAATACGATGAGCTGATTCTTCCTCATGTAATTTCTTTATGGTTGCATTTGCTTTTTTCTCAGTCTCAACGATCTTTTCGATCGCATGTCGATTTCGACTTTCAAAGTATTCAACTGCACCGCCCGCAGCATAGTATAACACAGTCAATGCTGTGAGAGCACCACCAACACTTAGCATCCTTAGAGAAATGCCCGCTGCGGCTGCTGTTGTTTGAACAACTGTCAACACCCTGGTGAGGGACCAAAATCCCGTAACCAAGTTATTTATAACTGTGAAAGTTGCAAATCCGGCAGTTAAAAGAACTCCAGAAATGGCATATTGAGCCAAATGTAAGAACAATTCGGTGGTGAATTGAACAACCTTATTTAATCCACCAAACTGTTGAGTAAGTTCAGCGACATACTTAATTGCTTTGACACCGATATCAACCGTAAAGAATGTCTTGATACGCTCCATTTCATCGAGAAGTTGTCGTCCGGGATTTAGATTTTGAACTTCAGTTGCTCGTTTGTTTGCTCCTGAGGATCGGGCCAAAGCTTCCTGAGCTTCACGAAGTTGATCTAATCCCTCTCCAGCGAATGCGGCAGCACCACGTAATCCTCTAATCTCTGGGAAGAATGTTGCAATGCCTTCACTTGTTTTCAAGGCAGCGAGGTGAAGTTCCTTCATCACACCGACAAGGCCAAGAGTCTTGACAGCAGCAAATCCACTATCAAATCCCATTGTTTTGAATTGGGCCGCGAGAGCTTCATTCGGTTTGATAAGTTGATTAGAGATATTATTCAAGAGTGTGGCAGCTTCGGCGGAATCCAATCCACGTTGCGTGAGAACAATCAAACCAGCATTGAGTTCTTGGAAAGACAATCCCGCTGTTGAAAGGATACTACCCGAACGACCAACAACAGTATTCAACTCATTGATACGGACACGACCTAGATCGACGGTCGTGAAAAGTTGATCAACAATCTGGCGAGATGTTCCGGCAGCACTACCAAAGCTATTTAACACGGAGGACAATACGTTAACGGAATCGGCAGTATTTGAGTTCGTGTTACGGGCAAGCTCGGCGGCATCCCGTAGCTTGTCCATGTCGGCGGTAGTTTCAATGATCTGGTTTGATAGAGCGTCATACGTTGCTGCTGCAATTTCAGTGACTGGACGGCCAAACTCATCGGCGACGGCTCTAATAGATTCGGTCCAGGTATCGAATGTCTCTCCGCTATTTTGTGATAATGTTTGAATCAAACCGATCTGGCGAGAAAACTCTAATGCCTCTTTGACACCTTCTGCAATCGCTTGCGTAATGAGCGATATGCCACGATAGATCGCCGTGTGAAAAGCGACCCGAGCCATTTCGTCTAACTTGCCTTCAAAATAGGCAACACTATCACCGATGGCTCGAAAGCCTTTACTAACTTTTTGTGTACCATCGACAACATTCTGTAATGCCTTAGTCTGTGTTGCATTAAGATAATTTGCGGCAGCAGCCGCTTTGACCTGTTCGGCTGTGAGTATCCGAAATTCTGCCGCACCTTTGGCGATCAAGGTAGCATTGGGCACTCCGGTGAATGCTGTGGGAGTTGTTGCTGTTCCTGGCGTAGCTCCAAGAACGGCCTTTGCTAATTTATCAGAGAGAAGACGTTGCTTCTCCATTTCCATTGCCATGATGCGTTGTGAATTGGACGCTTTCGTCATCTTCGTACTGAGAACTTCATAACTTGCTCCGGCTTCTCTAATCGTTGTAGCAACCTTACGCCCAGCTGCATCAATTTGCGTGAAGACAACTTTCGCTTCACCACCTTTCTTGTTATATGCCGCTGTCTGGATAGCCATTGCTCCGACAGCGGAATTGTAACGCAGATAGGCTTGTTGCAACCTTTGTACAGTTGCAATAGCCTGATCGGCGTCAATTTGATATTGAGAGATAATCGTTGCCATTATTTAATCTTTACCTTGGTCATTTTGGTAAAAGTCTCTGGCTTTGGCAAACGACCCGGCATAACATTCTCAACGTAACGGTTAAATGCCAATTCACCAAACTTGAAAGAAGCATAGGGTCCAGGATTTCTTAACTGAAATTGTCCAGTGAGATTGACATTATGAAATTCATTGACAGCATAATGTGCCACGCCAACCTCAAATGTGAAAATTTGATTACCTTTTCGACGTGAAAAATGGAATGCCGATTTGTCTGCACCGACATCTGGTCCCATTCCCGAACGTGACACTTCTGGAGAAATTGGTATCTGTACATTGAGAAAGCGACCAATAGGCTTAAACGATCCCTTACTTGTTCCTGTCCAAACTGGAACTTTTGTGATAACGGCTCGAAGCCATTCCCGAGCCGCTTGTCTCATTTGAATGGACATATTCTCGTTTAGAGTTTTCGTAACTCGTCCAACATCAATGCTCATTTTTACTGAGAAACCTCTGATCTCAAGCATTGTTACCGCGTTTCTCTATTAGAGTAGCCGTTAGAGTTGGATATTTGGAATCATCATTTTGGCAAATTCAAACTCTTCCACTGTACGAATGAGGTTGTACTCTATTAGAGAAGCAGGTGTCCACCAATTTATTTCGTCGAAGTCGTCCCAGCTTTCCGGGACACCGGGTGGTCTGATGCCGAACCGTTCACAGGCTCGCCAGACGGAGTATCGGTCTGTTCGATAGTCGGGGAGGATGAATCGTCTTGCTCCTCCGCCACTGGTAGCAAAAAACTTTCACGAGCCTCGTCTAGCCGTCGTTCAGAGAGTGAATTAACCGTAATCACAAGGCTATGAATACGCTTCCTCTCCATATCAGAGAAACCGGAAGCTCTAAATTCATCGTCCCATTTGCTCCATGTCGATGAGTCACTTCGATCGACCAACTCCCATTCAATGGGATCATCTTCCTTCGTCTCTTTATTGACACCACAGAGCGATGTGATGATAAGCCAATCCACGAACTTGGTACTGTGCTGATTAAGCAATTTAAGAAAACGTGGACTATCAGGATCGTCCACCATACGACCACCTTTGACACGCTTTTGCGGCATCTTGGGTGTAGGACAAAGTTTGTCAAATTCATCGCGATCAAGCACAGCATTGGCTCGGAGGGCGATATCGCCACTTTCCCGAGGAAAGACGATCATTTCGCTAGCAGGTGTGCAGTCGATTTTCTTGCCACCGATTTTCATAGGTTACCTTAGGTGAGGTCCCTGGTTATTGTGGGCTTAACTCTATTAGAGAAGCCTTTACAATCGACCGTAGAATCTCTCAAACTATGAGAGAGGTCGTCGTAATAGAAATCCGGAAAATTATACGTTTCGCCATCGGTATAGTTAGTACCATTGGGATGGCGACACGTCAATGATCTCACGATCTGGAGATGGATACAAAATGGCCCATTGGTATCAGGTGACGAAGAAACCCACCCTGTTGCATTGCCTTCGAGAACTTCCTCGATCGTGGGCGGGTCATCATCGGACGAGATCATCAAATCCCAGATGAATTGAAATGCAATGGATACAGCTTCTTCTTCACCTTCACGAATCTTATCCAATTGGCCGCGAGCTTTACGTTGCTCAAGATTTCGCTTAGCCGTATAGGAGAAGTTGCCCTCTCCTATACGGATCGCGATGAAGTTCGTCCCTGTTCCGTCGATTAGAAACAGGGTACAGTCCTTCAAATCTATTGGAGTCAACGTCCACTCCGGTTAGGCGACTGCGTATAGGTGGGTTAGGCGACTGCAAGCCTGGTCACAGTTGGTGCAACACGGTTACAAGCACCCGTGCAGGCTACGCTACCTGCCTTGATATCATGCTTCAGGCTGTCGTACCGGAAGTCCTCAAAGACGATCTTCTCAGGTTCAACATCCTCACAATCCGGCGTATAGAGAACAGTGATATCGACGGCGTAAGGCTCACAGCTTTCCGTGGCCGAACTAACCCAATGGGAAGCTCTCCCTGTTCCGTCAAGAGCTTCCTCTACGGTAATGGGATCACCGGTCGAGCCAATGATATGATCCCAGACGAAATCAAAGGTGACATCCATCGGTGCTTCGTCAGCATTCCGGACAAGATAGAGCCGTCCCTTGTCCAGTTTGTACTCACGAGGCTTCTTTTTGTCATATGTCAGGTTGCCATCACCAACCCGAATCTCGATCGAGTTGGGTAGGAACGTGATGACCTGACCATCAATGGCAGCCTCGACAAGACCTGGAATAAAGGTGATCGAGGTCGTGTTGGTAGAAGTCTCGGTGTGCGAAACGACCTCATAGATCGTCTCATCACCTGTCAACTGGAATGTCGCTCCAGTCGGGATAATACCAACGATCTCGTCAACAGCCATTGTGGCGAGACCGATAGCATATCCTGCCAAGAGGTTGACGGCTCCGACATTTCCATAGCCATCGCTAATGAAAATATCGGCAAGTTTCAAGTCAATGTAACCTGGCCTGGCCATTGCGTTCCGACTCTAATAGAGTCGCTCCTTAAAGGAAGGTGTCCTGTTTAGAGGACCAATCTCATCGTGTAGTGGCCTTCGACGCTCGCTTGAACGATTTCGGTATCAGGATTAGCCTGTCCGAAACGACTTACACGAACTTGTTCATTTTTCCCTTGTACAAGTTTAAGGCAACCAACAAACGACTGATCGTCTTGGGGTTGATCACCAAAACGGAAGACAGGTATGCTAAGTTCAAATGATGCAGCAGCAATTCCAACCATCACTTCGATCTGATCAGTATATTTCGTTTTGAGATTGCTAATACACAGGACATTGATTTCGATAGCATACTCTGTTTCATTTTTGCTATGTTGGATGGAGAAAGGTCCATCTAACCGAAACTCGAAATAGTCAACGATTTTTCCACCGGCATCGGTTCGTAAATTCTTACTTCCGGTATGCTCAAAGAACATGGGAAATTGACCACGACGATCATGAAAGAAATGGCGACACGAAGCCATTATCCAACGCGGAATACTCCTTGTTTCAGAATGTATTGGCATAGCAGTTATGGCCAGTCCATCACCATTGAATAAGTTTCCAACGTTAAATGGCATTGGTTTCTCTAATAGATTATCGCCGGAATCTATTCAAGTTAGTGCCATGTACTCCGGCCATCGAAGTTTCCAGAACATTGATAGTGTCTAGACCGGCAGTCAGCATAGCCTTGTCAATGTGTTTAGAAGTTGACGCTATAAGATCGGCATCAACGATCGCGGTTGCATAACCTAAACGAACATATTCGTTCATAAGGGCAGTTAACCTCATTTGAGCATCAACGAATGTGTTAATTTCATCCGTTAATCGGATGATGAAATTCTGTTTCTTTTGGGTCAGGTCGGCAGCCATTATATCCTCTCCTTAGAAAATGAGAGACTCAATTGTGGCCGTTCTGCAAATTATTGTATTACTTGGGCTCGCTGTACCCCAAGTAAATCCTACCTGTATTGCTAAGGAACCTGTTGTATTTACGGCTACAGTGCTACTTGATACCAGTTGATGACTTCTAACAGTGCCACCATCATTATTATTGGAAAAGCTAAATGCACCATGACCAATAACTGCACCTGAAACACCTGTCCCTAAACAAGTTATTTCAGCGTCTAATGACCATGCATTTCCTGTCCCCATACTTCCGGCCATTGTAAAGAAATTGAAAATGATCGTTGTACCACCTAAAGATATTCCGATACTGACAACTGGCCCCGAGGCAGCAGTTACATAAATACCTCTTAAACTAAAACGTATAGTACGACCGACAGTAAAAAAGTTTGCAGGTAAAGTAAATGATCCTAACCCTGTTGCTAATAGATTTGTCGTGGTAGTTGTATTACTAATCGTTGCCCAACCTGTTTGAATATAAAGTACAGTTGCCTTTCTACTTAAATCAGTAACAAGACTAGTAATCTTGGATTCCGCTAAAGTGGGAATATCATCACTAACTAAAGCTCTGAAAGCGGGTGCTGCTGCACTTCCTGTCGTTGGGCCAGCTAAAACTCTATTAGCGTTTTGCGTTGAAAAAGAGATTGTTTGCGTACCAGCATCATAGTTCAATGGCGAAGTTGCAATGGCAACTCCAGAATCCCCTTGTGGACCTTCATCACCTTGGATTCCTTGGATTCCTTGGATTCCTTGGATTCCTTGGATTCCTTGTGGACCCTCTGGACCCTCTGGACCCTCTGGACCAGTATCACCTTGTGGTCCTTCAGGACCAATGTCTCCGGTTTCACCCTGAATCCCTTGATCTCCCTGTGGACCAATTTCCCCTTGTTCTCCGGTCTCTCCCTGAATCCCTTGGGCTCCAGTTGTTCCAGTTATACCTTGAATTCCTTGAGGACCAGTTTCCCCAATCTCACCTTGTAGACCAGTTTCCCCAATCTCACCTTGCGGACCTTCGGGACCAGTGTCTCCAGTTTCTCCCTGAATCCCTTGGGCTCCGGTTGCTCCGGTTGCTCCGGTTGCTCCGGTTGCTCCGGTTACGCCTTGAATTCCTTGGGGACCAGTTTCCCCAATCTCACCTTGTGGACCAGTTTCCCCAATCTCACCTTGTGGGCCGATTTCGCCTTGTGGACCAGTTTCTCCAACCTCACCTTGTAGGCCGGTTTCGCCTTGTGGACCAGTTTCTCCAACCTCACCTTGTGCTCCGGTTTCGCCTTGGGCTCCGGTTTCGCCTTGAATTCCTTGTGGACCAGTCTCACCCTGCGGTCCAATTTCACCCTGGTCTCCGGTTAATCCTTGTGGGCCAGTTTCTCCAGGTACACCAGGTATACCTTGGGGTCCGGTAAGTCCGGTAAGTCCGGTATCACCCTGCGGACCTTCAGGTCCATTAATTCCAGCAGGACCCTGAGGTCCCTCATCACCAGTTGGACCGACTCCTCCAGTAGCTCCAGTTTCTCCAGTCTCTCCTTGAGGACCAATCGGTCCAGTTTGTCCAATCGGTCCCGTAGCTCCTGTAGCTCCGGTTTCACCAGCCACGCCCGAAATACCTTGATCACCTTGTGGTCCCTCTGGTCCCTCTGGTCCTGGAGGACCCTGTGGACCAGTCCCACCGCCTCCACCTTCTTCTATAGCATGAATGGCTTCATGAATATCTATTAGACAACCGGCAGTTGGCTCAATCGTTACTTTATCCCCAATATCAAGATCAATATCAGCGCTACCCTCAATGGCTTCCAAATCTATTAGAGTATTCCCTGCTCGTCCACGACAGATCAGGATAGAACCGCCACCGTCGTAAGAGCGTACACACGTAAGGCGAACAGGATTAGTTGCACTTGGAATACCAACAGGGAAAGTTGACAATGGACTAATATTAAGCGAATTGCTTCCTGCAAAGTAAGCATGACTTACTTTGAAAATGGCCTGGTTAATGGGATACGTAAATATGGTCATGGTACCTGAGTAAACTCCGAGACTTCGATATCCACGTTCTTGAGTAGGTTATCAAATATCTCGTCAACATGTTGAATTTCAGGACGCCGAGCCATAACAATATAACCTGTGTCAGCTTCAAGAGCAAATAGCGATTTGATAGTAAATTGCTTATGATCCCAGACAATATAATCTGTTGTTTTCAGGTCAAAATCACGAGGAATATCACGAGCGTCGATAAGAAACTGACGATCATCAAGTTCAAGATCACCACCAACGATAAAGTTTGAATTAGCTTTGATATAGGTAATGGAGAAGAAAATATCTCTATGAGATAATCCAGGGAAAACAATCATTCGATTGATATGAAGCTTCGTTCTCTCGATTGGAGTACGACCTGTTTTCGGATCGTAAACGCCTTGTGATTCACGGTAGATATCGGCGGGAAAGCCATAGAGCCACTTGAGCTTATAAATAGCCTTACGAATGATTCGTTTTAAATGGACAATTGAACCAGGCTGTCTCATTTTTTATTTTCCGCCTTTTCAATCAAAGACTCTAATAGAGTTTGTGTCTTTAAATTAAGTGACATTAGCTCATTAAGCTCTTCACTTTTTCTTTCGTAAACTTTTGTAAGAACATCTTTCAATTTAGCAAGTTCAACAAGTAACTTACTCAGGAGACTTTTCTGATTTCTACTCGCATGATACATGAAATATATTAACAGGCCATTAAAAACGAGACTAAATAACAGTAGTACGTTTGTAATGGCCCTCGCAATAACCATACTCATTGACTCTCCCGTTTTTGTCTTTTATCCTCTTCCACATGTTTGTTATATTTTATTTCCGCTAATTTCGCGGCTTCAATATGTATTGGGTCCTTCGTAAGTGCAGCAAGTTGTTGCGTAACTACCATATTCAAACGTAACTGTTCCGTGAGAGTACCATTAGCAAGCTGCTCAGCTTTCTTAGTCGTAGTCTCAATAGTTACTAATTTGCCAATAGTTTCACTAGAAGTTGATTTAATTGCCTCAGTGTTCAATGCCAATAGGTCATTGGTAGTTGTCGAAATCTGTTGGATATTGGACAATTTATGGATATTTGCACGATTATTATCTGCCAAAGTATTTTTTACTTCATGCGCTTCATTGGCAATTATTCCAGCTTGCCTGTTCTGATCCTTATTCAACTTGGCCATGAGATAGGTCAGATATCCTGAAAAGCATGTTCCTATCAAAGTTAAAGTTGCTGTGATCAATTGTGCCAATACCGCATCAGACAATGCAAAAAGAAGCATCCCGATCCTTTCGAGAGTAAAACTCTCCTAGAGTTGCGTCCCTCACCTTGGCCCATAACTCTAGGAGAGTCCCCGACTGTCATGTACAACCGCCGATTAGCTGTACATGACAGCTCCGAGGTCCTCATCGAGCACCTTGACCCCAGCCAAGATGTCGAGTGTCACCAAGTGACCCTGCTTGTTGCCATCGTAAGTGATGGTAACTCTAATAGAGAGGCCCATGAAATCAACCACCGCCGACAATGCTCCGGTGCCCTGGCGAGGCATGGCCATCGGCCGTGTCACGAGGGTGAGTGCGTTGGGATGGAAAGCGAAATTGAACGAGCCAGAGGGGCCGAGGTTAACGGTCGCACCGTTAGCGATCGTCGCCTCAATCGGACGATCAAGTGTGATGCCTGCTGTACCATTGGCATCGATAATGGCATACTTGAGTGTCGTGTTGCTTCCGAAAGAAACAAGTTGACCCACCTGAGGAGCAACTGAAAAGCCGGTGACCGCGATCTCCTTGGCGTAACCGAGTTGCGTTACGCTATCGTAAGTGTACTCAGCCGAGGTCGCACCCTTCGGGTAAAGGGTAAGCACCGCCGTGTCGATAACAGCGTACTTCAAGCCAGGAGTGATCACCATTGCGGTCGGAGTTGTACCGCCCGTGGTGCTCACGACCTGATGAGGCGTCATGTCACCTGCGAAAGTGACATACGTTCCGGTTGTGATGGCGGCAGAGAGTCCATCGACAGTGATGGAAGTTGCTCCGGCGGCATAACCGCCCGCATTGTCAACGGCTCCCGTAATCACGCCGGTCTGTGCCGTGATATAGGGCTGGTTCTGAGCCATCAGGATGTCAAACCCGAGCTTTCGCCCAAGGCTAGCATTCCGAAGGGCCGTGCCATCATCACCAACTCGCTGAGCATCAGTGAACTGCTCGATATCGAGCATGATCGTCTCGGCTGCACTGGTCAGCACGAGGTTACGATCGTTCATCCAGGCATTGTTGGCATTCATGGCCGCACGGGTGTCGAGAATGTATCTCTTCCCGTTCGTATTGTCCATGCCGCCGAGCTTGCCCGCCGAATTGGCCAGGAACTGATAGACCTGGGACGAAAGAACATGGTCGATGAAACGAGCGTTGGCGATCATGGCCGGACGAAGGAACTCGTCAATGACGCTCGTGAACGCGATCGACTCTTCGCCGTCCTTGATGAGATAAGAAACGTGAACCTGCTGGTTCAGTTTCACTGGGATATTGACCGCCGTGGCATTCTGGACCGTCACCGAGTCAGCATTCGTCTTCCGCTTGGCAGTGAACTGACCAGGCTTCCTGACGTTCACCGTGTCGCCGTAGGCCGCGATCATGCTATCGAAATCGCGATGGACCAACTGGCCCATCACCATATTCTCTAATAGAATCGCGAGGCTCTCGTTGGCCCAGAGTTGGATGTTGAAGGCATCCAAAGTGTTATCACGATGGAGCAAACCACCCGCTCTGATGCCACGACGGCTGAGAGAAATGACCTTCCGCTTTTTGAAGTTGCTGATTCCGAAAGTAGTGATCATGATTTGACGTTACCTTTTCTGAGGAGGTTCGGATCTTTTTTCCGAGCCTCCATATACGATTTCGTGTCTGTTGGGACGGTAGTAGTCCCGGTAGAACCTGACCTACCATTGTTGTGGCCACCCAAGCCACCAGAAACACCCGACTCGAAAAGATTTTGATGTCTTTCCATTTCGGTCATACGCTTGACAGCTTCGGCGACGGACAGGTCAAGCGTAACCGCTTGTCCGTCTTTTTCATCCTGGAACTTGACCCGGGGAATATATTCCCCGGTAGGTTTGCCATCTTCACCGACTTTCTCCACCATCACGGTGTTAGGTCGTAGAATTTGATAGACCTGATCGTTGTTAAATGCCTTATGAGCACTTGCAGCGGTCAGGATTTCAGTTTGCGATCGAAATTGCTCATAGTTCTGTTTCCAGAACTTGGATTGTGTCTGCTCCTTCTCAATCTCACCCTTAAACTTCTTCTCTAACTTGCCACGTTCTTCGGAAGCAAGCTGTTCCTTCGTTTTGCCCTCGTTCTGGAGAGCTTCGATCCGTTGATTAAGAGAATCCATATTCTCGGGCGTGAGCCCTTGAGCTTTGAGAGTCTCCAAATCTTCTAGATATTTGTCCCGTTCCCGCTTGGCCTTGTCCTTATCGGCCTTGACGATCCGATCGACTTCAGCCTGAGTGAACTTACGTTCTCCAGTGCCTCCGGCAGCGGCCTTTCTTTCCGCTTCAATTTGCTCCGGAGTTTTTCCCGGAGGATCATCAGAAGGCGGCGGGTCCTCAAAGTACCGATTTGCCGGGATGATGAACAAAGGGACAACGTAACTGATTTCTCTAATAGAATTTCGCATTTTAGTGTCCTAGCCCCTCCGAATGTGTAAGTCGAGAGGATCATTCAAGTGAGGAAGTAAATGTTTCCACGCTTCCGTACTTGGAATGCCTGCTCGAATGTGGTCTTTGCGAATATTCGGATCGGAGGTTATCCGAATGGTCGCATATGCATCTGTCATGGAGCCAAGAGCTTCTTCTTCCAGGTCGGGATCAACACCATCTAACAATGCCAATGCAATCTCAAAACATGCTATCTTAATATCGTCGATAACTAATACTGCACCATTTCGTGGCCACTCACGAACCTGCCCGATATAGGTTTGTGTCCCTTTGAAACTCAGACGATCAATCTTGATCGTGGCTGACTTAAGAGCTTTCAAGCGAATTTCTTCGATAGACTCATCCCAAGCTTCCGCATTGAGACGAGCATCATCGAAATAGGCTTGTGCCTCTAATAGAGTTCCATAGGAAATTATCGGACTCATGGTGGCAACGTGCCCCCTTTAGGACCAGCGGCAGTGGTGTAAATAGGGGCAGCGTAAGCAAAAGCTTCCCTGTAAACGTGTTTCATTGTGCCATTGGAAGCCCAAGAACTTTTCGGTACGAAATAACGTTCGCCCCAAACGATAACGTCAGGCATTTCAAGAAATGGCAATATCACGATATCTGTAACAAAGAGACCATCTTTAGTGTCCAAACGGACTTCAATTCGATTACCCACTTGTTTTCACTCCCTCGAATTCTAGAGTGACGGTTGTCTTTTGCCGAGCGTTACCGGAATAGCGACTCTCATTAACCAAATTGAGATCGTCATTGAGAATTTTCACTTGCCAGATTTCACCCTTGAAATTCGTTAACTTGATAAATTGTGCAAAGTTCGTTCTTACCCATGCCTTGAGTTCAAGTGCTTTCGGATAATCCAGGATAAAACTATATTGGAGCGTTTGCGTAGGAACTCGCTTAATGTACGCATGGAGCGTGCCAGCCATCGACCGCCGAACATTGATTGTGTCATTGTTCTTTTGAGTATCATTCAACTCCGGTAATGGTAGTATGATTGATCCATAGATCGTCTCTAATAGAGTTAGGAAGCCATAACTTGTCGGTATCCCTGGTACTGGCGGATGCGGCCCTGGGTTAGGAATGAATAAAGTGGCATTGAGAATATCATCATTGATTGAACTATCCTCAAAATCGCGGAGAATGTCCAGATTGCAAGTAAATTCAGAAAATACTAGATCGCTCTCTACCAGTTCAAAAGTTTCATCTTGCTTGCCAATGGCACTGATAATATCAAGGGTACTAATCGTTCTGGTAATATGCCTTTTAGCACTTATTGTTTGTGTAACTGCTACATCATGGACAATATGCTTATTCCAAACGGTATTAATCTTATCGGTAACTGTGACATTATCAACAATGCTATGAGTATAGATGGCATCAATTGGGCGAACGATCTGATTAACAGTCACCGTATCTTCTAGAGAAATCCGAAAAGTACCTAAACGTTCACTAATAAAATCTGTAACAGTGACAGTATCCACGATTTCCAAATGATAAGTTCCTAATCTCCCATATACTATATCGGTAACTAATACCGTGTCTGATAGAGAAATGAATCTTGGCGAACTAATAAAATTGGCATGAGTCACTGCGACATTATCAACTATATTACGATTAATGATCTTATTAACAACGATTTCATCAGTTACCGTGACAGTGTGGACAATGATAAGTTGCTGATTCATATTCTGATCAGCTGTCACATTATGAATAACACTTTTGAAATATACTCTGTTTAATCTAATAGAGTGGGAGACTGTAACATCATGTGCTAACGAGACGGTATAGACAAATCCAATCCTTGTAACTATTTGACTGACAGTAACCGTATCAACGATATGCCGAAGTAGCACACGACCAAGATAAATGGAATCTGTAACTGCAACACTGTGACTAATTGCCTCATTGATAATTCGAGTGGTCGGCGAAGCTGCGGGAAAGTAGTCTCGCTTTTTACGCGGGTAAGTGTACCCTGCAAAGGGTCTCGGAAAACTTTGACCCAAGACATAGGGCACAAGTTACCCCACTTCACGGTAGGTGATTACACATTCCGCTTTGAACGAATTTACTGGATTCACTAGGATACGTAATCCAAAGGATTTACTAACGCCAATCCATCTCCGAGCTTCCGGGACAGGCTCATAGCGATAACCGCCAACGTTGATGACACCCTCAACATGGAGCGGGTTAGCATCATAGGCGGTTGGCTCTCCGGTAAGATCACCAAGCCAGGTCACAACGGTATTGGGCGAACCACCCTCAGTTTTCTGAACATTACCGGCTGAAATGGTCGTGCCCGTGGGCGTACCGAGAGTGGTAACAAGAAACAAACCAATATCCAACTGCTCCAATGTGCTCTGATTAGCGTTCGTAAGATAGGCTTCAAGTATCTCGACGACACAGGATGATGGAACCGTGCCGAGTAAAACGGTTTTTGCCGTCGAAAGGGAAGCAATTTGCTGACGGACAGTATATACGCCTCTCATATTACCTTTTTCCGAATCATAGGTATTGGTACGTGAACAACAGTATTAGTACCACTTCCAAGGGCAACGAAGGATCGACCATTGAAAGCGAAATTCATAGCTCCTGTATCAGAACCTGATTCAGTTGTGGTGAAATTATCAATATTGATCCAACCCGTTGTACCATCGCAATCAACAAGGAATTGGTAAACGCAATTACCAACTGCTGCCGGAATTGCTGCTATTAAAGTTTCCCAAGTACCATTACCGACTGTCATGGTTGCAAGAATAGTGGTTGTAGTAACACCTACACCTGGATCATGTACCATAATCAATCGCGGTTGTGGTCCAGAGTAAGCTTGTCCACTAGGATCGGCAAGTACACTCTTTCTAACTCGCACAGAGACGGTGGGCGAATGCCCATTACCTACAGCTACGTAAAAAGGGTTGCAAGTTGCATAGCCACTAGGCTTAACTCTAATAGAGGGAGCCAGCCCATCGTAAATAACCGAATCCGGTGTTTCTATACCTTGAGGTCTCCATTCACTATAGTTACCGTCAATTTGTTGATGACGACTTGCACGTATCGTACTACCACCAAGCATATTCGCTTGACCAAAAATCGGGATGGTTGAGAGTAATTTTGTATTACGTAATAGCATGGTGATGATTGTTGGATCAATAAATGCGATATCCGCAGACGTCATTGATGAAAATTCACTGTTATCAATTAGCATTCCTGAAACAGAATTATTAAGGGCATCTGATAAGATACCATAAGTACCATCATCAAAAAACAATGCGTTAGCATAAAAATCGCCAACAAAATGCTTTTTGAACCAGATACCATTTGTAAAATTAAAAGCAGTCATACCATTAATGCTAACAATTGCAGGTACTAGTATGGTGCTAAATTCTAATAGATTTGTTACATCATAAATTATCCAAGTGGCAGAGTTCCACTGAAAATAATTAGTAACTTGTACTGTTGTTACATTGATACCATAAGCTGATGAACAATGTATCGTATTACCAGTCATTGTACCAACAAGACCTTGAGCCTTAATCTCAAGGAAGCATCCGGTTATACTACCCCATTCTCCGATAAGATAGTTATTGGTAAATGTCGCGGGTTCTGATAATCCCCAAACTATCATATTCGTGCTAGTGGGATTATACATGAAGACATTAGAATCAACAGCCAACGTTCCTGTAAAAGCTTCTGATAAATTAGTTAATAAATGATTATCTCTATAATCAAAAATGACATTATTTGCAAATGTAATGGGTCCACTGAGCACGTCAATATACACGCCAATTACACTTGATGCTCCATGATGAATTGAGCAATATTGAATATCAATGCCATTGGTATAACTATTAAGATAAAGGGTTGCACTTGTATCTGCACCAGTCAAACCCATAAATGTTCCAAATTCAACATAACGTAAAACTGTGGAGCCACTAAAAGGAGTTTGACCTAAGAGATTACCATTCATATTTGCAAAAGATGCTTTGGAAGTTGAAGAGAAACCTACAAAACGTATATTTCGTGTAAGATTAATAACTTCAGCTTGTCTCGGTATTGTACCCAAATGTGCATGTGCTAATGGAGCGATACCAATCGTTGTTCCGGAAACCGAAGTAATTACAACCTGTTCACAATCCGAATATACCGTTCCCGTACCCGCTAAAGCAATTTGATCACCAATTTCCCAACCTGTAGCATCATCTACCGTGATTGAGGTCGCCGCTGCACTGGCATTGGCTGTCAGGTGAGTCTTTACCGTTTTCGGTGAACCATAACAATTTAAAGTGCCACCAGTGATAACGACAAAGGAAGTAAGGGTACTTGTCGTCGTTGGATGCAATGTGACCGTAAATGTCGAAGTTACATCAACAGGAGTACCTATAGTTCCAATGTTCATTATTCCGCCAGCGTAGATACGAATATCGCATTGTGAATGCATATAATAATCGTTGCTGGGAGCATTCTCAAGATTCACTGTTGCATAGGAGCTGACGGTAATTGAATTATAAGGAAAATTATTAGCGGTAATATCCCAGGTCACAACTCTATTAGATATTGCACCTGCTCCCGTAATCTCCCCCATGATATAAAGATTATCTCTTTGCGTCAAAGTTGCCTGGGGTACTCCGGTAGTCGTTGTGCGTAAAAGTTGCGGAAATACACTGCCACCGGAACATCTTAAGGTAACGGTACCATTGACAGAAGTTTTAAACTTAACTGTATAAGTCGACGTTAATAAAGTAACGGGAGCCGCAAACTTCAGGAAAAACCAGCCGGTTGCAGGAAGATCAGTAAGATTACATGTTACTACGGTGCCTGCAACATCAACATTGGCTATATCCAATGCTACTGTTAGGGTTCCCACTCCTGTATGACTATTCAGTTTAAGCGCAATACCATCAATTGTCGGCGGCGAAGAGGTATATGTCCAAGGTATAACAGACTTTTTATAAGTTGTCTGACTACTTGTCGAAAGTGAGGATTCGTCGAAAAAAGTTCCTATTCCATTGGAACTAATAAGGTCCTGAAAAGAAAGTGGATCAACTACAGCCCAAGTGGAAGCATTGGATGCATCGCCATCGGCACGAGATAGATAATGTGCGATACCAGTTCCACTGAGCGTCTGTGCCATAGGTTCCTACTCGACTCTAATAGAGAAACGATCAGGCGAGATTGACAGTGTACAACATCTTGAGTTGATCACCGTCCAGAAGAGTCTGATCACCTGAGAACAGTCCAGTAGACCAGAGCTTACCAGTGGTACCGGATTTGGTATTATCAGAGCAAATCGCAATACCCTTGATTACCGTTCCGTCAGCGGAAATGGTGAATGTCATTGCCACCGCGTTTGTAATGGATTTGGCGGCGGCTGCCCCGGCAGTCCATTGTTGGCGAGTTGCTTCATCATAAGCGACCGATTCAATCCAACCGGCATGAGACGCCATCGTGTCACCCGCAGCAAGAGCGGAGAACGATGTTCCGGAGATCAGGAGAGCGTACCAGGCGGTCTGTTGGGTATCACCGTGAAAGGTGACCCCGAGCATATTGTTCAGACCTTCATTGGTAACGGCGTTGAAAAAGTCCTCAAAGATCACCTTCCCTTGGCGAATAATCTGAACGAAAAATCGTCCAGTCACCTTGAGAACATCAACAAACCCGATAGGTTCGGGATCGAAACCGGCACCCGCGTTAAGAACGACGCTATTCACTTATGTTCCCTGGTTATTTACCAGGACCTCTAGTTGGATCAGTTGGTTCAGTCTTAGTGGTCGGGTCCTTCACTTCAGCTTTTTCTTCACGGCCACTGGCAGGATTACCAGATAGATCAGGTACACCACGAGCCTTTTTGTCATCAACAGCATCAGTTGGAGCATCAGTTTGGGCCACCATCACTCTGGCTATACGATCGGCATGATCTTTGGCGGCCTTTTCAACTTCGCCATCAGGATAACCACGAGCCTTGCTAGCCGTCCCTAGAGAGACAATGCCACTTTCAATATCGTTCTTGATATTAAGAGCATCACCGATAACGACATCGGCATTATCAATTTCCTGATAAATTTTCTTGAGTTCAACCATTGTGACATATTCGGCAATTTTCAGTTCCGCTATCACTTTCATGCAGCGCTTTTTCAAAGTAAGCGAGGTTGTTTTGTCGATCAACTCTACTAGAGTTTTGATCTCTTTGTCAATTTGCTCAGGGGAAAGAAATTGATGCTGCTCAGGGTATTGGATTTCAGGGAAACTCTTACTTCCCTCATAGAGTGACCAGAAGTAACCAATGCGGTTCTCAGCGTATTGAAGAACTGTTGCGAGGTAACTAAGCCCATTTTGGAGGGAATGTTCGTCGACACCTTTACTCTCCGCTGAGGCAAACCCCGGATTAAGAGACGCTAAGGATAAATTGACCAATTGGCGGATTTCAGCCTTAAGCTGATCCTGTTTCATCATCGAAGCCTTCATAGGCTCCGACGAGGGATGGATGAAAGCCGGTTGATTCGTTCCGGTAACGTACCTTCGTCCACGGGTCGGACCAACAGTGATTTCATCTGACGTTGTTGTAGTAATAACAGACGTTTCAGGATCAGTGGCATCGAACTCATCAGTCCCGGTACGTTTAACGTAAGGTGATTGACTTTTAGGATCAAATGGTTCAATGTAAAACGGGAAATTGGCCCGCGATCCGTACCAAATGTCTCCAGAAGCCAAATTAAGGTACGCAATTTGGTAATTTGCCACGTCAGCGAGCAGTGAATGGCTAATCTTAAGAAGGATAAAGGGAATTTTCTGCAAATTGCCAACTTGTTGCTCATAGGTTTCCTCTACGGAAATACCATTGGCATCTATTGGTCTTCCATGATGATCATAATATTTTACGAAGACACGCTGGCCCTGTTCAGTAGCTTTCAGATAAAGATAGCGATAACGGGAGCATTCATCGGTAGGGAGATTGGTTTCATGATCATAAATGTAAGTATGATCCATCAAAAGTACAGAAGAGTATTCCCAAGGCTTGCCATAAGGGTCTTTTGTGTACGAACGGATATCCTCAACCTGATAAATGTAAATATAAGGACGCTTATCTTTCGCCTCTAATAGAGAAGGGCCAACATCGGCGGGCATATCAACGAAAATGCCAACATATTGCATCGGTAGAAGTTCTTCAAGAACTTTGATGTTCATGAAGTAATTCATATCCGAACCTTCGAGATCAACTCCATTATCCTTGCCATTTACTGCGTTTTGGTAGGAAGATGTTCCTCCTTCACGATGGATATCACCAGATCGCTTAAAAGCGGCATTTCGGATCTCGAAAATGGCTGCTTTGGCAAAGGCGGGGCAATAAGCGAGACGTTTTCGCTGCTGAAATTCCTTATCGTTCTCTCTATTAGAAAATTTAACAAGATATTTGTGTATAAATGCATCACCGCCCTCATAAGTAAGTCGCCATTTCCGCCAACTATTGACCCAACGCCGATAAAATGGATGTAGTACATCACAAATTCGGCCAACTTTCGGTTCAATATTGGGAACAGCACTTACGGGCATTATGTTTCTCTATTAGATATAGTGGTATGGCAATGTGGATGATTATCAGAAGACTGAACTTTCAATATTGATGGGTGCGGCCATTTCACAGGCAAGAGGGAGTGCAATTTCAGCGTAATTTCGAGCGTGCCCGAAATGATCCTCACCCGTGGGGGTGATATATCGGCCTGTTGGATTTCCGGCTCTATCTTTTTCATATACTCTAACCTGATTTTTGATATGAGATTTCCATTCCTCGGGCATATCAGCAGCAATCCTGATAGTTCGCGACTTAAAACGTCCTAAGGAGAGATCGAGCCAGCTAGTACGATCAACTTTCACTCGGGGCTCATGTATATCAGTGTGAATTGACTTTCCAGTGATACCTTGCTCATAGGTACAGAGGCGAACTTTACCATAATACTTGTTAGCAAATTCCAAAGCTGCTCGACGTTCAGGTTGGGCGTCCACTACACAAAAGTTCACTCGAAAATTCTCTAATAGAGTACCGGCTTCAGCAAAAGTAGGTACTGTTCCAATGGAAAGTATCCGAGGCTTAGCATACTGATTGATATCAACTATCGCAGTTCCCGCCGGAGGCAGTAACCATTCATCAATTTCGTAATGGCAGTTAGGATAACCAACGTCAATGCCCATTGTAACTACACGATTACCATTGTAACTGGCGAAAAGGCGGTAGCTAGAGATACAAGCTATGAGATCGGCATCTGTAACACCCGCACCTGTGACAATATGAGGAAGACCGCCCTTGGAGTTCCAAAATTCATGTTCCTCGGCGGGATTCGTTTGAGCTTTGAGAGCCGTCTCCGCTATTTTCCAAGGTTCCAAGTTAATTGAGTACAGTTGATTGATATACCAGCCTTTCCAATCACGTTGTGAAAAGCTTTCAATCCACTTAGCGTTACCTAACCACTCTTTTTTCGTCTCATGGGGCAATTTCGCCTTACATTGGGGACAAATTACATGCGAATCTTTTAGAGAAGGGTCCATTAAGCTATCGGCAGTCACTACCAAACAGCCAGGAAACTCAAGTTCAACGAAACGTGAGCAACTTGGACACGTAAAATAGAAATGGTTTTGACTCGATCTAATAAAATCAGCGTTAATGCCGAATTCTGGAACTGTTGGGGTGCTAATTTGCCATGTTTCACGAGTAACTTGGCCACTTTGACGCTCAAATGCCAGTGGAACATTTTCCTGAGTCATTTCGTCTTTTTCATCAATGACGATCTGACCGACAGGAATAGATTTCAATTGAGATCGGGAATGACTACCACGAATATAAAGGTTAGCCAGACCAGCACGCTTATGACCAACATTAGAAACGTCAGAAAATACGTCACAGATATGAGGTGAGAGTTCAATAGCCGCTTTAAAACGGCCCGACGAAAAGTCTGTGGCATCGGGTTTCCAACTTGGTAGAAGGTATAGGCAATCTATCGCCCTCATATCAATATTGAAAAGAACACGGTTCAATACGGTTTCGGTATAGCCCATTTGGGCTGCTTTTTGGCCGATATTCATTTCGGCATCACTGTCGTGCATATCCCGGAGCCAAGGGTGATGATCGAATGTCCATTTTCCTGGATAAGGAACACCCATCACCCTATATCGACTGGCCCATTCGCTGCATTTTGTTAATGCTTTCCGGGAAAGTCCCTCATGTATCTTTCTCGTAATCAATTTCTCGATAGAGTGCATTAGGATCAACTAACTCTATTAGAGTTACTCCGCATTTTCAGGATCAGGCATGACAAAAGCTTCACCGATATCATTAGCAATCCGGTTAAGGGCCTCCATATCGGTGACATGACGAGAGATGATATCGACCACCTTACCTGCCAATACTACTCCCTGAGAACGTCCGATGGTCAATCCCGCCTTGCTTGATAGACGCTCAACGGACAACACCAGGGTTTTGATATCGCGAACAGTCTCCGATATCTTGGTGGAATAGAGAAGGAGGCCCATTTCCCCTTCATTCTCACACTTGAGGAGGATTTCTTCCAATACCATCCTCATGATGGCCAATTCTTCTTCGAGACCGCGAGCACCATTCGCCTCTTTGAATTCGCGAATACGTTTTTCGTACTTTTTTACACGATAGAGATTCAATTCCTTCAATTGAGTTTGAGCTACTGCAAAATTACCACTGTGAGCAAGGCAATATTTCGATTCCGGAGCTGCTAAGTTGAAACATTGATCACCATGAGAACCGCCAACTGCCTGACACCGATTAGGATGATCAGGATAGGGCACTTTTTTGATAGGTGTTTCAGAAGGTTCACGTTCGTATAATCCCATCGACTCCTCGAATCTAATAGAGAACTACGCGGCGGATGCCATTTTCCAGGTCGTTCGCTTAGGTAAGTTATCTAAGATAACAACCGGAGGATTCTTTTTGCCCGTTGGATCATCCTTGACGGCTCTAACAGAGAAACACTCAAAGTAAGAGCCAGCTTCGATATGAGCTTCTGCCAACCAACACATTCCCTTGTTACCCCATTTGGTACTCCAGGAGTTTCGCATAAGGACAAGCCAGCCCCATTTCTTCGAGAATTTCAAGCCAAGTCCAACGGCAACCGCATGGTTGCCTTGACCCTTATCCAATCCAGCCACGCCCTCACTATCGAGATTGGAAAAATGGCGTCCGACACAAACTGACAGATTCATATTCTCGCGTAAGTAGACTGCACTAACAATTTGCCGCCAAGATTGGTAGGCGGCTCCAAATTCCATTTTATAATTGGCGGCGTCACGATGAGCTTCAGCAGTGAGCTTGTTCGGATTAAGCGTAAGATAAGGGACTTGGGACTCCGGAGCGACACCTTGATCAATCAGGAGCTTGTATGCTTGAAGAATGTTACTGCCACGATCACGACCATTACAGAGAATGCTATAAACATAGCTACCTGAGAGCAGAACGTGATCCATTCCCTGAACAAATCTGGACTGTTCTATCACCGCTGCGGAAGCGAAACCATTACACGCTCCCTGTCCGTTTTGATCTTTGATCAACAGATCGGGAGAGAAATCATTGAAATCCATTAGTTCGCTAGGAGGAAGAATTTCTCCAACGTATGTCGGTAAAGCGGCCACCAAACGAGGATCACTTGGCAGCGAACCAAGATAACGAGTTTCTCCAGTGTATGGATCAACAATGGTCTCAAGTTCGCTAGCCATAGGATTTACGGATTACCTCTAATAACGTTAAAGAGATCAATCACGCTATTCGGAGTGGCTGGGCAGGGAAGAACATCTATCACAGTTCCATTGGTACGTTGGATAACAAGAGCGGGAACACCAATTTTTTCAATGGTGGGGAGAATCTTCAACGGAATGAGATCAGATGACGAATCATCATAAGTTCGCCAAAAGATATTCAATTTCTTGGCAGCTTCTCTAATAGATAAGTTGCTTACTACCGCCGGCCGTGAAGTGGCTATCCTATCCATATCATAGATCAAAGTGACATGAACAGGTTCCGTTATGGGAGTGGGCGGAGGTAATGGCCCTGGAGGAGGAGTTGGCCCTGGAGGAGGTGGCGGGGGAGTGGGTCCCGGAGGTGGAATAGGTCCCGTTGGGCCAAAGGTTACCGTTTTCCAAAATTTCCCTTGGGGAATGCCATCTTTCAATGGCACTAGAGAAACTTGATGTACCCCGGGACTGCCAGTAAATTGGAAAACTTTGGGATTGGATTGGAGAGCTTCGGTATTTGGTTCGATAGGAAAAACGAACCAAATATAACCGTCCGCTACCACATCGGTAGTTACGGTGGCAATTTGGTGGGTGGGAACGCTATCCGGGCCTTCAATTTGGCCAAGAGAGAGTGCCGCCAAAATTAGGAGTTTGGATAGCGTTCCCATAAATTCCTTAGTTAGCGTGAGGTGTTAAAGGCCAATAAGGAATGGGAGGATGAACTTGGCGATTTGCAATGCGAATTTGCCCAATTGCTTGGGATCAAATTTGCCTACCAGATTGGGGTCTCCGGTGTGCGAACCCTCTTCAAGAGAGTCGAGAGCGGCCAATGCCGTCGCTCTATCGACCTGCTCAAGTTCACTCACATTGGGAGGTGCAGTTGCTCCCACGGTATGGGTCGTCCCAAGCCACTGACCCATCCCATAACCCTGGAGAGTGAGCACGGCCTCACCTGCTGCAATGGGATCGGTGATAGTTCCGCCAGAGCGAATGATTGGCCCCAGGACACTCAATGCATCCAGAGGAAACTCTTCCGGAAAATGAATCATAAGGGTTGCCTCTATTAGAGTTTCACCGTTCCGACGTTGACGAGTTTCACGTTTTTTGGACCGGATTTGTGCCACACGGCGTGCCACACGGCATGCTACAGCCCACTGCTATGATAGTATACGGTCATTTTCAGGATTTTTTCAGCAAAATGGAGGATTATTTCTGGCACATTTTCAGTCCAGAAAGTGTGAAAATCATAGTCGATCTGAAGGCTTTTCACAGGAAATCGCCGCGAAGCGGCCACAGGAAATCTAATAGACTTTTACGAAACGTAAATTTTTGAAAATTGAATTTTGAATTTTGAATTTTGAATTTTGAATTTTGAAAAATGGGAAATTCACTTTTGAGCTTGTGCAGTCGATTCAATGCATCTTCTCTATTAGATATGTATTCCCTAAAAATGGATACCTGGGCTTCTCTATCAGAGAAACATGTTCCAGGATCAATTTTCCCAAAAGTTCGTACAGCATGGACTGGCTTCTCTATCAGAGAAACATGTTCCAGGATCAATTTTCCCAAAAGTTCGTACAGCATGGGGCGGGCGGTGGATGCATGATATCATGCCGACCTGTTGATGGGAATTTGACCCACCCCGTGATGTGAATTTGCAACGAGACGAGGGGAATTATCATCGGTGATGATGATAATTCCCCTCATGGGCTTGACAGGCAAGATGTTGCTCATGATCCCTTACGTTCACATAAGAGGAAGTATGCATGCACGTATCTGGCCCATTCCTTGGATGCGTGCATGTTGCGTAGGCCGGAGCATGCATCCATGCGACGTTCGATGACAGCTAGGCTACGTTCGATGGTAAGGCCCATACGCTCACGAGTGGACCTTGCGTTGTCATCATGAATGGCCATTGTCGTTTCCCCTTCGTTCGTCGTCCGATCGTTACCACCACTACTAGACGGTAGGCCATGGCAATGGGCTTGTCCAATCGGGAGGGGAGGGGAGCCACGCCAGGGGAGGGGAGCCACGCCAGGGGAGGGGAGCCACGCCAGGGGAGGGGAGCCACGCCAGGGGAGGGGAGCCACGCCAGGGGAGGGGAGCCACGCCAGGGGAGGGGAGCCATGCCAGGGGAGGGGAGCCATGCCCGTAGAACGCTCTAGGATCGGTTCTGAGGGGCATGTCAGGGTAGGATGATCGAATCATACTGGCATAGGGGCACAATCGCACCTATGGGCACTAGCGGCTCGGGATCACCTTTCAAACAAGTCTATCGGATTAGGAGGTGCTTATCCCGGGGCTTTCAGGGTAGGGATGGGATGATCCTACCTTGAATGGGGCACAACGCGTCCTAGAGGCTTCTAGGGCCACTATGGTGCATTGATGCTTTCCGGCAACGTCAAACTAGAGTCTCTAGAAGATTCGGGCTTGCACTCCCATCGGTAACCTACCATTGTGGTAGTGCGGTGTGAGTGAAACGGAACGGATGGCCTAACGGACAACGTTGGGTGCGTATCGCGGGATTCGGTCCCGCGAGTCTCTATCGCATGTTCTTTGAAAATTCGGTTGTTGGGACACAAGAGCCTAGGACTAGGCTTCCCATCATTTCCATCATGCACAACATCGTGCATGATGGTCTCAATGGTTCGTCAACCCGCCTGAAAACGGGTCGACTTGGGAGTCTAGTTTCATGGCAAAGCGACTTTCTACGGATGTAGTTGAGGAGTTGTCTGCCGCTGACATCGCGGCGGGAGTGGCGAAACGGAACGCACTCAAGATGATCGCCGATCCGACCTTTACGTCTAACATCGTGTTTGCAACCACGCATATCGACCGGGCATTCAACATCCGGTCGGAATTGAACTATGCGTATGGTGCCAACAAGGTGCTGTACGAATCGTTAAGGGATCACGGGTTGGAACGGCGTGGCGATCCGATGAACTTTAGTGTTCAGACGGATGGATCGCTTCTCGTGCTTAACGGCAATCTCCGCCACACGATGATGACTCTCATTCGGCAGCAGGAACGCGAACGGCGGATTGCCGATGGCATTGAGGCCAACGAGAGTACCCTCCCCTTCCACCACATTTTCGGTCTGGTCTACACTGGTCTTACCCGTGATCAGGAAACCCTGATCATGGCCGATCATTCAGGCCGGAAGGAATTGAATGAGGCGGAACGGGCCGCTGAGATCGGCCGGTATTACTACGCGTGCAAGATGACTGACGGTCAACTCGCGATCCGTTTCGAGCGGGACAAGAACAAGGTGCGTAGGCTCCGCATGATCTATGCGATGCCTACCGTCTTTGCGGAATTCGAGAAGGAAAAGTCGGGCGTCGCTGACGTGCCGTTCGTCAAGGTCGGTCAAGAGGCCCTCAACGAGTTGTATAAGGCTTTCTTGATTGATCAGAAAGCCGGTTGCGGTGTGCGGACAGAGGGTAGAACGTTCAAATCGGCTTGGAAGAAATTCCTTACCGTCAACAACGAGCAAGACACCCCTCCGGTCAAGTCCAAGTCAGCGAAGGATATCGGGGAGCAAGTCGAGACATTCGGTGCCAAGTACGGAACCGGAGTCGAGATTGAGGCTATCGCCAACGTCTTACGCTGGGCCGGGGGCGATCCGGCGATCCTGCTTGACGATGCCATTGAGGCAATCATCGGCTATATCGCAACGCTCAAATCGGATCGGGACGGCTTGCTAGGTGACAACGCCCGTGTGAGTGCCGATCTGGCCACGATGACAGAGGAACGTGATCGGCTCATGGCCGATCTGAAGACGATCACAACGGATCGGGATCGTCTGGTGAAGCGACTTGCGAACGGAACCAAGCCGGTCAAGTAACGGCTTGTGATGATGGGAAGTCTAGTCCTGTGCTCTTGTGTCAGAACCGTATTCCCTACCCTTCACAGAGTGGAGTCTAGTTCGATGTGTCAGGATTTCGATTCCAAGCCGCCGGTACGGATGATCCCGATCAACCCGGTCGACTTGATTGCGTTTGCTGCCGATGAACGTGATCGTTCTGCCCTCACACGGGTCGTTATCGTGCTCATGGATGCAGTATCGGCAACGCGTATCGACCGATTCATCAGGAACGAAAACGCCCGGCATTCCCGCGAAACGCGGATGATTCGTGATCTGGTAAGCGACATGAATTTGGCCGATCGAACGGCCGAACGTCGCACTATCGCCAAGTACCCTCCCATGCCTCAGAACGGGGAGTGATCCAAGCACGCATGGCCTAGGCCATGCGTGCTTTTTTTCATGCCCCTAGGTCTTACACTTGTCAGGCCAGGGGAGCCAGGCCAGGCCAGGGGAGCCAGGCCAGGCCAGGGGAGCCAGGCCAGGCCAGGGGAGCCAGGCCAGGCCAGGGGAGCCAGGCCAGG
>Ga0193742_1000042_pt1 | contig 85368 bp, 87 predicted proteins | sample L2c1metaG_FD_165511 | JGI IMG/M metagenome (GOLD analysis project Ga0193742, IMG submission 165511) | Soil microbial communities from a riparian zone of the East river system, Colorado, United States - L2c1 | ecosystem: Environmental > Terrestrial > Soil > Riparian zone | place: USA: East River... | reverse complement strand
CCAAAGCCCGCGCGATCGCCGACACCGTTGCCTCGTCCAGCACATTCAGCGAGTCCACCCGCGTCCGCTCCCGACCATCCACAGCGGACACCGGCTCACCCGGTGACGGTGTCGATCGGAACCACCGTGCAGTCATTCAACCGGCGGATCAGATGCGCGGCACGGACCCACCTCACCTGCGGGTCATCGAACCCCACCATGACTTCCCCGGCCGGAACCGGCGCTCCCTGCCACATCCGGTACGCCATACCACTCACCCCAGCCAACCGGAACGATCCCGCCCGCACCACCACAGCACCCCGCCGCAACGCCGGACACACCCGAACCGACAACCCCACACACCCCCGGCACACCGGCGGTTCGGACACGCCCATGCCATTCGGCCACCCCGGCCAGTCGTCGTGGTGGTCCTTCAACAGCCACAACACGCCATCATCCGTGCGGTCGGCCGGGCCGGCACACACCTGACACAACAACCGGCGCATCGCACGCTGCTGCCGCACCGGATGCACGTCCCCGAAATTCGGGTTCCCGTCTTCTGGCCGCCACGGTGCCCTATACCACAACACACCATGCTCGTCCCGATCGCACAACTGCTCGTCCGCATAGGCGATGCCCACTCCAGGCCTCTCGACCACCGTGGACACCAGGGTCGGCTCCTTCGACCACGACGTCACATACGGAGCGATCACCCGACGACCGACAACCGGTGAAGTGTCAGGCATCGAGGACGCCGCGTGAAGCTGCCCGTCAGCGCTACGGCTTGCTAAGGAATCGATCTCACGGACCATCACGACCCACCACCAGGTTCATCGTCGTCACCCGTTAGCAGGTGTCGAGGACCACCCTCTGATGATGCGGGTCCTTCGTTCGGATCGACGGCGGCGGCTAGTTTGGCGGCTTCCCGCGCCAGCTCCCGACAGAACTTGGCCAGCACCGCGCCACCACCGGGAAACGGCGGCAACTGAATAGAGACGTTCACCGGATCGAGATAGAGCACCAGCGCCGGCAACTCGGCGGTAAGCCGCATGTAGCCGACCGCAGCATCCCTGCCAGGCGTGCACGCCACGTTGAATGTCATGTCAGGATTCCTTCCTGGGTGGGTTGATCCGCGCGAACTCGACGGCCGAACGTCGTTCGAACTCCTCGGCGGCGACCGCAGCGGCGTGGCGTGCCCATAACGGGATGGCCAGTTCGCCAGCCATGTCCCGCCAGGCATCCGCGACCTCCCGGTAGGCGCGGGCGAGGCGACGAATGGGCGCGGGGTCTGGGCGATCGGAGCGCATCGCTGCGAAGAGCGCGGCGGTCTGTTCGGCATACGCGGTGTTCCAGCGGGCGACGGCCTCCCGTGACGCCCGCATGCTGGTCACGCAGCCTTCTGCTCACGAGGCGCAGCCGCGGACTTGTTTATCCGGCCCGCGCTACCGGGTGCCTGCATGCCCTTGGCGCGGAAGCTATGCGCGATCCGCCCCTTGTTGTTGGCGTACGGGGTGATGGTCAGCCCGTCGAACTCGACCGGCGCGAACGGGAACCCGGCGAGCTTCTCCGGCGGCACCGGTTGGTAGTCAGCGGTGATCTTGACCTTGAACTCCGCGCCAAACCGAGCTGCTTCCTCGTTGGCGTCCAACGCGCGGACTGTCCACACGAGCTGACCCGTCTCCTTGTCCCGCTCCTGCTGCTTTGGCGCGGCCGGATCCGTCGAAAACGCCATAGACGGCTCCACGCCCAGCACAAACGCACCGAACGGGAACACCTCCCCGAACTCGACAGCGAACCGCGTGGGAATAACTGGCATCTGACTTGCTCCTCACGATCGGACTAGCTGAGCTAGCTCAGCTGTACAAATCGAGAGTAAGCCAGCCTGGCTAGACAAGTCAAGCGATCAGGCAACATGGCTAGCTCTCTAGGTCGTCTAGACAGGTCTCGTACCATGACTGGCACAGGTGTTGCATGCCTGCCACAGGAGTGCATGCATGCAAGCCGCTACGAAAGGAAGCGCGATGGCGCTGGACCCGGACGACCCTCGTCCGCCATACGTGCAGGTCGCGAACGCCCTACGCGCAGCGATCCTCACCAAGAAGTTCCAGGCCGGCGACAAACTCCCATCCCGCCAAGAGCTGGCCAAGACCTACAACGTCGCACCCATGACCGTGCAGAACGCCCTACGTGAGCTGCGCGAAGAGGGTCTGATCGTGTCCAGGCAGGGCAGCGGCGTATTCGTGCGAGAGCGCACCGAACGCCCGGTCGGACTCCGCCCGCACATCGAGCGAGCGTTCGAAGCCGAGAACGTGACCATCGACTTCGCTGGCTTCTCCGGCGAGACCCTCCATGGAGCCATGCAAGAGCCACTCGACAAGATCCGAGTCGGACGCATCCGCCCGAAGTCAATCGCGATCCGCATCCTGATCCCCGACACCACGGCGCCCATGGCCATCCCATGTCGAGCTGACGACCTGAGCGACAGCCCCGAGTTCCGAGCCCGAATGACACGCCTGATGCACCGCTACGTCGGAGCGATCACCGACACCGTCGCCGAGCTGAACGAACTAGGGCTGGTCGAGCAAGCGACCGCAGTCGTGCACACCCACCACGCAGCACCCCTGTTCAAGCTGTACATCATCAACGGCGACGAAGCGTTCTTCGGCTTCTATCCAGTCGTAGAGCACGCCCTGACTGTCGACGCTGAACCACAGACGATTTACGACCTACGCGGCAAAGACGCCATCCTGTTCCACCACTCCGCTAACGACGACGACACCTCGACCGGCTCTCAGTACGTCGACCAGGCCCGCACCTGGTTCGACAGCATGTGGAACACCGTATCCACGGAATTCACTCCGTGACCCCGCCGATCGACGACCCTGAAGCAATTCGAAGCATCCTCGGCACCACTGAAGCCCTGCTCTTGGATTTCGACGGACCGGTGTGTTCAGTCTTCGCTGGCTTCCCTGCTCCAGTGGTCGCCGACCAACTCCGCGACATCCTCCCCGGGAGCGGCCAAAACATCCCCGACGACGTCCGTGACAGCGCCGACCCGTTCGATGTACTGTTCTACGCCGTAAAACTCGGACCGAGTGAGGGCAGATATGTCGAGGCAGCTTTTCGCGCCCACGAAGTCGAGGCAGTCCAGTCTGCCGAACCGACACCGGGTGCACACGAGCTGATCAGAACATGGAAAGCTGCAAATAGATCACTGGCGATCGTGAGCAACAACAGTGAATCGGCCATCGAGACATACCTTGACTTCCACGGCTTGCGTGGAGGAGTGGATCTTATCTCAGCCCGCAGAAACGCGGACCTCCACTTGCTCAAGCCAAATAAGCATCTGGTTACCAGTGCGGCTCAGGCGCTTGGTGCCAGTCCCGCCGACTGCACTTTTGTTGGCGACTCTCTCACTGACGCTGAGGCTGCCAATGCCGCCCGTGTTCGGTTCATCGCCTACGTCAACAAGCCGGGTAAGATGGAGGGTTTCATGTCTGGCGACCTGGACGCGATAACGACGACCGTCTCATTGTTGACGGCGTTCGTGGCTGGTGCCTGAATCGGCCGATAGTCAGGTTCGCCCGGTTGTCGATCGACGGGCGATCTTCGTTGAAGGGGTTGTAGGCGTAAGGCATGGCAAGCGAATGTAGGCCGCCTTTCGTTACTCGTTGTCATAGTCCATTTGATATTCAGCAACATATCTATCTTCAAGCGATTCCTCGACGAGCGCACTCCATGTCTGATCAATGCCGGCCGCTGCTATCTCAGCCGTGCTCACCAGTTCCAGTCCGCAAACGGTGCATCCGAAGGTTCTATTTACTAGGAACACGCGTTGTGTAATGGTGTTATCGCCATCATATACCTCCTTCTCGTATCTTACCGGGAATCCTTGGATGTAAACACTGGAGCCGCAGGCCGGGCATTCAATCGATTTCTCCCACTGGCCGGATAGAAATCTGTGATCAACTACTCGACTGAGTCGATCTGAGCGCTCAGTGTCGGTTAGTTTGGTAGCGAATTCGCGTGACTTATTAATCCGTGTAGATACGTCATGCTTAATCTTCTTGTCCTCGACATCTACAAGATTTTTGGCATGTTCAAGAAAGTCTTTTGTTAGATAATCAGACGACTCTTCATGGAAGTATCTGGCAAGGATGGTGATGGTTCGAAGAAACTTAGGAAGCCAGACGTGATCTGCGACGGTGTCATAAACAGAAGCGGATGTATGAATTTCTCTATTTCTCAATCCGATCAAAAATTGAACATCTTGCTGGATAGTGTCGAATCCCTCAACAATTGCTACGAGTCGCGACACTACTGCCTTTGTCTTGACGGTGATTGGCTCTTTAGTTCCAGGGTAACCGGCGGCGTGCAGAATGCTGTAGCCGTCGTCGGCAACAGGGTCGGCGAGAAGCAGGGGATTCACTGCGGCAAGGGGTGCTCGAAGCAAAAATTCGAGTCCTAGTGAACACAGAAGTGCGATCAGTTGGTCGTCGCCAGTCGATCCTTCAGCTCGTTCAAAGTATGTCCGCGCCTTAGTGCGAAATTCGGCTTCGCTCCACATGTGTTGTAGTCCCTAGTAGCTGTATCCGCGCCAGATCGCGCGCCGTGCGTTCAAGTTCACTGCAGGTCTTCTGTGCAAAAAGCGCCAGTTGTCAAACAAGAGCAACCTGCCATTGTTCCATGTAATGGAGTTTGATGGCGACGTCACCTTTAGTAGATTTAGCAATTCGGTATTGGATGCTAGTGGATTAAAATGACGGGAGTCCCATCTTCGCAACCTCGTATTGTTGCGTACTTCACTGCATCGAAGTCGGCGACAGTTTCCATTCGGCAGCTTTATTTGCAATAACTGCGCTCTGAGCGACATGTCGATTTCGTCACAAGTAGCCACGTCAAACAGTTCGGTTGGCGCTGCGTCTCGTTCCACTTGATATCCAAGCATCGCGATATATCGCGGTGGGGATAATGCTACGGCTCCATCTGTATGCCATGGAAAGGTGAGATGTCCATGCAAATCGGAAAAGCTCTTTGCTGCAAATTTGTTACCGCGGCGCGGTTGAAGTATCGAATCTAATTCGGGTCTGTAATGACCAAGGCTGCGCATTATCTGCTGAGCTTTGGGAACGTCAGTGAAGTCAGTTATCGCGAAGCCTTCATTGTGGAGCCGCGCGGTCAATTCACTCAGCACGTCAGCTCTCTCGTCATCGGCGAGATACTTCGCGCGCAACGGCCACCATCCTCGACTGCTGTGGGACACATCAAGAGTCGGCGTTCTATGACTTATCGTTACTGTGGAACTTGGCTCTATGGGATCAAGGCGCGCCGCCGGTGGCGGCGCGCTCGGCCGGTCGCGTTGGCAACGTGGCCTGCATCCATCGCGGCACGGCCGGCTACCGCTCCGCTCACGCCGGCCGGCCAGCGCGGCGCAGCCCACTCGCCCGCGACGGGAGCGCCACCACCGGCGGCGCGTATGGGTGCCATCGAGCACCCCGCAGCGTGCTCCCTCGGCCTAGATCGTCTAACGCTGGTTCGCCGGCATCAAGGTCGCTTCGCGTCGCTGGCGCGATGGTCGCAAGCTCCCAACCTTGACGCCGACGCCCCAGCGCTAGGGACGGCCTGTACGAGGGAGCGGGAGAGGTCTAGGCAACTCAAGATCAGGCCGTCTCCAGGCCGTTGGACGCCGGAAAGGCGCGAGACTCGACGAGAAGTGCCGAGACGTATTGACGCAGGTCAACGGCATGATCGGAACGCGGCGGCGAGGTCGGCGCGGACCGGGCGTCAGAACTGGTAGTACAGGAACGGGCTGAAAGTGCCTGTTGCCACCAGGATCGCCGCGTACAGCAGCCCCACCGTCATCACCGTCACGCGTACCGCCGTCGCCGGGCGGGTGCGGGAGGACTCCAGCATCGGGCCGGTGACCGGGTGCGCGGGCATGAAGATGATGGCCAGGGCGCACAGCAGGATGACGAACCGCTGGTTGGTGAACGCCTCGCCGACGACGTCCGTGAGGCCGCTGAAGTCCGGCAGCAGCATGTTGCCGATCATGGTCAGTGCCTGCGCCATGTCGGTCGAGCGGAAGAACACCCAGCCGACGACCACGAGCCCGAGAGTGAGTGCGCGGCGCCCGATCATGCGGCCGGTGGTGGCCGGGGTGCGGTCGAGGTGGAAGCCGCGCTCGATGATGAGCAGTGCGCCGTGGTAGAGGCCCCACACCAGGTACGTCCAGTTCGCGCCGTGCCAGAAGCCGGTCAGCACGAAGACGATGAACAGGTTCCGGTGGGTGCGGGCCGGGCCGTGGCGGTTGCCGCCGAGTGGGATGTACACGTAGTCGCGGAACCACCTGGACAGTGACATGTGCCAGCGCCGCCAGAACTCCGTGACCGTGACCGACGAGTACGGGCGGGCGAAGTTCTCCGGCAGCCGGAACCCCAGCATGCGGCCGAGGCCGATCGCCATGTCCGAGTAGCCCGAGAAGTCGAAGTACAGCTGCAGCGTGTAGGTGATGGCGCCGAGCCACGCGATCGCGAACGTCATCTTGTCGCCGGGGGTGGAAAAACACGCCTCGACCAGCGGGCTGAGCGAGTCGGCGACGATGACCTTCTTGCACAGCCCCAGCGCGAACCTGGGGAAGCCCGCGGCGATGTCGTCGAGGCGGTGGGTGCGTTCCTGCGGCAGCTGGTCGGCGATCTCCCGGTACCGGACGATCGGGCCGGCGACGAGCTGCGGGAACATCGAGATGTAGGTGACGAACGACACCGGCTCCCGCAGGGCGGGCCGCTCACCTCGATAGATGTCCACGACGTAGGAGATGTTGTGGAACGTGTAGAACGAGATGCCGATCGGCAGCACGAGGTGCGTCACCGGGAAGTCGCCGCCGAACAGCTGCGCGAAGCCGTTGAGCTGCATGGTCAGGAAGCCCGCGTACTTCCACACCACGAGCGACGCCACGTTGAAGCAGAGGACCGAGATGAGCACGACGCGCTTGCGCCGGTTCGCGAGCGCCCACTCGTCCGGCTCAAGCGACCGGCCCGCGATGTAGTTGACGGCCATCGTGAGCAGCAGCAACAGGGTCGTCGGGCCGGCGCCGACGGCGTAGAACACCAGCGAGGCGACCGCGATGATCCCGTTGCGCCAGCTGCGGGGTGCCGCCAACACGATGATGAGCACCAGTGGCAGAAAGATCCACAGGAACAACGGGCTGGCGAACGACATCCTCTGACCTCAGACTCCCCCGACCAGGACGCCTGACCCTATCCGAGCGACGCCGATCTACCAGCCGAAACCGCTCAGATGCGGCCTGCGACACGTCTGCGGCGGGACACCTCGGCCAGCACGACCCCCGCCGCGACCGACGCGTTCAGCGACTCCACGCCGGCCGACATGGGAATGGACACCGTCTCGTCGCAGAGCTCGCGGACCAGGCGGGACAGGCCGCGGCCCTCCGACCCCACCACGACGACCAGCGGGGACGTGGCCAGCGACAGCTCGTCGATGGTGGCGGAGCCGTCGGCGTCGAGGCCGACGATCATCAGGCCCTCGGCCGCGTACTGCCGCAGCGTCCTCGTCAGGTTGGTCGCCACCGCGACGGGGAGCTTCGCCGCCGTGCCCGCCGACGTGCGCCACGCCACCGCGGTGATGCCGGCGCTGCGCCGCTGCGGCAGCAGCACGCCGTTCGCGCCGAACGCCGCGGCCGAGCGGATCACCGCACCGAGGTTGCGCGGGTCGGTGACGCCGTCCAGCGCCACCAGCAGCGCGGCGAGGCCCTGGTGCAGCGCACCGTTGGTGAGCCGGTCGAGCTCCGGCCTGCTGACCTCCAGCACCGAGACGCCGCGGTCGGCCGCCAGGTGCACCGCCTCGGTGACGCGCTCGTCCGCGTCCACGCCGATCTGCACGTACAGCGCGGTCGTCGGCACGTTCGCACGCAGGCACTCGACCACCGGGTTGCGGCCGGCGACCAGCTCGGCCGTCGGCTTGTCCTTCGACGACCGGCGTTGCTGCTGCTTCTTCGCGACCAGTGCGGCCTTGCGCTGCTGCGGGTGCCCCGGCCGGATCGACGCGCGGGGCGTCGGGCCCTTGCCCTCGAGGCTCTTCGACTTCTGGCCGCCGGAGCCGACGACGGCGCCCTTCTTCGTCCCCGTCTTGCGCATCGCGCCCTTGCGCTTGGAGTTCCCCGCCACCGGTTCAGCCGTCCTTCAAAGTCCATTGTGGACCGCCGGGGGTGTCCTCGACGGCGATTCCCGCGGCCAGCAGGCGATCTCGCACCTGGTCCGCGGTCGCGAAGTCTCGCGTGGCGCGTGCCCGCTGCCGCGTCTCGAGCAGGTCGGCCACCAGTGTGTCCAGCGCGCCGAGCGCGGCGGAGTCCACTGTGGACGACGGACCCCACGCCAGCGGGTCGAGACCGAGCACGCCCATCTGCGCGCGCACGGCACCCGCCGCGGCCCGCGCGCCGGCGTCGTCGCCCGCGTCGAGCGCGGTGAAGCCCTGCCGCACGGTGTTGTGCACCACGGCCAGCGCCGACGGCGTGCCGAGGTCGTCGGACATCGCCGCGGCGAACTCCGCGCCCGGCGCGCCGACCTCGACGGCGCCGGTGCGCGCGGCGACCCGCTGCACGAACGACTCGATGCGCGTGTAGGCGCGCACCGACTCCTCGAGCGCGGCCTCGGAGTACTCGATCGTCGACCGGTAGTGCGGCGCCACCAGGTAGTAGCGCAGCTCCTGCGGCCGGTACCGCGCCACCAGCGACGGGATCGACACGACATTGCCGAGCGACTTCGACATCTTCTCACCGGCCATACCGACGAGCCCGTTGTGCATCCAGAACCGGGCGAACGGGTCACCGGCCGCCCGTGACTGCGCCAGCTCGTTCTCGTGGTGCGGGAACACCAGGTCGAGGCCGCCGCCGTGCACGTCGAACTCCGCGCCGAGGTAGGTCAGCGCCATGGCGGAGCACTCCAGGTGCCAGCCCGGCCGCCCCGGTCCCCACGGCGTCGGCCACGACGGCTCGCCCGGCCGCGCGCACTTCCACAGCGTGAAGTCGCGTGCGTCGCGCTTGCCCGCCGCCGCGGACTCGCCCTGCTGCATGTCGTCGGGCTTCTGCCCGGACAGCACGCCGTACTCGGCCCACGACATGACCGAGAAGTACACGTCGCCGGCCGCGGCGTACGCGTGGCCGCCGTCGATGAGGCGCTGCATCAGGTCGACCATCTGCGTCACGTGCCCGGTCGCGCGGGGCGCGATCGAGGCGGGCAGGCAGCCGAGCGTCTCGTACGCGGCGTCGAACGCGCGCTCGTGCGTCGCCGACCACTCCCACCACGGACGGCCGTGCTCGCCGGCCTTGCGGAGGATCTTGTCGTCGATGTCGGTGACGTTGCGCACCAGCGTGACGTCGAGGCCGTCGTCGGCGAGCCAGCGGCGCAGCACGTCGTAGTTCAGCGCGCCCCGCAGGTGCCCGATGTGCGGCGGTCCCTGCGGCGTCGGCCCACACACGTAGATCGACGCCGTTCCGCTGCGCACGGGATGGAACTCCCGCACACTCCGGCTCGCGCTGTCGAACAGGTGGAGGCTCACGACGTCTACTTTCGTGGGAAGGGCCCGGCCAGAGCTACAGGTTAGTCGCGCGCCACGAGACACGCGGTGGCCACCGCCGCCACGCCCTCGCCGCGGCCGGTCAGACCCAGCCCGTCGGTGGTCGTGCCGGACACCGCGACCTCGCCGCCGGCCGCCGCGGACAGCACCCGCTGGGCCTCCGCGCGGCGCTTGCTGATCTTGGGCGCGTTGCCGATGACCTGGACGGCCGCGTTGCCCAGCCGGTAGCCGGCCGCCTCGACGCGCTCGCGGACCTCGGCGAGCAGCTCGACGCCGTGCGCGCCCGACCAGCGCGGGTCACCGGTGCCGAACACCGCACCGAGATCGCCGAGCCCCGCGGCGGACAGCAGCGCGTCGCACAGGGCGTGCGCGGCGACGTCGCCGTCGGAGTGCCCGGCGCAGCCGTCGACGCCGTCCCAGCGCAGGCCCGCGATCCAGCACTCGCGGCCGGCCTCGACCGGGTGCACGTCGGTGCCGATCCCCACCCTCACGGCGCGAACACCGCCTCGGCCACCGCGAGGTCGAACGACGTGGTGATCTTCATGGCGGCGACGTCGCCCGGCACGGTGTGGACCGGCACGCCGATCCGCTCGACGAGCCCGGCGTCGTCGGTGGCCCCGGCGCCGGTGTCAGTGCCACTGCCGGCCGCCTCGTGGGCGCGGCGCAGCACGTCGACGGCGAAGCCCTGCGGGGTCTGGACCGCGCGCAGGTCGACCCGGCTCGGTGTCTCCACGACGACGCCGGCGGCATCGACCCGCTTGACGGTGTCCGTGACAGGCAACACCGGGACGACCGCGGGCGCGCCGGCCGCGACCGCGGCTGTGACGGATCGCACCAGCCCGGGCGGGGTGAACGCGCGGGCGGCGTCGTGCACGAGCACGATCTCGGTCTCGGGGACTACGGCGAGTGCCGAGTGCAGCGCGAGCCGGACCGACTCGGTGCGGTCGGCGCCGCCGGGCACGACGGTCACCCGGTCGCCGAACTCGGCCAGCGCGGCGGTCATCTCGTCCACATCGGAGCGTGGGGCCGCAACGACAACATGCCGCACGCAACCTGCGCTGAGCAGGCCGCGTACGGCATGTGTGACCAAAGGCAGGCCATGGACCGGAACCAAGGCCTTGGGTCGTGCGGCGCCCAAGCGCTCTCCACGCCCCGCAGCGGGGACGAGCGCGACGGTCACCGAAGCTGACCCGTTATCTCGTTGGATGCTGCTCAGTGCGGGCTAGACCGACGCCGTTGCGAGGACCTCGTCGAGGATGACCTCGGCCTTGCCCTCGTCGGTGCCTTCGGCCAGTGCCAGCTCACTGACCAGAATCTGCCTTGCCTTGGCGAGCATGCGCTTCTCACCGGCGGACAACCCGCGATCCTTCTCGCGCCGCCAGAGGTCGCGCACCACTTCGGCCACCTTGTTCACGTCGCCGGAGGCGAGCTTCTCGAGGTTGGCCTTGTACCTCCTGGACCAGTTGGTCGGCTCCTCTGTGTGAGGAGCACGCAGGACATCGAAAACGCGGTTGAGGCCCTCTTGGCCGACAACGTCCCGAACACCGACGATCTCGGCATTGTCCGCGGGAACGCGTACGGTGAGGTCACCCTGCGCGACCTTGAGGACGAGGTACTTCTTCTCCTCGCCCTTGATCACGCGGGTCTCGATTGCTTCGATGAGTGCGGCACCGTGATGCGGGTAGACGACGGTCTCTCCGACCTTGAAAACCATGTGTCCTCTGCCCCTTTCGCTGTCTCCATCTTAACACGAGCCGCGGTGGGGCCGTAACGGACCCGCAATCGGTAACCGCAGGTCAGCGGGCACGCACGGGTCGGGCGGGGGGTTGACAAATCGTCGCGGGCCGTGCTCGCGGCAACGAGTCGAATAACGATCATCAGCAATTCGTGCTCGTCCGAATTGGACGGATGACCGGCCGGACGACCGACACCGGCCGCGTGTCGGGACGACCACTCGATCGCGCTGTACTCCGGTCCCGCTACCCTTCCGCGTGAACAGGCATGCCCGAGGAAGGACCGCGATGGTGAGCCGTGAGACGACCCGACCGCTGCGCAGGATGGTGCCGGCGGTGGCCCTTGGCTTTGCCGCGGCACTCGGGATTGTTGGCTGCAGCGCCGGTCAGGTCACCCAGACCTCCTCGATGGAGCCCGCCGTGAACGGCAACTCCGCGCAGGTGGGCGACATCGCGTTGCGCGACGTCATGATCGCCTTCCCGGAGGACGGCAGCGCCTACGAGCCGGGCGCCGACGCGCCCCTGCTGCTCGGGATCGTCAACTCGGGCGGCACCGACGACGAGCTCGTCGGCGTGACCACCCCGGCCGGCGAGGTCGAGCTGATCGGCAACCCGAGCCTGCCCGGCCGCACCGCGCTGGAGGTCGTCCGGCCCGTCGACAACCTGGCCGCCTCCTCGGTGGCGCCGACCTCGTCGGAAACGTCCCCGCCTTCCGAGTCTTCCGGGACGTCGGAGACATCCGGGTCCTCGGAGACGTCCGGCGCCGGGGTGCCCGCCACCGGCGAGTCCGAGGGCGCGTCGCAGGAGAACGAGTCGGCGGAGCCGACGTCCAACACCGTGTCGGTCCCGGAGAACAACCCGCCGGCCGTCGTGGGCACGATCAGCCTCGTCATCAAGAACCTGACCGCGGCGCTGCCGTTCGGCAAGACCGTCCCCGTGACGTTCGAGTTCGCGAAGGGCGGCAAGGTCACCGTGCAGCTGCCGGTCGCCGCGCCGTCCACCCCGCGGGCCGAGCACACCGAGGCCGAGGGCGAGCACTGAGTCGCCTCCCGTTTTTGTCGGGGGTGCCCCGTAGGTTGACCGCGTGGCGAAGAATGCGCGATCGAAGCCCGGGTACCGCTGCGCGGAGTGCGGCAACGAGTCGGCCAAGTGGTACGGCCGCTGCCCGGAATGCCAGGCCTGGGGCACGTTAGAAGAGGTTGGCGTGCCGAGGGCGGCCCTGGCGAAGCTCACGGCCGGGGTGCCCAGCTCGCCCGCCCGTCCGATCGGCGAGGTGGACGTCGAGGCCGTGCGGGCGCGGCAGACCGGTGTGCCGGAGCTGGATCGCGTGCTCGGTGGCGGCCTGGTGCCCGGCGCGGTGGTGCTGCTGGCCGGTGAGCCCGGCGTCGGCAAGTCCACGCTGCTGCTGGAGGTCGCGTTCCGCTGGGCCGCGCGGGACGGCGCCGGGAGCCCGTCGCTGTACGTCACGGGTGAGGAGTCGGCGGGGCAGGTGCGGTTACGCGCCGAGCGCACCGGCAACGTGCACGACGCCATGTACCTGGCGGCCGAGAGCGACGTCGCCACGATCCTCGGCCACGTCGACGCGGTGCGGCCGGGCCTGCTGGTGGTCGACTCCGTGCAGACGATGGCCTCGCCCGCGGTGGAGGGCTCCGCGGGCGGCGTCACCCAGGTCCGCGCGGTCACGGCGGCGCTCGTCGCGCTGGCCAAGGAGCGGGACCTGCCGGTGGTGCTGGTCGGCCACGTCACCAAGGAGGGGTCGATCGCTGGCCCGCGCGTGCTCGAGCACCTTGTCGACGTGGTGCTCCACTTCGAGGGCGATCGGCATTCGACGCTGCGGCTCGTGCGCGGGGTCAAGAACCGCTTCGGCCCGGCCGACGAGGTCGGCTGCTTCGAGTTGGTCGATGACGGCATCCGCGGGGTGGCGGACCCGTCCGGGCTGTTCCTCAACCGGCGGACCACCGGTGTGCCGGGCACCGCCGTAACCGTTGCGGTGGAAGGGAAACGGCCACTGCTCGGCGAGGTTCAGGCGCTGGTGTCCCGGTCCCCGCTCGGCACTCCCCGGCGCGCGGTGTCCGGATTGGACTCCGCCCGGGTGGCCATGGCGCTGGCCGTGCTGGAGCGCCGGGGCGGCCTCCGACTGTCCGATCAGGACGTCTTCGCGGCGACCGTCGGCGGCATGCGGATCCTCGAGCCGGCGGCGGATCTGGCGCTGTCGTTGGCGATTGCCTCCGCGGCGCGGGGGTGGGCGTTACCGCCGGATCTCGTGGTGCTCGGCGAGGTCGGGCTGGCCGGAGAGGTTCGGCGGGTCACCGGGGTGCGCAACCGCTTGGCGGAGGCCGTGCGGTTGGGCTTCACGAAGGCGCTGATCCCGCCCGACTGCGGGGAGGTGCCCGACGGGATTCGGGTTCGGGTGTGTCCGGATCTCGGGGTGGCGCTTGATGTGTTGACCGAGGTCGGGGTCGAGGCCGCCGGCTGACGGCAGGAGACGGCGGCGCTCTGGAAGGCGCGGGGCGCGCCTTCCAGAGCGGTCGAGGTTCTCTAGATCACTGTGCCGGCGGTACGCCGGCCTGGTCGGTCACGCCATAGGTATTCGTCACGATGGACTCGTTGGCCGGGCCCGGGCCGGTCACCTTCGTCTCCAGGAGGTCGCCCGTCTCCCGGTCGAGAATCCACTGCGTTGTGAAGCCGTCGAGAACCCACGGCGTTGTGTCGGTGAAGCGGAGACCGATGCCGTTTCGGCCGTCCGCCGTCATGACGTCGTCCAGCACCACCAAGCCGGGCATCCGGCTCATCGCCTCGAACAGCGTCGCCTTGAAGTCGTTCGGGGTGTTCGGCTCCAGCAGCTGGTCGGCCTTGCCGAGGAAGTCGAGATCGTTACCGCGGAACTCGGAGGTGACCTGCTTTCGGATGGCGTCGTACAGCTTCTGCGGGTCGCCGGTCAGGCTGCGATAGAACTCCGGGGAGGCGGCCCAGAACCATCCGTTCCCGTCGCACGGTTCGGTCCGCTCCGGCTCCTCGATCGGGGGGAGCTCCCGGAGGTTGCCGCAGGGCTCCCTGAGGTCCCAGCCCGCCTGAGGTGGTTCCGTCGTCTTCTCGGTGCCCTCCACCCGCACGACAGTCTGGGGCCCGAGTCGTTGCAGCCATTCGGCCCGGTAGTCGTGGGGAACCCAGGTTTCGACGTCCCGGGTGAACTCGTAGAAGAGTCCCGGTTCGTTGTTCCAGGGCGCACTGGACCACTCGTGGGCCCGCTCGTAGCGGAACTGGCCGGGACCGAACGGCGGAGGGTTGTCCGCGAGTCCCGCCGCCCACCCGGCCAGCTGTTCCGGCGTCCACGTCGCCGTGCCCGCCACCAGGTAGCGGGCCCTGCCGGGCGGGCTGCGGAGCGGGGTGTTCCTCGGCAGGGCCCGCTACGGGATCGGGCGTAGGTGTCGACACCACGGAGCCTGTGTCGACGACGCCTTGCAGTCGGGCTCGGCCGGCGTCGAAGGCCGCGTCCGTCATCGTCGGGACGTCGGTGTTCAGGTCGGCGAGCAGGTTGTCGAGGTCGTGGTCGGTCATGGCTTCTCCTTCAGGTGTTTGCGCCACGAGGTCGTCCGCCACCGTCGGGGTCAACCGTCACGCCAGGTACCGATGCAGGTCACGAGCGTGCTCGTCGTACAGCCGCGTCAGCGAGGTGGCGTCCACGGCCTCGACTCTCACGTTGGTCATGGTCACACCCGTACTTGCCGGCCCGCCCCTCGACCGTTCCGGAAAGGGCAGAAAGAAACCCGCACGTCCCCGAGACGTGCGGGCTTCTTCGGCAACCGGCGCTCAGCCGGTCGGCTTCGAACCCATGCCGGGCACCACCGCGGTGGTCACCGAGGTGTACTGGGTGATCGTGCCGGCCGGGAGGCCGTCGACGGCCTGCTCGGCGAGCTTCCGTTCACCGATGAACTGGCCGGTCTCCGGGTCGACGATCACGTCGTGGCGCTCGCCCTTGGCACTGATGCCGTACGCGGTGCCCTTGCGTCCGTCGAGGTTCGCGACCTGTTCGGTGATCTGCAGGCCGTCGACCTTCGCGAGCGTCCGGTACAGCGCGGCGCGTAGGTCGGGCGGCACCAGACCGGTACGCAGCACGTCCGCGACGTACACGAGCATCTCCAGGTCCGCGTCGTTGCCGTGGTCCCTCGTTTCCCACCGCAGCCGGTCGTACAGCTTGTCGACGTCCCGTGGCAGCGCCGCGAGGAACTTCTCGGTCGGCTCCTGCCAGCTGCCCTTCTGCTGACAAGGGTCATCGCCCGCCTCGACCTCGAAGAAGTCGCCGCACGGGGCCTGCCACTCGCCTTCCGGCCAGCCCGGCTCGTCGATCGGGAAGCCATCGGCCCGCGCCTGCTCCTCGGAGCCGGCCACCCACTTCCGTTTGCCGGTCACGTCGCGGCGCAACAGCCATTCCTGGCTCTGGTCGGCCGGCACCCAGGTCTCGAGCAGGTTCTCCGCGAGGTAGGAGTTCCGGTTCATGGTCGCCATCCACCAGGCGTGCGTCGCGATGTAGCGGTACTGGCCGGGTTGGAGCGGCTCGTCGAAACCGTCCACCGCGTCGACCCGGTCCGCCGCCAGGTTCAGCTGGTCGGCCGCCGCGTCGGGGATGGTGTCGCTGAACTGCACGGTCTGCACGACCAGCACGCTCGCCACGGCCGCGGCGACGATCCCGACCGACGTCACCCACCACGCCCAGCGGCGTGCCGGCCTACGTGTCGGCTCGGGTCCCGGTGCCGGCAGCGGCTCCCTGCTGCCGGCCGCCAGCAGCAGCTCGGACTTGGCGCGGTGGAAGACGCGGTCGTCGCACTCGTCCGCGGGTCCGAGCGCGGCGAGCGCGCCGTCCAGCTCGTCCTCCGACCACATGGCCCTGACGTTGTCGTGCACCTGATCAGGCATTGCCGCCCTCCTCCCGGTATGCGGTGGTGACCTTCGGCGCGTTGGCCCGCAACCACTTGCGCACCCGGTGCAGCCGGGACCGCACGGTCCCGACCGGAATGTCCAGTGCGTCCGCGACCTCGGTCGAGTCGAGCCCGGCCCACGACGTCAGCAACAGCACGTCCCGGTCGCCGTCGGACAGCTCCGCGAGCGCGGCCGCCAACTGTGTGGCCAATGCCTCGGCGTCGAGCCGGTCGGCGACCCGCGTCTCGTGGCTCGCCTCCTGACCCGGCGCGTGGCCGGCCGACCGCGCGGTCGCCTGCAGCGCGCGGACCTCCTGGCGGACCTGGCGGCGCAGCAGGTTCGTGGCGATGCCGTACAGCCACGACCGTGCGGCGCCGCGTCGCGGGTCGTAGGCGTGCCGCTGGTTCAGCGCGACCAGGAACGTCTCGCTGACCAGGTCGTGCGCGGTCTCCGCCCCGACCCGGCGCGCGAGGTAGCGGTGCAGCGGGCGGGCGTAGGCGTCGAACAGCCGGCCGAACTCCACTGCCGGCTCCGGCCCACCCAGGTACGGGCGGTCCTTGTCAGCCGGCAGCGGTTCGTCGGCCAGCTGCTCACGTCGGGTCATCATGCTCACATCAGGTGTTGCCCGATGACCCGCACCGTGTTCATTCGGAGAGCAGCTGCGCACACCTGATCAGGCCGAGGTGGCTGTAGGCCTGCGGGTGGTTGCCCAGCGAGCGCTCCGCGATCGGGTCGTACTCCTCCGGCAGCAGCCCGGTCGGGCCGGCGGCGTCGACGATCTGCGCGAACAGGTCCTCCGCCTCGGTGCGCCGGCCGGTCAGCAGGTACGCCTCGATCATCCACGCGGCGCAGATGTGGAAGCCGCCCTCGTCGCCGGGCAGGCCGTCGTCGCGGTGGTAGCGGTACACGGTCGAGCCGCTGCGCAGCTCCGCCTCGGTCGCGGTGACCGTCGCGTGGAACCGCTCGTCGGTCGGGTCCATCAGGCCGACCATGCCGACCAGCAGGGTCGCCGCGTCCAGGTCGGTGCCGTCGTAGGCCGTGGTGAACGAGCGGACCTCGTCGTTCCAGCCGTTGGTCAGCACGTCCTCGGCGATCCGGTCGCGCAGCCCCGGCCACGACGGCTCGACCTCGCGGCCGTACGCCTCGGCGAGCTTGACCGCGCGGTCGATCGTGAGCCAGCACATGACCTTCGAGTACACGTGGTGGCGCGGCCGGTGCCGCTCCTCCCAGATGCCGTGGTCGGGCTCGTGCCAGCGGCGCGACACCGCCTCGGCCATGGCGCACACCATGCGCCAGTCGTCGTCGGTGAGCTTGCCGCGGGCCTCGGACAGGGCCGCCACGAGATCCACGACCGGGCCGAACACGTCCAGCTGGACCTGCTGGTTCGCAAGGTTGCCGACGCGCACCGGCCGCGAGCCCGCGTACCCGGGCAGCGTGTCGATCACGGCCTCGGCGGGCAGCGTGGTGCCGGCGATCGTGTACAGCGGGTGCAGCAGCTCGGGGCCGGGCAGCGTCGCGAGGACGTTGTGCAGCCAGCCGAGGAACTTCTCCGCCTCGTCGGTCGAGCCGACCGACACCAGCGCCTTGGCGGTCATCGCGCCGTCGCGCAGCCAGCAGTAGCGGTAGTCCCAGTTGCGGATGCCGCCGATCTCCTCCGGCAGCGACGTGGTGGCCGCGGCCATGATCGCGCCGGTCTCGTTGTGGCACAGGCCGCGCAGGGTGAGCGCGGACCGGGCCACCAGGTCCTTCTCGACCGGGGGCAGCGTCAGGCCGTCGAGCCACTCGGTCCAGTACGCGGCCGCGCGCCCGGCGCGTTCCCGCTCGGGGACCTGGTGCGGGTCGAGGTCGTTGGTGCCGCAGCGCAGCTCGAGCACCACCGGCAGCTCGGCGGTCGGCGTGACCACCGCGCGGGCCGTGTCGTGCATGCCGTCGGAGGTGATCTCCCAGGTGATGCCCGGGGCGCGCAGCGCGACCGGGTCGGACGTGCCGAGCACCCGCAGACCGTCCGCCGACGGGATCAGCCGCACCTGGACCTGCGCGAACTCCGGCCGCGGCGCGAACTCCACGACCGCGGGCGTGGTGCCGGAGATGACCCGGACCAGGTCGGTGCGGTGGCCGAACGTGTAGTGGTCGAGGTAGTCGGTGACCAGCAGGCCCGACCAGCGGGTCTCGACGGTCATCGTGCCCGGCAGGTAGCGCTGGCCAAGCGGCAGCCCGCCCCGCTCGGGGTTGATCGAGAAGTTGCCGGCCGACGGCCCGCCGAGCAGGTCGGCGAACACCGCCGCCGAGTCCGGCTCCGGGTGGCACAGCCAGGTCAGCTTCGCGTCCGGCGTGAGCAACGCGACGGACCGCTCGCTCGCGAGCATCGTGAGCCGCTCGATCGGCGGCGCCTGGTCGCCGTAGAGCCAGGCGCGGCGCTCCTCCAGCAGGAACGCCAGCACCATGCCGACCTGCATGGTGTCGGCGATCCGGAAGCCGGCGAGGGTCTCGCCGTCGCCGACCTTCACGCCGAGGTCCGGGCCGGAAAGACGCGCGAACGCCTTCTCGTCGGTGACGTCGTCGCCGACGAACACCGCCGCGGTCGCGCCGACCTGGTGGCGCAGTATGTCGAGCGCGCGGCCCTTGTCGGTCTGGACGACCGCCAGCTCGATGACCGCCTTGCCGTCGGTGACCTGCACGCCGTCCCACGTGCACGGCCCCTCGCGGACCGCGCTGTTGACGCGCTCCGCGACGTCGGCCGCGGCCCGGCGGGTGTGCACGGCGATGCTCGCCGGCTTGGTCTCCAGCTGCACGCCGTCGGCGTCGGCCGTGATCTGCTCCAGCTCCACCGCGATCCTGCGGTGCAGGGCCTTGGCGTGCTCGTCGAGCGCGTGCACGAAGCCGATGTCGAACTCGGAGCCGTGGCTGCCGACCAGATGCACCTCGGCGGGCAGCCGGGACAGCGTCGCGAGATCACGCAGGGCACGCCCGGAGATCACCGCGGTCGTCGTCTCGTGCAGCGCGGCGAGCGAGCGCAGCGCCCCGACCGACTCGTTCATCGGCCGGGCCTGTTCCGGGTTCTCCACGATCGGCGCGAGCGTGCCGTCGTAGTCGCAGGCGACCAGCAGCCGCGGCGTGCGGGCGATCTGCACGATCGCTCTGCGGAGCTCCGCGGGGAGGGCCTCGGCGGTCATGGCGCGACTCCATGCTTGTGTGCAGGGGGTGTAGCAATCACGTCGTGTTCGACTCTCTGGCGAAGGGTCGTGTGCGTCTCCGCATCAAAGCTGGCACACGGCGGCAGAGCCGAACTGTATCGCCCGTCCAAGACGCCGATACGCCGTGGCCGGAGGTGGCCTCCTTGACTAGGTGAGCTGCTCCTGGTGCGGCTGCAGCGCGTCGAGAAACGACCTGGCCCAGCGGTCGACGTCGTGGGTCAGCACCTGGCGGCGCAGCGCCCGCATCCGCCGCCTGCCCTCGGCCGGGTCGACATGCAGTGCCGCGTACATGGCGTTCTTCACGCCGTCCAGGTCGTGCGGGTTCACCAGGAACGCGCTGGTCAGCTCAGACGCGGCACCCGCGAACTCGCTCAGCACCAATGCGCCGCCGAGGTCGTGGCGGCACGCGACGTACTCCTTGCAGACGAGGTTCATGCCGTCGCGGACCGGTGTGACGAGCATGACGTCGGCCGCGGAGAAGAACGCCGCCAGCTCCTTGCGGTCGATCGACTGGTGCAGGTAGTGCACGACCGGCCGGCCGACGCGCGCGAACTCGCCGTTGATGCGGCTGACCACCTGCTCGATCTCGCCACGCATGCGCTGGTAGTGCTCGACCCGCTCCCGGCTGGGGGTCGCGAGCTGCACCATCGCGACCTCGGCCGGGTCGACGCGGCCCTCGGTCAGCAGCTCCTGCAGCGCGTAGAGCCGCAGGTCGATGCCCTTCGTGTAGTCGAGCCGGTCCACCCCGAGGATGATCTTGCGCGGGTTGCCGAGGTCCGCGCGGATCTGTCTCGCGCGCTGGATGACCTCGCGGCTGCGGGCCATGGTGTCCAGGCCGCTGGCGTCGATGGAGATGGGGAACGCGCCGACCCGCACCGACCGGTCGCCCACCTGGACGACACCGGGTCTCGTCCGGACCCCGACCGCGCCGCGACTCGGCTCGAGGCCGATCAGCCGCCGCGCCAGCCACAGGTAGTTCTGCGCGCCGCCGGGCCGGTGGAAGCCGACGAGGTCGGCGCCGAGCAGCCCCCGGATGATCTCCGCGCGCCACGGCAGCTGCATGAACAGCTCCGTCGGCGGGAACGGGATGTGCAGGAAGAAGCCGATCCGCAGGTCGGGCCGCTGTTCGCGGAGCATCGCCGGCACCAGCTGCAGCTGGTAGTCCTGCACCCACACGATCGCGCCCTCCGCGGCGATCTTGGCGCATTCGTCCGCGAACCTCCGGTTGACCTTGACGTAGCTGTCCCACCACCCGCGGTCGAACACCGGCGTCGCGACCACGTCGTGGTACAGCGGCCACAGCGTCGCGTTCGAGAAGCCCTCGTAGTAGTCCCGCACCTCGTCGGACGTCAGCGCGACCGGGTGCAGCCAGATGCCGTCGTCGGCGAACTTGTCGACCTCGACGTCCGGCACGCCGGGCCAGCCGACCCACGCGCCGCTGTGGCTGCGCAGGAACGGTGCTAGCGCGCTGACCAGCCCGCCGGGACTGTGCTTCCAGCGTTCGGTGCCGTCGGGCAGCTTCTCGAGGTCCACCGGGAGCCGGTTCGCCACCACGATGAAATCGGCGCCGCCACTGTTGCTGACTTCCGTGCTCACGCCGAGCGTGCCTCCCTCGAAAACCGTCCAGCCTTCGAGATTAGTCATCAATGTGCGCGCGTGGGTGACGGAAACGGGTGTGGTCACACAAGATTCACTGAAGGCGACGCCGCGTCGGGCGCAGCGGCCCGGACAGCCGAGGCCCAGAAAAGCGGCGCTCGAGGCGGCCGAGGCCGTAGCGGACCGGCTGCGCGAGGTACTCGCCGAGCACGACGCCCGCGGCCAGCGCCAGCGCCACCGTCGTCGCGACCATGAGGGTGGACAGGCCGGTGTAGCTGCGCTCGACGGCCAGCTCGAACAGCGCCCGGTAGGTGGTCAGGCCGGGCAGCAGCGGCACCATCCCGGACACGGCGATGACCAGTGGCGGGATGCGCAGCCGCCGGGAGAGCAGGCCGCCGGAGAAGCCGATGACGGTGGCGGCGGCCGCGGACGCGGCGATCGGGCCGGCGTCGGTCAGCAGCAGCGCGCTGTAGCCGACCGCGCCCGCGCCACCCGCGACGCCCGCGACCAGCACCGCGCGCGGGGTGGCGTAGCTCGCCATGGCGAAGCACGCGGCGGCGGCCGCGCCGGCGACGGTCTGCAGCGGCAGCCGCAGGAACGACGGCGTGAGCGGGTCGGCCAGCGGGATCGAGGGCAGCCCGAGCGCGACCGCGATGTTCAGCGCGAGCACGACGCCGGCGATCAGGCCGGCGGTCATCAGCGACACCTCGATGGTGCGGCCCGCCGCGGTGACGTTGTAGCCGGTGATCGCGTCCTGCACGGTCGACACGACCGACAGCCCGGACAGGAGCACGGTGATCGCGGCGGCGACCATCACCGTCGGCGTCACCGAGTCCGGCAGCAGGTTCGACGCCACGATCGCGATGGCGCAGCCGGTGGCGAGCGCGCCGCCGACGACCTGTTGGAAGAAGAACGGCAGGGACCGCTTGTTGAGCAGCCGCCCGACCCGGTCGATGAGCGCGGTGATGCCGGCCGCGAACAACGCGACCAGCGCGTCGCCGCCGATGAGGACGGTGATCGCGGCGGCCATGCCGGCGTAGGCGGCCGTGGCGACCCAGCGCGGGTACGGGTGCGGCGCGTTCGTGATCCGGTTGAGCTCGGAGTGCGCGTCCCGCGCGGTGATCCGGCCGAGGGCGATGTCCCGGATGAGCTGCTCGACCAGCGCGAGCCGCGTGTAGTCGAGGCTGCGGGAGCGGACCACGCGCAGTGACGTGATCGGCGGCAGGTCGACGCCGCGGTGGCACGCCACGGTGATCGAGGTGAAGATCACGTCCACCTCGCAGTGCGGCAGGCCGTACGCGTTGGCGACCGCGAGGATCGTGGCGGTGGCGTCGGACGCGCCCGCGCCCGACGACATCTGCACCTCACCGATCCGCAGCGCCAGGTCGAGTACGAAGTGGACGGTGGACTCGGCGGGCAGCGCGGGCCCCTGCAGCACTTCTCGCGACCGTGGTTCGCCGTCGAGGCGCTCCCGCCGGTCGAGACTGTGTGCCCGCGCGGACCTGTTCCGCTGCGCGAACCACACGGCCGACTCACCTCCATCAGGTAGTGCTTCCGCCTCGGCTTCGAAGCTATCCCACGGCGTATCGGACCGCGCTGGGTCGCTGTTGCCGATCCCGACCGTGGCGTCGGCCACTACGTTGGCCGGCATGGGAGACGACACCTTCAGGTCGGTGCGGATCGAGCGGGTCTCGGCCGGGAAGTACATGGTGCACAACGCGCGCGGCGGCACACTGCCCGTCGGCGGGGACGACTTCACCCCGGTGGAGCTGCTGCTCGCGGCGATCGGCGGCTGCACGGCGATCGACACGGACGTCGCGACGAGCAGGCGGGCGGAGCCGACCGGGTTCACGGTGACCGTCAGTGGCGACAAGGTGTCCGACCGGGAGACCGGCAACCGGATGACGAACCTGTCGGTGACGTTCGACGTGACGTTCCCGGAAGGCCCCGACGGCGACGACGCGCGCACGATCCTTCCCCGCACGGTGCGGTTGTCGCACGACCGCCTGTGCACGGTCAGTCGCACGGTGGAGCTGGGCACCGAGGTCCGCGCGTCGATCAAGGACTGAGCCGACGTCCGCGTGTGACCCAACTCACTGCGGCGGTCGTCGGCGTCGACGACCGCCCCGCGTGCGGGGCCGTGGCCTAGGATTGGCAGCGGCCGCGGCGCGGTCACGCCGGTGTAGCTCAATTGGCAGAGCACTCGCCTTGTAAGCGAAAGGTTCCGGGTTCGAGTCCCGCCACCGGCTCCACTCTTCACCGTGCGTTTCGTTATCGGCCCGTGACCAACCTCCCCATGGCGTGCCCGTCTCTAATGGCAAAGGGCCCGATCGGGTTACGGATTTCTGGGGAGAAATCAAATCATGAAGAAGTATGTGGTTCATGCTGCCATTTTGGCGATCTTCACCGCGGGCATGACGGCGTCCGTCGGCATTGTCACGACGAGCACCGCGGCGGCGTGCACGGCCGAGAGCACGCGGTCCGACCAGCTCGCGTCGAGCCTGCCCCAGGTGAACTACACCGACCGGGGGCGGCACGTGCTCGCGCTGCAGCTGGCGTTGCGCGCGCAGGGCTACGACCTGCAGGGCACCGGGAACTACCTGACCGCGACCCGTGTCGCGGTCAAGGACTTCCAGCGTGGGCACGGCATCCAGGCCAGCGGCATCGTCGGGTCGAAGACCTGGCACGCGCTGGTCGGGCCGCTGCCGCCGGGCGTGACGGGCAACGGCCGGATCACGCCGCCGACGTTCGGAATCAATCCGGGCGAGCGTGGCGAGGACAAACTGAACTATTTGTGGAATACCCTTTCGCGAATTCATCCGTACGCGGAGAAGATGGTGGACGAGGGCGGCTACGGACCGAAGACGCAGAAACTCGTAAAGGATTTCCAGCGGCGCGCCAACATCAAGGCGAGCGGCATCATCGGCCCGAAGACGTGGGCCGCCATGTATGAGGTCGTCGCCGTCTCGGGCCGGTGGGGGTGCTGACCGAGACGGTCGCGGGGTCGGGGCGGGCGCGCCTGCGCGCCCGCCCCGCGCCTGTGCGCGCGCTGGGCGCGGCGACCCCGCTGACGTGCCAGCATGTGCGCCATGACGGAGACCGACACCCTGCACCGTGACCTCCTGTTCGCCCGCGTGCTGGTGGTGGTCGCGACCGTCGCGGTGTTCCTCGTCGTGTCGATGCCGTGGTACCTCCAGGTCGACACCGGCGGGGAGCAGTTCCTGTCGTTCAGCGGCTGGGACGTGCTCGGCCAGCTCACCGGCGACAAGAAGGGCGGCTACGTCTTCGCCGGGTGGTTCGGCCTCGTGGTCGTGGTCGCGGCCCTGCTCGCCGGCGCCGGTGTGGTCCAGCTCCGGCAGCGGTGGGTCTGCGTGCTGCTGTCCGTGCTGTTGACACTGCTCGCGGTCGGCATGGCGTTCGTGCACCTCCAGTACGACGACGACCTGCGCGGCGAGCAGCTCGCCGCCGCGTGGGCCGGGATCGTCGTCCTGCTCTTCGCCGCCGTCGGGTGGGGGAACCTCGCCGGGCCGCTACGGCAGCTCTCCTACGAGACGGCCTAGATTTCTCGCGGGGGGATGTCGAGAACCCGCGTGCCGGCTCCGACTCCCTGTCGAACCGCGCCCGGGTGGGCGCCGACACGAAGGAGCAGCACCGTGAAGTACCTCCTGATCATGCAGATCAACCCCGCCGTCCTCGACGCGCTCACCGACGAGGAGCGCAACGAGGTGGGGGAAGGGCACGGCGAGTTCATGAAGACCATCCAGGAGTCCGGCGAGTTCATCCTCACCCAGGCGCTCGCCGACCCGGCCAACTCCGCGGTGGTCACCGGGACCGGCGGCGTCCCGGCCGTCACCGACGGCCCGTTCCTGGAGGCCAAGGAGTTCATGGGCGGCTTCTACCTGATCGACTGCGAGAGCAAGGAGCGCGCGATCGAGCTCGCGAAGCTCATCCCGGACACCAGGTTCAAGGGGCTCGCCATCGAGATCCGCCCGGTGATGTTCTCCTCGGGCGCCGATCTGTGAGTGCCGACGTCGGGGACCTGCTGCGCCGGCTGGCGCCGCAGGTCCTCGGCACGCTCGTCCGCCGGCACGGCCAGTTCGACGCCTGCGAGGACGCCGTCCAGGAGGCGCTGCTCGCCGCGTCGGTCCAGTGGCCGGAGCAGGGCACGCCGACCGAGCCGGTCGGCTGGCTGGTCACCGTCGCCGGCCGGCGGCTCACCGACCAGTGGCGCAGCGACCACGCGCGCCGCCGGCGCGAGCTGGCGGCCGTCGGCCACGACACCGAAGACACCGACCTGACCAAGCACGTCGACGACACGCTGCGGCTGCTGTTCCTGTGCTGCCACCCGAAGCTGTCGGCGCCGTCGCAGGTCGCGCTGACGCTGCGTGCGGTCGGCGGGCTCACGACCGCGCAGATCGCGCACGCTTTCCTGGTGCCGGAAGCCACGATGGCCCAGCGCATCAGCCGTGCGAAGCAGACCATCAAGGGCGCGGGCTTCCCGGACGGCGCGGAGCGGCTGCCGGTCGTCCTGCACGTGCTGTACCTGATCTTCAACGAGGGCTACACCGCGACGTCGGGCCCGGACCTGCAGCGGGTCGAGCTGACCACCGAGGCGATCCGGCTGACCCGCGAGGTGCACCGCCTGCTCCCCGACAACGGCGAGGTCGCGGGCCTGCTCGCGTTGATGCTGCTCACCGACGCCCGCCGCGCCACCCGCAGCACGACCGACGGCGCGCTCGTGCCGCTCGCCGACCAGGACCGCGCCCGCTGGGACCGCAAGGCCATCGAGGAGGGCGTCGCGCTGGTCAGCCGCACGCTCGCGACCGCGCCGCTCGGGCCCTACCAGGTGCAGGCCGCGATCGCGGCGGTCCATGACGAGGCCGCGACCACGGACGACACCGACTGGGCGCAGGTGCTGATCCTGTACAAGATCCTCGACCGGCTGGCGCCGAACCCGATGGTGACGCTCAACCGCGCGATCGCGACCGCCATGGTGCACGGCCCGCAGGCCGGTCTCGACCTGATCGCCGAGCTGGACGCCGACAAGCGCGTCGCGGGCCACTACCGCCTCGACGCGGTCCGCGCGCACCTGCTCGACCTCGCCGGCAGGCACGAGGAGGCCCGCGAGTGCTACCGCCGCGCCGCGCGCCGCACGGTCAGCCTGCCGGAGCGTGAGTACCTGCTGCGGAAAACCTCAGGGTGATCTGAGGGTTTTCCCCATGGTCGCGTCGCCGGCCCGGTCATAGCGTCAGGTTCGTCGAAGTCGTCGAGTCCTGGAGGTGTGCCGGTGACCTCAGAAGCGGTAGTGCAGCAGCTTGCCCAACTTGCGGATCGGCGGGATCAGCAGGACCAGCCGCACCAGCAGACGGGTGGCCAGCGGCAGCCGGACCAGGTCCGTGTCCACGATGAAGTGCTCCGCGGTCCTCCCGGACACGAGCGTGAGGCCGAGTTCCTCCAGCTCGTGCGGGTCGTCGATGCCCCAGCGCAGCGTGGCCTTCGCGCGGCGGACGATGGAGTTCGACTTCTGCGTCCTGATTCCGAGCGTCGAGTACGCGTCGAAGAACAGCTCGCCGGACGGGAAGTGCGCCGCGAGACTGCGGAACAGCGCCTTCCCGGCGGCCGGCTCCAGGTACATCGTGAGTCCCTCCGCGACGATCAGCGTCGGCCGGTCCGCGGGCACCTCGGCGAGCCACTCCTGGTCGGTGACCGAGGCGCCGAGCATGGTCGTGTTCGGCCGCTCCGGGTAGACCTGGCGGCGCAGGGCGATGACGTCCGGAAAGTCCACGTCGAACCAGCGCACGGTCGGCGGCGGGTCGATGCGGAACACGCGACTGTCCATGCCGGCGCCGAGGTGCACGACCGTGCACTCGTCGTGCGCGGCGAGGAAGGCGCGGACCATGCGGTCGAACACCTTGCCCCGCGAGGCGATCGAGAACGCCTCCGACCTGCCGATCTTGAACTTGCCGAAGTCGTAGTCGATGCGGCGCACGGCGTCCTCGGCCGTCGGGTCGCCGAGCACCGGCTCGTCGGCCCTGGCGTCGAGCGCCCGGCCGTAGAGCGTGGCGAGGTTCGTGGACTGGTTCTCCGTGAAGTGCACCTGACCCCCGGACATCAACTTCTCCATTCGTCAGAAATTTTACAACTTTGTGAAAAGCGTACTCCGGGTAGCGGTTGGTTTACCAGTTGGGACGTGCCGTCGGGACACCGTGCCGGGCGACTAATCTCGCGGTCGTAGGAGATAGGGGGTAAGGACATGGGGATCCTTCGTTCGAGGTTCATGGCCTGGGCGACGCGGTGGTACCTGGCCCGCGCCTCCCGCAAGGGGTTCGACCTTTCGAACATGGCGTTGCTGCCGGACGCGGCGCTGATGCCGCTCAAGCGCGACCGTCTCGACCCGATCCCGGAGCTAGCGCGGGTACGCGAGCGCGCGCCGGTCAGCAAGCTGGACATCCCGTTCGGCGTGAACGTCTGGCTGGTCAGCGGCTACGAGCACGCCAAGCTCGTGCTCGCGGACACCAAGAGCTACAGCAACGACTTCGCGAACCTGGTCGGCGAGCACGGCGCGTCCGCGAGCCACAGTCCCGGCGGCCTCGGCTTCGCGGACCCGCCCGAGCACACCCGGCTGCGCAAGCTGTTGACGCCCGAGTTCACGATGCGCAGGTTGTCGCGCCTCACGCCCGGCATCAAGGCGATCATCGACCAGCGCCTCGACGCGATGGCCGAGCTCGCCGCGAACGGCGGCACGGTCGACATGGTCGAGGAGTTCGCGATCCCGATCCCGTCGCTGGTGATCTGCGAGCTGCTCGGCGTGCCCTACGAGGACCGCGTCGACTTCCAGCGCCTGTCGATGGCGCGGTTCGACCTGTTCGGCGGCGCGACGGCCTCGCTCGGCGCGATCTCGGAGTCGCTCGCGTACCTGACCGAAGTGGTGAAGAAGCAGCGCGCGGAGCCTGGCGACGGCCTGCTCGGGATGATCATCAAGGAGCACGGCGACGAGGTCGGCGACCAGGAGCTGGCCGGCCTCGCGGACGGCGTGCTGACCGGCGGGTTCGAGACCACCGCCAGCATGCTCGCGCTCGGCGCGCTGGTGCTGCTGCAGGACCGGGACGCGTTCCGGCTGGTGCAGGACGACGACGCGGCGGTGCACGGGTTCGTCGAGGAGCTGCTGCGCTACCTCACGGTCGTGCAGGTGGCGTTCCCCCGGTTCGCACGCGCGGACGTCGAGGTCGGCGGGGCGCAAATCGCCAAGGGCGACGTGGTGATCGTGTCGCTGTCCGCCGGCGACCGCGACCCGGTGCTCGGCTCGGACCTGGACCGCGTCGACCCGCGCCGCGCGCCGACGTCGCACCTCGCGTTCGGACACGGCGTGCACCGCTGCATCGGCGCCGAGCTGGCGCGGATGGAGCTGCGGGCCGCGTATCCGGCGCTGGTGCGCCGCTTCCCGCAGATGCGCCTAGCGACGCCGCCGGAGGAGCTGGGCTATCGCAAGGTGTCGATCGTCTACGGCATAGAGACACTGCCGGTACTACTGGACTGACGGACCCGCCGCAGCCGAGCGAGCCAAACCCAGTGTCACCGAGGGCTTGTGTGAGCGGCCGCCGGCGTCTGGACTGAGTGAGCAGCGGAGGGCCACGAGCGGAGCGAGTCGCCCGAGCAGCGCAGGGAGGGAAGACGCCGGGTTCAGGCCGCGATTGCGCGAGCGGAGCGAGCCAATGTCACAGGCGGCGTTTGCCTCTGGCCAGCTCGGTGGCCAGCGCGTCGAGGTGCGGGGTCCAGAACCGGCGGAAGTGCGACAGCCACTGGTCGGCCTCTCGCAGCGGTTCGGGCGCCACCGCGTACAGGCGGCGCGTGCCCTGCGCCCGGACACTGGCGAAACCGTTTTCGCGCAGCACCTTCAGGTGTTGGGACACCGCGGGCTGGGTAATGCCGAACTCGGACTGGACGACGGCGGACACGTCGCCGGCCGCCCGCTCGCCGTCGGCGAGCAGCTCCAGGATCCGGCGCCGGACCGGGTCGCCGAGTACGTCGAAGGCGTGCACCGGTCCTACAGTACGGTTCGGCCTTATATAAGACAACGCTGAAATTGAAGGGTGGACGGCATGAGGGTGGTGGTCCTCGCGGACACGCACGCGCCGCGGCACTGGAAGTCGTGCCCGCCCCGGGTCGCCACGCACCTGCGCGACGCGGACGTCATCCTGCACGCCGGGGATATCTGTGTGCCGGGCGTGCTCGACGAGCTGGCCGAGTTCGCGCCGGTGCACGTCGTCGCCGGCAACAACGACGGCCCGGACGTGGTCGCGTGGGGCGCGCCGGAGACCCTCGAGGTCGACCTCGACGGCCTGCGGGTCGCGATGATCCACGACAGCGGCCAGGCCGACGGCCGCCCGGCCCGCATGCGCCGCCGCTTCCCGGACGCCGACCTGGTCGTGTTCGGCCACTCCCACATCCCCATGGACATGACCGGCGCCGGCGTGCGGATCTTCAACCCCGGCTCGCCGACCGACCGCCGCCGGCAGCCGCACGGCACCCTCGGTGAGCTGGACATCGTCGCCGGGCGGCTCGTCGAGGCGCGCATCATCCCCGTGACCTGACGCACACCCAAGCGGGTCCGAGCCACCCTTGAGCGCGGTTCGAGTCGAGCGCGATGACATGGTCGAGCGAAACTCGAGCGAGGAGAGGTGTGGCATGGCGATGGCTCCCACGGCCCCGACGTTCGTCGACGTGCTCGGTGGGCGGGCCGGCCGGTCGGCGGGCCTCGCCGTCGAGGTCGTCGATCCCGACGGCGCCGTCCGTGCCGCCATCGGGTACCCGGAGCTGGACGAGCGGGCGCGTGCCATCGGCGCCGGGCTTGCCCGCCGCGGGCTGACCGGCCGGCGGGTGCTGGTGGCGCTGCCGGTGGGCGTGGAGTACGTGGCCGCCCTGCTCGGCTGCCTTTACGCGGGCGCCGTCGCGATCCCGGTGCCGCCGGGCCCGTTCGCGCGGCGCGCCGAGGTGCTCGACGACGCGGAGCCCTCGGCCGCGATCGTGTCGCCGGGGACCGACATCACCCGGCTCGCCGAGGACGGCGTCGACGTGCTGTCCACAATGGACTTGATCGGCCGGGAACCCTGGCGTCGTCCGGAGATCGGGCCGGACACGTTGGCTTTGTTGCAGTACGCGCCGGGCGGCGCCGCGCGCGGAGTGATGGTGTCGCACGCGAACCTGGTCGCCGGCGCGACCCAGGTCGCCGGGCACGTCGGCATGCGCGAGGACACCGGCGTGGTCAGCTTTCTGCCGCCCTACCACGATCTCGGGCTGGTCGGCGGCCTGCTCGCGCCGATCCTGGCCGGCGCGCGGACGACGTTGCTGCCCCCCGACGCGTCGCCGGAGGTGTGGCTGCGCACGGTGTCGTCGCGGCGCGCGCGGATCAGCTTCGCGCCGGAGCTCGCCTACGCGTGGCAGGCCGACCGGGAGTACGGCACGCTGGAACTGTCCACCTGGGACGTTGCGGTGACCTCGGCCGCGTCCGCGACATTGTCCCGGTTCGCGGAACGGTTGGCACCACACGGTTTTCGGCGCGAGGCGTTGTTCCCGGGGTACTGGTCGTCGGAGGCGACGGCGTTGGTCGCCGGCCGCCGCGGCGCCGCGGTGACCGGGTTCGACGCGGACTCGCTCGAGCCGGGCCGGCTCACGAAACCCGGTGGCACACCGCTGATCGACCGGGGGCTCGCGGTCGCGGACCTCGACATCGCGATCGTCGACCCGCTCACCGCGACCCGCTGCGCGGACGGCACCGCGGGTGAGGTGTGGGTGTCCGGCCCGAACGTGGCGGTCGGCTACCTCGGCCGTCCGGACGAGAGCGAGCGCACGTTCTGCGCGCGGCTGCGCGGGTCGACCGAGAACTACCTGCGCACCGGCGAGCTGGGCTTCGTCCACAACGGCGGACTGCACCTGGCGGAACGACAGGACGTGCTGCTCGCGTTCTGACGCGGTCGCGCCGTCAGAACCGGAAGACCGTGCCGGTGGCGCTCGTCATCGTGCAGTGGTTGGAGAACCGTGCTTCCCAGTAGACCGGGCGGCCGTGCCACGTGCCGTCCGCGTTCGCGATGACCGGCCGGTACTCCATGGTGCACGCGGTGGTCTGCTCGCCGGCAAGCTCGTCGAAGTCTCCCGCCACGGCACGGAGTTCCGCGCACGCCGTCTTCGGGTCCGGGTGTGAGCCGCCGGCCGGGTCGCACGTCAGCGCCACCGTGGTGGCAGGCCCCTCCGGCGACGCGATCGTCAGTGTGAGGGAAGAGCAGGCGGTGCTCGCGCTCGCGAAGCCGGTTGCCACGAAGGACAGCGCGACGGCCGCCAGCACGCCACCGAGGCGAGTGAGAGTCATGCCTCCACAGTGGACCCCGCTACGCGCGCGCGGGAAGTCAACTCATCGGTAACGCCCGATCGTGTCTGGCCCGACTACGGAGGGAAACCAGTTGCCCGGCGCGCCTAGCCTGGAGGTCATGCAGATCAGAGAGGCCACCGACGGCGACTGGGCGCAGATCTGGCCCTTCCTGCGGGACATCGTCGCGGCGGGGGAGACGTACACGTGGCCGAGGGACGTCACGCAGGAGCGGGCGCGCGGCATGTGGATGGCCACGCCGCCGGCGCGGACGGTCGTCGCGGTCGACGGCGACATCGTGCTGGGCACCGCGAAGATGGGCGCCAACCACATGGGCCCGGCCGCGCACATCGCGAGCGCGAGCTTCATGGTCCACCCGGACCACGGCGGTCGCGGGGTCGGCAGGGCGCTCGGCACGCACGTCCTCGAGCAGGCCCGCGCGGACGGGTTCCGCGCGATGCAGTTCAACGCCGTGGTGGCGACCAACACGCGCGCGGTGGGGCTGTGGCAGTCGCTCGGGTTCGACATCGTCGCGACGCTGCCGGAGGGCTTCCGGCACCCGACCGAGGGGTATGTGGGGCTGCACATCATGTTCCAGCGGCTCTAGCCTTGCCGGCATGAGAATCGCTGTCGCCGCGGACGAGCTGGTCGGGGTCGCCGAGGCCGTCGTCACCGAGCTGCGCAACCGCGGCCACGAGCCGGTGCCGCACGGCGCGCTCAACCCCGGCGAGCGCGCCGACTGGGCGTGGGCGAGCGAGTCGGCGGCCCGCGAGGTCGCCGCCGGCACGGCCGAGGCGGCCATCGTCTGCTGCTGGACCGGCACCGGCGCGTCGATCGCGGCGAACAAGGTGCCGGGCGTGCGTGCCGCGCTCTGCGGCGACGCGGAGACCGCCCGCGGCGCCCGCCGGTGGAACGACGCGAACGTGCTGGCCCTGTCGCTGCGGCTCACCAGCGCGCCCCTGCTGACCGAGATCCTGGACGGCTGGTTCGCCGGCGAGCCGAGCGACGACCCCGCCGACGCGGCGAACATCGCCCACGCCGACGAGATCCGCTAGCTAGTGTCCCGCGCCGGAAATGCGGTGCGTATGTCGGTGGATCCAGGTTTCCGCTGGCAAGGCGCCGGCTCGTCCTCGTACCGGGTTGTACTCGGGCGAGCCGGCAACGCGGCCAGCGGGAAGTTGGGCCGCCGAGATATGTGCCTGATTTCCGGCGCGGGACACTAGCGCTTCGGCAGCACCTCGTGCGGGACGTAGGGCGCCTCAAGCCGGGCGACCTCCTCGGCCGTCAGCGTCACCTCGGTCGCCGCGACCGCGTCCTCGATGTGCGGGAGCTTCGTGGCGCCCACGATCGGCGCGGTCACCGCGGGCTTGCCAAGCAGCCACGCCAGCGACACCTGCGCGGGCGGCAGCTCGCGCTCGGCCGCGATCTCGCGCACCACGTCGACCACGTCGAAGTCCTGGTCGGTGTACAGGTCCGCGGCGAAGCTGTCGCTGTCAGCCCTGGTCGTGGCTGGGTCGCCGCCCCTGGTCCGGCTGCCCGCGAGCATGCCGCGCGCCAGCGGGCTCCACGGGATGACGCCCATGCCCTGGTCCTCGCACAGCGGGATCATCTCCCGCTCCTCCTCGCGGTAGAGCAGGTTGTAGTAGTTCTGCATGGCGACGAACTTCGTGTACCCGCACAGCTGCGCGGTGTACTGCACCTTCGACAGCTGCCACGCCGGCATGGTCGACACCCCGAGGTAGCGCACCTTGCCGGCCCGCACGAGGTCGTCCAGCGCGGCGAGGGTCTCCTCGATCGGCGTCTCGTCGTCCCAGCGGTGTGTCTGGTACAGGTCGATGTAGTCGGTGCCGAGCCGCCGCAGCGAGCCCTCCACCGCGGCCATGACGTGTTTGCGGGACAGGCCGCGGTCGTTGGGGCCGGGGCCGGTCGGGAAGAACACCTTCGTCGCGAGGACGTAGTCGTCCCGGTTCCCGAACAGCCGCGACAGCAGCCGGCCGGTGATCTCCTCCGTCACGCCGTGGGAGTACATGTCGGCCGTGTCGAAGAAGTTCACGCCGAGCTCGGCCGCGCGGCGCACGATCGGCTCGCCCTCGTCCTCGGACAGGAACCACGCCCGCCGACTCTTGTCGCCGTAGCTCATCATGCCGAGACAGATCGGCGACACCTTCAACCCCGACGAACCCAACCTGGTGTATTCCACCTTGTCGGTTATACCGGTGGCTCGGGGTCGTACCGGATGCCACGCCGCACCTGCCGGGCCCGCTCGACGCCCGCGAACCGAGCCACCAGGTGGAGCGCCATGTCGATGCCGGCGGAGATCCCGGCCGACGTCACGATGTCGCCGATGGTCTTCACACGGTCATCCTGCCGCGGCGAGCAGGTCGCGCGCCGCTTGCTTCGCGATGGCCACGGCGTCGGGCTGGGCGCCGGCGGTGCGCGTCACGATCGCGCCCTCGTGCAGCAGGTGCAGCCGCGCGCCGAGCCGCTCCGGCAACCCCGCCTCGCGCACGAGCCGCTCGTAGCACTCCCGCATCCACTGCTTCTCCGCGCGGATCACCGCCACGCCGGGGTGGTCGGACCGGCCGATCTCGGCGTTGGCGTTGACGAACGCGCACCCGCACGTGTTGGCCACCAGCCACTCGGCGAGCAGGTCGAACGCCGCGAGCACGCGGTCGACTCCCGGCGGGTGCGCGGCCAGCCCCTCCTCGACGTAGGTGCGCCACCGCTCGAACCGGCGCCCCAGGTACAGCGCGACCAGGTTGTCCTTGGAGCCGAACCGGTCGTACAGCGTCTTCTTCGTGGTGCCGGCGATCTCGGCGATCAGGTCGACGCCGACCGCGTGGATGCCGCGGTTGTAGAACAGGTCGCTCGCGGCGACCAGCAGACGCTCACCGGCCGGGGTCATCGGCTTGCCGATCATGTCCGTCACCTCCGGGTGCACTGACAGTATACCGACCTGTATGTTTACCTGGCGGCATTAGACAGACCGCCGCCGGCGCCGCCGGCCTCGTCGTGATGTGGAGCTCCGGCTTCGTCGGCGCCCGGCTGGGCACCGCGCACGCGGCCGCCGACACCCTGCTGGCCTGGCGTTATCTCGTGGTGGCGGTGCTCGTCGGCGCGGTGCTCGCGGTGCGGCGGCCGCGGCTGTCGCGGTTCGAGGTGTCGCGGCAGGCGGTGCTCGGGCTGCTGTGCCAGTGCCTGTACCTCGCGGGTGTGGTGACCGGGGTCGGCATGGGCGTGCCGGCGGGTGTCGCGGCGCTGATCGCGGTGCTGCAACCGCTGGTCGTGGGCGCGCTGTCCGGGCCGGTGCTCGGCCGGCCGGTGTCCGCGCGACAGTGGCTCGGGCTCGGCGTCGGACTCGCCGCGGTCGCCGTCGTGGTGGCGGGTGACCTCGGCGGCGGCGGGCACGTGGTCGGGTACCTGCTGGTCGTCGGCGGCATGCTCGCGCTGTCGGCCGGCACGCTGCTGGAGCGGCGGTGGGGGCTCGCGACGCCGTTCGTGGACGTGCTGACGATCCACTGCCTGGTGTCGTGCGCGGTGTTCGTGTCGGCGGCCGCGGCGGCCGGTCGGCTCGCCCCGCCGATGACGCCCGGCTTCTGGTGGGCGGTGCTGTGGGTGGTCGTGCTGTCGACCTTCGGCGGCTACGGTTGCTACCTGCTCACGCTGCGCGCGCTCGGGGCGACCGGGGTCAGCACGTTGCTCTTCCTGACGCCGCCCACCACGATGTTGTGGGCGCTGCTGATGTTCGGCGAGCCGGTCGGCTGGCCGACGCTGGTCGGGTTGGCCGGCTGCGCGGCGGCGGTGTGGCTGGTGCTCGCGCGACCGGGGAAGGTGACATGGATCCGACAAGTCTCGCGAGGGCGCTCTACGAGGCGCGGCGCAGCAGAGTCCCGATCCCGCCGTTCGGAGCCGGTCTCGGCGCCGACGAGGGCTACCTGATCCAGCAGGAGCTCGTGCGGCTGCTGCTCGCCGACGGCGACCGGATCGTCGGGCACAAGGTCGGGTTGACGTCCAAGCCGATGCAGCGGCTGATCGGGATGGACTCGCCGGACTACGGGCCGGTGCTGGCTTCCACGGTCTACCCGTCGGGCGTCGAGTTGTCGCTCGGGCGGTTCATCCAGCCCAAGATCGAGGCGGAGCTGGGGTTCGTACTCGGCGCGCCGCTGCGTGGGCCCGGGGTCGGTGTGCTGGACGCCGCCCGTGCGGTGGCCGGGGTCGTCGCGGCGGTGGAGATCGTCGACTCCCGTATCGAGGACTGGCGCATCGCGCTCGCCGACACCATCGCGGACCTGGCGTCCAACGGCGCCGTCGCGACGTCCGGGCATGTGGTCCCACTGTCCGATGTGGACCCGAGGCTGCTCGGGATGGTGTTGACCCGCAACGGTTCCGTCGTCGACACCGGCGCCGGCGCCGCCGCGCTCGGCGATCCGCTGCTGGTGGTGTCGTGGCTGGCGAACACCCTCGGCGCGCTCGGCGTCGAGTTGGCGCCGGGGCACCTGATCATGACCGGCGCGCTGCACGCCGCGGTCCCCATGGCCGTCGGGGACGTGTTCCGCGCGTCGTTCGACGTGCTCGGCTCGGTCACCGTGCGGGTGGTCGCATGAGCGCCGCGCGGGTGACACACGGCCAGTTGGCCGCCGGCCCGGCGGCCGCGACGATCGCGTTCGTGCTGGGGTCCGATGTGGACAGTGCGGGGGCGACGGTGTGGGACGTCCTGTCGGCGACCTCGGCCGTCTGCCCGGCGCTGGTCGCGGGGGACCGCCACGTGGTCGGCAACCCGACGCCGCCGGGCGGCATCGACCTCCGGCTGGTCGGGATCGTGTTGGAACACAACGGAGAAGTGGTCGCGACCGCCGCAGGCGCGGCCGACCAGGGCCACCCGGCGGCGGCGGTCGCAGACCTGGCCCGCCGCCTCGCGACGGCCGGCGACCCGTTGCGCGCGGGGGAGATCGTGGCCACCGCCCCGCTCGCGGCGGTGGCCGAGGTGCGTGCGGGAGACGTGCTGGTGGCGAGCGTGGGTCGACTCGGAAGCGTCGAGGCGCCGGTGACCCTGGTTCGGAGGCCAGCGCCATGAAGGACCCCTTCATGTCACTCAACGACATGAAGGGGTCCTTCATGGCTCGGCAGCTGTCCGAGCGCGTCGGCGATCGCGAGCGCGTTCTGGTACTCGCGCCACAGCACGATCCGCCCGTCCCGCACCGCCATGACCGCGATGAACGGCGCGCTGGCCCGCTTGCCCGTGGTCGTCACGACGCCGCCCAGCTCGTACTCGACGATGATCTTGTTCGGGTCGGTCGTGTCGTGCACGACCACGTTGCGCATCGCCTCGAACCGCACCGGGAACGACTCGCGGCTCGCCCTCGTCAGCTCGCGGAACCGGTCCGCGCCCTCGACGCGGGACGGCCCGCCGACCGCGAACGGCTGCTCGATCACGACGTCCGGCGCCCACACGTCGTCGCCCTGTCCGAGCACGTAGTCCTCGAACCGCGCGAACACCTCGCGTGCACTGCTCACGACCAACCTCCTAAGATGAGTACTGACTCCGTTTACAGCATCATGAGTGGAGACTCATCTTGTCAAGCAAGCCGCTGCGTGCCGACGCGCGCCGCAACCGCGCCCGGATCCTCGCGGCGGCGGAACAGGTCTTCGCCGAGCGTGGCGCCGCCGCGTCGACCGAGGAGGTCGCCGTGGCGGCGGGGGTCGCGATCGGCACGGTGTTCCGGCACTTCCCGACCAAGCAGGACCTGCTCGGCGCGATCCTCAAGGACCTGCTCGCGGACCTCACGCGGGCGGCGGCCGAGGGCGACCTGTTCGACTTCTTCACCCGCGTCGTCACGGCGTCGGCGGAGAAGAAGTTCGTCGTGGAGCTGTTGGCGGGGCAGGGAATCGAGGTCGGCGTCGCGCAGCCCATCCAGTCGCTGTCGCACGCGGTCGCCGAGCTGCTCGCGAAAGCCAAGCGGGACAACGAGGTCCGGGCCGACGTACGGCTCGACGAGGTGCTGGCCCTGCTGACCGCGGCGAGTCAGGGCGCACTGCACGGCGGCTGGTCCGCCGACCTGCGCACCCGCACCCTCGACGTGCTCTTCGCCGGCCTACGCGCCGGTGTGTAGTGCCAGCATCGAGTTCGCGCCGACCGTCGCCGTGACCCGGCCGTCGGCGCCGACCTGGTGGGTCGGGCACGAGCCGCCGGGGTCGCCGTGCGCGACGTCGCAGTACGTGCCGGCGGGAAGACTCGTCTGGAACGTCTGGGAAAGCTCGCCGCCGGACCGGTTGAACACCACGAAACCCTTGCTGCCACGGCCGAAGGCCAACTGCGTCGAGCCGTTCGTCCACCAGTTGGTCACGTCCGTGCCCCACACCTCGTTGTGGAACCCGACCAGGTTCGCCGTGGTGCGCGGCCGGTGCTCGCACTCCCACCCGTTGCCGCACGACACGGGTGACGTGGCTCCGGACGCCGACGCGGGCGGCCCCTGGTCCGCCGACGAGAACGAGAAGCTCGACATTACTTGAGCATGCCCGTACGGCCACGCGAGCATGAACGCCTCGGCGAGCGCGTAGACCGCACCGTCCTTATAGGACAGCACGGGGCGCCCGTTCCGTTGCGTGTCATGGTTGTCGACGAACACGACGGCCTGGTCGGACGGCACCAGCATCTTCTCCGCCACCGCGCCGGCCGCCGGCAGGTCGCCGTCGCGGAACGCGGCGCTCACCGCGTCGCCGTACCGGAACTCGGTCACCTGCCCGATCCCGGTGTACTCAAGGGGACTGACCTCACCCGGCCCACCCTCGATGACCTCCTGGTACACGTACGGGTCGCCGGACACTCCGTCGAACAACGCCGCCATGTCCTCGGGCGGCACGTGTTTCGCCGCGTCGACCCGGAACCCGTCCACGCCGAGGGAGACCAGGTCGTTCAGGTACGCGGTCACCTTGCCCCGCACGTACGGCGACTCGGTCGCGAGATCGGACAGGTCGACCAGCTCGCAGTTCTGCACCTCCCACCGGTCGCCCCAGTTCGCGATGTCGTCGTTGCCGTTGCGCCCGCAGTGGTGGAAGTCCCCGTCGCCGTACGGCACGGCCGGGTAGGCGTAGTGCGTGAACCCGGACCCGCCGCTGCCCGGCGCGCCGGACCCGCCGCCCGCCATGTGGTTCACCACGGCGTCGACGTAGATCTCCACGCCGGCCGAGTGACACGTCGACACCATCGACGCGAACGCCGCCCGGTCGCCGCGCCGCGTGGTCAGCTGGTAGCTCACCGGCTGGTAGTCCTGCCACCACGGATGCCCGTCGACCACGACGTGCTCCTGCGGCGGCGACACCTGCACGCCCCGAACCCCTTGGGCCCGAGCACCTGCACGCACTCGTCCGCGACCGAGGCCCACGGCCACTGGAACAGGTGCACGATCACGTCGGTCGGCGCGGCCACGAAAGGCTCAGCAGGCCCAGTGGGCTCGGCCGCGGCCGGCGCCGGCACGAGCAACAGCAGGGCGAGGGCCGCGAGAAAGCGCATTTCTCGACCGTAGGGCGGACCGTGCGCCGCCCGGTAGGTTCAGTAGTCGGTGCTTTCCACCAGTCGGTGGCCGGTGACGATCTCCGGGTAGATCCGGATCACCTCGACGCCCGGCGCGTTCACCAGCGGTGTCAGCCGTTCCTCGTACAGGGCGATCTCGTCCGCGTCCAGGATGCGCCGCGCCACCCCGGTCACCGTGACGGTCCAGCCGAACCGTTCGACCGGGTCGATGGCGTCCGCCTGGTACGCCACGACCGAGCCCGCGCACTCGCTCGCGATGTGCGTCCGCACGACCACCATGCCGTTCTCGACCAGATGGCACGCCGGCACGATCGCCGGCAGCGCGCGGACCGTGTAGACGATCCGGCCGACCGGTGTTCCACCGAGCAGACGCAGCGACTCCGGCCTCGTCAGCTCGCTCAAGTGACGCGGCGCGCCGCTCACCCGGACACCTCCCATAGCGACCCTCCCGGCGAGAGCCTGCGTGATGGCGGCTCGCGCCACAAGAGCACAAGACCAGCACAGGTAAGGACTTTCGGCTCTGTTACCGGGAGCCGTTGTGGACTCCGGTCACCGCGAAGCGTGCCACGGCCGAGGCGTGCCCGCCCGTCGAGGCGATCACGGTGAGTGTCGGTCCGGCCGCGCCGGCGAACGCCACCGAGGCCGCCCACGGCGTCGCGGAGCCGCCGGCCGGGGTGCAGCACGCCTCGCCGAGCGGCGCGTCCACGGCCGGGTCGCGCACCTGAACGCGGATGCTCTCGTCGACCCCGGAGACGGTCCCCTCGACGCGCAGCGGCGACGTCGTGCCCCGCGCCGTGAGGGTCAGCGAGTCGGCCGTCGCGCCGACGACCTCCCACGGCGCGCCGGCGCCGTCGCCGAGCCGCACGAGCGTCACGACCGCCGCGGGCGCGGGCCGTGGACCCGCGCCCCGGTACCCGACCGTCACGGTCGCGCGGGCGCCGGTCTCCGCGCTCGTCACAACCTGATCTACCTCGGTGAACGCCAAATAACCAGTGGTGAACGCGAGTGCTGTCGCCTCGGCGTCGAGGTGCCACGGCGAGTGCCCGCCGGCTTGGTGGGACTGCTGCCACCGCTCGGCGTCGGCGACCGTGGCGAACGGCCACAGCAGGGGCTCCTCGGCCGCTGCGGCCGCCGGTGCGCGAGCCACCGGCACTCCCGGCGCCCGGCCGCCGGCGAGCGCGAGCACGGCGCCCACGACGGCCACCGCGACCACCCCTGCCGCCGCGTACGGCCAGCCCGGCGTTCTTCTACTCCCGGTGTTCATGACCGCCTCCCCGCTGGCGTCCACCCCCAGCATGCGCCAAGATCAGCTGTGGCGCGTATCACCCTTTCGGGGGACTCGGGAAACACAGTGAGTAACGCATGGTCGTATCCGATCGATAGCCCGAATGCCTAGTCCAGCGGACCGCGGGGTTGCCATGCCAGCAGAGCAGGCGCGCTCAGTCGCACGTGAGCGCACAGCCGATCGTGTGCACGCGCCCGTTCGCCCGGCGACGGCCACCGAGCTGCCCCTCAAGGGCCTGCTCGACCTGCAGGTTCGACTCACCGAGACCGCCAAGACCCGCGACCGGCTGCGGGGCCTGCTCGACGCCGTCGTCGCGGTCGGCGCCGGCCTCGAGCTGGAGGGCACCCTCAACCGGATCGTCCGCACGGCGGTCGAGCTGGTCGACGCCAAGTACGGCGCGCTCGGCGTGGTCGGCCCGGACGGCAAGGAGCTGCTGTCCGAGTTCGTGTACGTCGGCATCGACGACTCCCACGGCCGGTCGGTGAACCGCGGCCTGCTCGGCGTGCTCATCGAGAACCCGCACCCGATCCGCGACGGCAGCGAGGACGGCAACCAGGACGCCGGCGGTTTCCGCAGGGTCCTCAACGCGCCCATCCGGGTCCGCGGCGGGGTGTTCGGCAACCTGTACCTGACCGAGAAGCGCGGCGTCGGCGAGGCGGCCGAGTTCACCGAGGACGACGAGATCGTGCTCACGGGGCTCGCCGCGGCCGCCGGGGTCGCCGTGGAGAACGCGCGGCTGTTCGAGGAGTCCCGGCTGCGCGAGCGCTTCATGGAGGCGTCCCGCGAGGTCAACACGCACCTGCTCGGCGGCGGGTCCAGCGCGGACGCCCTCACGCTGATCGCGAAGCGGGCCCGCGAGCTGTCGAAGGCGGACGTCGCGCTGATCCTGCTCGCCGACGGGGTGCCGCCGTCGCAGGTGGTCATCCGCACCGCGGCGGGCGACGGGGCCGCCGCGATGATCGGCGTGCGCGTGTCCGCGCTCGAGCCGCTCGCCGCGAGCATGTTCGACATGCGGGGCGCCGCGCTGATCCCGGACCTGTCCGCGCTCGTGCCGGACGACTGGCCGGGGCCGGGCGCGGAGTTCGGGCCCGCTGTCGCCGTGCCGCTGCGGGCCGGCAACATGGTGAGCGGCGTGCTGCTGGCCATGCGGTTCCGTGGCGGGCCCCGGTTCGAGCGCGAGCAGGTGCCGCTGCTGGCGTCGTTCGCCGACCAGGCCGCGTTCGCGCTTGAGCTGGCCGAGAAGCACCACGCGCAGCGGCAGCTGGACGTGCTCGCCGACCGCGACCGGATCGCCGGCGACCTGCACGACCACGTCATCCAGCGCCTGTTCGCCACCGGCATGAGCCTGCAGGGCACCGTCCGCCAGATCGGCGACCCGGCCGTGCGCAGGCGGGTCAGCCGCGCGGTCGAGCAGCTTGACGAGACCGTCCGCGAGATCCGGACCTCGATCTTCGACCTGCACACCGCAGGCACCGACGGCGCGACGAGCCTGCGCAGGCGGCTGCTGGACGCGGTCGAGGAGCTGTCCGCGGACGCCGAGGTGTCGCCGTCGGTGCGGATCTCGGGCGCCGTGGACACGCTGGTGCCCGAGGCGCTGGCCACACACGCCACCGCCGTGCTGCGGGAGGCGGTCAGCAACGCGATCCGGCACTCGCACGCCGGCTCGATCGTCGTCACCGTCGAGGCGGGCGCGGACCTGATCATCGACGTCGTGGACGACGGCGTCGGCGTGCCGCCCGGGGTCGCGCGCAGCGGACTGCTCGGCGTCGAGCGCCGGGCGCGCAAGTGCGGTGGCGTCGCGGTGGTCGTGCCGGGACCGGAGGGCGGGACCCGGCTCACCTGGCGGGCGCCCCTGACCGAGGCGCCCTGAGCGCCTGCCTAGTGGTCGGGCTTGCGGGACTTCAGCTCCGCGTGCAGCACGGCCGCCTGTGTGCGGCGCTGCATGCCGAGCTTCGCCAGCAGGTGTGAGACGTAGTTCTTCACGGTCTTCTCCGCGAGGAACAGCCGCTCGGCGATCTGGCGGTTGGTGAGGCCCGCGCCGACCAGGTCGAACACCGCGCGCTCCTGGTCGGTCAGCTCGGCGAGCGGGCCGCCGTCGTCCTTGGCCTGGTGCCGGATCCGCTTCATCAGCGCGGCCGTCGTCCTGCTGTCCAGCAGCGACTCGCCGGCGCCGACCTTGCGCACCGCGGTGATCAGGTCGCTGCCGAGCACCTGCTTGAGCACGAAGCCGGACGCGCCGGCCATGATCGCGTTCAGCAGGGCCTCGTCGTCCGAGTAGGACGTCAGGATCAGGCAGCGCAGGTCGGGTAGCTGCGAGCGCAGGTCCCGGCACAGCTCGACGCCGTTGCCGTCGGGCATGCGGACGTCGAGTACCGCGACGTCGACCTGTCGGTGGGGGATGCGGGTCAGTGCCTCCGCGACGGTGGCGGCCTCCCCGACGATCTCGAGGTCGCGCTCGTCGTCGAACAGGTCGGCGACTCCGCGTCGCACGATCTCGTGGTCGTCGACCAAGAAGATCCGTATGCTCACGCCGCTATATATCATGTTCGCGGCACTGATCGCAATATTCGTGTCGAGCTGGTCACAGTGAATATCTAGATTCCGCAGGTGACGCGGGGGCCCGAGAATGGCGGGCCGGAGCTCGTGAAAATTCTCTGTTACGTTCTTTTAGTATGTCGGAACGAGTGATCGACCGTCCGTCTAAAAAGGACGGAGCAGCAATCTGGAGAATCGCGCGCGATTCCAGAAAGCTCGATCTGAACTCGTCCTACGCTTATCTGTTGTGGTGCCATGACTTCGCGGACACCTCGGCCGTCGCCCGTGTCGGCGGCGAGGTGGTCGGCTTCGTCATCGGGTATAGACGTCCCGCCGCACCGGACACGGTGGTGGTGTGGCAGATCGCGGTCGACGCGTCGCAGCGTGGCCGCGGTACGGCGGGCGCGCTCCTCGATGCCCTGGTGGGGGACCTCGTGGACGACCGCGACAAGGGCGGGGTCCGTTACGTCGAGACCACGATCACGCCGGACAACGACGCGTCCAACGCGCTGTTCTGCTCACTCGCGAGCCGGTGGGGCGCCGAGATGAACGTGGCCGGCGAGTTCGAAGCGGGGGAGTTCCCGGACGAGCACGACACAGAGGTGCTGTACCGGATCGGGCCGTTCACGCGGGCACGCAGAGGCGCTGCATAACACCGCACCAGTCCGGCTTTCCCTGTGCGAGACAGATCACAGAATTGGTGGGTCTCGCCAGGTTTGAAACGAACAAGGAGCGTTGTGAACATATTCGAGTCCGTGGAATCCGAGGTGCGCAGCTACTGCCGTAGCTGGCCGGTGGTGTTCGACCGGGCCACCGGATCGTGGCTGTACGACGAGGACGGCAACGCGTACCTGGATTTCTTCGCCGGCGCCGGCGCGCTGAACTACGGGCACAACAACCCGGTGCTCAAGCGGGCGCTCATCGACTACCTCCAGCGCGACGGGGTGACACACGCGCTGGACATGCAGACCGTGGCGAAGCGGGACTTCCTCGAGACGTTCACCGGCATGGTGACCAAGCCGCGCGGGCTGGACTACAAGATCATGTTCCCCGGTCCGGCCGGCGCGAACGCGGTCGAGGCCGCGCTGAAGCTCGCCCGCAAGGTCACCGGCCGCGAGTCGATCGTCAACTTCACCAACGCCTTCCACGGCATGACGCTCGGCGCGCTGTCGGTCACCGGCAACTCGATGAAGCGCGGCGGCGCCGGCATCCCGCTGGTGCACGCCACCCCCATGCCCTACGACAACTACCTCGACGGCAAGGTCGAGGACTTCCTGTGGTTCGAGCGGCTGCTCGACGACAGCGGCTCCGGGCTGAACGAGCCGGCCGCGGTGATCGTCGAGACCGTGCAGGGCGAGGGCGGCATCAACGTGGCCCGCGACGAGTGGCTGCGTGGCCTCGCCGACCTGTGCAAACGCCACGACATGCTGTTGATCGTCGACGACGTGCAGATGGGCTGCGGTCGCACCGGCCCGTTCTTCAGCTTCGAGTCGGCCGGCATCGAGCCGGACATCGTGTGCCTGTCCAAGTCGATCGGCGGTTACGGCCTGCCGCTCGCGATGACGCTGCTCAAACCGGAGCTCGACATCTGGGAGCCGGGCGAGCACAACGGCACGTTCCGCGGCATCAACCCGGCGTTCGTCGCGTCCACCGAGGCGTTGCGCACGTACTGGGCCGACGACAAGCTCGAGAAGAGCACGCTCGCGAAGGGCGAGCAGGTCGGTCGCGTGATGACCGGGCTGGCCGAGGAGTTGCCCGGCACGTCGATGCGCGCCAAGGGCCGCGGGCTCGCGCGCGGGCTGTCGTTCGAGACCGGCGAGGTCGCCGGCAAGGTCTGCCGTGCCGCGTTCGACCGCGGCCTGCTGATGGAGACGTCGGGCCCGGAGGGCGAGGTCGCGAAGGTCATGCCACCGCTCACGATCACCGACGACGAGCTGGCCAAGGGGCTCGACCTGCTGTCCGACGCGGTCCGCGCCGTGTGCGCGTAAGGGGAGGAGAGGCACCACCATGATCGTCAGGAACGTCGGGGACCTGGACGACACCGATCGCGACATCAAGACGCCGCACTGGAGAAGCAAACGGGTCGTGCTCGCGAAGGAGGGCGGCGGCTTCTCGGTGCACGAGACCACGCTCTACGCGGGCACGGTCAACGACTTCTGGTACGCCAACCACATCGAGGCCGTGTTCGTCGTCGAGGGCGAGGGCGAGCTGCTCGACAAGGGCACCGGTGCGACTCACCAGCTCCGCCCGGGCAGCCTCTACCTGCTCGACGACCACGACCACCACCAGCTGCGGCCGAAGACCGACATGCGCACGGTCTGCGTGTTCAACCCGCCCGTGACCGGCCGCGAGGTGCACGACGAGGACGGCGTGTACCCGCTCGTCGTCGAGTCCGAGTCCGAGACCGGCGAACTGGAGGAGAAGAGCGCATGACGCTCAGCGCGACGGTAACGCCAAGGACCGCCGACCCGTATCCCACGAGGATCTCCGGCGCCCCGGAGCTGATCGACCGCACCGACCCCAGCGTGTGGAGCTTCGACACCCTCGGGCCGATCGACCAGGCGACGTTGGCCTCCCACCACGCCAAGGGCTTCTCCGTCCACCACGACCTGCTCGGCCAGTCCGAGGTGGCCGCGTGCCGCGACGAGCTGGCGCGCCTGGCCACCGACCCGGCGCGCACGTCCGACGAGCGGACGGTGCTGTCCGGGTCCGGCGAGGTCCGGACCATCTACGAGGTGCACGAGTCCAGCGCGCTCCTCGCCGAGCTGGTGTCCGACCCGAGGGTGCTCGACCGGGCCCGCCAGCTCCTCGACTCCGACGTCTACGTGCACCAGTCCCGCGTCGACTACCTGCCCGCCTTCCACGGCAAGGGCGCCTACTGGCACTCCGACTTCGAGGTCTGGCACGCCGAGGACGGCATGCCGGCGCCGCGCGCGGTCAGCATGGCCGTCCCGCTGACCGGGGAGCAGGAGATGACCGGCGAGCTGATGGCCATGCCGGGCTCGCACCGGACGTTCGTGCCCACGCTCCGCGGCGCGAACGGCGTGCCGAGCCGGGACCACCTCACCACGCTCGGCGCCGCGTACGGCATCGACCGGTTCACCGACGCGGAGGGCTCGCTGCTGATGCTGGACGCGAACCTCATGCAGGGCTCCGCGGACAACATCACCCCGTTCCCGCGGACGAACATCTTCGTGGTGTTCTCGTCCGTGGCGAACCCGCTCGGCGCGCCGTTCGCCGGCGGGCCGCCGCGGCCGAGTTTCGTCGCGAGCAGGGACGCGACGCCGCTCCGCCGGTAGTCAGCCGATGGCCAAAGGTTGGACACCCGTTACGCCATATGGATGACGAGCGCCCCGAGGTGATCGCATTCATCCCGGGTTAAGCCGTACCTTGTGCAAGGTGCCGGACCCGGCGTAACACGTCCGGGGTAACTGGGGGGTGGTCACCCGTGGCCGACAGCGACGCACCACGCGCCGCCGACGGACGACCGCGCTTCTGCCTGCTCGGCCCCGTCCAGGTGCTCGTGCGGTCCGGTGCCGTCGAACGTGCCCTGCCGCTCGGCGGCGCCGGCATGCGCGGCGTGCTCGCGATGCTGCTGCTGGAGCCGAACCAGGTCGTGCCGCTGGACCGGATCGTCGACGTGCTGTGGTCGCACGAGCCGCCCGCCAGCGCGCGGACCATGGTGCAGGGCTACGTGTCGCGGCTGCGTCAGCGGCTCGCCGAGGTCGACCCGACCGGGAGCGCGCGGATCGTCACGACGCCGCCGGGCTACCGGCTGCTGATCGACGAGACGCTGATCGACGTCACGGTCGCGCGGTCGCTGCTCTCGGAGGCGCGTGGCCAGCCGGCGGCGCGGCGGGCCGAGCTGCTGCAGGACGCGAACGCGCTGTGGCGTGGTCCGGCACTCGCCGACCTCGCCGGCCGGGTGTCCGCGCCGGAGCTGACCGAGCTGCGCCTCGCGATCCTGGAGGCGCGGTTCGACGCGAAGCTGGAGCTCGGCCGCCACCACGAGGTGATCGGCGAGCTGCCCCAGCTGATCGACGCGCAGCCGTTCCGCGAGCGGCTGGTCGCGCAGCTCATGCTCGCCCTGTACCGGGCGGGCCGGCGGGCCACGGCGCTCGAGGCGTACCAGACCTTCGCGCACCGGGCCGCGAACGAGCTCGGCATGGACCCGGGTCCGCAGCTGCGCGCGCTGCACGCGCGGGTGCTGCGCGATGACACCGCCCTGCTCGAACCGACGCCCGACCCGGTGGTCGCGCCGAGGGTCGGTGTGCTCGTGCCCGCCCAGCTGCCGAGGGCGCCGTCCGGGTTCGCCGGGCGCGAGGACGAGCTGGAGTGGCTCTCGACGCTGCTGCCGCCGGGGGAGACCGCCGCCGTCGGCGTGCTCGCCGGGCCGGCCGGGGTCGGCAAGACCGCGCTCGCCGTGCTGTGGGCGCACCGGGTCTCGGCCGCGTTCCCGGACGGTCAGCTGTTCGCGAGCCTGCGCGGGTTCGACCCGCAGCACGCGCCGATGAGCGCCGCCGACGTGCTCACCCAGTTCCTGCTCGCGCTCGGGGTCGGCGTGGACGACGTGCCGTTCGAGCTGGCCGACCGGGCCACGCTGTTCCGGTCGATCCTCGCGGACCGGCGGGTGCTGGTCGTGCTCGACGACGCCCGCGACTCCGACCAGATCCACCCGCTGCTGCCGGCCGGCTCGTCGTCGTTCGTGCTGGTGACCACCCGGGTCCGGCTCGACGGGCTCGTCGCGCGGACCGGCGCGCGGCTGCTGTCGCTGGGCACCCTCGCCGCGGACGCGGCGGAGCGGCTGATCGAGCACATGGCCGGCACGCCGGCGCACGCGCGGGACCGGGAGCTGCGCAAGCGCCTCGCCCGGCTGTGCGGGCACCTGCCGCTCGCACTGCGCATCGTGGCCGCCCGGCTCGTCGGGAATCCACAGTGGACGGTCGGGGACCTGGTGGCGGAGCTGGCCGACGAACGGTCCCGGCTCGGCGCGCTCGACCTCGAGGAGGCGGACACGAGTGTCCGCGCCGCGCTGGACGTGACCTACCGCAGCCTGCGGCCGGAGCTCGCGGAGACCGTGCGGTACCTGGGCATGTTCCCCGGCACCCGGATCGGCCCGCACCCGGTGGCCGCGCTGGCCGGCGGCGACGTCGCCGCCGCGCGCAGGCGGCTGCGGTCGCTCGCCACCTCGTTCGTGGTGACCGAGACCAGCAAGGACGTGTTCCTCATGCACGACCTCGTGCGGCTGCACGCGCACGAGCTCGCCGAGACCGAGCTGTCCGAAGTGGACAGAGCGGCGGCGGGGCGCCGACTGCTGCGCTACTACCTGGTGGGCGCCGACCGGGCGCGCGGGCTGCTGCGCACGGTCGACGAGGAACCGTTGCTGGCCGACAAGTTCCCCGGCACTCCGGAGGTGCCCATGGCCTCCGCCCAGCAGGCGGCGGAGTGGATCGACCAGGAATGGGTCAACCTGCTCGCGGTGGTCGAGACCGGCCTCGAGGACGCCAGGGACGAGGAGGTCGTGCTGCTCGCGCGGCTGGCCAGCGAGTTCTCCGAAGGCACCCGCGCACTCGGGCCGGCTGCGCTGAGCCGTGCCGTGCGGCTGGTCGTTTAGCGGCGTTTAGCGAACAGTTAGTCGTTTCGAGTGATCGACTGGCAGGCTACGCGCCGCGAGTGCTCGACGTCCCGGAGCCTGACGAGAGCACTCCCAGGCGGCACTGCCAACGTGGGGGTGTGCTGCCAAGCGATCCGGCCGGCACTGTTTGGGGGAACCGTGCCGGCCGGTCTCGTTTCTCACGACTCCCCCTCGCAGGCTCGGCGGAGCCGCTCACGGACGACCCCTCGCAGGCTCGGTGCCGCCGCTCGCGGTCGCCTTGTGACATTGGTTCGCTCGCAAGCTCGCTCACACGTGCGCCGCGCGGCCGTTTCCGTTGGTGGGCGCGGGAAGCGGCAGCGGAAGTGGCTGCAGCTCCGGTCGTTTCGGCGCGAGGCCGTCCCCTATCGACTGGCCGCGTAGCTGCCTGCGTACCCAGGGCAACAGGTACAAGCGCGTCCACGTGAGATCGGCCTGCCGCGACCGCAGCCACGGCGTCGGTGTCTCCGGCGGCCACGGCTCACGCCAGTCCTCGCCAACGGGCACCCCCAGCACCTCGGCGACCCGCAACGCGATCCGCTGATGGCCCTCCGGGGAGAAGTGCAGCCGGTCGTCGCTCCACGAGCGCGGGTCGACCAGCACCGGCATGGCCCACAGGTCGACCAGGTGCGCCCCGTGCCGGTCGGCGATCGCACGCAGGTGGGCGTTGTAGATCGCGACCTTGCCCCGCACCCGGCGCACGACCGGCTGCTTGCGGGGGTCCGGCCCGGTGAACACGACGACCTCGCACCCGGTGGCCAGGAGGTCCACGACGGCCTGCTCGAACTCCTCGGCGATCCGGTCCACGTCGCTGCCGGGCACGATCAGGTCGTTGCCACCCGCGCACAGGGTCACCAGTTGCGGCTTCACCTGCTGGACGACGGGCACCTGCTCGTCGATGACCTCGCGCAGCAGCTTGCCGCGCAGTGCCAGGTTCGCGTACCGAAACTCCGGGTTGCGCTGTGCGAGAGTCCCGGCGAGACGATCCGCCCACCCGATGTAGCTGCCGTCCCCGGCCTCGTCGCTCAGTCCTTCGGTAAAGCTGTCCCCAATGGCGACCAAACTGGTCCACTCCCGCACGGCGACCACCCCTCCCTGTGTGCGCGCGCCCTTGTTATATCTCCTAATCCGTCAGGATGCCGACTAATTCCCGACCTACGCCACCGAAGGTTTGCTGAGCGCAGCACCGGCTGCGCAGCGTGACCGGGGGTGCGTCGGCCGATGCCGTGTCCCCAGTGCGGCTCGAGTGCGGCTCTATCGCGGCGTCGAGCGATCGGTGTCCGTTGCACAGAACGGAATCGGCGTGGCGAAGGCGGCCTCAATAGACAGTCCTCTTCGGACTCAACGGGTCCGGCGGCGCGTCCGGGTCCGGTGCGCGGGCCGGTCCAGTAGGTTAGGACTACCTAACCAGGAGTCGATGAGGCAGGCTTGCATCGTGACCGACCAGTCGACCGAGCCACGTCAGCTACCGCTCCGGGAGCTGCTCGGCGGCCGGCGCGGGGCGCTCGACGCCAGCGTCCCGCCGGCCGTGTTCGTGGTGGCCTGGCTGGTCAGCGGCCGGTCGATCGGCTGGGCCGCGGCGGCCGCGATCACCGCGGGCGTGGTGGTCGGCGGGTGGCGGCTCGCGCGGGGCCGCCGGGTGACGGCGTCCGTGGCGAGCGTCGCGGGCGTGTCGCTCGCGGCGTACGTCGCGCTGCAGACCGGCCGCGCGGAGGACTTCTTCCTGATCCAGCTGCTGTCCAACGTGGCGAGCGCGCTGGTGTGGGCGCTGAGCATCCTGATCCGGTGGCCGCTGCTCGGGGTCGTGGTCGGGCTCGTGCTCGGCCAGAAGACGCGGTGGCGGCGCGACCCCGACCTGCGGCGCGCGTACGGGATGGCGAGCTGGGTGTGGGTGCTCGGCCAGTACACGGTGCGGGTCGTCGTGTTCGGCCTGATGTGGTGGTCGGGCTGGGTGGTCGCACTCGGCGTCGCGCGGGTGGTGCTGACCTGGCCGCTGGTGGCCGCGACGGTGGCCGTGAGCGCGGTCGTGCTCCGCAAGGCGCTGCCGGCGGACCACCCCGGTCTGCGGCACCCGAGGACCGAGCCAGAGGAGTGACGTCTCAGTCGGCCGGGCGGGGCGCGTCCGCGCCGAACGCCTCGAGCGCGGCGAGCCACGCCGCGCCGATGGCGCCGTCCGGGGCGAACAGCACGTCACCCTCGTCGGTCAGCACCGCGCGCACCGCGAGCCCCACCGGCGAGGACGGCCCGAGCACACTGCCTGCCAGCACGATCGGCGTCAGCTCGCCCGGCGTGCGGGTCGCGACGGCGTGCGCGGCGAGCAGCTCCGCCGCCCGCTCCACGATCGACAGTGCCATCGGGTCCGCCATCGGGTCGGCGCCCGCGTGCTCGCTCACCATCGACGCGTAGCGCGCCAGCCGGATCGGCGCCTCCGCGTTCGCCGCTGTGATCAGCCGGTTCACCGCACGCCGGCGCCAGGTCAGCTCGTCGAGGGACACCTCGTCGGACCCGAACGCCTCGGTGAGCACCGCGAGCGCCAGCGGGCCCGCGTCGCCAACCCCCTGCAGCAGTCGCAGCGTCGACCGGACCGCCTCGCGGCCGATCCAGTACGCGGATCCCTCGTCGCCGAGCAGCCAGCCCCAGCCGCCGACCCACGTCGTCTTCCGCCGGTTCGCGATCCGTGCCGCCACGGAACCGGTCCCGCCGACGACCACCGTCCCGTCCGGCTCCGCGGTCGCCGACGCGTACGCCACCTCGGCGTCGCTCACGACGTTGATCGGGCACGCCAGCCCGACCTGCCGCAGCGCCGACTCGAAGGTCGCCACGATCGCCGGGTCGGAGAACTTGCTCTCGCCGGCCACGCCGAGCATGCAGCCGCGCACGGAAGCACCGGACTCGGACCCGAGCGCCGTGCCGATCGCCTCCGCGACGCGCTTGGCCGCGAGGTCGGGCGGGTGCGAGTTCGGGTTGCCGCCGCCGGACTCGCCGCGGCCGACCCGCGTGCCGTCGGCCGCCACCACGAGCGCCCTGCTCGCCGTGCCACCCACGTCCACCCCGACCACCAGCTCCGTCACGGCCGCACCTCCAAGCCAGGTCCCGGTTCCATGGCGACACGGTCGGCGGACAGCGCCCCGCCGCAGTGCGCGCAGCCGACCGTGGCGTGCGTCGCCTGTTCGCAGTCGAGGTGGCGCAGCAGGGTCGGCGGGCCGGCGCCGTCGCCGAGCCAGGTGTCGCCCCAGCGGATGATGGCCGCGAGCACCGGGAAGAAGTCGCGGCCCATCTCGGTCAGCGGGTACTCGTAGCGCGCGGGCCGGTCCTGGTAGCGGACGCGGTCCAGCAGCCCCGCGCCCGTGAGCCGGTCGAGCCGCTCGGTCAGCGTGTTCCGCGCGATGCCCAGCTCGGCCTGGAACCGGTCGAACCGGCGCACTCCGTTGAACGCTTCGCGCAGCACGAGCAGCGTCCACTGGTCGCCCAGCAGGTCCATGGTCCTCGCGATGGAACATGGCCAGCGGGCGAACGACGTCCTTCGCACCGGGGAAGTCTAGGGGTCCGAGACCACTTCGTCACAGAGTGCGAGTGACCTTGCTCAACCCGCGCGGCTGGTCGGGGTCGCCGCCACGCGCCAGCGACAGCGCGAGCGCGAGCCGCTGCAGGGGCAGCACCTCGAGGATCGGGGCGACCTCCTCGGCCGTCTCCGGCACCTCGATCCGCAACGCGGCAGGCATGTCACCAGCTGCGGAGCCGACCGCGAGCACGTCGGCGCCGCGTTCCCGCACGGCCGCCACGACGTCCCGCATGGCCGCGCCGCCGCGCCCCCGGCTCGTCACCGCGACCACGCCCGTCTCGGCGTCGATCGCCGCGACCGGACCGTGCAGCAGGTCCGCGCCGCTGTACGCGCGGGCCGCGAGGTAGCTGGTCTCGGCCAGCTTCAGCGCCGCCTCGGCCGCCGTCGCCGAGGAGTAGCCGCGGCCGGTCGTGACCATCCGCTCGATCTTGCGGTACCGCTCGACCGCGTCCTCGATCGGCGCCTCGAGCGCGCGCGCGGCCAGCTCCCCGATACCCGCGACCGCCTCGCCCGTGCCGCCGCGCACCGCGTCGACCAGCAGGTACAGCGACAGCAGCGTCGCCGAGTACGTCTTGGTGGCCGCGACCGCCAGCTCCTCGCCCGCCTTGATGTCGACCGACAGCTCCGCGGCGTCGTTGAGCGGCGAGGCGGGCGTGTTGGTCACCGCGACCGTCAGTGCGCCCTGCGCCCGCGCCGCCTCGGTCGCGGCAACCAGGTCGGGTGACCCGCCGCTCTGGCTGACGGAGAGGTACAGCACGTCCGTGAGGTCGGGCCGCGCGCCGTACAGCGACGTCGTCGACGGCGAGACCAGGCCGGCGGGCAGCTCCAGCAGCACCTCGATCAGGTACTTCGCGTACAGCGCGGCGTGGTCGCTCGACCCGCGCGCGGCCAGCAGTGCGAACCTCGGCCTGCGGGTCGCCACCAGCTCCGCGACGCCGGCCAGGTCACCACGGCGGGCGACGATCGAGTCGAACACCGCCGGCTGCTCGGCGACCTCCGCGGCCATCCGGGCCCCTGCTGCCGACATGTCGCCTCCTTGGGCACATTAGGTCTAGACCAATGATGGTATCGCTGTAGGGTGTGCTCTCGCCACGGGTGTCACGGTATTCCCAAATCCGGTGCGGCGTGATCGCGTCGCGGGCCGGGGGAAGGCATGCTGGGTCATCGGCCTCGCTTCGCTCGGCGTGCAGGGCACTCGCACGAAGCAAGGTAGAGACTTTGTCTGACGGCTCGTGCCGCTGCAGAGAAGAAGTTTGAGGAGGAACCATGCTCGAAACGTCGGCCGTGCAGGAGCCCGACGCCAGTACTCGCGCCATGCGCGAACCCAAGTACTGGGGCCTCAAACGGCATCTGCTCGAGCTGCTGAGCTCCCTGCCGCCGGGGTCGCCGATCCCGACCGAACGCTCGCTCGCCGCGGAGTTCGACGTCTCCCGCACGACCGTTCGCCAGGCGCTTGCCGACCTTACGGTGGAAGGTCGGCTGCTCCGTGTGCAGGGCAAGGGCACGTTCGCCGCGGAACCCAAGGTGGCGCAGCGGTTGCAGCTGTCGTCGTACACAGAGGACATGCGGGCCCAGGGCCGCGAGCCGTCCTCGAAGCTGCTCGACATCGCCGAGATCCCGGCGGAGAACGAGCTGACCACGCTGCTCGGCATCCGGGCCGGCGCGAAGGTCCTGCGCATGCAGCGGCTGCGTCTCGCCGACGACGAGCCGATGGCCATCGAGACCACGCATCTGCCGCTCGGCCGCTTCCGTGGGCTGCGCAAGTACCTGACCCCCGGCGGGTCGCTCTACCAGGTGCTGCGCGAGCGGTTCGACGTCGAGATGGGCCACGCGGAGGAGACGATCGAGACCGCGCTCGCCGGCCCGCACGAGGCGGAGCTGCTCGGCGCGGACGTCGGCATGCCGATGCTGCTGCTGTCCCGGCACTCGTTCGACACGTCCGAGCGGCCGGTGGAGTGGGTGCGGTCGGTCTATCGTGGCGACCGGTACAAGTTCGTCGCCGAGCTGAACAGGCCCACATGACAACCGGCCAGAACCTTGGTGAGGTCCGCTGGGGCAGCCCGGCCGCCCGCGGTGTGCTCGCCGCGACGATCCTCGGTTCTGGCATGGCATTCCTCGACGGCACGGTGGTCAACATCGCGCTGCCGAGGATCGGCGAGGAGTTCGGCGCGTCGGTGTCGGGCCTGCAGTGGATCCTCGACGGCTACCTGCTGTCGCTCGCCGCGCTGATCCTGGTCGCCGGCTCGCTCGGCGACCGGTACGGCCGGCGGCGGATCTTCCTGCTCGGCGTCGTGTGGTTCGGCGCGTCCTCGGTGCTGTGCGGCGTCGCGCTGAACACCGAGATGCTGGTCGCCGCCCGCGTGCTGCAGGGCGTCGGCGGCGCGCTGCTCACCCCTGGCGCGCTCGCGATCATCCAGTCGTCGTTCGTCCGGGAGGACCGGCCGAGGGCGATCGGCGCGTGGTCGGGCCTCGGCGGGCTCGCCGGCGCGATCGGCCCGCTGATCGGCGGACTGCTCGTGCAGGCGTGGTCGTGGCGGCTCGCGTTCCTCATCAACGTGCCGCTCGGGCTGGCCGTGGTCTGGCTGACCAGGAAGTACGTGCCGGAGTCGCGCGACAACACCATGGCCGGCCATCCGGACGTCTGGGGGTCGGTGCTCGGCGCGCTCGGCCTCGCCGGTGTCACGGCCGCGCTGGTCGAGGCCCCCGGCCGGGGGGTGCTGGACCCGCTCGTGGTCGGCGGCGCGGTGGTCGGGGTGGTCGCGCTCGCGTCGTTCGTGGTGCTGCAGCGGCGCCAGCGCGACCCGCTGGTGCCGCCGGACATCTTCGCGAACCGGACGTTCGTGGTCGCCAACCTGCTGACGTTCGTCGTGTACGCGGCGCTGTCCGGCGTGATGATGCTGTTCGTCATCCAGCTGCAGGTCTCGCTGGGCTACGAGCCGACCGCGGCCGGGCTCGCCGGGCTGCCCATCTCGATACTCATGCTCCTGTTGTCGGCCAGGGCCGGGAAGGCGGCGCAGCGGATCGGGCCGAGGCCGTTCCTCGTGGCCGGGCCGGTCGTGATCGCGCTCGGCATGGTGCTGCTGACCAGGGTGACGCCGGGCGCGTCGTACCTGTTCGTGGTGCTGCCCGCGGTCGCCGTGTTCGGGCTCGGGCTCGCGGCCGTGGTCGCGCCGGTGACCGCGACCGTGCTGGCCGCCGCAGAGGACCGGCACGCGGGTGTCGCCTCCGGGGTGAACAACGCCGTGGCGCGGACCGCAGGGCTGCTCGCGGTGGCCGTGCTGCCCGCCGCGGCCGGCCTGCACGGCGAGGCGTACACCGACCCGGGTGCCATGACAAACGGCTGGCAGATGGCCATGTGGCTGTGCGCGGGCCTGGCCGTGCTCGGCGGCGGGTTGGCGCTGTGGGTGCGCAACGACGTGCTCGAGCCCCCGGCGGCGGAGCAGGCACGACGGCCGGTGCCGGCTGTCGTGCCCGCTCTTTCAGCGACTTCGGACCTTCCGGAGCAGGGTGACTGCCTGACGTGCGGCTTGCTGAGTCCGCCGACCTACGTGCGGCCTACGCGCTCGCCCGCTGAGCGCTGAGCACGTCCAGCAGCAGCGCGGGGTCGACGTTGCCGCCGGAGACGACGGCGACCGTCCGTCCGGCCGGCACGTCCGCGTGCAGGTAGGCCGCGGTCGCGACCGCGCCGCTCGGCTCCGCCACCAGGTGTGACCTGGTCGCGAGCACGGCCATCGCGTCGCGGATCTCGTCCTCGGAGACCGTGACGACGTCGTCGACGAACTTCTGGATGTGCGCGAACGTCAGCTCCGACGGAGTGGACCGCAGGCCGTCGGCGATGGTCCGCGCCCGGTCGTCGGTGGACCAGTCGACCAGGCGGCCGGCGCGGAAGCTGTCCGCGGTGTCGCCGGCGAGCTCCGGCTCGACGCCGATGACCTTGGCCCGCGGCGCCCGAGCCTTGATCGCCGCGGCCACCCCGGAGATCAGCCCGCCGCCGCTGACCGGGACCAGTACCAGCTCCACGTCGGGCAGGTCGTCCGCGATCTCGAGGCCGAGCGTGCCCTGACCTGCGATGACGTCCGGGTGGTCGAACGGCGGCACGAGCGTGCCGCCGCGCTCGGCGACCACCTGCGCCGCGGCGCTCTCCCGGTCGGCGGGCGGCACGACGACAACCTCGGCGCCGTGCGCGCGGGTCGCGTCGATCTTCACCTGCGGCGTGTTGGTGGTCACGACGATCGTCGCCGGCACGCCGAACAGCTTCGCGACGTAGGCCACCGCCTGCGCGTGGTTGCCGCTCGAGTAGGCGACCACGCCACGGGCGCGGGCGTCCTCGGGGATCCGGGCGACCGCGTTGGCCGCGCCGCGGATCTTGAACGCGCCGATCGGCTGCAGCAGTTCCGGCTTCAGCCACAGCGGACGTGCCGCCGGCGCCCAAAGGCTTGGCAGCAAAGGAGTTCGCACCACGAAGTCACGCACGCGCGCGGCGGCCGCCGTGAGGTCGGTGATCGTCGTCAGGTTCACGCCGACATTATGCACTGTCCACAAAGGACTGTGTTGATGCTCACCATTGGCCAACCCGGGGAGTGTGCGATCCGTCTCGGACGTTGGAACACCAAGCACCGCAACAGAAATGGATCATGAGCAACAAGGACACCGAAGGCATCCGGATCAGTCAGGTCTTGGCGGGTGCGCTCGCGGCGGTGACCGCGGCGTTGCTCGGCTCGACTGTGGGGGTGGCCGGCACCGTCGTGGGGGCGGGCCTGGCAAGCGTCGTCAGCACCGTGGGCGGCGCCCTGTACCTGCGGTCCATCCAACGCACCAAGCAGAGCGTGCGGACCGTCCGCGCCAAGGTCGTCGGCCGCTCCGGCGACGCGACCGTGCTGGTCACCGACGAGGACACCCAGCAGGAAACCGGCGAGTCGGCCGAGGTCGACCAGCCCGACGCCTCGGACGACCGCCCGGAACCGGAGCGTCGCCGTCTGCGGTGGCCGACGCTGGTCGCGGGCAGCGTGCTCGCGTTCGCGCTGGGCATGCTGGCGATCACCGGCGTCGAATGGCTGCGGGGCGAGCCGCTGTCCGGCGGCACGGGCACCACGTTCGGCAGCATCGTCGAGCCGCACCGCGACAGCGGGTCGAACGACGACAAGGCCCCGGCGAGCGACCCGTCCACACCGCCGTCGTCGACCATCACGACCACCGGGGACGCGCCGAAGTCGACCACCAGCACGCCGCCGACGACGTCGACCGCGCCGTCGACGGGGTCGTCCACCACCACGACGACCGCGCCGCCGACGACCACCACGACCACGGAACAGGCCCCGCCGGGCGGCACCATCCCGCCGGCGGGCTAACGCTTCGTAGTCGGTCGACCGCACACTATGGCAACTGTTGCCCCCGAACGGCCGCTGTCCGGACGCTCAGTGTGCAAATAGCTTCAGGAATGTCATCCCCACGGGGATGGCGCATCCCTTCTGTTTGCCCGGGAGCCATCTACCCCCTGCAGGCTCCCGGGTCCCTGCAGACCTACGAGGGAGAAACCTGATGAAGCGCACAACCATTGTGCGAATGAGCGGCGCCGCACTGCTCGCCGCCGGTGTGGCGTTGACGCTCGCCGCACCAGCGACGGGCGCGCCGATCGTGACTGCCGACAGGCCGTCGGCCAGCACGTCGCTGCACGAAGCGCTGCAGCGTGACCTGGGCCTGTCCCCGCAACAGGCCGAGGTCCGTTTCCAGCAGGAGCAGTCGGCATGGTCGACGGAGAAGACGCTGCGCACCGCACTGGGCAGTGACTTCGCCGCGAGCCGGTTCGACGCGAAGTCCGGCAAGCTGGTGGTCGACGTCGCCGACGCGACCCGCGCCGCGGACGTCCGCGCCGCCGGTGCGGTGGCCAGGGTCGTCGAGCACAGCGCCGCGCAGCTCGACGCCGTGAAGACCAAGCTGGACCAGGGCAGCGCCAGCATGCCGAAGTCGGTCACCGGCTGGTACGTCGACGACGTCACCAACTCGGTGGTCGTCGCGGTGCACGGCAGCGACGCCGCCGCCACCCAGTGGGCGTCGGGCCTCGGCGCCGACGTTCGCATCCAGCCCGTGGCCGAGCAGCCGAAGACGTACTGGAACCTGATCGGCGGCCAGGCGATCACCACTGGCGGCTCACGCTGCTCGCTGGGCTTCAACGCCCGCAACTCGGGCGGCACCCGGTACGTCATCACCGCGGGCCACTGCGGCAACCTTGGTGGCACGTGGTCAGGCGTCGGCGGCACGATCGGGCCGGTCGCCGGTTCGTCGTTCCCGACCAACGACTACGCGCGCATCCAGGTGACGTCCTCGGCCGCCGTGTCCACCCCGCTCGTCGACCGGTACAGCTCCGGCAGCGACGTGACCGTCGCCGGCTCGGCGGCGGCCGGCAACGGCGCGGCCGTGTGCCGCTCCGGCTCCACCACTGGTTGGCGCTGCGGCAGCATCACCGGTCTGAACCAGACCGTGTGCTACTCGCAGGGCTGCGTCTACCAGACGATCCGCACCAACGTGTGCGCCGAGCCGGGCGACTCCGGTGGCTCGCTGGTCACCAACCCGGGTTCGGGCACCCGCGTCCAGGCACAGGGCATGACCTCCGGTGGGTCGGGCAACTGCAGCTCGGGCGGCACGACGTACTACCAGACGGTGACCGAGGCACTGAGCGTGTACGGCCTCACGCTGTACACCGGCTGATCCACCACTGAGGGTTTGTGCGGAACCCTCGCCAGCGGACGGGCCGACCCCTGCCGGCCCGTCCGCTGGTCCTATTCGGCCAAGTGCCCGGGTTGTCCACAACCCAGGCAGTTGTCCACAGGCAAGATCCACTTCCCTGAACTGTCGGTATGCGCCGGTAGACTGGGCACTGGGCCGCCCCCGGGATCGGGTGGGGGCTGCATCGCGTGGGCTGCATCGCGCGCGAGCCGGGTCTGAAGGGCTCGTTCGGGGCATCCGGCGTGCCATGAAGGACCCCTTCATGGCACCGCCGCTTTCCACAGCGCGGGGTCACCCCCGCAGCGCCGCCGATAGCCGTGTGGCGGCCGCGCGCGGGTCGGCGGCCTCGGTGATCGCGCGTACCACCACCACTCGCTCAGCCCCGGCGGCCAGCACCTCCGGCAGCCGCCCCTCGTCGATCCCGCCGATCGCGAACCACGGCCGCGACGGTCGCGCGTTCGCCGTCGCGCGGACGAGGTCCAGTCCCGGCGCCGGCCGGCCCGGCTTGGTGGGCGTCGGCCAGCACGGGCCCGTGCAGAAGTAGTCCACGCCCGGCTCGGTCGCCGCCGCGCCCGCCTGCCCGAGGTCGTGCGTCGACCGGCCGATCACCACGTCGTCGCCGAGTATCTTGCGTGCCAACGGCACCGGCAGGTCGTCCTGTCCGAGGTGGAGGATGTCCGCGCCGGCCGCGAGCGCGACGTCGGCGCGGTCGTTCACCGACAGCAGCGCCCCGTGCCGCGCGCACGCCGCCGCGAGGATCTCCAGCGCGGCCAGCTCCGCCGCCGCCTCGACGCCCTTGTCCCGCAGCTGCACGACGTCCACACCACCGGCCAGCGCCGCGTCCGCGAACTCCGCCAGATCCGGCCGGTCAGCGGTGCACAGGTACAGCCGCGCGTCGGCCAGCCGGCGCCGAATCCCGTCTCCGTCTAGTCCAGGCACCCGTTCACGCTATACGGTGGAGGTGGTCCGCACGGGAGTCCAGAGGACTGGGCTGAGAGGGGATCTGCCGATCCCGACCGTGGAACCTGATCCGGATAATGCCGGCGCAGGGAGCGTGATGTGCCTTGAGTCACAACGTGAACGTCGTTGGCGGCGGTGTCATCGGCCTGTCCGTCGCGTGGCGGCTTGCCGCGGCCGGCCACCGGGTGACGCTCGTCGACCCGACCCCGGCGCGCGGCGCCTCCTGGGTCGCGGGCGGCATGCTCGCGCCCGTCACCGAGGCGTGGCCCGGTGAGGAGGAGCTGCTCGACCTCGGCGGCGCGTCGCTGGCCGCGTGGCCCGGTTTCGCCGCCGACCTCGGTGTCGACCTGCACACCGAGGGCACGATCGTCGCCGCCGTGGACGCCGCCGACGCGGCCCAGCTCGACACGGTCGCCGAGCACCTCGCGACGTACGGCCGCGCGGTCGACCGGCTCTCCGGCCGCGAGCTCCGCCGCGTCGAGCCGGCGCTCGGCCCCAGTGTCCGAAGTGGACTCGTGGTGTCCGGTGACCTGGCCGTGGACAACCGGGAACTGTTGCGCCGCTTGACATCCGCCGCACATGACGCGGGCGTCACGTTCGTCGCGGAGTCGGTCCGCGCGGTGCGGGCCGGCGCGGTGGAGCTGGCGGAGTCGACGCTGCGCTGCGACACGGTGGTCATCGCCGCCGGCGCGTGGAGCGGCGGGCTGCACCCGGCGCTCGCGGCGGCCGTGCGGCCGGTGAAGGGGGAGATCCTGCGGCTGCGGGCGCGCGCGGGCGCGGTGCCGCCGCCGCGGCACACGGTGCGCGCGCAGGTGGAGTCCCACCCCGTGTACCTGGTGCCGAGGGCGGGCGACGAGCTCGTCCTCGGCGCGACGCAGTACGAGGCCGGGTTCGACGACGAGGTGACCGCCGGCGGCGTGCGTGACCTGCTCGCCTATGCCGAGCGGGTGATGCCGGGCATCGCCGAGTACGGCCTGACGGAGTGCGCGGCGGGGTTGCGGGCCGGCAGCCGGGACAACCTCCCGCTGATCGGCCTGCTTGAGCCGGGGGTGCTGGTCGCGGCGGGGCATCACCGCAACGGCCTGCTGCTCGCCCCGATCACCGCGGACGCGGTGCGCGCCATGGTGGACGGCGCCGAGGTGCCGGCGGCGGTGGCGGTCGCGGACCCGAGCCGCCTGCGACAGACGACGAGGTGACGTGATGTGGATAAAGGTCAACGGCACGGAACGTGAGGTGCCGGACAACGCGACGGTGGCGGAGATGCTCGCCGCGCTGGGGGTGCCGTGCCGCGGTGTCGCGGTGGCGGTCGACGGCACGGTGGTGGCGCGGACCGAGCACGAACGCACGGTCGTGCCGGACGGCGCCGAGGTCGAGGTGCTCACCGCGGTGCAGGGAGGCTGACATGGACGACCCGCTGGTCATCGGAGACCGCCAGTACGCGTCGCGGCTGATCATGGGCACCGGCGGCGCCGCGAACCTGGCGGTGCTGGAACGCGCGCTGCGCGCGTCGGGCACGGAGCTGACCACGGTGTCGATCCGCAGGGTCGACACGAGCGGCGGCTCCGGCGTGCTGGAAGTCCTCGAGCGGCTGGGCATCGACCCGCTGCCGAACACCGCGGGCTGCCGAACCGCGGCCGAGGCGGTGCTGACGGCGCGGCTCGCCAGGGAGGCCCTTGGCACGAGCTGGGTGAAACTGGAGGTCATCGCGGACGACCGAACGCTCCTGCCGGACCCGGTCGAGCTGCTGGAGGCGGCGGAAACGTTGGTGGCGGACGGTTTCACGGTGCTGCCGTACACGAACGACGACCCGGTGCTCGCGCTGCGCCTCGAGGAGCTCGGTTGCGCGGCGGTGATGCCCCTCGGCTCGCCGATCGGCACCGGCCTCGGGATCCGCAACCCGCACAACATCGAGCTGATCGTGGCGCGGGCCGGGGTGCCGGTGGTGCTGGACGCCGGCATCGGCACCGCGTCGGAGGCGGCGCTGGCGATGGAGCTCGGCTGCGCGGCCGTCATGCTGGCGACGGCCGTCACGCGCGCGACGGACCCGGCGGCCATGGCGGCGGCGATGCGGCACGGCGTCGCCGCGGGCCGGCTCGCGCACGGGGCCGGGCGGGTGCCGCAACGCTTCTGGGCGCAGGCGTCGAGCCCGCCGCGCTGAGGCCTGGTTCGGAGGCCAGCGCCCTGAAGGACCCCTTCATGTCACTCAACGACATGAAGGGGTCCTTCAGGGCATCGGGCCTTCCTCGACGCGACCCGGCGACGCGCGCAGTTCCGCCACCTCCGCGCGCAGCGCGCGGACCTCCTCGAGGATCAACGCGTCCGACGCCGCCTGCGCTTCCGCGTTGCGTTCCTCCGCCTCCGCGAGGTCCGACGTGACCTGGTCCTCCATGCCGCTGACCACGACCGCGATGAACAGGTTCAGCACGGCGAAGCTCGAGATGAGGATGTAGATCACGAAGAAGATCCACGCGAGCGGCGCCTGCGCCATCACGACCCGCGCGATGTCGGGCCACGCCTCGCCGGTCATGATCTGGAACAGCGTGAACAGCGTCGTGCCGAGATCGCCGAAGTACACGGGCGCGATCGCGCCGAACAGCTTCGTCGCCATCACGCCGGCCACGAAGATCACCAGCGCGAGCAGCGACGCCACCGACGCCATGCCCGGCACCGCCGCGAGCAGCCCGGACACCACCCGCCGCATCGACGGCACCGCCGACACCAGCCGCAGCACCCGCAGGACCCGCAACGTCCGCAGCACGGACAGCGGCCCGGCCGCCGGCACCAGCGCGACCCCGACCACCAGCAGGTCGAACACGTTCCACGAGTCGGTGAAGAACCGCCAGCCGTTGCCGTAGATCCGCAGCAGCAGCTCGGCGACGAACACGGCAAGCGTGACCCGGTCGATGACGTGCAGCACGCCGCCGAAGTCGGCGACCATCCGCTGCGACGTCTCCAGCCCGAGCGTCACCGCGTTGAACACGATCAGCACGATCACGAGCCGCTGGAAGCCCTTGTGCTCCACCAGCGCCCGCGCCTTGGCCCTCACGCCCGCTCCCGTGACCGCAGCTCCGCCACCTCGTGCCGCAACGCGCGCAGCTCGGCGAGGATCAGCTGGTCCGACGACGCCTGGTCGGCCGCGTGCTGTTCCTCCGCCGCCACGAGATCGTCCGTCACCGTCTTCTCCATCCCGCTCACGATCACCGCGATGAACAGGTTCAGTACAGCGAAGCTCGAGATGAGGATGTAGATCACGAAGAAGATCCACGCGAGCGGGGCCTGTGCCATCACCTCGCGGGCGATGTCGGGCCACGCCTCGCCGGTCATCGTCTGGAACAACGTGAACAGCGTGGTGCCGAGGTCGCCGAAGTACTCCGGCGAGATGGGCCCGAACAGCTTGGTCGCCATCACCGCGGCCACGTAGATGATCAGCCCGAGCAGCGCGCCGATCGACGCCATCCCCGGCACCGCGGCCAGCAGCCCGGACACGACGCGGCGCATCGCCGGCACCGCGGAGATCAGCCGCAGCACCCGAAGCACCCGCAGCGCCCGCAGCACGGAGAACGGCCCGGTCGCCGGCAGCAGCGAGATCCCGACGATGAGGAAGTCGAAGACGTTCCACGAGTCGGTGAAGAACCGCCAGCCGTGCGCGTACAGCCGCATGACCAGCTCGACCACGAAGATCCCGAGCATGAGGTGGTCGGCGACGTGCAGCAGGTCGCCGAAGTTCCGCGTCACCGTGGTGGACGTCTCGAGGCCGAGCGTGACCGCGTTGACGACGATCACCCAGATGATGAACTTCTGGAAGCGCGTGTGCTCGACCAGAGCGCGCGCACGGTCTCGCGTCCTCACGTCAAGAGAGCGTAAACGTAGGCCCGCTACGACTTCACGCTTTTCGCCGAAGGTGGGCTATATCTCGTCCGGCAGCCGCCAGAACGCCGACACCGGGCCGACGCCGCTACCAAGGGGATACGAGTGCCGGACGGCGTTGGTGACGAACTCCTTCCCGAAGCGCACCGCGGACACCAGGTCTCGCCCCTTCGCGAGCGCCGACGTGATGGCCGAGGCCATGGTGTCGCCGCCGCCGTGGGTGTGGATCGTGTCGATCCGGGCGGCCGGCAGCTCGAGGAACGTCTCGCCGTCGTAGAGGATGTCGACGCACTCCGGGTCGTCGTGCAGGTGCCCGCCCTTGACGAGTGCCCACTGTGGACCGAGCGCGTGCAGCGCGACCGCCGCCCTGCGCGCGTCCGCGTGGTCGCGCACGGTGATCCCGGTGAGCAGCCGCACCTCGTCGAGGTTCGGTGTGACCAAAGTGGCGCGCGGGAACAGTTCCGTGCGCAACGCGGCCAGCGCGTCGTCGCGCAGCAGCGGGTCGCCGTGCATCGACGCGGCCACCGGGTCCACCACGAACGGGATGGTCCCGTCGCGTCCGATGTGGACCCGGTCGCACGCCTTGGCCACCGCGTCGATGATCTCCGCGGTGGCCAGCATGCCGGTTTTCGCGGCCAGCACACCGATGTCGTCGGCGACCGTCTCGATCTGGGCGGCGACGACCTCGGGCGGGATCACCGAGATACCGGTGACCCCGAGCGAGTTCTGCACGGTGACCGCGGTGACCGCGGTCATGCCGTGCACCCCGCACGCGAAGAACGTGCGGAGGTCGGCCTGGAGGCCCGCACCACCGCCGGAGTCGGAGCCGGCGATGGTGAGGACCCGCGGTGGCGTCTGGTTCATGTCTCCACTACCGGTAGGTACACCTGCTGCCCGCTCTCGTGGAAGCGGTCGGACATCTCCTCCATGCCGGCGTCGATCGCGGCCACAGTGGACAGTCCGTGCTCCTCCGCGTACTTGCGCACGTCCTGCGTGATCCGCATGGAGCAGAACTTCGGCCCGCACATGGAACAGAAGTGCGCGGTCTTCGCGGGCTCGGCCGGCAGGGTCTCGTCGTGGAACGAACGCGCCGTGTCCGGGTCGAGGGACAGGTTGAACTGGTCGGTCCACCGGAACTCGAAGCGGGCCTTGGAAAGCGCGTCGTCCCAGTCCTGCGCGCCCGGGTGTCCCTTGGCGAGGTCGGCGGAGTGCGCGGCGATCTTGTAGGTGATGACGCCGGTCTTCACGTCGTCCCGGTTGGGCAGCCCGAGGTGCTCCTTCGGCGTGACGTAACAGAGCATCGCCGTGCCGAGCCAGCCGATCTGCGCGGCGCCGATCGCGGACGTGATGTGGTCGTACGCCGGCGCGATGTCCGTCGCGAGTGGACCGAGCGTGTAGAACGGCGCCTCGCCGCAGAGTTCTTCCTCCAGGCGGACGTTCTCGGCGATCTTGTGCATCGGCACGTGGCCGGGGCCCTCGATCATCACCTGCACGTCGTGCTCGCGCGCGATGTGCGTCAGCTCGCCCAACGTGCGCAGCTCGGCGAACTGCGCCTCGTCGTTGGCGTCGGCGATCGAGCCGGGCCGCAGCCCGTCGCCGAGCGAGAACGTCACGTCGTACGCGCGGAGGATCTCGCACAGCTCGACGAAGTTGGTGTACAGGAACGACTCCCGGTGGTGCGCGAGGCACCAGGCGGCCATGATCGACCCGCCGCGCGACACGATTCCGGTGACCCGCTTGGCGGTCAGCGGTATGTAGCGAAGCAAGACTCCCGCGTGGACGGTCATGTAGTCCACGCCCTGCTCGCACTGTTCGATCACGGTGTCGCGGTAGAGGGCCCAGGTCAGCTCGGTCGGGTCGCCGTTGACCTTCTCGAGCGCCTGGTAGATCGGCACGGTGCCGATCGGCACCGGGGAGTTGCGGACGATCCACTCGCGGGTCTCGTGGATCCGTTTGCCCGTCGAGAGATCCATGACCGTGTCCGCGCCCCAGCGGGTGGCCCACACGAGCTTGTCGACCTCGTCCTCGATGGACGACGAGACGGCCGAGTTGCCGATGTTCGCGTTGATCTTGACGAGGAACTTCTTGCCGATGACCGCCGGTTCGACCTCGGGATGGTTGCGGTTGACCGGAATCACCGCCCGCCCGATGGCGATCTCGGTGCGCACGAACTCCGGGTCCATGCCCTCCCGCGCGGCGACGAACCGCATCTCCTTGGTGATGACGCCGGCCTTGGCGTAGGCCAGCTGGCTGACCGCGCCGTTGATGGGTTCCCGCTCAGCGATCCAGCTCGCCCGGACCGGTTCTAGTCCACTGTGGACATCGATGGTCGCGTTGGAATCTGTGTACGGCCCTGAGGTGTCGTAGAGCTCGATGTGTTCCCCGTTGGTCAGGTCGACACGGCGGAACGGGACTTTCACCCCGTCGAGCTCGCGGTACACCTTTGTCGATCCGGTGATCGGTCCGGTGGTCACACTGGGTCGGACCGTGCGGTCGTCCAGAGCAGTCATTGGTGAATCTCCCTACGCCGGCATTACCCGGTCAGGTTCAGGCGGTCGGCAGAACCGGGTCCGAACGGACTCCATCTGCCCTCTCAGCCCGCCAAGGCGCGAGCTCCCGCGTTGATTGAGTTGTTGACGCCCCCCGACCATAGCCAGCCGTTCGGGGCACTGCCAAGGGCGAGATGTGGTCGGCACCAGTAACGTGCACCCGTGGACGCGCGGCTGCCGTACCCGGCGGGGGCCAGACTGGTCGAGAGGCCAGCGGCGGCAAAACCCTGCGCGACCTGCGGCGAGCTACTCGGCCGCGGCTACCCGGAGTGCACCGCCTGCGCCACGTCCCTTGATCGTTTCTGGACGGCGGACTGGGCCGCGCTCCCGACCCCCGACGCGGAGCGGATCGTCGACGCCGAGGTGGGGGAGTACGCCTGGACGTGCGTCGACTGGGCCCTGCGGCAGCTGCGGTGTGCGGGCTGCCGAGGCGAGCTGGCCGCGGGCGCGCCGGACTGCGTCGGCTGCGCGGCGGCGGACTCGGCGCGCTGGGAGTGGCCGCGGGAGTCGCTCACGTCGAACGAGCACACACTCCGCGCCGCGGTCGTGGCGCTCCGGGCGCCGCACCGGCTGCGCGCGTCGGTCGTGTCGACCTGGCGGCTGGTGGTCCCGTTCACCGTCGCCGGCGCGGACGTGTCGGCGACGGTGTTGCGGCAGGTCAGAACCCATGTGCTGGGTGGCAGGTACGAGGAGCTGGCCGCCGCGGAGAGTCTCGTGGAGCTGGCGGAGCTGCCGCTGCTCCCGTGGCGCCGCCCGCTGTCGGGCTAGCGCGAGCCACGATGAGCGTGCCTCGAGCGCTACCGGGATCAAAAGCGCCGTGTGCGGCCGACTCGGGGATCGCCGGCTCGGAGCAGGATGTCGCTGATGGTGAAGTTGGCCTCCAGTACCGCCCTGATCTTCTCCAGCGAGACTCGGATCTCGTCGAGTTGCTCCCGGGGCTTCCGGCTGGCGAGATAGTCTTTGACGACTGCCAGAATTTCAGGACCCCACGGTTTGTCCATGGGTATGGAGTTCGTCGTCAGATCGTCCCCGAGCTCGCGGTACCGGGTGGACAATTCATACGCCTCATACGCCGGTCCATCAGCCCGCACTGTGCCGTGGTCGTCGATCAGGATGCCAGTAGTCCTCAGGGGCAGGCGTTGGTCGTTGACAGCCGCGGACAGTGCGCCCAGCGCGGACGACTTGCGATCCAGCAGAGATCGCAAGTCGTTGCTGGACCGGCCGTCGAGCACCTGCAGTTCCCACTTCCAGCGGTCGAGTCGTTCGCGAATACCCATGAGGTTCCGCAGCTGTTGGTGAATATGGTCTGAAACCCAATGGCCTGCGGTGAGCGCGTACGCGTCTCCGCCGGTGTGCACGTGGTTGGTCATCCGTTCGACGTAGACCTCAAGACTGCGCACGATCCGTTCGGCGAGTACGAGAGCCTCGTTGAACTGCACATAGATGAGGAATAGTTCGGCACCCAACTTGGCGGACGCGTCCCGTTCCTTTTTCTTGGCGATGGCCGGCAACGCCTTGGTCACAGAATCGACCAGTGGCTGGAGAAATTCGATCACGGGTCCAAGCTACTGCGGATCCCAACCGACCTCACCGGCTACCGAGTCGGCACGCTCGCGGGTGTTCGCGCGAGTCCGCCGCCGGTCAGCCGACCGTCAGTTCGGTCGGCCGAGCGTAGACGTCGACCATCGCGCCGTTGCGTAGCACCGTGATCGCCAGGTCGGTGCCGATGACCTCCGCAAACAGCCGCCGCTGGATGCCCTGCGCGTCGTGGATCCGCTCGCGGCCGACGGTCAGCACCAGGTCGCCCTTGCGCAGTCCCGCCTGGTGCGCGGGCCCGCCGTCGACGACCTCGATCACCCGCAGGCCCGCGCGCTGGCCCGTTCGCTCCGCGACGTCGTCGGGCAGGGGCGCCGGCACGCCGACCACCCCGAGGTACGCCCTGCGCACCCGGCCCTCGACCATCAGCGTGTCGATGATCCGCCTCGTCGTGACGTTGATCGGGACGGCGAGGCCGAGACCGAAGCCCGCCACGGCGGTGTTGATGCCCACCACCCGCGCCGACGAGTCCGCCAGCGCGCCGCCCGAGTTTCCCGGGTTCAGCGCCGCGTCGGTCTGGATCACGTCCTCGATCACGCGTGCGGCCTGGCCCTGGCGGACCGGGAGCGAGCGGCCGAGGGCGCTCACGACGCCCGCGGTGACCGAGCCAGACAGGCCGAGCGGCGACCCGACCGCGACCACCAGCTGGCCGACGACCAGCGCGTCCGCGTCGCCGAGCGTCGCGGGCTCCGGCGCGGACGACGCCCGCAGCACCGCGAGGTCCGACAAGGGGTCCGCGCCGACCACCTCGAACGACGCCTCCTCACCGTTGGAGAACGTCGCCGTGCCACGCTTGCTCGTGCCCACCACGTGGGCGTTCGTCAACAGATGCCCCTCTTCCGTGAACACCACGGCAGAGCCGCCGCCCCGCCGCATCACCACGCTCGCCACGTGCGGCGTCAGCGACGCGGCGACCGCGCTCACCGTCCGGGAGTAGGCGTCCAACTCCTCCGACATCCGCGCTCACCGCCTAATTACACCGTTACACCCCCTACAAGTGTGCGCCCGCAGACGTTTGTTCCGCGTTCGCCGTCAGCGGAAGGCCGTACGTGGCCAGGTCGGCGTTCGCGCCGGTGAGCACGGTGGCGACCAGATCGCCCTCGACCTGGTCCAGTGCCGCGAGCCCGGCCGCGCCGGCGGGCTCGAGCAGGACACCGAGCGTCTCCGCGGCCAGGTGCATGGCCGCGAGCAGCGCCGCGTCCGACACCAGCACCATGTCGTCCACGAGCGCGCGGGTGCGTTCGACCGCCTCCGGCATGGGACGGACGATCGAGATGCCCGCCGCGAACGCGTTCTCCCGCTCGACGGTCACGACCTCGCCGACGCGCCAGCTGCGCACCAACGCGGGCGCGGCCTGCGCGCCGACACCGACGATCCGGACCGAGGGGCGGTGCTCCTTCAACCACCGCGCCACTCCCGTGACCAGCGCGCCGTCCCCGACCGGCAGGACCACCGCGTCGAACGGCTCCGGCGACGACAGCAGCTCGACGCCGATCGTGCCGGCGCCCTCTGCGATCGCGGCGTCCCGGCCGTCGCACACGAACACCCGGTCCGGCGCGCCGGCGGCGTACTCCTCCGCGGCGCCGCGCACGTCACCGTCCACCGCGTGGACGTGCGCGCCCGTCGCCGTCGACCGCGCCAGCTTCACCGCCGACGTGTCGGTCGGCACGAACACGTCCGCGCGCAACCCGTGCCGCCGCGCCGCGTAGCCGATGGCCTGGCCGAAGTTGCCGCCCGTCGACGCGCACACCACCGTCGTGCCGGCGGGCAGGCCGCCGACGAGGAAGTCCGCGCCGCGGCCCTTGAAGCTGCGCAACGGGTTCAGCGTCTCGACCTTCGTCAGCACCCGGCGGCCCAGCCGCGCGCACAGCTGCTCGTCGACGTACTGCGGGCTGTGCAGGAACGTCGGGTCGATGTCGGTCGCGGCGCGGGCGATGCGGTCGAGAGCCAGGTCCATGGACCGACGCTAGACCTCGGGCTCGTCCTCCGACGCCGGATCCCACGACAGGCCGGGCCGGCCCCAGTCGTTGCGCTTGAGCATCCGCTTCGACTCCTTGGCGTACCGGCCCACCAGGCGGTTCAGGTACAGCAGCCCGTCGAGGTGGTCGGTCTCGTGCTGCAGGCAGCGCGCGAAGTAGCCGGTGCCCTCTACCTCGATCGGCTCGCCGTCGGTGTCCTGCCCGGTGACCTTCGCCCACGCCGCGCGCCCGGTGGGGAACGACTCGCCGGGCACTGAGAGGCAGCCCTCGAGGTCGTCGTCCGGGTCGGGCATCGTCTCGGGGCGCTCCGAGGTCTCCAGCGACGGGTTGACGACCACGCCGCGGTGCCGCGTGCCCTCGTCGTCGGGGCAGTCGTAGACGAACACCCGCAGATCGACGCCGATCTGGTTGGCCGCGAGGCCGACGCCACGCGCGGCCGCCATGGTCTCGAACATGTCCTCGACGAGCGTGCGCAGCTCGTCGTCGAAGTCCTCGACCTTGCGGACCGGGTTGTGCAGCACGGGATCGCCGGCGATCCGGATCGGGTGAACGGCCATGCGCCTGACCTTAACCAACCGTGTTCCGGGCACATGTCCAGGCGGGGGCGGCGGTAGCGTGATGTAATGGCACCCGGAAATCACAGGCATGTGATTCCGGTCAGGACAGACCTCGTGCCGAGGAGCCAGATGGACGCCGCAGAGTTGCCGGCAGAGCCCGAGCGGCCGATGCCGCCGGCCGGTGACCTCACCCAGCGCGAACGCGAGATCCTCGCCTTCGAGCGCCAGTGGTGGAAGTACGCGGGCGCCAAGGAACAGGCGATCCGCGAGCTGTTCGAGCTGTCGCCGACGCGGTACTACCAGCTGGTCAACCGGATGATCGACAAGAGCGAGGCGCTCGAGATCGACCCGATGCTGGTCAAACGGTTGCGCCGCCTGAGGTCCGGCCGGCAGCGGGCGCGCTCCGCGCCGCGGCTGGGTGCCGAGCGGCGATGACCGCACCGGAGTCCGGTTCCGCGCGTCCCGGCCGGGTCGCCGGCGTCGCGTTGCTCGGCGTCGCCGCGGTCGCTCTGGTGATCGGGTTGATCACCGTGTTCGGCGGCAACGGCGACGGCCGTGCGGACGGGAACGACGAGGAGCAGCCGCCTCGGCCGCCGGCCTCTTCTTCCTCGACCGCCTCTCCCGCGCCTTCTACTTCGTCGCGCCCGCCCGCTACTTCGTCGTCGCGGCCGCCCACCTCGTCCTCCTCGCCCGCGGCGACCACGTCCGCGCCGCGTCCGTCCGGAGGGGACGGCAACGGTGAGTCGACCAAGGCGACACCCGTGCGGGTGTACAACAACAGCACCATCAAAGGGCTTGCCGCGCGTGCCGCCGACGACCTGAAGGCCGACGGCTGGCAGGTGGCGGAGGTCGGCAACTACTCGGCGGGGACGATTCCCACGACGACCGTCTACTACCGACCCGGCACCGACGAGGAGGCGGCCGCGCGCACCATCGCGGCCGACTTCGGGATGCGGGTCGAGGAGCGGTTCGCCGGCATACAGGACGCGCACGACGGCGTGATCGTGATCGTGACCAACGACTACAAGGTCGCGAACGGCAAGAACGACAAGTAGTTCGCGGCGGTCAGCGTTTCTTCGCGTACGCCTCGAGCGATGCCAGCTGTGCCGGGTCGAGGCTCGCTCGCACGGTTTCCCGCGCCCTGGCCACGTGGGTGCCGGTCACCTCGGTGGCGTCCAGTGACTCGCGCATCGCGGTCAGCGCCGCTTCCCGGATCAGCGCGGCGCAGTCCGCCGCCGAGTAGCCGTCGAGGTCGGCGGCCAGCGCCGGCAGGTCCACATCGGATCCCAGCGGGGTGTTCTTCGACGCCGCCTTGAGTACCTCGGTGCGGGCGTCCGCGTCCGGCGGCGGGACGTACACGAGCCGCTCGAGGCGCCCGGGACGCAGCAGTGCCGGGTCGATCAGTTCCGGACGGTTCGTGGCGCCGAGCACGATCACGTCGCGCATCGGCTCCACACCGTCCAGTTCGGTCAGCAGCGCGGCCACCACGCGGTCGGCCACGCCGGAGTCCGACGACTGGCCGCGCCGCGGCGCCAGTGCGTCGACCTCGTCGAGGAACACCATGGCCGGTGCGGCCTCCGCGGCCCTGCGGAACAGCTCGCGCACGGCGCGTTCCGACTCGCCGACCCACTTGTCCATCAGCTCGGCGCCCTTGACGGCGATCACGTTCAGCTTCCCGGTGCCGGCCAACGCCCGGACCAGGAACGTCTTTCCGCAGCCGGGCGGGCCGAACAGGAGCATCCCGCGCGGCGGGTCGACGCCGAGGCGCGCGAAGGAGTCCGGGTAGCGCAGCGGCCACAGGACCGCCTCGGTCAGCGACTGCTTGACCTCGACCATGTCGCCGACGTCGTCGAGGGTCAGGCCGCCCGTCTGCAGGTTGTCCGATGTGGACATCGAGGTCGGGCGGATCGTGGTGAGCGCCGACATCAGGTCCGCCGAGGTGATGGTCGGCTCCTCGGCCTCCTTGTCGCGCAGCGCCGCGCGCACGGCCGCCTCCCGGCGCAGCGCCACCAGGTCGGCGGCCACGAAACCGGGGGCGCGCTCGGCGAGCGCGCCGAAGTCCACATCGGACTCCAGGGGCACGTCGCGCAGCAGCACCCGCAGCAGCTCGGTGCGGGACTTGGCGTCCGGCAGCGGCACGGACACCGTGCGGTCGAACAGGTCGACGCCGCGGACGCGGGCGTCGACCGCCTCCGGGTGGGCGGTCGTCGCGACGATCGCGAACGCCGGGGCGCGCACGGCCGCCCGCAGCGTGTCGATCACCACGGTCGCGACCGGCGGGGGACTGGTCGCCGGCAGGAGCGCGTCCAGGTCGGTGATCAGCAGGATCGCGGGGTTGTGCGCCTGGGCGGCCGCGACCGCCTCGGACAGTCTGTGGGCCGCGGCGTTCGGCTCCATCGCGGCCAGCGTCGGGGCGGCCACCTCGACCACCTCGGCGTCGACGGCGCGGGCCACCGAGCGCACGACGGTCGCCTTGCCGACCCCTTCCGGGCCGGTCAGCAGGGCCGCGAGCTGCGCGTTGGCGCCGAGCCGCGTCAACAGCTCCGGCCGCCGGAACGCCAGGTCGAACCACTCCGCGAGCCGGTCGGCCGCCTCGCGGGCGCCGATCAGGTCGCTCACCGGCGGCGGCGGTTCCTTCTGCGCCACAACGGGATCGACGTCCACCTGCGTCGCGGGCGGGGCCACCTCGACCGACCTGCCGGCGGGCCCGGCCAGCGCCGCGACCGCCTCGCCGGTGCGCGCGCCGTCCCGCCAACCGACCACAGTGGACGGACGCACGGCGACGGGGCCGGGCGGCTCGGACGCGGTGACGGTCAGCAGCTCGTTGGTCCACGTCATGCCGATCGCGCGGGACAGCTTGCCGCGCACCGCACCCAGGTCTGACCCGGGCGCCGGTGCGAGGTCCTGCGGCAGCAGCGACACCGAGTCGCCGACCGTGAGGATCTTGCCGATCAACGCGAGCCGCACGGTCTCCGGCGGCAGTGACACGGCCGCGAGCCGCGACCCGGCGACCGTGACCGTGCGGGCGGGGGACACGGCGGCCGGCGCCACCACGATCTCGGCGCCCTCGGTGATGCCGACGTTGGTCAACGTCACGTCGTCCAGCAGCACCACGCCCGGCGCGCTGCCGTGGTCGGCCGCCGCGGCCAGCGCGGCACTGACCCGCGCGCCGGTCAGCTGCACGCTGTCCCACGGCGACAGCCCGAGCGCGTCGAGCACCTCCGGGTGCAGCCGGACCACGCCGCGCCGCGTGTCGAGAGCCGACGGCGTCAGCCGGGCCGTGAGCGTGATCTGGGGCATGGCAGGGACCTTACTGAGCGGAGCTTGCGGAGCGAACATCGCTGCCGAGCGGAGCTTGCGGAGCGAACATCGCTGCTGAGCGGAGCTTGCGGAGCGAACATCGCTACTGGTCGTCGTCCCTGCCCACAGGCGGTCTGGACTGGTTGCGGCGGAGGCCGATGCGCCGCCAGTTGCGTCCGCGCATCACCGAGCGGCGCATGCGCGGCGCGTCGGTCGGCAGCAGCACCTTGCGCACGCCGTGTTCGCCGTTGCGGCGCGGCCACACGGCGCGCGCGGCGCCCGCGACCCGCCGCATCGGCGGCCGCAGCCCGAGCCGCCGACCCACGCCGTGCGCACGGCGGATGGCGCGGCGCTCCTTGGGCGGCACGTCCCACGCCTCGGGGTGGTTCGCGAGCCAGTAGCTGCGGCGCACCGCGTACGGCACGTGCAACAGGTAGATCAGCAGCGCGCATGCCAGGGCCAGCATCGGGTAGGTGATCACCGCGGCGGCCAGCAGCCCGACCAGCACCAGGAGCGGCGCGACGGCCTTCGCCGGCACCCTGATCGTCTTCAGCGACAGCGTCGGGATCCGGCTGATCAGCAGGGCGGCGATGGCGACCGTCCAGATCATCACCACGATGTCGGACGCCCACCAGCCCTCGCGGCCGATCTGGATGGTGAGGATCAGCGGCAGCAGCGCGGCGAGTCCGCCGGCCGGCGCCGGCACACCGACGAAGAACTCCTTGGCGTACGGGGGTTGCTCGGTATCGTCGAGCAGCGTGTTGAACCGGGCGAGCCGCAGGATGATGCAGACCGCGAACACCAGCGCGATCACCCAGCCGAGCCGGTTGCCCTCGAACTTCCAGATGTAGAGCACCAGCGCGGGCGCGACGCCGAACGAGATCGCGTCGGCGAGCGAGTCCAGCTCGGCGCCCATCTTGCTGGTCGCGTCGAGCAGGCGCGCGATCCGGCCGTCGAGGCTGTCGAGCAGGGCGGCGACCGCGATGGCCGCGATCGCGGCCGGCAGGTTCTTGGCGAGCGTGAACTGCACGGCGGACAGGCCGGCGCACATGGCCAGCACCGTGATCGCGTTCGGCAGCAGCCGAACGCCCGTGGACGATCGGCCGGGCATTTAGTGCTCCGTCCGGTTCGGCAGCTCCGCGAGGACGGTCTCGCCGCCGATCGTGCGCTGACCCGGTTCGACCAGCACCCGCGAGTCGGTCGGCACGTAGATGTCGACGCGCGACCCGAACCGGATGAGGCCGTACGTGTCGCCGATCCGCACCTTGTCGCCCTCGGCGACCTGGCACACGATCCGGCGCGCGATCAGCCCGGCGATCTGCACGACCACCACCTCGTCGCCCTCCGGCGTGGTCAGCAGGAGCGAGTTGCGCTCGTTGTCCTCGCTGGCCTTGTCCAGGTCGGCGGAGAGGAACTTGCCGGCCCGGTACTCGGCGCGGGTCACCGCCCCGGCCACCGGCGCGCGCTGGACGTGCACGTCGAACACGGAGAGGAACACGCTGACGCGCAGCCGTTCCCCGGCGGGCAGGCCAAGTTCGGCGGGCGGCTCGGCGAGCACGACGTGGGAGACGGCGCCGTCAGCGGCGGCCACCACGACGCCCGCGCGGGTGGGCGCGACCCGCTTCGGCTCGCGGAAGAACCACGTGACGAGGCCGGCCAGCACGAAGCCGACCACCCCGAGGCGGCGGGACAGGCGGCGCAGCACCAGCGCGACGCCGGCGGCGCCGAGCGCGAACGGGCGTCCCGCCGGGTGGATCGGCGGCACGACACTCCTGGTCAGCGCGATGAGGTGGGCAAGCCGGCCCGAATCAGTGGGCTCGTGCGGATCGGTCATCAACCGGACATTCCTCGCAACGTCGTGCGGTTTCAAGTACCGCACCACGCTACGCCCGTCGCGCGGAGCGACCGAGCGGGCACCGTGTGGGGCTGAGCTGGGAGGGTTGCGCAGTATCACCGGCCGGCCGTGCACCCCCCGACGACGTGCACGTACCGGCCGGTAGACCAACTGAGCGCACCGGCAGTGTACGTCCGCGCACATGCGGTGAGCAATGGCCAGAAGTAGGGGCGCGGTTACGGACGGTCGCGTGGCGGCCGTGCCGCGGCACCCTGGACCAGGCGCAGGATCACCAGCAGCACGATGGCCCCGAGCGCGGCGACCCCGAGGCTGGGGAAGTCGAAGTCCCAGGTCTTCTCATGCCCGGTGAAGGCGCGGTAGAGCAGTCCGCCGAGCGCGGCGCCGACCACGCCGACGACGATGCTGACCAGGCAACCCTGCGGCCGGCGGTCGCGGCCGCCGACCACGATGTTGGCCACCCAGCCCGCGATGGCCCCGAACACGATCCATGCGAGGAAACCCACGGCCGCAGCCTACGGCTCGCGCCCGGTCAGCAGCACGCTGACGTGCTCACCCTCCGCGATCACCGTGGCATCCGCGGGTACCTCGATGAGGCAGTTCGACGCCGCGAACGACGCGAGCAGGTGAGAGCCGGGTCCGCCGACCGGAGCAACGGTGTCCCCCTGGAGGTGGCCGCGCCGGTACTGGGCCTTGCCCGCCGGGGAGCGCAGCTCCTCCGCCGCGCGGGCCCGGACCCGGGTCCGGTCGACGCTCCGGTGGCCCATCGCGCCGAGCAGCGCGGGGCGCAGGAACAGCTCGAACGACAACGCCGCGCTCACCGGGTTGCCCGGCAGCGTGACCACCGGCAGCCCGCCGAACCGGCCGCTGCCCTGCGGCCCGCCGGGCTGCACGGCGACCCGCACGAACTCCACGCCCTGGCCGGTCAGCGCGTCCTTGACCACCTCGTACGCGCCCGCGCTCACCCCGCCGGACGTGACGAGCAGGTCGACCGTCCCGAGGTGCTCGGCGATCGCCGCGTGGAACGCCGCGACGTCGTCCGGCACGAACCGCAGCACGGTCGCCTCGGCGCCGGTCTCCCGGACGGCGGCGGCCAGCAGCACGCTGTTCGACTCGTAGATCTGGCCGTGCAGCAGCGGCCGGCCCGGCGCGACCAGCTCGGAGCCGGTCGACAGGATCAGCACCCGGACCGGCCGGTGCACGGGCAGGTCGGCCCGCCCGATCGCGGCGGCGAGCCCGAGCTGCGGCGACCCGAGCACGGCGCCGGCACGCAGCACGGTCGTGCCGTCGAGCACGTCCTCGCCGGTCCGCCGGATGTGGGTGCCCGGCGCGGCGGGCGCCCGCACGGCCACCCGGTGCTCGCCGCCGTCGGTGTCCTCGACCTTCACGATGGCGTCCGCGCCGGGCGGCACCGGCGCGCCGGTCATGATCCGGTGCGCGGTCCCGGGCAGCAGCGGCACGATGTCGGTCCGCCCGGCGGGGATGTCGACCGGGACCGGCAGTTCGACCGCGCCGTCCCGCGTCGCCCCGACGACGTCGACCGAGCGGACCGCGTAGCCGTCCATGGCCGAGTTGTCGAACGGGGGCAGCGACACGGCCGCGACCAGATCCGCGCCGAGGACGAGCCCGACGCAGTCGAGCACCGGCAGCGGCACGACCGGGGTGGTCGGGAGCAGGGCGGCGACCCGGTCCCGGTAGTCGGCGACGGGCAGCGGTACCGCGGTGGAGGCGTGCACGTCACGCATCCTGCCCCCTATCGGAACGTGCGTGCCAGACTGCACCCCGACCGGTTCACGATCACGGAGGGCACGGTGCAGGTCCGCACTCGGCACACCCCGGCCTTCGGCGTCGCCCGACTGCTGTTGGCCCCCGGCGAGGCGGTCCAGGCCGACTACGCCTCGATGATCGCGACGAGCTACGGGGTCATCGTCGACGCGAGACCGAGGACCGGCTCGCGCGGCAGGTCGGTGCGAGCCGTGTTCACCGCGCCCGCGGAGGGCGGCTGGGTGGACGTCGCGCCAGCACTGCCCGGCGAGGTCTACACGCTGGAGCTGGACGGCCTGTCCGGCTGGTGTGTGAGCCGGGGCTGCTGGCTCGCCGCGCCCGCGACCGTCCGCACCGACCCGCAGTGGCCCGGGTTCCGCAACCTGTTCGGCGCCGAGCAGGGGTTCGTCGAGCACGTGTCCGGCGTCGGCGCGCTGGTGCTCGCCGCCTGCGGGTCGCTGGACGTCGTGACCCTCGAGCAGGGCGAGCTGATCACCGTCGAACCCGGCTACCTGCTGGCCTACAGCGAGCTCACCCAGTCCCGGCTGCGTGCGGTGAGCCAGTCGATGCCGCAGTCCGTCCGCACCGGCGAGGGGCTGCTGCTCGACTTCGCCGGTCCAGGTCAGTTGCTCATCCAGACGCGCACCGCCCGCGCCATGGCCACCTCGCTGGCCGCCGCCGACAACGGTCGACCGTGAGGGCGTACCGGCTGGCCCAAGTCGTCACATCTCGATCAAACACCGGATCAACTTGAACCCTGCGCGGGCGGCGCGCGTCGAACGTTAGGCTTTGTGCGGCGAGGGCCGCTTGCCCGCGATCTTGAGCTGCGGGGTGCTCGACCATGGCAGCGGCCCGGACGAATGAATGGATGCGTAGTGGCGCAGGACCTCACCGGGCGTCGCCTGGGGCACTACCGGATCGACGGTGTGCTCGGCAAGGGCGGCATGAGCGTGATGTACAAGGCCACCGACATCCGCCTCGGCCGCAAGGTCGCGCTGAAGGTCATCGCCGAGCACCTCACCGAGGACCCCGAGTTCCGCGAGCGCTTCGTCGACGAGGCACGCAACACCTCCGCCATCGACCACGCGAACGTCGTGCCGCTGTACGACTTCGGCGAGGTCGACGGCCTGCTCTACATCGCCATGCGGCTCGTCGACGGCTCCGACCTCGCGTCGCTGATCAAGGACGGCCCGCTCGCGCCGGAACGCGCGGTCGCGCTGCTCAACCAGGTCGCGGAGGCGCTGGACAACCTGCACGAGCGCGGTCTCGTGCACCTGGACGTCAAGCCGGCGAACGTGCTGGTGACCAGCCGCGAGTCCACGGCGGAGCACATCTACGTCGCCGACTTCGGCCTGACGAGGCGCGGCGCCACCGGCCACCGCACCCGCGGCGGCGACTTCCTCGGCTCCCCGACGTACGCCGCGCCGGAGCACCTGCGCGGCGAGCCGGTCGACGGGCGCACCGACGCCTACTCACTCGCCTGCGTCCTGTTCGCGTGTCTGTCCGGGCGGCCACCGTTCCAGGGCGCGGTGCCCGAGGTCATCCAGGGCCACCTCAACCGGGAACCGCCCGCGCTGACCGACTACGCGCAGAACCTGCCGCCCGCCATCGACGAGGTGATCCGGCGCGGCATGTCGAAGAGCCCGGCCAACCGGTACGCCTCGTGTCGCGAGCTGATCGCCGCCGCCCGCCAGGCGCTGACCCAGCCCGTGCGGCGCCCGCCCGCGGTGCCGGTCGGGCCTCGGCCGATGGGACCCGGCTACCCGCAGCGGCAGCCGCCCACCCCGCCCGCCGGCTACCAGCGCCAGCCCGCCGGGGTGCACTCGTCCAACGCCGACCCGGTGCGGCTGCGCCCGCCGGTGCCCGCGGGCGCGACCGCGTTCACGTCGTCGGACAGCTCCAGCGGCACCCGCTGGATCGCGCCGGTGCTCGTCGGGCTGGTCGCGATCGGACTGATCGTGGCCGCGATCTTCTTCTTCTCGTCGCCGTCGGACGACGAACCCGGTCAGAACAACAACCCCGGCGGCACCGAGCAGACCACCACGACCACCCCGCGCAAGTCGGTGCCGTCGATCAAGGTGGGCGAGGGAGACGCCGGCTCGTCGGAGGCTTCTCCGACCTCCAGTCGCTGACCTGCCCTTCTTGCACTCTCGTGGGGAGAGTGCTAAACACGGTGCTGGCAGTCGGCAGTACCGACTGCCAGAAAATGAGGTCGGGACGGTGAGGCCGGTTTCTTCCGGTCGTCCGTCGCGGGCACCGAGCCTGGCCACGCTTCGTGAACGTCCACGACCACGGGTGCACCCGTGGTCACATACGGAGGACTTACACCGCAATGGCCAAGTTGATCGCGTTCGACGAGGACGCGCGCCGCGGTCTTGAGCGAGGGCTTAACATCCTCGCCGACGCCGTCAAGGTGACGCTCGGCCCCCGTGGCCGCAACGTTGTGCTCGAGAAGAAGTGGGGCGCGCCCACCATCACCAACGATGGTGTGTCCATCGCCAAGGAGATCGAGCTCGAGGACCCGTTCGAGAAGATCGGGGCCGAGCTCGTCAAGGAAGTTGCCAAGAAGACCGATGACGTCGCTGGCGACGGCACCACGACCGCGACCGTGCTCGCACAGGCGCTCGTCCGCGAGGGCCTGCGCAACGTGGCGGCCGGCGCCGACCCGCTGTCGCTGAAGCGCGGCATCGAGCAGGCGGTCGAGGCTGTCATCGAGCAGCTGCACAAGATGTCGCGTGAGGTCGAGACCAAGGAGCAGATCGCCGCGACGGCGTCCATCTCCGCCGCTGACACCACGATCGGCGAGCTCATCGCCGAGGCGCTGGACAAGGTCGGCAAGGAAGGCGTCGTCACTGTCGAGGAGAGCAACGCGCTCGGTATGGAGCTGGAGCTCACCGAGGGCATGCGCTTCGACAAGGGCTACCTGGCCGGTTACTTCGTGACCGACCCGGAGCGCCAGGAGGCCGTCCTCGAGGACGCGTACATCCTTCTGTACGGCTCGAAGATCTCCGCGGTCAAGGACCTGCTGCCGGTGCTCGAGAAGGTCATGCAGGCCTCGAAGCCGCTGCTGATCATCGCCGAGGACGTCGAGGGCGAGGCCCTCGCGACCCTGGTGGTCAACAAGATCCGTGGCACCTTCAAGTCCGTCGCCGTCAAGGCGCCTGGCTTCGGTGACCGCCGCAAGGCGATCCTGCAGGACATCGCCACCCTCACCGGTGGTCAGGTCATCAGCGAGGACGTGGGCCTCAAGCTGGACAACGCCGACATCTCGCTGCTCGGCCGCGCCCGCAAGATCGTCGTGACCAAGGACGAGACCACGATCGTCGAGGGTGCGGGTGACGCCGAGCAGATCCAGGGCCGCGTCAACCAGATCCGCAACGACATCGCGAACTCGGACTCGGACTACGACCGCGAGAAGCTGCAGGAGCGCCTGGCCAAGCTGGCCGGCGGTGTTGCGGTCATCAAGGCCGGCGCCGCGACCGAGGTCGAGCTGAAGGAGCGCAAGCACCGCATCGAGGACGCGGTGCGCAACGCCAAGGCCGCTGTCGAGGAGGGCATCGTCGCCGGTGGTGGCGTCGCGCTTCTCCAGGCTGCCGAGGAGGCCTTCGCGGGTCTCAAGCTCGAGGGCGACGAGGCCACCGGTGCCAACATCGTCAAGGTGGCTGTCGAGGCTCCGCTGAAGCAGATCGCCGTCAACGCCGGCCACGAGGGCGGCGTTGTGGTGGAGAAGGTCAAGGGCCTGCCGCAGGGCCACGGCCTGAACGCCGCCACCGGGGTCTACGAGGACCTGCTCGCCGCCGGCGTGCCGGACCCGACCAAGGTGACGCGTTCCGCGCTGCAGAACGCCGCGTCCATCGCCGCGCTGTTCCTGACGACCGAAGCGGTTGTCGCGGACAAGCCGGAGAAGGCCGCCGCGCCTGCCGGCGGTGGCGACCCCACCGGCGGGATGGACTTCTGATCCCGCGGTAACTTTTCTACCGAACGGCCCGGACGCTTTGTCCGGGCCGTTCGGCTTTCCGCGTGCTCAGGGGCGTTCGTCCACTGGTAGGCAGGTACGGCAGAAGTCCTCGCCGAACGGGGTCAGGTGGACGCTTCTCCGCACCGTCTTCGGGGCGCGGCCGGCGCGGGCCATGGCCTCCTGGACCTCCGGCTGCACCTCGACCACCTGGTACCGCTCCGGTTCGACCTCCTCGCGGGAGAACCACACGAGCCCGAGCCGGAACAGGTTGTTCAGGTAGGCGTTGGTGCGGTTCAGGTTCCGCACCCCTGACTGTCGCCCGATCATCGACAGGCCCGCCTCGATCAGCTCGGAACCGATGCCGAGCGGGCGGTTCGTGCGCACGTCCACGGTCGGCTGCGGGCCCTCCCGGAACAGGAACCGCACGATCCGCGCCTCGTCCGGGGTCAGCTCGCCGAGAATCCGTTCGTACGCCGGGTGTGTGTCCTCCACGAAGTGGACGTCCGACGACCGGCGCAGCAGCTCGGCGCCCCGCGCGCGCAGTTCCTCCGTCGACGCGTTGTGCTCGACCGGGGCCGCCGGCGCGGGCGGTGTGCCGAGCACCGACTGGGCCGCCGACCGCAGCTCGGCGCCAAGGTCGGTGACGATCTTCACCGGTGTCTCGCCGGCCGCGATGCCCCGGACCACCCTGGTGCCGGTCTGCACCGTCGTGTTGACCATCCACTGCACGGTCGACAGGCCCGTGTTCGCCGCGATCCGCAGCAGTCCCAAGGCTTCTGACGAGCCAGAACCAGACATCTCAAACTCCGAAGATCGCTAGGTGGATCAGCCCGGCGCCGATGCCGAGCACCCCGCCGTGCACGAACAACAGCCACTCGTCCTGCTTGATGGCCGAGCGCAGCAGCTCGTTGAACTCGTCGGACCGCAGCTGGCGCATCTGTCGCGCCACGAAAGTCTTGATCTTCGCCGACTGCTGCTTGCCGAACTCGGTGTCGCCGAAGGCGGCGGCGAACTCGACCGCCTCGCTGGCCACCGCGTCGCGGATGCGGTCGTAGCGCTTGGTGCCGATGCCCACCCGGATGGCGGACCGCGCGAAGCCGACCGCGTCGTCGATCGCCGGCCGCAGCGACGTCTCCAGCATCTGGCGGGTGCGGTCGGAGCGCGGACCGAACAGCAGCTCGTCGCCGATGTTCTTCATGTTGATGATGTCCTCGGCGATGATCTTGGCCATCACATCGCTCACCTCGGGCTGCCTGCGCAGGAACAGCCCGTGGAACGTGAACGGCCCGATGCGGCGCGGGAACACCGGCTCGAAGATCAGCTTGATGCCGATCCAGTTGACGACCCAGCCGATCACGGCCCCGCCGAGCGGCAGCACCCACCACTGCGGGACCGCCTGCAGGATGAACACCAGCCCGATGCCCATCGGGAAACCGAAGTAGAAGCCGAAGTTCTGCATGAACCGCAGCTCCTTGCGGCCGACCTCGCGGAGCATGTCGTTCATCAGCTCCGGGTGCTCCTCGAAGTGCCGGATCACCAGCAGCTTCGCGTCGATGAGCTGGTCGATGTACTCGCCGAGCTCCTCGGTCAGCCCCCGCACGATGACCGGCAGCCGCTGCTGGATCCTGGCGTGCACCGCCGACTTGATCACCGGCGGCAGGTCGTGCCACAGCTGCGGGTGCTCGCGCTCCATGATCCGTTCGACGACGCCACGGATCTCGCCCCGCGCCGTGGCCGCGATGTGGTCGGCGATCTTGTCCGGTTCGAACTCGCGGTAGAAGTCGCCGATGCTGCCGACCTTGAGCAGCGCCTTGTCGACCGAGATACTGGCCATCTTCGACACCCGCGACGGGATGATGCCCTGCCACCCGAACCGGCCGTCGCGCGTGATGGCCGGGATGACCTGCACCCGGCGCGGCAGGTAGGAGTACGTGAACCGCAGGCCGGGGACGCGCACGCCGTGGAACCGCATCGGTTGGAACAGCATGATCACGCCGGTCCAGTTGGTGATGTAGCCGATCACGCCGGTGAACAGCGGGACGGAGATCAGGTGCGTGACGAAGTGCGGATCGGACCAGTCCATCCGCGCCCCCTTCGCCACAGTGCCAGCTGATGCCCCATGGTCAACTGTCGGCGATCTTTGCGCAATCTCCCCTAACCCGCGCCGAGCAGGATGAACGGGCGCCGGAGGGGGTCGGCGGCGGTCGCCTCGGCGAGCGCGCGGGCGGGGCTCATGCCGGAGGCGACCCTGCGGTGGTAGTCGGTCATCGTGTCGGCGAGGTCGACGGCGAGATCGGCGACCCGCTGGTTCGCGAGCCTGCGGTGGTAGTCGGTCATGGTCAGCGCGGCAGAGCGGTGCCCGACCCGGTTCACGGCGGCGACGACCGTGCGCGAGCCGCTGGCGAGCATCGCGCCGGCGAACCCGAGCGGCTCGTCGCCGGGCCGGATGTGCGACAGCGCCAGCTCGCACGCGGCGAGCACGATGTGCGCGGGCGGCCGGTGCAGCCGCGCGACCTCGTGCGCGAGCAACCCGCCGTCGAACAGCTCGAGCCGCGAGAACAACGCGTTCGCCGGCTCATGGGTGCCGTGCGCGGCGATGTGCACGAGCTTCGCGCCGTCCATGGCGGACAGCACCGCTTCGGTCGTCGCGTGCTCGCCCTCCAGCACGGTCGCGTCCGGGTACACCTCGCGCAGCTGGTCCAGCTCGGTCGCCGACGTCGGCAGGTCCGGCCCGCGGACCAGCACGACCTTGCCGTCGTCGGCCGGCCCGACCTCGGCCGCGCTCACCCACGCGGTCGCCGACGGCGCCACCGACACCGCGCGCCCGCGCAGCGACGGCAGCGACTCCCACGGCACCGAGTACAGGCCGCCGAACGGCACCACGACCAGCTCGCGGTCGCCGAGCAACTCGGCCGGGATGCGGTCCGGGCCGAACAGCATCGCGTCGAGCGCCTCGATCCGCCGCAGCGCGGACTGCGACACGGCCGCCGCGAGCGGCGCGATCAGCTCGTCGGGCGCGAGCGCGTCCAGGTCGGCGTGGAGCTGCCGCGCGGTCTCGAGCACGGCCTCCTTGGTGCCGAGCCGCACGAGCTTCGTCCGGCCACCCGCCACGATCACCGCGGCCAGGTCGTGGTCCGGGCCCGCGAAGCTGATCAGCGCACGGTCGCCGAGGCGCTCGACGATCTCCTCCGGCGACGACACCGGCCGCGGCCGGCCCCAGTGGCTGGTGTGCCACCCGAGGCGGCTGACCTCCCGCTGCAGCTCGGTCGACCGGCGCTCCAGCTGCGCGACCGGCCGCCGCTCCAGCCGCGCCTGCTGCACGGTCCGCAGCACGGTCCGCAGCTCGGCGACCCGGCTCGCGAGCTCGGGGTCGTCGATCGCCGGCATCGGTTCGTAGCGGTACACCTGCGCGCGGGTGCGTTCCTGCCAGGCGAGCAGCCGCCGCGCGTCGGACTCGGTCCGCGCGCCGTCGAGCACCAGCGTGACCGCCATCCGGCCGAGCTCGAGGCCGTGCACCGCGGTGCCGCACACGAGGTCGAGGCCACCCATCCGGTCGCGGGCCGCGCCGAGCTCGTCGAACCCGGCCTTGGCCTGTGCGAGCGCGCCGCGGGTCTGGTCGCGTGCCATGGCGAGCTCGGCCCGGCACAGCCGGAGCATCATCTTGTGGTCGATGGGCGCGATCTTGCCCGGTGCGGGGACCTGGCTGAGCAGCGTCTCCGCGAGGCTGACGGCGCCGCGCCGCAGTGCGAGCCGGACCCCGAGCATCCGTGCCATCGCGGCCTCGTCGGTCAGCCCGGCATTGCTCAGCCGCTCGGCGAGTGCGGCGGCCTTGTTCGTGGTCGCCGAGGTCGACAGGCCGGCGAGGGTGGCGTCGGCCTCGGTGCGCAGCTTGGTCAGCGCGGCGACCTCCGCCCATGACATGTTGCCGCGCCGGACGAACCGGCGGCGCGCGGAGCCGGCGACCAGCCTGGCCAGTTCCCGGTCGCCTTCCAGCAGCGCCGCGGCGGCACGGGCCACCTCGGCCTCCGCGAGGTCCTGGCTGACTCGCTGGGCACGCAGCACCGGCAGCGCCTCGTCGAGGAGCCGGGCGGCCTCCTCGGCAAGCCCCGCGGTGAGCAGCGCTCGTGCCTGGTCGATCTGGGTGCGTGCGACCAGGTACGGGGCCAGCCTGCGGAAGAGACGCACGGCGTCCGCGAAGTGTGCCAGCGCACCTGGGACGTCGCCCATCAGCAGCGCGATGTCGCCGAGGGTGCTGGTGGCCTTGGCCTTCATGATCAGCAGGTCGTGCTCGGAGGAGAGCTCGATGCAGCGGCGCAGGTCGGCTTCCGCCGGGCCGGGGCGACATCGC